>Ga0129310_1000128_pt1 | contig 105889 bp, 95 predicted proteins | sample Go1ome_2_FD_94433 | JGI IMG/M metagenome (GOLD analysis project Ga0129310, IMG submission 94433) | Western lowland gorrila individual fecal microbial communities from Wisconsin, USA - Go1022A metagenome | ecosystem: Host-associated > Mammals > Digestive system > Large intestine > Fecal | place... | reverse complement strand
CACGCAGCGAAGCTGTGGGAATAAATGCGACTTTCTTGTTATCAATTTCTTCTTTTATCAAACTTCCTACACTTGAAAAGTGCGAACATAAAAACAGTTTCATCCATATCCTCCTTAATAAATATCGATTTGTCGAACTCTCAAGTTCTCCATTTGCAATAATTATAGCACATGAATATGAATAATTCTATCAGCTAAACAAGGTTATATGTCCCTATGTAAAGCCGCAACCGCAGCTGCGACTTCCCGACAAGTTGTCGGATTACTGGATTGAGGACAGGCGCACAAGAACTTCTCTCATATCCGTCCAGATTTCCTCCAGTCGTTTTTGCAAATCCTCAATGTCAGCATGATAGATGCTGCCTGTTTCGTTTGCTCGTCTTGCGTACTGGTTCAGGTTGTTAGAGCAGATTCGCAGGAGCGAAACCAGGGCTTTCACATCCTGCAAATCCAGCCTGATGCAGTAACCATCCAGAGCCATTTTCCGCAGATAGGCCTCCATGCTGCGGATGCCAAGCTCGTCCATCTTCTCATGGATTCGCTCGACCTCCTCCTTGGATGCAAGGAAATGAACATCCTGGTCTCGCTTTGCCATTACAACACCTCCTCACGGGTTTCAGAGTATTTTGCAGGCGGGATATTCTCCGCTTTGGATTTCAAATCAGCCAACACAGAAGGACGCTCTGGCTCGCTTCTTTCGTCACGATTTTCCGTAGAGTCCTCCATATTCAGGGCTGCATCCAGTTCTGCCAGCCGCTGACTTTTTGCTGTCAGCTCCGTTTCCTGCGGAAAACGATATTCAATTTTATCTGCTATAACTGCATGGTACTCGAAACATCCGCCTTTTTGATTAGCTGGATTTTTGGCACGATTTTGGGGCTGATTAGCAGGAAGGGCATTTTCATTAGCAAGAACAGCCCGTTTCCTGCTAAAAATTAGCTGGCGATTTTGTCTTATAACAATCGTTCGATTCTGGAGGGGTTGTCAAAAATCAAATTTTGGAGTAGAATTTTATCTCATACAGTGAAAGAGCTTTTTCGTGCCTTTTCATATAAGAAAAGCCGAAAACCCTTGAAAACAAAGGCTTTCGGCGTTGTTAGCTGGCGTCCCAGAGAGGATTTGAACCTCCGGCCCCACGCTTAGGAGGCGTGTGCTCTATCCAACTGAGCTACTGAGACATGGCTGGTTTTATGACTAAGCCCGAAGAAACTCGAACTTGAATCCTATATGAAGTTTTTCTAAGGTGACCGCCCAAACGCAACCTTAGGAGGGGGAACACTCTATCCAACGAAACTTCGGATACAGCTTTTTTATTATACCGCATTCTCCTGCCGTATGGCAAGGTTTTTGTGCATTGAAAATTGTTTATTTCATTGGAAAAGGAGAATTTCTCTGTGAAAAAAAGCCAACCATCTTCCCGCACGGTGCGATACGGCCTTTTGCTGTTCGTATTTGCCGTTATGCTGGTGCTGAATCATTTTACGCCGTACCTGGCCGACGATTTTACTTTTAGCTATAGCTTTGCGGATCGTGATGTGCTTTCCAGCCCGTTTATTTTGCTGCGCAGCCTGTATTACCATTATATGGAATGGTCGGGCAGGGTAGTGGTAAAATTTTTTGCGCAGCTGTTCACGATTCCGCCCAAATGGGTGTTTGATGTGTGCAATGCGGCAATGTTTGCCTTGCTGGGCTGGGTGCTGTGCCGCTTGGGCAATGTGCAGCAAAAACAAAGCGCGCTTTCTCTTGGATTTGCCTTTTTAAGCCTTTGGCTGGTGTCGCCGGTGTTTGGCCAAACCAATCTTTGGATGTGCGGCAGCTGCAACAATTTGTGGAGCACCGCGGGCTGCATGGCCTTTTTGCTGCCGTGGCGCACATTGTTTGCAAAAACGCCCGCACATTACAATGCCCCGCTTTTGTTTATAGGCGGCGTGTTTGCAGGCTGGCTGTATGAAAACACCAGCGCCGGTATGCTGGCGGCCATGGCTTTGTGCCTTGTGTGGCAGCTTTTGCGCAAACGGCCGCTGCCCCGCTGGGCGTTTGCCGCTTTTGCAGGCAGCTGCATCGGGTATCTTTTGCTGATCTTAGCCCCCGGCAACTCGGTGCGCACCGATGACTCCGCCGGGGTGATCACCGCCTCGGTGTGGGTGTATGTGCTGCGCATTCAAAAAGCGGTGCTGATCCTTTTCCGGCACGGCTGGCCGCTTTTGCTGGCGTTTGTGGTGCTGGCGGTTATGGTGCAGCGCAGCCCAAAAAGCTGGCAGGCGCTGGTTTGGCCCGGCATCTTGTTTGTTTCGGGCCTGGCAGCACACTTTGCCATGGTGCTTTCTCCGGTTTATTATCTGCGCAGCACGCACGGGCCCTTTGCGTTTTTCACGGCTGCCTGCTGTGCTTGTTTGGTGCAGCTGCCGCGGGGGAGTACCCGCCGGGCACTGTGCGCTGTATGCACGGCTGCCGGGGCGTGGGCGCTGGTGGTGCTGGTGTTTGCGGGGTATGATATTGTGCGCTACAGCCAACTTTATGCCGCGCGTGATGCCGCCATTCGCGCCGAGGTGGCACAGGGCTGCACCGAGATCGAAACCTGGGCCATTGCCCCCAACACAGTATACTGTTCCGCGTGGGGGCTGCCGGATATTCGCGAAGGGGAAGACTGGATCAGCATTACCCGCGCCATGTGGTATGGGCTGGACGGCCTAGGCCTGAAAACCGGCGTGCAGGGAGTGATCTGGGCAAACAGCAGCGCCCCGGTACACTATGCACCGCTGCTGGGCCTGTATATTGGCACGGGCGAAACAGATTGAAATCGAAAAAGGGCAGTGTGATGTAAAAATCACACTGCCATTTGCTTTTTTAGCCCTTATAAATTTCGGCAAGACCCAGCAGGATCTCTACGGCCTTGTCCATCTTTTCGGCTGTGATGCACTCGCACACACCGTGAAAGTTGAATCCGCCCGTGCCAAGATTGGGGCACGGCAGCCCCTTAAAGCTGAGCATCGCCCCGTCGGTGCCGCCGCGCACAGGCTCTTCAACAGGGGTAAGCCCGGCTTTTTGGATCGCCTTGCGCGCGTTTTCGATCAGGTGCCAATGCGGCCGAATTTTTTCGAGCATATTATAATAGGTATCGCTCAGCTGCACGGTCACGGTGCCGGGGCCGTATTGCTGGTTAAACTTTTCGGCCAGTGCCTGCATGGTTTGCTTGCGCTGCTCAAACTTTTGCAGATCGTGGTCACGCACGATATACCCCAGCTTTGCCAGCGAAACCTGGCCCATCATGCTGGTAAGGTGATAAAAGCCCTCGTGCCCGGCGGTATGCTCGGGGCGGTCCTGCTGGGGCAGGCTTTGGTGATAGTCCATGGCTACCTGCTGCGCGTTCACCATCACATCCTTTGCCTCGCCGGGATGCACCGAAAAGCCGCGCACCGTGACCACCGCCGAGGCGGCATTGAAGTTTTCATATTCCAGCCCGCCCACATCGCCGCCGTCCACCGTGTAGGCATAGGCTGCGCCAAAGCGTTCCAGATCAAAAAAGTCGCTTCCTTCCCCAATTTCTTCATCCGGCGTAAAGGCAATGCAGATTTTTCCGTGGGGGATCTTTTCGGCCTGCAGGCGTTCGGCCATGGTAAGAATTTCGGCAATACCTGCCTTATCATCGGCCCCCAGCAGGGTGGAACCGTCGCTTGTGATCAGCGTTTGGCCCTTCATATCTTTTAAAAACGGAAAACGCACTGTGTCCAGCGTAACGCCGGCCGGCAGGGCAACATCCTCGCCGTTATAATCGGGATGCACGATGGGCTGCACATTTTCGCCGCTGGCCTCATCGGAGGTATCCATGTGTGCAATAAAGCCAAGCCCGGGCGCAGCTTCATGGCCCGGGGCGGCAGGCAGCGTGCCGTACACATAACAGTGCTCGTCCAGCAGCACATTTTGCAGGCCCAGCGCCCGCATTTCTTGCTCAAGATATTTTGCCAGCGCAAACTGGCGCTCGGTGCTTGGGTGGGTGTGGGTCTCCTCGCTGGAAGTGGTGTGAAATTTGACATATTGCAAAAGGCGTTCGTATGCTCGCATAAAATGCATCCTCCTGATCGTGTGTTGCTTTCAGTTTACCACAGCTTGCGGCATTTTTCAAAAGCTTCCTGCGGTGGGGCTGTGTCTGCCGCATATTTCAGTCCTTTCTCGATTTTTTCACTTTTTCCTCGAAATCTATTGGTTTTTTGTTACTTTTGTGATACACTTTGAGTATATATGATTTGCTGGGCCCTGAGCGGCAAATTTCCGTGCAGCTCGGCTGGATCGCTGATATAAAATCATAGCGCACTGCGCTTTTTTAGGAGGAACTCCATGAACAACACGATTTTAAAAGACAAAACCCTTATGATCACCGGCGGCACCGGCTCGTTCGGCTCCACCGTGTTAAAGCATTTTCTGGACTCGGATCTCAAAGAGATCCGCATTTTCTCCCGCGATGAGAAAAAGCAGGACGATATGCGCCACGAGCTGCAGGCCAAGCACCCGGAAAACGCCAAGAAAGTCAAGTTCTACATCGGTGATGTTCGCAACCCCCAGTCCATTCGGGATGCCATGCCCGGTGTAAACTATATCTTCCATGCTGCCGCTCTCAAGCAGGTGCCCAGCTGCGAGTTTTTCCCCATGCAGGCGGTGCAGACCAACATCATCGGCACCGACAATGTGCTGCACGCCGCCATTGATGCAGGCGTAGAGCGCGTGGTGTGCCTTTCTACGGATAAAGCGGCCTATCCCATCAACGCCATGGGTATTTCCAAGGCCATGATGGAGCATGTGATCTATGCCAACGCCCGCGTGGCAGCCGAGCGCGGCGGCACCACCATCTGCTGCACCCGCTACGGCAATGTCATGTGCAGCCGCGGCTCTGTCATTCCGCTGTTTATTGACCAGATCAAGGCAGGCAACCCCATCACCATCACCGACCCCAACATGACCCGTTTCCTGATGAATCTGGATGAAGCTGTGGATCTGGTTATGTTTGCTTTCCAGCACGCCAATCCCGGCGATCTGTTCATTCAGAAAGCAGATGCTTCTACCATCGGCGATCTGGCCAAGGCTGTGCAGCAGCTGTTTGGCGACACCGGCACCAACATTATCGGCACTCGCCACGGCGAAAAGCTGTACGAAACCCTGATGACCAGCGAGGAGCGCCTGCGCAGCGAGGATATGGGCGGCTACTATCGTGTGGCAGCCGACAACCGTGACCTGAACTATGATAAGTTTGTGGTGAACGGCGAGGTACACACCATGGCCGATGAATCCTACACCAGCCACAACACCACCCGTTTGGATGTGGAGGGTACGGTGAAAAAGATCCTCACCACCGAGTATGTGCAGAACGCACTGAAGGGAATTTCCAACGATTGATGGAGCTGCTGCCGATGAATATTCTTGTAACAGGTGCCAAAGGCATGGTGGGCACTGCACTGGTGAACAACCTGAAAAATATCCGGGACGGGAAAAACAAAACCCGCCCGAATTTGCAGATCGAAGAAATTTTCGAGTATGATCTGGATTCCACCCCCGCTGAATTGGACGAATACTGCCAAAAAGCTGATTTTGTGTTCAATCTGGCGGGCGTGAACCGCCCCGAAAGCCCGGAAGATTTTATGAAGGGCAATTTCGGCTTTGCCTCTGAATTGCTGAATTGCCTGAAAAAGCACAACAATAAGGCCACCATCATGCTGTCCTCCTCCATTCAGGCCACACTGGCCGGGCGCTTTGGCAACAGCGAATACGGCCGCAGCAAGCAGGCGGGCGAAGAACTGTTTTTTGACTATGCCCGGGAAACCGGTGCCAAGGTGGCGGTGTATCGCTTTCCCAATCTGATGGGCCACAGCCGCCCCAAATACAACAGCGCTGTCAGCACCTTCTGCTGGGCGGTGGCCAACGATGAGCCGTTTACCGTGAATGACCGCAGCACCGAGCTGGAACTGCTGTATATTGACGATCTGGTGGAAGGTATGTTCGACCTGCTGGAAGGCCGGGAACAGCACTGCGAGTTTGACGGTGTGGAAACAGTGCCCAGCCCGCAGGGGCGCTATTGCTTTGTTCCCGTAACGCACAAGGTGACCTTGGGCGAGATCGTTGATCTGCTGCAGCAGTTTAAAGAGCAGCCTTCCACTTTGATGATGCCCAAAATGCCGGAGGGTTCTTTTGCCAAAAAGCTGTACTCGCTGTATCTGACCTATCTGCCGGCTGATAAATTCAAGTATGCACTGAAAATGAATGCGGATGACCGCGGCTCCTTCACAGAGCTGGTTCACACGGCTGATTGCGGGCAGGTGAGCATCAATATCAGCCGCCCGGGCATCACCAAGGGCCAGCACTGGCACAACTCCAAGTGGGAGCTGTTCATCGTGGTGGCGGGCCACGGCCTGATCCGTGAGCGCAACATCAACACCGGGGAAACCGTGGAGTTTGAGGTTTCCGGGGATAAGATCGAGGCGGTACACATGATCCCCGGCTGGACGCACAATATCATCAATCTTTCCGAAACCGAAAATCTGGTAACGGTGATGACCTGCAACGAGATTTTTGATCCCCATCATCCGGACACCTTCTTTGAGCCGGTGTAAAAGGAGAATTATAAAAATGGCTGACTACAGTAATGTATCTTTCAAGAACAACGGCAAGCTCAAGCTGCTGATCATTGTGGGCACCCGCCCCGAGATCATCCGGCTGGCAGCCGTGATCAATAAAACCCGCAAATACTTCGATGTGATCTTAGCGCACACCGGCCAGAATTATGATTACAACCTGAACGGTGTGTTTTTCCATGACCTGCAGCTGGCAGATCCCGAGGTGTATATGAACGCCGTGGGCGCAGACTTGGGCGAAACCATGGGCAATATCATTGCCGAAAGCTACAAGCTGATGGCTGCCATTCAGCCCGATGCCGTGCTGGTGCTGGGCGATACCAACAGCTGCCTTTCTGTGATCGGCGCCAAGCGCCTGCACATTCCCATTTTCCACATGGAAGCCGGAAACCGCTGCAAGGATGAGTGCCTGCCCGAAGAAACCAACCGCCGCATCGTGGATATTATTTCGGATGTGAACATGGCCTACTCCGAGCACGCCCGCCGCTATCTGGCCGATACCGGCCTGCCCAAAGAGCGCACCTATGTGACCGGTTCCCCCATGGCCGAGGTGCTGCATCAGAATCTTAAAAAGATCGAGGCTTCGGATATTCACGCTCGCCTTGGGCTGGAAAAGGGCAAATATATTTTGCTTTCGGCACACCGCGAAGAAAACATTGACACCGAAAAGAACTTTGTTTCTCTGTTTACCGCCATCAACAAAATGGCCGAAAAATACGATATGCCCATTTTGTACTCCTGCCATCCCCGCAGCCGCAAGCGGCTGGAGCAAAGCGGCTTTCAGCTGGACAAGCGTGTGATCCAGCACGAACCCCTGGGCTTCCACGATTACAACTGCCTGCAGATGAACGCCTTTGCCGTTGTGTCTGACTCCGGCACGCTGCCAGAGGAAAGCAGCTTCTTTACCAGCGTGGGGCACCCGTTCCCGGCCATCTGCATCCGCACCTCTACCGAGCGCCCCGAAGCGCTGGACAAAGCCTGCTTTGTGCTGGCCGGCATTGACGGCGACCATTTGCTGCAGGCGGTGGATGTGGCCGTAGAGATGAACAAAAACGGCGATTACGGCACGCCTGTGCCGGACTATACCGACGAAAATGTTTCGGACAAGGTTGTTAAAATTATTCAGAGCTACACCGGCGTGGTAAACAAGATGGTGTGGCGCAAATATTGATTTTTTAAGGAGCGGCAAGGGCAGCCATGCAGAAAAAACGAATTCTGGTAGTCACCCAGCATTTCTGGCCGGAGAATTTTCGCATCAATGATATTGTAGAGGGTTTTCTGGCGGATGGGCTGGAGGTGGATGTTTTGTGCGGGCTGCCCAACTATCCCAAAGGAGAATGGTTCCCGGGCTACAGCGGCAAGGGCCCCTGGCACGAAAACTACAAGGGCGCCAATGTATACCGCTGCCGTGAGATCAGCCGTAAAGGCAACACCGGGCTGCGCATTTTTGCCAACTATTGCAGCTGGCCGCTGTTTGCACGGCTTAGTCTGCACCGCTTGCCCGGCGGCTATGATGCCATTTTGTGCTATAACACCAGCCCTGTGCTGATGAACTGGCCTGCGCTGGCGGCCGGAAAAAAATTCAAAGCCCCGGTGAGCAGCTATGTGCTGGATATCTGGCCGGAAAACCTGTACAGTGTGCTGCCTGTAAAAAACAAACTGCTGCGGGGGATCGCACAGACCGTGAGCGATTGGAATTATCGCCGGGCCGACAGGCTGATCGCCATGAGCAGCGGCCTGCGTGAGCGCCTTTTGCAGCGCACCGGCAAGCAGCCGGGAAGTGTTGCCGTGATCCCCCAGTACTGTGAGGATCATTATGCCGTGCCGCAGCGGGAAGCGGCCTTGGCGGCACAGTACGAACCGTATTTCAATTTGGCTTTTGCGGGCAATTTCAGCCCGGCGCAAAGCCTGGATACGGTGCTATGCGCCCTCAAGCTTGCCAACGAGCGGCGGCAGGCCGGGCAAAAGCCCCTGCACCTTTTGCTGGTGGGCGATGGCATGAGCCGCCCTGCACTGGAAAAACTGGCAGGGGAACTGTGCTTGGAAAAAAGCGTTACCTTTTACGGCAGCGTTCCGCCGGAAAAGATCCCGGCGATCAACGGCTTTGCGGATGCGCTGCTGGTGAGCCTGTCGGATTCACCCGATCTGGGCCTTACCGTGCCGGCCAAGGTGGCCAGCTGCATGGCCGCCGGAAAGCCGCTGTTGGCCAGCATGAACGGCGAGGGGGCCCGGGCTGTGGCCGAAAGCGGCGGCGGGCTGGTGTCACCCGCCTGCCATGCCGAAGCACTGGCCGAAAACATGCTGGCCCTGGCCGCCATGAGTGAAGACGAGCGAATGGCCATGGGCAAAAAATCAAAGGCATATTACGAGGCCTATTACTGCCGCGAAAAACTGCTGCGGCAGATCGAAACTTTTATTTTGTGAGGTACACCTTTTGAGAACGCTGGTACTGATCCCTTGTTACAACGAAGAGGAAAATATTCGATCCGTGGTGGAGCGTTTGCAGGCCACCTGCCCGGATGTGGACTATCTGGTGATCAACGACTGCTCCACCGACGGCAGTGAACAGGTGCTGCGCGAAAACGGATTCAATTATTTAAGCCTGCCCATCAATCTGGGCATTGGCGGCGGTGTGCAAAGCGGCTATCGCTATGCGCTGGCAAACGGCTATGACATTGCCATTCAAATGGATGGCGATGGCCAGCATGACCCCGCCTATCTGCACCGGGTGATCGAGCCGGTGGCCAAGAGTGAATTGGATATGTGCATCGGCAGCCGCTTTTTGGAAAAAGAGGGCTTTCAAACCAGCTTTATGCGCAGGCTGGGCATTCGCATAGAAAGCGCACTCATCCGCATTTTGTGCGGTAAGCGCATTCTGGATGTCACCAGCGGCTTTCGTGCCTGCAACAGCCGTATGATCGCGTTTTTTGCCGATCACTACGCCAGCGATTACCCCGAGCCCGAAGCCATTCTTTCGGCCACGCTGAACGGCTTTCGCGTGGGGGAGGCACCGGTGCTGATGCGCGAGCGCCAGGGGGGGACCTCCAGCATTGTGGGCTTTAAGCCGATTTATTTTATGATCAAGGTGAGCTTGAGCCTGATCGTTGACCGCTTGGCCTTCAGCCGCAAGGGAGGTGCCTGCAAATGAGCGTTACATTACAGCTGGAGCTTCTTTTGGGCTCGGTGTGCCTGCTGGCCATGATTTTCTATATGCTGAAAAAGAATCTGCTCAGCGTGAAATACAGCCTTTTGTGGCTGTTTTTTGCAGCCGCACTGATCTTGTTTGCAGCTGTGCCCTATGTGGTGTATGTGCTGCGGGATATTTTAAATATCGAAATTCCGGTCAATCTGGTGTTTGCACTGCTGTTCTGCTTTGTGCTGCTTGTGCTGCTGAGCGTCAGTGTGGCCATCAGCCAGCTGGCGGAAAAGGCAAAACGGCTGGCGCAAAGCAATGCCCTGCTGGAAAAGCGGGTGCGCGAGCTGGAAAATAAGCTGAATCAGCACTGATCGCCGCCCTTTAAGGCAGTCGGCCAAAAGCGGGCCATACGATGGGTTCGTTATGCTGCGATTTTTGCACGCACTGCCCGGTTTCGGCAAATGATTTTAACGAAAAAAGAGGGAATCGTTTCATGGAGTTTAACACCCCGCTGTTTCTTGGCTTTTTTGCGGCGGCGGCCGTGATCAACTATGCTTTGCCCCGAATGCTGCGGCCATATTTTCTGCTGATCGCCAGCTATGCGTTTTATCTGTATGACCCCGACAATGCCGCCTTGGTGTGGATCCTTCTGACCACCACGGCCATCAGCTGGGCAGCAGGCCTGGCGCTGGAAAAAATACAGCGCCGTGCAGTGCGTGTGGCGATCGTAACGGCGTCCTTTTTAAGCTGCGGCGGATTTTTGTTTTATTTTAAATATCTCGGATTTTTTGACGAAATATTTGCCTCTTTTCTATCGCTGTTCGGCGGCAAGGCGAATGTATTGCAGCTGGATCTGGTTGCGCCGCTGGGCCTTTCGTATTTTATTTTTGCCAGCCTTGGCTATGTGGTGGATCAGTATCGCCGCAAGTATCCGGCAGAAAAAAATCCGCTGCTGTATGGACTGTTCGTAAGCTTTTTCCCCTGCATTTTCACGGGCCCCATCGAACGGTACGATCGTATGTCGCGCCAGTTCAAGCACCCGCGCCCCTTTTCGTACAATCGCTGTGCGGGCGGTGCTTTCCGAATGCTGTGGGGCTATTTTAAAAAGATGGTTCTGGCCGATAATCTGGCCGTTTTTGTGTCTTCGATCTTTTCCAAGCCCGAAAACAGCACCGGCCCGCAGCTGCTGCTGGCAATTTTGATTTTCAGTATGCAGCTGTATATGGATTTTTCGGGCTGCTGCGATATTGCCATTGGCGGCGCACGCATTTTGGGCTTCGATCTTTTGGAAAACTTCAACGCGCCCTTTATGGCCACCAGCTTTTCGGACTTCTGGCGGCGCTGGCATATGAGCCTGACCGGCTGGTTCCGCGATTATCTGTATATTCCCCTGGGGGGAAGCCGCCATGGAAGGGTGCGCCATTATATCAATTTGGTGATCGTTTTTCTGGTGAGCGGCCTTTGGCACGGCGCGGCCTGGGGCTATGTGCTTTGGGGCCTTGTCAGCGGCGTGCTGAGTGCCGCCGAAGTGATCTGGCAGAAAAGCTTTGCTAAAAACTCTCACGCCAAGCCCCCGCTTGCGGTGGTGTGGCTGCAGCGTGTGGGCACCTATGTGCTGTTCAGCCTTTCCCTCACATTTTTCATGTCGGCCCTGTACGGAGTGGACTGGAGCTACCTTACCACCAATATCACGCTGGGCTGGAATACTTTTTTTGCTGACCCCAACGCCTTTTGTGCAGGGCTTTCCGCCTTTGGGCTGGGCGGGCGAAAGCTGATGGTGCTGATCTTCGGCACCGCTGCCGTGCTGGCCGCCGAAAGCCGCGGCAGCATTGCCGCATGGATTCGCCGGCAAAACTGGTCCATCCGGTGGACACTCTATTATGCGCTGGGCCTGGGCATTTTGTTCTATGGCGCATTCGGGCAATCGGTATTCATTTACCAGCAATATTAAAAGGGAGGCAGAGATATGAACCACATGGCGAAAACCCTTCTCCGCCGCCTGTATTACGGCACGAAGATATTGTGCAAATTTGCGCTGATCAGCCCCATTTTGCTTTTTATGGTATATTTTAGCTATAAAGTGGACCGCAGCGGCCTGTTTCAGGGGGCGCTGGGGCCCCGCACCGTGGTGGATCTGATGCTGAGCGGCCACGATGTGACCAACTTTGAGCAGATGGACGAACGCAGCGTGGTGAGCTTGTACGCACAGGATGTTCCTGAGGACGAGCACCCCAGTGTGATCGGCATCGGCAGCAGCCGCGTGCTGCAGTTTAACCGTGAGGTGATCGGCACCGACAGCTATTTCAGCATGGGCGTTACCGGCGCAGATGTGCGCGATAACATGACCAGCTACTATGTGATGGTGCGCGCAGGCAAAGCCCCGGATGTGCTGGTGTGGAGCGTAGACCCCTGGGTGCTGTACGGCAGCGAAAAGGCCTTTGATTCCCGTGCCGACAGTGAGCTGTACAACGAGTTTTTAACCAAGGTTCTCGGTGTGGAAACCGACTACGAAGAGCCCGACAAGGTGGAGCTGTGGAAAGCACTGGCTGACCCGGCCTATTTTCAGGGAAATATGGATTATTATATGGCCATTCGCAGCGGTGCAGCCGTTACGGATGACGAAGGCAACGAGATCCCGTTTAAAGCTGTTACCGGCGATGTGTATGATAACGATGCCAGCATCAAGCGCAGCGACGGCAGCGTGCTGTACAGCAAGGAGTTCCGCGAACAGAATCAGGATCAGATCCTGTTCAATGCCATGAGCGCCTGCAACACCTTCAACAGCGTTCACATGGAAGGCTTTACCGAGCTTTCTGCCAAGCAGGAGCAGGCATTTGATGCCTTTATCCGCTATGCACAGTCCAACGGCACCACGGTGATTTTGGTTTTGTGCCCGTGGCACCCGTATCTGTACGATTTCCTGCTGTGGCAGGAGGACGATCATCAGGGATTTTTGCAGGTGGAAAACTGGATCCGCCAATATGCACATGACAATCAGGTGCCGCTGTACGGCAGCTATGATCCTTTGCAGCTGGGCATGGAGGAAATGGATTTCTTTGATGGACTGCACTGCAAGGATATTGGCCTTAAAAAGTTTTTCCCGGGGGTACCGGCCGTTTTGCAGCAGATCGAAAGCGGCTCTGTGCCGGATGCCTTGGAGATCACCCCCCGCACCACAGCTGCCGAGCGCTGTCCGTGGTGACAGGGCTGCAGCATTGGGTTTCTGAACCCGGATTTCTTTGTCAAAAAACATAATATGGCAAAAAAGAAACAAACCTTGTAAAAGCTGTTCGTCGGCTTTTACAAGGTTTGTTTTTTGTGAATTTCGTTGAATATTAAACGAAGAACGAGGCGGTTCGATTAACCGCTGGAAATGCGTGGCCCAAGGTATAAATATGCTTTTGGAGCCACAATGTTTTTGAATGGAAGCTCCCGGAAGACAATGCAGGAGCAAGTGTAACGCTGGTATTATGCCTTTGGTGCAGAATCTTCCCGATCGGTTTTCACATAACCGGCTTTAAAACGCCAGCTCACATAGATGGTAAGCACAACCAAAACGGAAAGTGCCATTAAAAGCGTTTTTCCGTTCAGGAAGCTAATGTAGGAATAGGCCAAAAACAGGCAGGCACAGGTGGCAATGGACATTAAGAGATAAAATACGGGCATGGGCACATGGAAAATAGAGGTCTTCCATCTTTCGGGGAACAAACGGGGAAGACGGAATGCGGAAAGGCAAACCAATGTCATAACCACGAAAGAGGGGAAAGAAAAGAGCGAGGTGATGGTGGCAATGTCCATTCCGAATACAATAGGAAGAATGGCGCCTATTACAAAAATGGTGCCCATCAATACATAGGGATAACCAAATTTAGAATCCCGCTTTGTCAAAGCCTTGGGCAACCAGCCATCTTCGGCCATTTTGATCCAAGGGTAGGGGATGGCAGCTAAGTTTGCATTAAGGGTAGTGCCTAAGGCGAAAAGAGCGCCGCCAAGCATAAAGAAAAGGTAAACCGGCTGCGACATATAGGTTTCGGCTACTACACCCAGGTTTTTGCCGGCTACCTGTTCGATCGGAACAACACCGCCGGTAACCACAGCAATAAAGAAATAGAAAACAGCCACTAAGCCAGTGCTTGTGAGCATTGCCAAAGGCACGGTGCGCTTGGGATTTTTGGTTACAGAGGTAAAATTGATCATGGAGCTTGCGCCCATGGCGCTCATGCTAAGCAGTGCAGTTGCCATTAAAAATCCTTGCGTACCGCCGGTGAAAAATCCTTCACTGCGGAAAAAGCCAGGCTGCACATGGGGCAAGCCGCCAAAAATATAAACGCCGAGTGCAATGAGCAAAACCACAACCATTACATTCTGCAATTTAGACGAAAGCGTGACGCCCTTGATGCCAAGCAGAAAGAAAACGATCAGATATGCCATGGCAATTATTTTTTGCATGGAAGAAATGCCGGGAACAAGCTGCATGGTATAGCTGGCCAAGCCAACCGCAATGCCCGCAAAGCCAAGATAGGCGATCATCTGCATAATGCCGAATACGCCTGCAACAACAGGGGGAAACAAAGCAAGGTTTTGCGAATACGATCCACCCTTTAGGTCAAGTACAGAGGAAAGAAACATAGTGGGAATTGTTGAAGAAATTGAAACAACTGCAGCCAACAACATAGCCATGCAGACAGAGCGCCCTGTCATACCAATAACAGAGGGAAGCATGGTAAATACGCCGGTTCCAATAATATATCCGATTCCCATCATCACAAGGCTCGGAAAGCCCATTTTCTTTGAAGATGTTTGCATAAATGATTCCTCCTTTTAGTGATTTTTCTTGATTCTGCGTGAATATGTGAAATAACTAAAAACAAAACATTCACGCTTTGCTTGCAGTTCTGCCTAGAAACGATGTTATTCCAAAACTTCTGCAATGCGATTCAATGCCTGCAGCATTCTGGTTCGCTGCGTAGGAATGCAGGCTCGCTGAAATCCATGGCCGTTTTCCGGGTCAAAGGCAGTTCCGTCTTCTAAAATTACCTGCGCCTTACCGTAAATGAGGTGATGAAGTTCTTCATCGCTCAACCCGTAATCACGAAGATCCAACCATAGCATATATCCGCCCTCGGGGCGTAGGCACTTTGCTTTTGGCATACGATCATGCAAAAAATCCAAAGCGGCATCAATGTTGCCTTCTAAATAAGCACAAACTTCCTGCAGCCAATCATCCGAAGAAAGGCAGGCACCTTTTGTGGCTGCAATCGTAAAGGGCGTGGTCATCATATAGGCAACCTGTTTGGAAAAACCGGCCAGAAGCTGTTTGTCTGTGATGATCACATTGGCAGGGGATAAGGCTGCAAGATTAAAGGTTTTTCCGAATCCGGTGCAGGTGACAACCCCCTCACCGCCGGTAAGCTGCGCAATAGAGTAAAATTTCCTTTCTCCCCACACAAAGTCGGAATGCACTTCGTCCGAAATAATAGTAACATGATAACGACGACAAATATCGTGTATCATCGTCAACTCTTCCGCTGCCCATACGCGGCCTACCGGATTATGGGGGCTGCACAGCAGATAAGCGGTTGTGTTAGGATCAGAAGCCTGCTGTTCCAAGGCATTAAAATCGATCGTATAGTATCCGTTGTCATCGCGGCAAAGCGGATTGTTTACAACCTTACGCCCGCAGCCCTGAATGACAGAGGTGAACGGGCCATAGACTGGGCGGTTGATGATCACGCCATCGTTGGGTTTTGTAAAGGCCATCAATGCGTTGCGCGCACCGCTCATGGAGCCGGGAACATAAAAAATATTTTCCCGTTCCAACGCCCATCCGCGGCGTTTACGAAACCATGTGCGCACGGCATCAAAGTAATCGGCACCGTCTTTATGAGTCAGAATGGTATACCCATACAAATTATAGTCTACTACCTTCTGCAACTCTGCACGAATGGCGTCCGAACAGGGGAAATCCATATCAGCCGAGGAAAGAAAAATGGTATCATCGCCATAAAGTCTGTTTTTGTCCGGCTCTTCATAAAGAGTCCATCGGGCGCTATGGGTTCCTGTTCGATCCATGAAAGCATCAAAATCGTAGGGCATCATATACCTCCTATCGGCTCAGTTTCTATCGGGCATAATGCGATAATCGAAAAGGTGTTTAATAGTTAACTATATTAATAATATAATTATAAGACCAAAATGTAAATACATTTTGCACAATAATTTCAAATTCTCGGTTGCACACAAAAGAATACTCTCTGATTTAGACACTTTGCCTGTAAGAAAGTACAAAAGTAAAGCCGCTTGGCGAAAAAATACCCAGTGGTAAAAACAAAAAATGCCAGCGGCAGATACCGCTGACATTCAGTATAAGGCAATGCGGCACAACTTTCAGCGCCGATACGATGGGCGCACACTGAAAGCGCAGAGCATCTTACTGAAAAGACTCCCGGCTTCGGCGAACATCTTCCTGATAGGCTTCGTTGATTTTCTTTTGTACATTTAAATACAGCAGCAATTCTGCATCGGTGAAATCTGCAAGCTTTTCAAAGGTCATTTTTTTGCACTCGGTTACAAATTGATCATGCGCTCGAAACACTTTTTCTCCCTCCGCAGTCATGCGCAGATTGAGAACGCGATTGTTGGATTCGTTGCGAATTTGTACCACCCATCCTTTTGCCCGTAACTTACGCACGATCTGAGAGCAGGCCGAAGGCGTTTTACGCAGTATATTCGCAATATCTGTGATGGTGATATCCGGATGCAGCGCAATCAGCGCGATCAACTGAGCCTCTGCCTGATAAAGCGTATGCTCTCCATAACGATGAGGCAGTGAATCATATTCGAGCATCAGGTCATAAGCTGTATCCTGAGATGTCCATATCCGATCCAGTAGATCTTGCCGCTTGTCTGCCATGAAAACTCTCCTGTTTACCCAGATGTATTTGCCGTATGTATATTATATTTTAATTATACAGGCTTCTTTTTAAAATCGCAAGCGCTGTTTTCCGGAATCATGCGTGAGCAGGTAAACACGAATACTTCGTTGGTATGTGATACAGTAGGATTGGCAATGAATCATCGTGCCCACAAAATTGCGAATCTGCCTCATGGCGGCTGCAGATAGGGCAAAACAGGCGGTACATTTTTTCTCAGAAGGGGCGGCTTTGTTACGCTATATAGGGCAGGATCGTGCCGCCGCTGTCTTGCGGCGCAGCGGATTGTAGTGTAAAATAAAAGCATAACGATCAGGCCCGGCAGCCGCACAGAAACGATGGTTTGCTGCGTGCCGGACCGTATTTTTTATAAAAAATGCACGCGCTTTCAAAGGGCACTGTAAAAACAACACTCTAAAGAAAGGTGGCATGGAATTGAATTTAAAACTGAAGGAAAAAATCAAAGAGTCGCTCTCTGCGGTTCTTCCGATCACCGGAATCGTTTTGATGCTCAGCGTTTTTCTGATCCCAATGGAGCTGGGAAGCGTTGTCATGTTTCTGACCGGTGCGGCTATGCTGATCGTGGGCATGGGCTTTTTTCAGTTGGGTGCAGAAATGGCCATGACGCACATCGGAGAAGGTGTTGGCGTGCAGATCTCAAAAATGAAAAAGCTGATCACGGTTTTGCTTACGGGATTTGTGATGGGTGTGATCATCACCATATCCGAGCCGGATCTGCAGGTTTTGGCCGGGCAGGTGCCATCGGTGCCCAATATGGTGCTGATCTTAACGGTGGCAGTCGGCGTGGGGCTGTTTCTGGCGTTGGCAATCGTTCGCATTCGTTACCAGATCAGCCTGTCAAGGCTGCTGATCCTTTGCTATACGGCTTTGATCGCTGTTTCGCTGTTTGTGCCAAAGGAATTTCTGGCCGTGGCCTTTGATTCGGGCGGTGTTACCACCGGCCCCATGACGGTGCCGTTCATCATGGCGGTGGGCGTGGGGCTTGCCTCGGTGCGAAGCGATAAAAATGCCGCCAATGACAGCTTTGGTCTGGTGGCGCTTTCCAGCGTTGGCCCCATTCTGGCGGTTTTGATTCTGGGCTGCTTTTTCCGGCCTACCGAGGCCGCTTACACGCTTACCGATGTGGCCACCGTGGTCACCACGCAGGATGTGGCCCGGGTGTTTGCCCAGGGGCTGCCGCTGTATGCCAAAGAGGTTTTGCTTTCGCTGGTGCCCATCGTGGCGGTGTTTCTTGTTTTCCAAATGCTGACCCGCCGGTATCATGGGCTGCAGATCAAGCGAATTGCCATTGGCTTTTTGTATACTTATATCGGCTTGGTGCTGTTCCTGTGCGGCGCCAATGTGGGCTTTGCCCCGGTGGGCGCTTATCTTGGCAAGGAAATGGCCGGGGTGCCCTTCCGCTGGATTCTGATCCCGGTGGGCGCGCTGATCGGTTATTATATTGTAAAGGCCGAGCCCGCCATTCAGGTGCTGAACCATCAGGTGGAAACCGTTACCAACGGCGCGATCTCGGTGAAAATGATGAACATTTGTATGTCCATCGGCGTGGCAGCCAGCGTTGGATTGGCCATGCTTCGCGTTCTCACCGGCATTTCGATTCAATGGTTCGTGATTCCCGGGTACTTGATCGCTCTGGCGCTGTCTCGCTTTGTTCCGGATATTTTTATCGGCATTGCGTTTGACTCCGGCGGCGTGGCCAGCGGCCCGATGACCTCGACCTTTCTTTTGCCGCTCAGCATCGGCGTTTGCGAGGCGCTTGGCGGCAACCTGATGACTGATGCATTCGGCGTGGTGGCACTGGTGGCGCTCACACCGCTGATTGCCATTCAGCTGATGGGGCTGGTGTATAAGCTGAAAACCGCAAAGAAAACCAAAACCGTTCATGCAGCGATCGCCGATGATTGCGATATGATCGTAGATCTGGAGGAGGGCGAGTAAAATGGAGCAACAGAAAAAAGCCTGTGTTCAATTATTGGTGCTGATCACCACGCCAAAGCGTGCCGAGCACGCGGCGGAAATGTTTAAAAAGGGCGCGCTGCCGCTGCAATATCGCTTTAAAGCCGAGGGAACAGCCTCCAGCGAGATCATGGATCTGCTGGGCCTTGGCAGCATTGATAAAAGCGTTTTGGTGAGCATGGTGCCCAAAAGCCTGTCGCAGCCTCTCATGGAAAAGCTGCGCAGTGAGCTGCAGCTCAACAAGGCAAACAGCGGCATTGCCTTTACCATGCCCTTAAACGGGGCGAACAACCTGATTTTGCGCATTCTCGCACAGGATGCAGGAAAAAAACTGCTGACGGTCAGCGGAAAGGAAGAAAACAGTATGGCGGAAACAAAATACTCTCTGGTGGCAGCGATCGTAAACCGCGGTTTCAACGATGATGTTATGAAAGCAGCGCGCGCCGCAGGGGCCACAGGCGGCACGGTGATCCGCAGCCGACGCATCGGCAACGAGGAAACCACCAGCTTTTGGGGCCTGAGCGTTCAGGACGAAAAAGAGATCGTGCTGATCTTAACAACCTGTGCCAACAAGGTGGCGCTTATGAAGTGCATCGGCGAAAGCTGCGGTATGCACAGCGAGGCACAGGGAATCCTGCTCTCGATGCCCATTGATTCCGTGGCGGGGATCTGAGGCAGCACTGCACAATTCCCACTCAGCGGATTCGGTGAATTATGCCTAAAAAATAGTCGGATATTATAGGGGTAAATAAAAATCTCCCGATACAAAAAGCATATACAGCATTGCTTTTGCCGAAAACGGATGGTTTTCAGGCAAGAGTGCTGTATATGCTTTTTTGTTTGCACGCCTGCGTAAAACAGCTTTGGCAAAGCTGAGAAAAACAGCATCAGCGCGTAAAACCAAGCCGATTTTACCTGTATTTTACACACAGCGCAAAAGCATTACATTCGGCGCAAAATCTTTTACCAAAGCTTTGCTCTGCCTTGGTTGTGGGTTTTACAAACCGGGCGCTATACTAAGGCCGTACCCAAACAAAGAGGGAAATTAAAAATACACTGATTGAGAGTGTGTAAAAAGGAGAAAAATCGTATGAAAAAACTGATCTCTGCTGCTTTGGCAGCTTCGTTCGCCTGTGCTGCATTTGCCGGCTGCGGTTCCAGCGCAGCTTCCTCTTCTGCGGCTCCGGCTTCTGCCGCCCCTGCTTCCTCTGCCCCCGCTGCTACCGCAGCCCCTGCCGCCACAGAGCTGAGCGGCAAGGTGACCACCGGCGGTTCCACCTCGATGGAAAAGGTGATCGGCGCACTGCAGGAATCCTTTATGGAGCAGAACAGCGGCGTGGATGTGACCTATGATCCCACCGGTTCCGGCGCAGGCATTACCGGCGCACAGGAGGGCAGCCTGGATATCGGCCTTTCCTCTCGTGCTTTGAAGGACGGCGAAACCGGCGTGAGCGCAACCGTGATCGCACTGGACGGCATTGGCATTATCGTGAACAATGCCAACACGGTAGAGGATCTGACCACCGATCAGATCGCTGCGATCGCCACCGGTGAAGTGACCAACTGGAAAGAAGTGGGCGGCCCGGATGCCGAGATCGTTATGATCGGCCGTGAGGCTGGTTCCGGCACGCGCGATGGCTTTGAAAGCATTCTGAAGGTTTCTGACAAGTGCAAATATGCACAGGAGCTCACCGCTACCGGTGCTGTGATCGCCGCCGTGCAGGCAAATGAAAACGCCATTGGTTACGCTTCTCTGGCTGCTTTGGATGACAGCGTAAAGGCTTTGAAGGTGAACGGCATTGCCTGCACCGAAGAAACCGTGAAGGACGGCAGCTACACCGTGCAGCGCCCCTTCGTGTTCGTAACCAAAGACGGCGCCCAGCAGACCCCCGCTGTGAAAGCCTTCATCGACTTTGCCACCAGTGCGGATGCTGCAAGCCTGATCAGCAACGCCGGTGCTGTGCCTGTGGCCTAAACAAATTTGTTTGATAGAGCGGCCCTAAAGCAAAAGGGCCGCTCTATTTTGAAATTGGGTGAAAAAGTATGAAACAGGAAGCAATTTTAACCTCTGGCCCGCAGTTGGGCACCAAGCAGGCCCCCGAGCGGCAGGTGCTTTTGCAAAAGCGCAGCGCGGGCCGTATGCTGAAGGATGCCATGGAAAAAATCATGAACGCACTGTTTTTCGTGTGCGGCATGGCAGCCGTGGCCTGTGTGCTGCTGATCACGGTTTATATCTTCAGCGCCGGTTTACCGGCCATTCGCCAGATCGGTCTGAGCGACTTTCTGCTGGGCCGGGTATGGAAATCCACGGCTGCCGAGCCCAGCTACGGCATTTTGCCCTTTATCCTCACCAGCGTATACGGCACGGTGGGCGCTTGTGTCATCGGCGTGCCGGTGGGCGTGCTCACGGCGGTGTTTCTTTCCAAAATGGCGCCGCCCAGGCTGGCGGCGGTGGTCAGCGCAGCGGTCGAGCTGCTGGCGGGCATTCCCAGCGTGGTATATGGCCTGATCGGCATGCTGGTGCTGGTGCCCGCTGTGGCAGATGTGTTTCACCTCAGCAGCGGCGCGTGCCTGCTGGCAGCCATTCTGGTGCTGGCGGTCATGATCCTGCCCAGCATGATCTCGGTGGCTGTTACGGCGCTGAACGCTGTGCCACCCGAGTATGAGCAGGCCAGTCTGGCCCTGGGGGCCACCCCGGTGGAAACCTATTTTAAAGTAAGCCTCACCGCCGCCCGCAGCGGCATTGCCGCCGGCATTGTGCTGGGCATTGGCCGTGCCGTGGGCGAGGCCATGGCTGTGATGATGGTGGCAGGCAATGTGGCCAATATGCCCGGCATTTTCACAAGTGTAACATTCCTTACCACGGCGATTGCCAAGGAAATGAGCTATGCCAGCGGCCTGCAGCGGCAGGCGCTGTTCAGCATCGGTCTGGTGCTGTTCCTGTTCATCATGGCCATCAACGCCGTGCTGAATCTGGTGCTGAAGGGAGGCCACGACGATGACTGAAAAACGCCGTATCATCGGAATGCTGCTCACAGGGGCGGTATATCTGGCCGCCGCGCTGTGTTTGGCCGTGCTGGTGGGCATCATTGGCTATGTGGTAATCAAGGGCATGCCAGCCATCAGCTGGAAGTTGATCACCGGTGTGCCCAGCGTAACCAAGGGCACACAGGGCATTCTGCCGTTTCTGCTCAACACGCTGTACATGATCCTGCTCACGCTGCTGATCGTGCTGCCCATCGGCGTGGGTGCCGCCGTGTATCTGAACGAGTATGCTTCCAATAAAAAGCTGATCCGTGTGATCGAATTCACCACCGAAACGCTGGCGGGCATTCCCAGCATTCTGTACGGCCTTGTGGGCTATCTGGTGTTCTGCCAAAAGCTGGGCCTGCAAACCAGCCTGCTTTCCGGCTGCCTTACTCTTACCATCATGACGCTACCCACCATTATCCGCACCACACAGGAAAGCCTGAAAACCGTGCCCACCTCCTACCGTGAGGGGGCGCTGGGGCTGGGCGCAACCAAGTGGCATATTGTGCGCACCATCGTTTTGCCCTGCAGTCTGGATGGCATTGTTACCGGCTGCATTCTGGCCGCAGGCCGTGTGGTGGGCGAAAGCGCTGCCCTGCTGTTTACGGCGGGCGCAGGCAAGCTGGTGGCAAAAAGCCTGCTGGCGGCCTACAGCCGCAGCGGCGCCTCGCTGGCGGTGGCACTGTATCTGTATGTGTTCGAGGAAGGCAATTTCCAGGTGGGCTATGCCATTGCACTGGTGCTGCTGGTGCTGATAACGGCCATCAATCTGGCTGCCAAGTGGGCCCGTAAGGCTTTGAAACAAAAAACTTGAGGTATAACGATATGAACGCAGTGATCCAAAGTAAAAATCTGGAATTGTATTACGGCAATTTCAAGGCATTAAAAGGCATTACCATGGAGATTCCCGAAAAGCAGATCACGGCCCTGATCGGCCCGTCCGGCTGCGGAAAATCCACTTTTCTGAAAACCCTCAACCGTATGCAGGATCTGGTGCCCGGTGTGCGCATCACCGGCGAGGCAATGTATCGCGGCCAGAATATTCTGGACCCCAAGCTGGATGTCACCGCTTTGCGGCGCAACATTGGCATGGTGTTTCAAAAGGCAAATCCGTTTCCCATGAGCATTTACGACAATATCACCTATGGCCCCAAGCTGCACGGCAGCCATTCCAAGGCCGAGCTGGATGAGATCGTGGAACGAAGCCTGCGCGGCGCAGCCCTGTGGGACGAAGTAAAGGATCGCCTGAAAAAAAGCGCCTTGGGCCTTTCGGGCGGCCAGCAGCAGCGCCTTTGCATTGCCCGCGCATTGGCTGTGAACCCCGATGTGCTTTTGATGGACGAGCCCACCAGCGCGCTGGACCCTGCTTCCACCATGAAAGTGGAGGAACTGATGGATTCGCTGCGCCGGAACTACACGGTGGTGATCGTGACCCACAATATGCAGCAGGCTGCGCGTATCAGCGATCAGTGCGCTTTCTTTTTGGTGGGCGAATTGATCGAAATGGGGGAAACCAGCCAGATCTTCGGCCATCCGCAGGATAAGCGCACCGAAGATTATATCAGCGGCCGTTTTGGCTAAAAAAGGGAGAGGGACCATGAAAGTAAGAACCGCTTACGAACAGGAACTGACAAATCTGGACGAAATGGTAAGCGCCATGGGCAAAACCGTGAGCGATGCCCTGCACAGTGCCATTCTGGCGTGGCAAAACGGCAATAAAGAAAAGGCCAAGGCCATTATGGCAGCCGATGAGGGCGTGAACCAAACCGAAAAGCAGATCGAGCATTTGTGCCTGACACTGCTTTTGCGCCAAACCCCCGTGGCAGGGGATCTGCGCAGGGTGAGCGCAGCGCTGAAAATGGACACCGATCTGGAGCGCATTGGCGACCATGCGCAGGACATTGCCGAGCTGAGCCTTGCCATGCCGCTGCCGCAAAATCACCCCGAATGGCTGGCTGTGGTGCAGCGCATGGCGGATACCGCGCAGAAAATGATCACCGCCGCCATGGAGAGCTTTCGCGCACAGGATGTGGCCAAGGCGCAGGCCGTGCGCTCGTGGGACGATGCACAGGATGCGGATTTTGTAAAGATCAAATCGCTGCTGGCAAGCCATCTGACCACCAGCCCCGCCGATATGGACGAAGTGCTGGACTGGCTGATGCTGGCCAAATATTTAGAGCGTGTGGCCGACCATGCCGTCAATCTGGCCGACTGGGCAGAGTTCAGCGTAACCGGCCTGCACAAAAATACACGGCTTTTGTAAGCTGCTGTTTTATAACACAATCAATTTCCCCGGAATTTTCGGCGCAGACAATGCACCCCGAATTTCGGGGCTTTTTTCATATTTTCGTATTTTCAGGGAGAAAATGTTGAAATTTACAGTTGTATGTGGTAATATAACTTTGATTGCAATTGACTATGCAAGAAACAAAACCATACCGAAGCAGACCCCAAAAAGTCTGTGAGGGAGAAACGAGAAAAAACAATGTCAACCTTTAAACACGGTTTAACTCTTAGAATCGTGAAAATTTTAGATGTCGTGCTGGTTACGATCCCATTTGCATTATGCTGGTATCTGTATTATGCACGGCGAATTCTCACACCCTTTTATGAAAAAGGCAACTATGGCGTTATTGCGCTGCTTTTTGTACTGTATATCACCTTTGGCCGGGTGTATGATGCCTTTCAGCTTTCCATGCAGCGGGCCTCGGAGCTTATGTACAGCCAGATGCTGGCCATTTGCGCATCGGATGTGATCCTGTATATCGTCACATGGATGCTCACCCGGCACATGCCCAACTGTCTGCCCATGCTCGCGGCGGCAGCTGCACAGGCAGTGCTGACCGCTGCATGGTCTTTTTTGGCAAACCGGTGGTATTTTAATGTGTTTCCGCCGCAGCCCACGGCTGTGATCTATGATACCCGCCAGGGCATGGAAAACCTGATCGGCCAGTATAATCTGGATAAAAAGTATCAGGTGCTGTTCACTGCCGGGGTGGGGGAGTGCATTCAGGATCTTTCCATGCTGAACGGGCTGGAAACCGTATTTTTAAGCGGTATCCATAGTCACGACCGCAATGTGATCCTGAAATACTGTGTGGAGCACGGCATCAATGTGCTGGTGATCCCGCGCCTTGGCGATACCATTATGTCCGGCGCGTATGCCATCCATATGTTCCACTTGCCCATGCTCAAGGTGGGGCGCTACAATCCGACGCCGGAATATCTGATGATCAAGCGACTGATCGACATTGTGGTTTCCGCCATGGCACTGGTGGTGCTGAGCCCGGTATTTTTGGTAACGGCGATCGCCATCAAGGCTACCGATCACGGCCCGGTGTTTTACAAGCAGATCCGCCTTACCAAGGACGGAAAAGAGTTTGCCATCTTAAAATTCCGCAGTATGCGTGTGGATGCCGAAAAAGACGGCGTGGCGCGCCTTTCCAGCGGCGAAAACGATAGCCGCATCACGCCGGTGGGCAAGGTGATCCGCGCCTGCCGTGTGGACGAGCTGCCGCAGCTGATCAACATTCTGCGGGGTGAACTGAGCATTGTGGGCCCGCGCCCCGAGCGCCCCGAAATCGCTGCGCAATACTGCGAAGAAATGCCGGAATTTTCGCTCCGCCTGCAGGCAAAGGCGGGCCTTACCGGCTATGCGCAGGTGTATGGAAAATACAACACCACGCCCTATGATAAGCTTTCGATGGACCTGATGTACATTGCGCATCCCAGCTTGATCGAGGACATCAAGATCATGCTGGCGACCGTGAAGATCTTGTTTGTGCCCGAAAGCACCGAGGGCGTTGCCGAGGGGCAGACCACGGCGATGCGCGTGGAAAACAACGATAAAACCGTGGTTTAAATTATTTTTAGGCAGATTTTTGGCAGAAAAGCGGCGGCTCGCTGCCTTGCGGCCGGCATAGGCCAAGCGGTTAAAACTGTGATTTAAATATAGTAAAACCCCGGCAGTATGATATAACAGCCGCCCGGCGGCCGTTATACTTATTTTAGTGCCGTTTTTCTCTCCGGCTGCGCCGGAAACCAAAAAACATGGCAAATTATATCATTCCGCTTCGCTCCATGATATAATATTTATGCCGCTGGGGGATTTGCAGCGCTTAAAAACGGCTCAGACTCTTTAGAATGAGTCTGGGCTGTAATCTTTGATGTGTGGATAGGAAAACAGATGGAAACTACGAAAAAACCGCTTATCACCGTGGTGATGCCAAACTATAACGGCCATCGTTTTGTGGAACAGGCCATAGACAGTGTGCTTGTGCAGACTTACCCGAACTTTGAGCTGCTGGTAGTAGACGACTGCTCAAAAGACGATTCGCTGCAGCTGATCAAGCAGAAAGCACAGAGCGACAGCCGCATTCGTGTTATTGCATTGGAACAGAACGCCGGTGTGGCAAACGCTCGCAATATCGGCATCAAAGAAGCCAAGGGAAAGTATATCGCTCTTTTGGATAATGACGATCTGTGGACAGAGGATAAGCTGCAGCGGCAGCTTGCCCTTGCGGAAAACGGCGCAGATATCGTTTACTGTTCCTATGATTTTATTGATGAACAGAATAACTCGATCAAAAAGCCTTTTATCGTTCCGCAGCAGACAAATTTTAATAAAATGCTGGCTTCGAGCGTTATAAGCTGTTCAACCAGCTTTATCAAGACCGACCTGATGCAGCAGCACCCGTTTGATCCGAGCTTTTATCACGAGGACTATGTTTTGTGGATGGAGCTTCTCCGGGTTTGCCCGACTGCATACGGTGACCCGAAAGTTTTGATGCATTACCGGCAGGTTGCGGGCTCACGCTCTAACAAAAAGGGAAATGCCGCCAAGGAGCGCTGGAACACATATCGCAAGGCGCTCAAGCTCAATGCAGCAAAAAGTGTCTGGGCATTTGCAAGATACGCTGTAAATGGCGTGATAAAGTATTATTTGTGATCAGTAGGAAGAAAATGATGGATGTATTGCTTCTTTGCGGATATTTTGAACCAAAGTATCAACAAGAAATTTCAGAAAAAACGAAAACTTGGGTCGAAAACGCAGCCAACACATTTCAGCAGCGATTGATCGCCGGCCTGAAAAAGCAGGACATCAACCTGCAGGTGGTATCAGCACCGTTTATTGGCCCCTGGCCTACGGCGTATGAGGACAAAGCTTTTAAGGGCTTTAAGGCCGGTGAAAGCACAGAAAACATTCAATATGTTCCGTTCAACAACATCTGGGGATATCGGAATATTAGCCGGACAGCAGTGTTAAAAAAGTCTGTCAAAGAGTTTGTCCGCCATACAAAGGCTGAAAAAAAAGCAATTATTGTTTATTGTCCGCATACGCCTTTTTTGGAAGCAGCTGTCTACGGAAAACAGTTGGATAAATCTATTCATATCCACATGGTCGTGCCGGATCTGCCGCAGTATATGAATCTGAGCAAAAAAGCGCACCCGGTATACGATTTTTTCAAAAAGATCGATATTCATAAAATGGAAAAGCTGATTGCCCATGTAGACTCTTTTATGCTTTTGACAGAGTACATGGCGGAAAAGCTGAATGTGGGCAAGCGGCCGTATATTGTGGTAGAGGGCATCACAGACAAGCAGCAGGCTGCGCCGAACAAACGGGAAAAGCATGGAAAAAAGGTGGCTTATGCGGGAAAGCTTGTGGAGGCCTTTGGCGCAAAACGCCTGATCGAAGCCTTTGAATTGATTGAGGACCCGCAGGCCTCTTTGCATATCTGCGGCGGCGGCGAGCTGAAGCCGTATGTGGAGGAAATGTGCAAAAAAGACAGCCGCATCCATTACCATGGTGTGGTTTCGGCTGAAAAAGCAAACGAGATCTTGCAGCAGGCAGATGTGCTGGTGAATCCTCGCCAGAATGATGATGAATACACAAAGTATTCCTTTCCATCGAAGAATATTGAGTATTTGATGACGGGCAATGCAGTGATTGCCTATATGCTGGATGGAATGCCGGAAATTTATAGAAAGCTGTTCCAGATTCCCAAAAGCAACAGCACGCAGGATCTGGCACAGGCTATTTGCTGTGCCATGACAACAGAACCCCCAATTAAACTGATCGATGAGTACATAGGCAATCAGTTGTATTTTGGAGCTGTTGCAAAGCAAATTATAGAGATTATCAATCCGAAAGAAAGGCTGTAACAGCAAGGTGAAAAAACGATGGCTATAAGTGCAGAGGTGCTTTTGCTTTTTCTGCTTGTTTTTGTTAGCACACAAAGATATAAATTCAATCAATATTTTCGCTTTTTACCGTATTTTCTGATATTTATATTCATGGCGATCCGGGCAGACATTGGCGATGGTTCCGTTTACCGGGCAGAGTTTGAAAATCTTCAAAGCGGAAACAATCGGCATAATTGGGAACCTCTGTGGGTTGCCCTGAATCGACTGATGCCGAACTTTCGGGCGGTGATCATCGTTACCAGTCTGATTTATGTTTTGGCATTTTATTATGTAATTTCAAAAACATTATCGTATAAGCAAAGGCCGCTCGCCTTGGCCATTTTGATGATACATCCATATATTTTAATGGTGGATATGTCGGCAATGCGCCAATCGACCGCCATTGCAATCATTGTGCTGGGGGCTTACACGGCTAACAAATATAGGGGCTTTTATTTCATACCGTTTTGCTTATTGGCGGCGCTGTTTCATAAAAGTGCAATCGTGTTGCTTCCCATTGTGGTATTATTTAATAAAAAGACCTTCTCAAGAAAAATCAAGTGGGGAATTTTTGGCGGAACAATACTTTTCCTGGCGTTTCACAATGTTCTTTTCCGCCTGCTGTACACCATGATGACTGTGGCAAAATTAAATTATTATCGAGGATATTTATATGGTGCAGCCCAAAACGGAAAGCTGGCTGTTATACTTTCGCTGATAATATTGGCATTTCTTTTGTTGTGCGGGGATGTTGTGAGTGAAACAAACGCTATATATGTAAAATTATCCGTGCTGGCAATGGCCCTTGAGGCACTGCAGGGATGCGTGCAGCAGTTGGGAAGAATTGATATGTATTTTCTTTCGTTTTTGGTGCTGGCGCTGCCCTTGATCCTGAAAGAAAAATGCTTGAAGATACAGTTTTGCCATCGTTCGATCATAGTGAACCAATACGGATGCTGGATAGTGCAGGTGTGCCTGTTGGCGATGTTTGCAAAAAAGTTGATGGGCTTTATGACTCCGCAGTATATGTATCATACGATATTCACAATATAACAACAATGTGTCTCAGCTTAAAGGTGGGAGATCTGATATGATTATTTTTGAGATCAATTCGGTTCCATACGGCAGCACCGGGCGAATCATGTTTCAAATCGCAGATACTGTAAAGAGTATGGGCGGAACAGCGTATACCTCGGCATCTTTTACAAAACCAAGAGGGGAACATTTTCCGGATACTTTCTATCGGATCGGCGGCCCAATAGGAAAAACAGCGCACATGATTTTGGCAAGAGTAACGGGGCGGCATGGCTGCTATTCGCATTTTGCGACCCACCGGTTGATTCAAAAAATCATGCAGGTTAATCCGGATGTGATCCATTTGCACAATATACACGGCTGGTATCTAAACTGGAAAATGCTGTTCGACTTTTTAAAAACAGCAGAGATTCCCGTTATCTGGACACTGCACGACTGCTGGTCGTTTACCGGGCATTGCCCGCATTTTGTGGCTGTTGAATGTGAAAAATGGAAAAACGGCTGCCATGATTGCCCGCTTTACCGAGCCTATCCGGGCTGTTTTCTGGATGACAGCAAAAAACAATATGCCCTGAAAAAGCAGTGCTTCACCGGAGTGCCTCATTTAACGATCGTGACACCATCGCAGTGGCTGGCAGACTTGGTGAAGCAGTCTTATTTGAAAGACTACGACACAGTGGTTATCAACAATGGTATCGATTTGACCAAATTTCAGCCAAAATCAAGCGATTTTAGGAAAAAGTACGGTCTGGAAAACAAAATCGTCCTTCTTGGGGTAGCATTTGACTGGACATCCAAAAAGGGATTGAATGAATTTAAACAATTAGCAGAAGATCTGCCGGAAGAATATGCGATTGTAATGGTGGGGGTATCTGCTGCCGTGGCTAAGGAACTGCCCGAAAGAATTATTTCCATCGCCTGCACGCAAAGCCAGGAAGAGCTTGCTGAAATCTATTCGGCAGCAGATCTTTTTGTGAATCCTACGCATGAAGAAGTACTTGGTTTAGTAAATTTAGAAGCCTTGGCCTGCGGCACACCGGTGATCACCTATCAAACCGGCGGCAGCCCGGAAAGCATAACGGAAAAATGCGGAAGAGTTGTGCCGTATAGGAATTACGAAGCGCTGAAAAACACAATTTCAGAAATGAAAAACGCAAAGCCCGCCATGAGCAATGCCTGCGTAGAAAGAGCAAAGCTTTATGAGCGAAACGATGCGTATCAAAAGTATGTATCCTTATATATGAAGGTATGCAAAAGAAAGGCATCACAAGTAGATCATGAATAAAGTCGCAAAAAATGCAGTATGGATCATTGGAGTCCGAATCGTCCAATCGCTGGTTGCACTGTTGATCAATATGTTGACGGCAAGATATTTGGGCCCGTCAAATTTTGGCTTGATTACATATGCATCATCGCTGGTTGCATTTGTGCTGCCAATCATGCAGCTTGGGTTCAGCAATGTTCTTGTACAGGAAATTGTAAATGATTCTGACGCTGAAGGCACAATTCTTGGAACATCGATTACCTTGAGCTTGATTTCTTCTGTTTGCTGTATAGTAGGCGTTACCTCATTTGCATTTATTGCAAATCCGAACGAACCGATAACAGTATTGGTTTGCCTGTTGTATAGCTCGATCTTGGTTTTTCAGGCTTGTGATCATATCGAGTTCTGGTATCAGGCAAAATTGATATCAAAATATACATCAGTTATATCGCTGGTTTCTTATGTTTTGGTATCGTCCTATAAGGTTTATCTTCTTGTTACTGCAAAAAGCGTTTTGTGGTTTGCCATTTCCAACGCATTGGATTATGCACTGATTTCAATTTGCGGTTTGATCCTCTATCGTAAACTTGGAGGGAAAAAGCTTTCTTTTTCATGGAATGTTGGAAAAAGTATGTTTGAAAAAAGCAAACATTATATTCTTTCCTCCATGATGGTAACGATTTTTGCACAGACAGATAAAATTATGATAAAAATGATGATGAATGAGTCGGCTACAGGATATTATGGCGCAGCTGTTGCATGTGCCGGAATGTTCAGCTTTGTGTTTGGCGCAGTGATCGACTCGTTTCGTCCATCCATTTTTGAGGCGCAAAAAGAAAATGAAGAGCTGTTCAAACATCGGCTTACGATGCTGTATTCTTTTATAATATACCTTTCTCTGGCACAGAGCGCAGGGATGACATTGCTGTCAAAATGGTTTATCTTTATCCTTTATGGCAAAGCATATGAACCGGCAATCAGTGCGTTACAGATTATCGTTTGGTATACAACATTTTCGTACATGGGCTCAGTGCGAAATATTTGGATTCTTGCAAAAAATAAGCAACAATACTTATGGCAGATCAACACATTTGGAGCTGCAGCCAATGTGATTTTAAATGCAATATTGATTCCATTGATAGGAATCAATGGGGCTGCAATCGCTTCGTTGATTACACAAATTTTTACAAATGTGATCGTGGGCTATATCATTAAACCAATCCGCCCGAACAATGCAATCATAGTTGAAGCGCTTAATCCAAAGTATCTGATGGATGCAGTAAAAAACTTAAACAGTGGTCATAATTAAACAGGGGAGGTCCGAAAGAATCCATAAGGAAAATACTTAAAAAGAAATGATTCAAAACAGTATGTCAATGTCGAGTCGACATAAGAAAACCTGTTGGTCCTGCACAAGATTTTATTCGAGATATCACAAAGTCTATTGGTGAAACTGCTTTGACTAGAAAAGCGGATAACTTTAAATAGTGCGATGGCACAGCCGGTATCCCGGTGGGGACAGTATGATCATCTGGCTGCAAAGCTGTACAAAATGGTTACAGACTCGGTGCGGGATACCTGTGGGCGCTCTTTTGTAAATCAGGAAAGAAAAAGTATATGCTTGTGTGGACTGCTGCAATGATTGTAAGCTTGTCGAGATTGCGGAAGAATTCAAATGGATTCATTATACATGAGCGTGAACAATAAGTTAGCGTGGAGGAAAATTTAATGGCAATCGATTCCTGTTGGAAAGAAATTTCTGTTGAAGAACATAAGCGTCGATCCTTGAAAATATTATTTGATGTTGTTGATTTTTGCGAAAAGAATGAATTTCGATATTATCTTGCTTACGGAACATTGATTGGGGCCGTGCGGCATCACGGCTTTATTCCATGGGATGATGACATTGATATTCAGATGCCGAGACCGGACTATGACCGATTTGCACAAGCGTTTAATAAAAGCGAGCATTCTATGCGGCTAAAGGCCGTTAGCCCGGAAGACCCTGAGGCAAAGCACACTATAATTAAGGTGTGTGACGAAGACACGATGAAAATAGAAAATGGGATCGTTTATCAGGGGAATTGTGCATTGGGCATTGATATTGATATTTTTCCACTTGATGGATTGTATCGTGATGATGCGCTGTACAAAGAAAAGTTTTATGAAAAAAAGAAACTCTGCGATCGATATTTTCTGATCAATAAAAAATTGTATACAGGTGACTTAAAACCCTCTATTACAGGCGCTATAAAGGTTGCCAAAAGATCAGCAGCAGTGGCATTTGCTCAAACTGCGAAATTACTTAGCTATAAGTGGAGAAAAGAGTATCTTTTAAAGGAATTGTACAGGCTTGAAACCGAAATTGACTATGATGAGGCAGAAGTTGTGGGATGCAATTGTATGAACTATGATATTTATAACGATCGCCATCCAAAAGCCTGCTATGAAGGGACGCTCATAATGGAATTTGAAGGCCGTCCATTGAGAGTGCCCATAGGATATGATGCTATCTTAAAAAAGCAATATGGCGATTACATGAAGTTGCCTCCCGTATCACAGCAAGAGACTCACCATGAAAATAAGGTGTTCGTTCGGGAAAATAAACAGTGATTATATGAGCAAAACGCAGGATGACTGCGTTTTGCTTGATTGCGGTGTTCATGAAAACGGAGTGCGTGATGCTTGTGAACAAACAAAAAAGTGACATTTTGAATGCACTGCTTCTTGAGCCATTTATCAATCAAAGAATACTGGCAGAAGCATCAGGGCATTCGTTAGGGATTGTAAATCATTCGCTTAAAGAACTGATCAAGGAGGGATATCTGGACGATTCAATTTGCCCCACAGCAAAAGCGATATCAGAATATAAACAAAAAACTCCAAAGCGAGCAATTATTTTAGCGGCTGGCTTTGGCATGCGGATGGTTCCCATCAACACAGAAATGCCAAAGGGGCTTTTGGAAGTCAATGGGGAGCCTTTGATTGAACGAATCATCAAGCAGCTTCACGAAGTGGGTATTCGGGAAATTTACATTGTTGTAGGTTTCATGAAGGAAAAATATGAATACCTGATGGATGAATACAGCGTGGAGTTGGTGGTCAACCCGGACTATGCAGCAAAGAATAATCTGCACTCCCTCAGACTGGTAAAAGAGCATCTGGAAAATGCGTATATTGTTCCGTGTGACATCTGGTGTGACAGCAATCCGTTCCACTGCCACGAGCTGTACTCTTGGTATATGGTCAGCGATCTTGTGGAAAATGAGAGCAATGTTCGCGTAAATCGCAAGATGGAACTGGTAACTGTGCCGGAAAACGCTGCCGGCAATGCGATGGTTGGCATCAGCTATCTTGTAAAAGAGGATGCCGATACGGTTTCCGCACGTTTGGAGGAGCTTTGCAAAAATCCGCGGTATGATGGAGCGTTCTGGGAAAAAACGCTCTACGATAAAGACCGCATGATCGTTGCAGCCCGGGTAGTACATTCGGCAGATGTGGTGGAGATCAATACCTATGAGCAGCTTAGAGAAATCGACAGTGACTCCAATCAACTGAAAACGGAGGCCATGCAGGTGATTTGTGCAGCTTTGGAAGCAAGGCCGGAGGAAGTCACGGACATCACAGTTTTGAAAAAGGGCATGACCAACCGTTCTTTTCTGTTCGCTTGCAAGGGAAAAAAGTACATTATGCGCATCCCGGGAGAAGGTACGGATCAGCTTATCAATCGACGTCAGGAAGCAGCGGTATATCATGCCATTGCTGATAAAAATATCTGCGATGATATCGCCTACATCAATCCGGAAAACGGCTATAAGATCGCGGAATTTCTGGAGGGAGCCCGGGTATGTGACCCCACAGACTATGAGGATGTCAAAAAGTGTATGAGCCGTCTGCGTGATTTCCATGCATTGAAGCTGACGGTGGCGCATGAATTTGACATTTTCGGACAGATAGAATTCTACGAAACGCTATGGGATGGTGAGTCTTCTGTTTACAAGGATTACGAGAAAACCAAGGCGAACATCTGGTCTTTGAAGCCTTATATTGATGCACATACAGACGAAAAAATTTTGACGCATATTGATGCGGTGCCGGATAATTTCCTATTTGTCGAGCAGGACGGGAAAGAAGAAATTCGTTTGATCGACTGGGAATATGCGGGTATGCAGGACCCCCATGTGGATATCGCAATGTTCTGTATTTATTCGCTTTACAATAAGCGTCAGGTAGATCGTTTGATTGCGGCATATTTTACAGATGGCTGCGATGATGCGATACGGATCAAGATTTATTGCTACATCGCAGTATGTGGCCTGCTGTGGAGCAACTGGTGCGAGTATAAGCGGAATTTGGGTGTGGAATTTGGCGAGTATTCCTTGCGACAGTATCGTTATGCAAAGGACTACTATAGGATCGTTCAGGACGAGCTGAAGAAATTAGGGGAAAGTGGGGCACAGGAAAATGCCTAAAGTAGAAAGAGCCATCATTATGGCGGCTGGACTGGGAAAGCGGATGCACCCGATTACGCTGACAACGCCGAAGCCGCTGGTTAAAGTAAATGGCAAGCGGATGATCGACACAGTGATCGATGCTTTGCATAAAAATGGTATTTTGGAGATATATGTCGTGGTTGGCTATCGAAAGGAACAGTTTGCCCCGCTGGTGACAAAGTATCCCGGTGTCCATTTGATGGAAAACCCCTATTTTGATACCTGTAACAATATCGCATCATTGTATGTGGCAAGAGAACATATCGAAAATGCCATCATTTTGGATGGCGATCAGATCATCTATAACCCGGATATTCTGGCACCGGAGTTTGAGCGTTCCGGCTACAACAGCGTATGGACGGACGAGGAAACAGACGAGTGGCTTCAAACCGTAGAAAACGGTATTGTAATATCCTGCAGCCGTACCGGCGGCAAGGGTGGATGGCAGTTGTACAGTATTTCTCGATGGACAGCAGAGGACGGAAAAAAACTGAAGCATCATCTGGAAATTGAGTTTGAACAGAAGCGCAATCGCCAGATCTACTGGGATGATGTGGCACTATTCTGTTATCCGAAGGAATATCAGTTGGGAGTCCGCCCGATGAATAAAGACGATATTATTGAGATAGACAACTTCAGTGAGTTGATCGCCTTGGATGCCAGCTATAAAAAATATGCAGAGGAAGGTTAAATGAACCAAAAGAGAGTGCGCGGAAAAATTGATTGGATGATAACATTGGTGCCCTTAGCAATTGTAGTTGCTCTGTGCATTCTGTTCTTCTTGGCGCCGGAACAGTCGAACTCCGTACTGAGCCAGATCCGCTTCTTTTTCGGAGATACCTTTGGCACCTACTATCTTGTAATAGGACTTGGAATTTTTATCCTGTCATTGTATATTGCAGGCTCAAACTACGGTAATATCGTTCTTGGTGAACCCAATGAAAAGCCACAGTATTCCTTCTTTGCATGGGGCTCTATGATGTTTACCTGCGGTCTTGCTGCGGATATCCTATTCTACTCTTTTTCGGAATGGGTGTTGTATGCAACCGATCCGCACTTGGCAGAAATGGGCAGCATTCAGGACTGGGCGGGGGTGTATCCCTTATTCCACTGGAGTTTTATTCCGTGGGGATTCTATCTGGTGCTGGCGGCAGCATTCGGCTTTATGCTCCATGTAAGAAAAAGAACGCGTCAGAAATACTCCGAAGCTTGTCGCCCGATTCTGGGCAAGCATACCGATGGATGGGCAGGTCGCATTATTGACCTGCTGGCGGTGTTTGCCTTATTGGCAGGTACGGCCACTACTTTTAGTGTGGCAACACCGCTGATGGCTACGATTATCGGGGAGTTGTTCCATATTGCTATCAGCCGTACGGTCATCAATATCATCATCCTGTTGATCACCTGTGTAGTGTATACCTATTCCCTACTGCATGGCTTCAAGGGCATCAGTAAATTGGCCAATGTATGCATCTATCTTTTCTTCGGGCTGCTTGCCTTTGTGCTGTTGCTTGGCGGCGAAACGCGGTATATTATTGAAACCGGGTTTTCCTCGTTGGGACGGATGATGCAGAACTTTATTGACCTTTCCACCTTTACTGACCCGCTGCGAACCTCCAATTTCCCGCAGAATTGGACAATCTATTATTGGGCCTATTGGATGGTTTGGTGTGTGGCTGCGCCCTTCTTTATTGGTAGTATTTCTCGTGGCAGAACGGTACGCCAGACAATTTTGGGCGGATATGTGTTTGGCGTGGGTTCTACGCTGACCAGTTTCATTGTGCTGGGCAACTACTCCATGGGACTGCAAATGACAGGCAAGGCTGATTTTATCGCTATGTATTTGGAAAGCGGTGATATGTACGGTATGATCGTGGATATGATCAAAACCATGCCGGGGGCACCGATTGTTATGACGGCTGTTCTGGTTACGATGATTGCCTTCTATGCTACATCCTTCGACTCTATCGCACTGACAGCGTCCTGCTATAGCTACCATACCCTTAAGGACGATGAGCAGCCCAATAAGGGTATTCAACTGATGTGGTGCATCCTGCTGATCCTGCTGCCAATCGCGTTGCTGTTTGCGGAAAGCTCTATGAACAATTTGCAGTCGGTCAGCATCGTGGCAGCATTTCCCATTGGTGCAGTTATCGTGATGATCGCTGCAAGCTTTTTGAAAGATGCAAAAAACTATCAGTTGGAATTAAGCGCAGATAAAAAGCAGGAAACAGATTGAATCATGAAACAAATTGTGATTTAATGAGTTTATGACAGACCATAAGAACAGCCAGAGGCTGCATTGTGGTTATAGAATGCGTGCAAAAAACACACGAAAGGAACCCCCAATGCCTAAAGAAAAAGTGCTTCTGATCAACGATCTGGCGGGCTACGGCAAGGTGGCGCTCAGCGCCATGATCCCGGTGCTTTCACACATGCAATACGATGTGTGCAGCCTGCCCACCGCACTGGTAAGCAACACGCTGGACTATGGTAAATTTGAAATTTTAGAAACCACCGGGTACATGAAAAACACGCTGGCCGTGTGGGAACAGCTGGGCTTTGGGTTTGATGCCGTGTCCACGGGATTTATCCTTTCCGCTGCCCAAACCGAGCTGGTGCTGCAATTCTGCCGGGAGCAAAAGAAAAAAGGCGCGCGCATTTTTACCGACCCCATCATGGGCGACGAGGGCAAGCTGTACAACGGCGTGAGCGAAAAAACCGTAGAACTTATGCGCAGCCTGATCGCGGAGGCGGATTATATCCTGCCCAATTACACCGAAGCCGCTTATCTTGCGGGCGAAGCCTACTGCGGCACGGCCTGCACCCGGCAGGAGCTGTATGATCTGGCGGCCAAGCTGCACAATATGGGCGCAGGCTCGGTGCTGATCACCAGCGCGCGTATGCTGGTGGACGGCGGCAACCCCATTTGGTGCGTGGCCGGTTATGATGCCACGGCCGACCGGTATTTCATTTTGCCCTACGAGCAGCTTCCCGTGCGCTTTCCGGGCACCGGCGATATCTTCTCGGCGGTGTTCATGGGGCACATCCTGCGCGGCGAGGCGCTGCGCGCTTCGGCCCGGGCAGCCATGGAAACCGTGAGCAATATGCTGGCCAAAAATGCGGAATATCAGGATAAATTCAAGGGCATTCCGCTGGAGACATGCCTGGAGGAGATCGTATGACGAAGCGCCCGCAAATCAGGATCACACTGATCGACCGCAAGGGCCCGGCGGGCTGTCACCGGGGGCACACCGTGGGCCAAAGCTGGGATTTTGATACCCAGCGCGGCGAAATTTGCCCCATGGCCATGCACACGGCGTTTTTGTATATTGATATCCTGCGCTATGGCGGCAGCATTCCCGGCCAAAAGCCCGGCCAGGCGATTTTCAGCTGCCCGGATGCCGACACCCTGAATATCTTCAAGGTGGAGATCGTTTCGCCGCAGGAGCAGCAGTAAAGTGTTCGTACACAAAGCGGAACCAGCCGCTTTGCACGCATAAAGAAAAGAGGTTTTTGGTATGTGTGAGTCCATGGAAATGAGCATGATCGCCCGGCAGGCCGCGCAGGCTGTGACCGAGCTGCTGGAGCAGGCAAACCTGCAGCCCGGCCAGATCCTGGTGGTGGGGTGTTCTTCCAGTGAGATCGTGGGTGGGCATATCGGCAAAAACAGCAGTATGCAGGCGGCTGCCGCCATCTACAGCGCCATTGCCCCCATTGTGAAGCAGAAAAAGCTCTATCTGGCGGCGCAGTGCTGCGAGCATCTGAACCGCGCCATCATTCTGGAGGCCGAGGCCGCCGAAAAATACGGCTATGAACCGGTATCCGTGTGCCCGTGGCCCCATGCGGGCGGCAGCTGGGCCACCACCTGCTGGCAGAATTTTGCAGCCCCCGTGGCGGTGGAGGAAATTCAGGCACACGCCGGGCTGGACATCGGCGGCACGCTGATCGGAATGCATTTGCGCCGTGTGGCCGTGCCGGTGCGCCTTTCGCTGGATCATATCGGCAAGGCGCACATTCTGTGTGCCCGCACCCGCCCGCGCCTGATCGGCGGCGAGCGCGCACACTATACGCCCTATACCGGGCAGGAATAAAACACCGTAAATTGCAAAGCAGCAGGCTAAGCTGTGATTCGCGGAAGGGCCTGCTGCTTTTTGCTTTTTTGTAAAGTCCAAACAAAAAGCCTCCCGCCGAAAAATGTTTCGGCGGGAGGCTTGTTTACTAAGATTTACTTTACGGAAAAATCATCAAACGGTTGCTTTTTGCGCAGCCTTGCGCTCGTTGATCTTTTCGGCGGTGTAGGTGAGCAGCACATCGCTGCTGGAATTCAGCGCGGTTTCCACGCTGTCCTGAATCACGCCGATGATAAAGCCCACGCCAACCACCTGCATGGCGATCTCGTTGGGAATGCCGAACAGGCTGCAGGCCAGAGGGATCAGCAGCAGGCTGCCGCCGGCCACGCCCGAAGCACCGCAGGCGGAAACGGTTGCCAGCAGGCTCAGCAGCAGAGTGGAAGCAAAGTCAACCTGAATACCCAGGGTAGAGGCAGCGGCCAGAGTCATCACAGTGATGGTCACGGCAGCACCGCTCATATTGATGGTAGCGCCCAGAGGAATCGAAACTGAGTAGTTATCCTCGTTCAGTCCCAGCTTTTTGCAAAGAGCCATATTCACGGGAATATTGGCGGCGCTGGAACGGGTGAAGAATGCGGTGATGGCGCTTTCCTTCAGGCAAGTGAACACAATGGGGTAGGGATTGGTATGCAGCGACAGGAAAATCAGCAGCGGGTTGGTGACAAAGCTCAGGAACAGCATGCTGCCCACCAAAACCAGCAGCAGGTGGCCGTAATCGGCAAACACGCTCAGGCCGTTGGTGGAAACCGTGTTGAACACAAGGCCCATAATGCCAAAGGGAGCCAGACTGATCACCAGCTGCACGGCATAGGTGGCGGCGGCGCTGGCATCGGCCAGCAGCTGCTTGGTGGCGTCGTGGGCGTTTTTCATGGCAATGCCAAACACGATGCCCCAGAACAGAATGCCCACATAATTGGCGCTGGCAAGGCTTTCTACGGGGTTGCTTACAACATTCAGCAGCAGGTTGCTCAGCACCTCACCCACGCCGCTGGGCGGGGCCACACTGGTGGCTGCTTCGGCCAGCACCAGCGTGCTGGGGAACAAAAAGCTTGCCACAACGGCCACAAAAGCGCCCAGGAAGGTGGTGAACATATACAGGATCACCACGGTGCGGAAATTGCCCAGATTGCTGCTTTTGGCGTTGGCAAGGCTGCTCATTACAATAATGAACACCAAAATGGGGGCAATGGCGCGCAGAGCGCCCACAAACAGGCTGCCCAGCATGGTAAGAAATGTGGCGGCGGGGCAGAAAATGCCCAGCAAAATGCCGATCACCATGCCGACAACGATTCGCAGAACCAGACTGATGCTGTTCCACTTTTTGAAAAGCTCTTTCATTCTGACTTTCCCTCTTTCTCAAGATCCAAGATGTGTTCCGGCCGCATACAGATTACAACTGTACGCCTGCGAGGAACAGGAAATATTATACTAAATTGGTTTCGTGCTTGTCAATAGAAAAATTCAAGTGTACGCGATGGAAAAACAGAATGCAAAACGAAAAAGCGGTGTTCACGCCTAAAAATAAACGCTATAAAATAAAAAAGCCCGCCTGCCGATGGGGCAGGGGGCATGGTGCTATTCAGAATCATATAAAAGCTCGCGGCAACAGCGTGCCGGAAAAATTATTTTTTCTCGGTGGGGGCTTTCGCGGCAGCCTTTTTGTTTTTGTGCAGGCCGGGGCGGTTTTTGGTGCGAATGGGCACGCCGCAGGCCATCAGCGTGGAAGCCAGCGCACGGGGGTTCTGATACAGAATGCCTGCAATGCCCAGCGCAGCGGCCTGATCGATATTTTCTTTCTTATCGTCCACATACAGGCAGGAAGCCGGGTCCAGCTGGTAGTGCATCAGCAGCGACTGATAAATGCGCGGGTCCGGCTTGCAGATGCCAATATCACAGCTGGCAACACCGCCGTCCCAATATTTCCAAAAATCGCGCTGCTGCAAAATTTCCAGCGTTTCTTTTTCCGTGTTGGAAAGGTAATATACATGAACGCCGCTTTTCTTCATGCGGCGGATCATGTCAATGGTGCTGTTTTTGTTCGTCAGCATACTTTGCCAGTTTTCCAGCACCTCACGGGCTTCAAACGAGCGCCCGGCGGCTTTGGCCTGTTCCCCTACCAAAAGGCGCACCGTGTTGATGCCGATCTCACCCCGGGCCCAGCGCTGCCAGATTTCGCTGCCAAAGGTCAAACGATACAGATCGTCTTCAATTTTTTCGTTAAAAAAGCGGTCCACAAGCCAGTTGCGGGGATCGCTGTTCACCACAACGCCGCCCAAATCAAAAATCACATTCTGATACATGATGTTACCTCATAAAATACCGTTAAAGGGCGGCAGAAGCGCGCCCTTGGAAAATCAATTTTTGTTATTATAGCGCATATCGGGGCCCGGTGTAAAGTCTGCGGGCGGGCTGCGGCGGCAAAAGGGGGCGAAAAGGTGGATCTGGAGGAGCTGCGCAAGAAAGATGTGATCCAGGCGGTGAGCGGTGATAATTTGGGCCAGGCGGACGATCTGCAGTTCGATGCTGTCAGCGGCAGCGTGCAGGCGCTGGTGCTGCACGGCCGGCCGCGATTTTTTGGGCTTTTGGGGCGAGAGCCGGATCTGCTGATCCCGTGGCAGCAGATCAAATGCATTGGCACCGATGTGGTTATGACCACCTGCGAGCCGGGCCCCGAGCATAAAACACGGCGAAAAAGGCACCGGGGCTTGACAGATATTGTATAATATAATTTAGCGCGTTTTCGCTGAAATGTGAAATGGAACCGTGAAAACAAAAACCAAGGAGTTATAGAATATATATGAAAACCAAAACACAGCAGGTGCTGGCAGGCGTTGTGGGGCTTGCGTATTCGCTGCTCACAGCGGCACTGGCACTGCTTTGCACCGAATGGATCCAGCGGGGAACACTGGAAAACCTGTGGGTCAAGTACATTCAGTATCACGAAGAAGCGTTTTTGGCCGCAGGAATTTTGCTGTGGCTCGTGTACGGGCTTGTATTTTCGCTCACACGCTGGCATCCGCTGGCCGTGCTGGTGACCGGGTGCATGGGATGCATTCCCGCCACTGTTACCTTTTTTAAGCTGCAGCTGCGCAGTGAGCCCTTTTTTCCGTGGGATCTGGCACAGGTGAGCGAGGCCGCCGATGTGGCCAGCGCAGCGGGCCTGACCATGCAAAATTCCATGACGGCGACCCTTTTGATCTTCGCCATGCTGATCTATGTGGCTTTCTGGATCCCGGTGCCGAAGCGGCGCTGGTATTGGCGCGTGCCCGGCACGGTGCTGTTTGCCGCAGCCGCAGCCGTATTGGTGGGCGGCGTGTTTCTGGATTCCGAGCGCAGTCAAAGCGAACTGCGGGTAACGCCGGATATGTGGAATCAGGCGCGATATTACCGCAACTATGGCGTGATCACGGCATTTTTGACCAATATCCAAACCCTGCAGATCCAGCAGCCCGCAAACTACAGCGCGAACAGCATTGCCGAGCTGGTGCAAACCACCCAGAAAAAGGCCAAATTCCGCAAAAACCTGTTCGAGGGCAGCTACGGCAGCCAAAGCAAGGACCAGCAAACCGTTTCACAGCCGGATATCCTTTATATCATGGATGAATCCTTCTGGGATGCCGCCGAGCTGGAAGCCTACGGTGTGGAATTTGACCGTGAGCTGACCCCGAATCTCACCCGTCTGCGCGGGCAGGCCGCTTATGGCAAGGCCTACAGCCCCAGCTTTGGCGGCGGCACCTGCGATGTGGAATTCGAGGCGTTGACCGGCTATTCCAAGGAATTCCTCCCGGCGGGCAGCAAGCCGTATCAGCAGCACATCACCAGCCACATGCAAAGCCTGCCCAATTATCTGAAAACCACGCAGGGCTACCAGACGGCGGCCATTCACGGTTATTACAAGCGCTTCTGGAGCCGTATCACGGCATATCCCAATCTGGGGCTTGACCGCTTTGTGGGCCTTGAGGACATGCAGGACCCGGAAAAAAAGCGCTATGAAATCTGGAAAAACGGTTTGGTTACAGATGCCGAGATGGCCCGCCAGATCGAGGCTTTGTATGAGCAGATGCTGGCCGAAAACGATGCGCCGGTATTTTTGCACGCCGTCACCATGCAAAATCACACCAGCTACACCAAAAACAACTACGACGATGAAAGCCGCGTCAAGGTGCTCAGCGCACCCGAGGGCATCGACGAGGAAACGCTGGGCGCGCTGGAGGATTTTGCCACCGGCGTGTGGGAAGCGGATGCCATGCTGGGCCAGCTGACCGACTATTATCAAAAATCCGACCGCCCGGTGATCCTGGTGTTCTGGGGCGACCATTACAACCCCATCGGCAGCAATCTTTCGGTGTACACCGCCACGGGCTACGCCTCAAACGACAGCCAGGACCCTGCGCTGCACGGAATGCCGCTGCTGATCTGGAGCAATTACTGGCAGCAGCCGGTGGAATTCGGCACTGTGGGGGCTTATGAGATCGGGCCTGTGGTGAGCGAGTTGTATGGGCTGGACCGCCCGGCTTTCTTTGAATACCTTACGCAGCAGATGCAAACGGCCTATCGCAGCCGCACGCTGGGTGTGACCATTGAAACCGACGGCACGCCCACCTCAAACGATCTGAGCGATGCACAGCAGGTTTGGTTTGGCAACCACTGGCTGTGGCAGTATGATCTGATGTTCGGCAAAGAATACTCGCTGGGAGATGCCGCATACCGCTCGGCCAACCAGAGCGCTGCGCGCTAAAACAGAAAAACGCAAAAAATCCAGCCGGAAATGCGAAAAAACACTTGCATTCCGGCTGGATTTGTGTTATTATACTACGGCAATACGCACGCATGGTTTCGTTTGCCGTGTGCGCAGGGGTCATTCCAACCCTGCGTTGGCAAGCAGTTTGGGCCATGTGGAGGAAAAAACATTTTTGATTTATTGGAGGAAAAAACAATGGCAGTCGTTTCTATGAAACAGCTTCTCGAAGCAGGCGTGCATTTCGGTCACCAGACCCGCCGCTGGAACCCCAAGATGGCAAAGTACATCTTCACCGAGCGCAATGGTATTTATATCATTGACCTGCAGAAGACCGTGAAGAAGCTGGATGAAGCTTATAATTTCGTGCGTGACACCGCTGCAAACGGCGGCGAGATCCTGTTTGTCGGCACCAAGAAGCAGGCTCAGGAGTCCATCCGTGACGAGGCTACCCGCTGCGGCATGCACTTTGTGAACGCTCGTTGGCTGGGCGGCATGATGACCAACTTCCGCACCATCCGCAAGCGCATTGACCGTATGGATCAGCTGAAGGCTATGCAGGAGGACGGCACCTTCGAGATGCTGCCCAAGAAGGAAGTTGTTAAGCTGCAGCTCGAGATGGAGAAGCTGGACAAGTACCTGGGCGGCGTGAAGAACATGCAGAAGCTGCCCGCTGCTATCTTCATCGTGGATCCTCACAAGGAGCGCATCGCTGTTTCTGAGGCCCGCAAGCTGAACATTCCTATCGTGGCTATCGTTGATACCAACTGCAACCCCGACGAGATCGACTGGGTCATCCCCGGCAACGACGACGCTATCCGTGCTGTGAAGCTGATCGCCGGCGCTATGGCTGATGCCGTTCTGGAAGGCAAGCAGGCGAGCAGACTGCTCCCGCTGCAGAGGAAAAGGCTGAGGCTTAATTTCTCTAACCGATTCATCACCACCACGAAAGGGGAAACTAACAATGGCAAACATTAGTGCAAAAGACGTTATGGAACTGCGCAAGCAGACCGACTGCGGCATGATGGAGTGCAAGAAGGCTCTGACCGAGGCTGACGGCGACTTTGAAAAGGCTGTTGAGCTGCTGCGTGAGCGCGGCCTGGCTACCGCTGCTAAAAAGGCTGGCCGTGTGGCTGCCGAGGGCATGGTTTACGCTACCTACTGCAGCGAGTGCAAGGTGGGCTGCGTGATCGAAGTCAATGCAGAAACCGACTTTGTTGCCAAGAACGAAAAGTTTGTTGGCTTCGTGAAGGATGTTGCCGAACTGATCATCAAGCAGAACCCTGCTGATGTGGATGCCCTGATGGCCTGCAAGATGGGGGAAGGCACTGTGGACGATGCCCTGAAGGCACTGATCCTGGTGATCAAGGAGAACATCAAGGTTCGCCGTTTCGCTCGCTACGAGGGCGTTTGCGCTGCTTATGTGCACGGCGGCGGCACCCACGCAGTTCTGGTTCACTTCGACACCGACTGCGGCGACAATGCTGCCTTTGAGGCATACGGCAAGGACATTGCTATGCAGATCGCTGCTGCCAACCCCGGCTACCTGTGCGAGAGCGAGGTTCCCGCTGAGGTTCTGGCCAAGGAGAAGGAAGTTCTGCTGGCTCAGATGGCCAACGACCCCAAGACCGCTAACAAGCCTGACGCCATCAAGGAAAAGATGATCGTGGGCAAGCTGAAGAAGTTCTACAAGGAGAACTGCCTGGTTGACCAGGAGTTCGTGAAGGACGGCGACCTGTCTATTGCTCAGTACACTGAGAAGTGCGCTAAGGAAATGGGCGGTTCCATCAAGATCCTGGGCTTCACCCGCTTTGAGAAGGGCGAGGGCCTGGAAAAGCGCAGCGAAGATTTCGCCGCTGAGGTTGCTGCTGCTGCCGCAGGCAACTGATCTTAACCAATTTCAGCACGATACAGGCGCTTCCGGTTATCCGGAGCGCCTGTTTTGTGTAAAAAAACAAATTCCCATATTGCACTTTTCAAGCTGCTGTGATACTATGATAACAGGATAAAGGCCCAAAGCGGAGCTTTTGGCACAGTGGCTGCCGGGCAAAAAAGCACGGCGTTTTCGAAGGCGCCTCCCAAGAAAAAGGTGTGAAAAGCGTTGTTTTTGGGGGCACTATCAAGATTGATCATAATGAGGTGGCGCACATGGCGGCAAGCAAAGAGGTTAGAAACAAGGCGTTGGATCAGCTGTTTGATGCAGTTTTAACGCTGAAAAACAAAGAGGATTGCTACACATTTTTTAAGGATCTGTGCACCATGAAGGAACTGAACGATATGGCACAGCGCTTTACGGCGGCCTTCCTTTTGCTGGACGGTAAAACCTATGAGCAGATCGTAAAGGAAGCCGAGATCAGCACCGCTACCATCAGCCGCATCAACCGCTGTATTCAGTATGGTGAGGGCGGCTATGAGTTGGCCCATGATCGCCTGCAGGAAAACGATTAAGCCCTGCTGGCTTTCTTTTGAAAAGTTACAAATAATAATGTTAAAAAATCGGCTGCCTTTTTGCAATGGCAGTCGATTTTTTTATACCTGATTGCAATTTCACTTTGATACTTGAACTGAATTCATGCAAAAAGTGAAAATAATTTTTTGATAAACTGTGCGAATACAACAAAATATTGTAATAACTTTTGTGCCTGTTGTATAGAATGCGGATTTTATGCCCGAAAAGTATGTACAGTTTGTGAATTGTATCCAGAAAAATTCAGGCTTATAATATTAACCATACCGAACACAAAAACGGTACACTGCACCGCTCAAGGCGCGGGCAGGATAGAGAGGGTTATTATAAATCAAGGAGGATATATCTATGAAAAAGATCATGAGTGCTGCCATGGCAGCTGCCATGGCCATGAGCCTGGCTGCTTGCGGCGGTTCTGCAAGTTCTTCTGCAGCGCCTGCCGCTTCCGGAGCTTCCGCCGATTCCATCACCATCGGCCTGCTGGCACCCCTGAGCGGCGATGCAGCCGTTTACGGCCAGGCCGTGCGCAACGGCGCTATGCTGTATATCAACGAGATCAACGCCAAGGGCGGCATCAACGGCAAGCAGATCAATGTGATCGAATACGACGAAAAGGGCGACGCCACCGAGGCTGTTACCGCTTTCACCAAAATGGTGGACGAAGGCATCACCGGCCTGATCGGCGATGTTACCACCACTCCCACCGAAGCTGTGGTGGCTGAAAGCCAGGATTACAATATGCCCATGATCACCGCTTCCGCAACCGCTGAGGCTGTGACTTATGATGCCGAAAGCGACACGCTGTATGCCAATGCTTTCCGTGCCTGCTTTATCGATCCCTTCCAGGGCACCAAAATGGCAGACTATGCCTTCAACAAGATGGGGGCAAAAACCGCCGCTGTGATCTATCAGACCGGCAACGACTACTCGGAAGGCCTGAACGCCAACTTTGTAGAGGAATTTGAAAAGCTGGGCGGCAAAGTGGTGGATTCCGAGGGCTACGCCAAGGGCGATGTGGACTTTAACGCACAGCTCACCAACATCAATGCTTCCGGCGCAGACATCGTGTTCTGCCCCAACTACTACGAGGATAACGGCAAGATCGTAAAGCAGGCCCGTGCCATTGGCATCGAAGCTCCCTTTGTGGGCGGCGACGGCTGGGGCGGTGTTTGCGATTACGCCACCGCTGAAGAGCTGGAAGGCAGCATTTTCTGCTCCGGTTACGCAGGCGGCAGCAACCCCGAATGGGAGGCTGCTTACAAAGAGGCTTACGGCGAGGCATTCCCCAACATGTTCAGCCCCTTGGGCTACGATGCAGCCATGACCATGTGCATCGGCCTGCAGGCTGCCGAGGATGCAGGCCTGGAAGCAGGCTCTGACGAATACAAGCAGGCTGTGATCGACGGCATGAAGAACGCCACGGTAAACGGCGTGACCGGCGAGTTCACCTTTGACGAACACAACAACCCCACCAAGCAGACTGCTATTCTCACCATTCACGATGGCGCAGAGCAGCTGGTGGAAATGTACTAATACAGGTTTTCCGGGCTGCAGGCAAGCCGCCGTTTGATCGGCGGCCTGCCTTGCAAAACCAGTGGCATGACCGTGCGGAAACTCGCAGCCTGAAACGCTCGTTTTTCTGCACGGCCTTGCTGTTTTTCGGCACTTCCCGCTCAAAGCAGGGGGGAGTGCTGCTCCAAAAATGCAAGCCGGGTGCACCCCATGCCAGCTTGCATTTGTGGCGGAGCACTTCTTCCAATTCGATCTCATGTGAAAGGAAGGGATGACCACTATGTCAAACTTTTTCAGCCAGCTCATCAACGGCCTGCAGCTGGGCAGCATCTATGCCCTTGTGGCTTTGGGCTACAGCATGGTATACGGCATCATTCTGCTGCTCAATTTTGCACATGGCGATATCATTATGATCGGTGCATATACCTCGTGGATCGTAATGGCCAAAATGGGCCTGCCGCCGGTAGCGGCTATTTTTGCCACCGTGATCGTGTGTACACTGCTGGGTGTGTTTATTGAAAAAGTGGCCTACACGCCGCTGCGCAGCGCACCGCGTATTTCGCTGCTGATCACAGCCATTGGCATTTCGTATTTTCTGGAATACGGCGCACAGCTGATCTGGGGCGCCAGCGCACAGGTGATCCCCAGCTATTATAATGTAGCGCCCATTTCCATCGGCGGCGTAAAAATCAGCTTTACCGCCATTCTCACCATTGCGGTGTCGGTGGTTTCCATGATCGCCCTGGCACTGCTGGTGCAGAAAACCAAGGTGGGCAAGGCCATGCGTGCAGTTTCCGAGGATACCGGCGCTGCTCAGCTGATGGGCATCAATGTAAATGCCACCATTTCCTTCACCTTTGCCATTGGCTCGGCGTTGGCCGGCATTGGCTCGGTGCTGTATTGCTGCCAGTATGCACAGGCCACCCCCACCATGGGCTCCATGCTGGGCCTGAAAGCCTTTGTGGCAGCGGTTCTGGGCGGCATCGGCTCGATCCCAGGCGCAATGGTGGGTGGCTTTGCCATTGGCATTGCCGAATGCTTTGTTTCGGCCATCGGCCTTTCCGTTTGGAAGGACGCCGTGGTGTTTGCGATTCTGATCGTTGTGCTGCTGGTCAAGCCTGCGGGCCTTTTGGGCCGTCAGCTGCAGGAAAAGGTGTAAAAGGGGGTGCCATGCATGAAAGAAAGAAAAACGATCCCCATGGCGGTGCGCTATCTGATGAATATTGTTCTGGTGGCGGCCTTTCTCACAGCCTTGAACCTGCTGGTGGTCAATAAAACGCTGTCCACCTATAACGCCAAGGTGCTTATGCTGGTGGGCGTCAATATCATTCTGGCGGTTTCGCTGAATGTGGCCACCGGCTATCTGGGGCAGCTGCCCCTGGGCCATGCCGGTTTTATGGCGGTGGGCGCGTATGCCAGCGCTATTTTCACCAAAAACTTTGACGGCCGCCTGCCGGACGAAGTAAACTTTGTGCTGGGCCTTGTGCTGGCCGCCGTGCTGGCCTTTGGTGTGGGCGTGCTCATCGGCATTCCCGCTCTGCGCCTGCAGGGCGACTATCTGGCCATTTTAACGCTGGGCTTTGGCGAGATCATTCGTATCACGCTGAACAACATCGACAATGTGCTGGGCTTTAAGCTTACCTACGGTGCCGCGGGCCTGAAAAACATTCCCAAATACACCAGTGTGCTCAACGCCTTTGTGTGGGTGGCTGTTTGCTGCTATGTGATCCACACCATGATGAAGAGCCGCCACGGGCGCGCTATTCTGGCCATTCGTGAAAACGAGATCGCAGCGGATTCCTGCGGCATTCAAACCACCTATTACAAGGTGCTGGGCTTTGCCGTGAGCGCGGCCTTTGCAGGCGTGGCAGGCGGGCTGTATGCAGGCTATCTGGGCGTTTTGAATCCCGGCAACTTCGGCTTTATGAAATCCATCGAAATTCTGGTTATGGTGGTCCTGGGCGGCATGGGCTCCATGCTGGGCAGTGTGCTGTCGGCCACGGTGCTTACGGTGTTGCCCGAAGCGCTGCGCAGCTTTTCGGAATACCGCATGGTGGTGTATGCGCTGGCGCTGGTGCTGATGATGATCTTTAAGCCCTCGGGCCTGCTGGGTCAGTATGATTTCTCGCTGTCGCGCCTTGTGGAAAAACTAATCAACGGCGAACTGTTTCAGAAAAAAAGCAAAACCGAAAAGGAGGGGGAGTAAGCCATGAGTTTTCAGGATAAACTGTATCCGGCCCCGACCAATTCCTTTTTAAAGCAGGAAGATCTGGATAAGCGCCCCATTCTGGATGTGCGCAATCTGGGCATCGATTTCGGCGGCTTAACGGCTGTAGACAGTCTGGATCTGATGGTGGGCCGCACCGAGATCACCGGTTTGATCGGCCCCAACGGTGCAGGCAAAACCACGGTGTTCAATATGCTCACCAATGTGTACACGCCCACCCGCGGCAGCATTCTGGTGGACGGCGTTTCCACCGCCGGCAAAAAAACCTATCAGGTAAACAAAATGGGCATCGCCCGAACCTTTCAGAACATTCGCCTGTTTAAAGATCTTACCGTGCTGGACAATGTTCTGATCGGTATGCACAACGATATGGGCTACCACCTGGTCAACTCGGTGCTGCGCCTGCCCAGCTATTGGAAGCAGGAGCGTGAGGCCCGGCAAAAGGCCCTGGAACTGCTGGGCATCTTCCATATGCAGGATATGGCACAGCTGCAGGCCGGAAGCCTGCCCTACGGTGCACAGCGCCGTTTGGAGATCGTGCGTGCGCTGGCCAGCAAGCCCAAGCTGCTTTTGCTCGATGAGCCCGCAGCCGGCATGAACCCCAGCGAAACCGCCGAATTGATGGATACCATCGCCTATATCCGCGACACCTTCCACATTGCCATTCTTTTGATCGAACATGATATGAATCTGGTCATGGGCGTGTGCGAGGGCATTGCCGTGCTCAGCTTTGGCCGTATCATTGCCAAGGGCACACCCGATGAAATTCGCAGCAATCCGCAGGTGATCGAAGCCTATCTGGGCAAGCAGGAGGGGTGAAACCATGAGTGAAACTATGCTGAAGGTGGACGGCATCAATGTGTATTACGGCAACATCCACGCCCTGCACGACATCAGCTTTACGGTGAACAAGGGCGAGATCGTTACCCTCATCGGTGCCAACGGCGCAGGCAAAAGCACGAACCTGAAAACCATTTCGGGACTGCTGCGCACCAAAACCGGCGACATTGTATTTAAGGATAAAAGCATCAAAACCATGGCCCCGCACAAGATCGTTGGCCAGGGGCTGGCGCATGTGCCGGAGGGCCGCCGCATTTTCCTGCGCATGACCGTGCAGGAAAATCTGGAAATGGGCGCTTACACCCAGCCCGCAAGCACCATTGCCCCCAATCTGGAGCTGGTGTACGAGCATTTTCCCCGCCTGAAGGAGCGCAGCCGGCAGATCGCGGGCACGCTTTCGGGCGGTGAGCAGCAAATGCTGGCCATGGGCCGTGCCATGATGACGGGCGCAGATATGCTGCTGCTGGACGAACCCTCCATGGGTCTGGCCCCGATCATGGTGCAGGAAATCTTTAACATCATTCAGCGCCTGAACGAACAGGGCATGACGATCCTGCTGGTGGAGCAGAATGCCCAAATGGCCCTGAGCGTGGCCAGCCGCGCCTATGTGCTGGAAACGGGCCGCATCACGCTGCAGGGCGATGCCGACAGCCTGCTGCACAACCCCGCTGTGCGCAAGGCCTATCTGGGCGGCTGATCTCTATGAAAAAAAGCCTCTGACGAACCGGAAAACGGTGAGTCAGAGGCTTTTTTGTGGTAGGCAAAACCGGAAAAGGGCTCGGCCCCGCAGCAGCGGCAGCGGCTGTTTACGACACTTTTACGACGCTGCTTGCCATGTTTGCAGGGGTTTTTGATACTTACTCAAAAAGAAAAGCCGCGATACAAAGCTTTTTCAAGCTGTATCGCGGCTTTATTTTGGCGGACAGAGAGGGATTCGAACCCTCGAGACCTTTATGGGGTCTACACGATTTCCAGTCGTGCGCCTTAGACCAGCTCAGCCATCTGTCCACAAGTGCTTCCTGTAAGGCGCTTGTATATAATACTGCTTTTTGCGTAAAATGTCAATGCTTTTTTCAAAAAAATCGAAAAAATTATAAAAAAGCGGTGCGGCCATCCAAAAACCGCACCGCTTTGCAAAAAACTTATGCTTCGTAGGTGAAAAAGCCTGCCAGCTCGTTTTGATCGGTGATGCCCATGGAAAATGCTTTGGCGCGCATGGCGGCATAAAATTCTGCCTGTGTGGCCTCAATGTAGGGCCGCAGGAACAGTGTGCCGATGCCAAAAGTAAAGATCGTCAAGATCCACCAGCCGATAAATGAAAGCTCCAGCACAAAAAAGTTGAATTTCTCGCCGTGCATCATGCCGCGGCTCAGTTCCATGGCGCGCGAACAGCTCATGGAAGGGTTTTCAGCCAGCAGATACGGCACCATGGCGTAGCGATATTCCCAGATAACGCCGGGAACGATCAACAAACAATAGCCAAGCATGACCTTCAGATTGACCAAAAAGCTCACGAGCGCCATATTGCCAAAGCCATCGCTGAAAACCGAAAAAATGCTGCCTACAGGCGGCTTGCCCTGCCGGTTTTCCATAAAATAACGCGCCACACCAATGCTGAGCACCGGAATCACAAACAGCGTAAGCAAAACGGAAAGAATAACGAACAAGCCCAAAGGGCGGCGGCTGCCGAATAAATAGGTAACGATATACGAGCCGACGGTGCTGGCATCCTTACTGAAAAAATACACAAGATTGATGATCAGGCAGGCTGCCACACCGGCCAGCCATTTGCCTGCAAGGGCTTTTCTGGCGTTTTCTTTTAATAAAGAGCAAGTCCACATACATAAAACCTCCTATTTAAACTTTCCTATGAATATAAAATAACATAATGCGGACAAAAATACAAGAATAATTGCATTTGTGACAGAATGCACAAAAAATAAACAGCAAATACATTTAGGATATACAAAACCGAAAACATGGCTGTAAAACAGCATATTTTGTGCATTTGGAACAGGAAACCCGCATAAAACGGTTGCAAAACGGCGCAAAGTTTGGCATAATGTATAAAATAAAACCAAACAACTACCGGGAGGAGCCAGAGCATTATGAAGCTTTTGGAAGAGCGTATTCTGAAGGACGGCCAGATTCGCGAGGGCAGCATTTTAAAGGTGGACGCCTTTTTGAATCACCAGCTGGATATTGGCCTTATGCAGGAGATCGGCAAGGAATTTGCCCGTATTTTTGCGGATGCAGGCATCAATAAGATTCTGACCATCGAGGCCAGCGGCATTGCCATTGCCAGCATTGCGGCACAGTATTTCGGCAATGTGCCCGTGGTGTTTGCCAAAAAGGCCAAAAGCAAAAATCTGGACGGCAACCTCTACACCTCGGTGGTGCATTCCTACACCTATGGCAAAGACTTTAATGTCACGCTTTCGCAAAAATTCCTTGGCCCTCAGGACAATGTGCTGGTCATTGATGATTTCCTCGCTTCCGGCAAGGCAATGAAGGGCCTTCTGGATATTTGCGGTCAGGCCGGATGCAAGGTGGCAGGCATTGGCATCTGCATCGAAAAGGGCTTCCAGAACGGCGGCCGTGAGCTGCGCGAGCAGGGCTACAAGGTGGCCAGTCTGGCGATCGTAGACCATTTTAACGAGGATGATACGCTCACCTTCCGCGAGCAGTAAAATGCTTACCGATCGCTTTTGTGATCTCATCCAATCATACTGATACAAGGCGCTGGCTGTGCCCGGGAACTCCGGGTGCGGCCGGCGCTTTTTTGCTGTCTGTGTGCGGCCAGTGCGTGCGGGGTTTCATGCAGCAAAAGCTCCGCTTTTATGGAATTTTATCACCAATCTGCATGAATCCACAAAGAATATAGGAAAATCATGTGCAAATTTTACAAAAGCATTTTCTCAGATAAGTCTTTTTTGTCAAATAATACCACAAATTACTTGAAAAAATGAACCAAGCCGAGTAATATAGAAGTATAGTAAATAGCGATGCCTTTGCCGCGGATTTTCCCGCGCATCGCAAAAGGCTTTCAGGGGAGGAAACGCTGTGAAAAAGTTAGATAAAAACGCACAATTCCCGGTATATCTTTTCCATGAAGGGAATAATTTTGAAGCATACCGCTATTTTGGCGCGCATCCGGAAACCCGCGGCACAAAGCAGGGCGTGGTGTTCCGCGTGTGGGCACCCCACGCCAAGGCGGTAAGCGTAGTGGGCGACTTTAACAGCTGGATCCCCGGCAGCCACCCTATGTATACCGTGAGCGATGGCATTTGGGAAGCCTTTATCGAGGGCATTCAGCAGTATGATGTGTATAAATACTGTGTTACCACCCCTTCGGATGATCTGCAGTTCAAGGCCGATCCCTATGCATTCCATGCCGAAACACGCCCCTCCAACGCCAGTAAGGTGTATGACATTCAGGGCTATCAGTGGGGCGATGCCGAGTGGGAAAAGGCACAGCAAAAGGCCGATGTGATCAACGCGCCTTTGAATATCTACGAAATGCACGCAGGCAGCTGGCGCACCAAAGAGGGCGGCGTGCCCTACAATTATGCCGAACTGGCCGATGAACTGATCCCCTACATAAAGGATATGGGCTACACCCATGTGGAGCTTTTGCCCATCACCGAATATCCGTTTGACGGCAGCTGGGGCTATCAGGTAACGGGTTATTTTGCCCCCACCAGCCGCTACGGCACACCCAAGGATTTCATGGCCTTTGTAGACAAGCTGCATCAGGCAGGCATCGGCGTGATCATGGACTGGGTGCCCGCACACTTCCCCAAGGACGGCTACGGCCTGTATAACTTTGACGGCCTGCCCTGCTATGAAGACCCCAACCCCCGTCGCGGTGAGCATAAGGAGTGGGGCACCATGGTGTTCAATTTCGGCATGACCGAAGTACAGTCCTTTCTGATCTCCAGCGCCCTGTTCTGGCTGGAGCAGTACCATATCGACGGCCTGCGCGTGGATGCAGTGGCCAGCATGCTGTATCTGGACTATAACCGCAAGGACGGCGAGTGGGAGCAAAACGCCAACGGCGGCAATGAAAATCTGGAAGCCATTGACTTTTTGCGCAAGCTGAACACTGCCATTCTGGGGCGTCATCCCCACAAGATGATGATCGCCGAGGAATCCACAGCATTCCCGCTGGTAAGCAAGCCTGCGGCTGACGGCGGCCTTGGCTTTAACTTTAAATGGAACATGGGCTGGATGAACGATATGCTCAGCTATATGCAAACCGACCCGCTGTTCCGCGCAGGCAACCACAACAAGGTGACATTCAGCTTCTTCTACGCCTTCAGCGAAAACTTTGTGCTGCCCATCAGCCACGATGAGGTGGTGCATGGCAAGGGAAGCCTTGTAAACAAAATGCCCGGCGAATATGCCGATAAATTTGCAAACCTGCGCACCTTCTTTGGCTATATGATGGCACATCCCGGCAAAAAGCTGCTGTTTATGGGCTGTGAGTTTGCACAGTTTATCGAGTGGAACGAAAAACAGCAGCTGGATTGGCTGCTGCTGGACTATGATGCCCACAAGCAAACGCAGGCTTATGTGCGTGACCTCAACCACTTCTATCTGGAGCATCCGCAGTTCTGGGAAGAAGACTTCACCTGGGAGGGCTTCCAGTGGGTCGTTCCGGATGACAGTGCCCAGAGCGTGGTGGCTTTCCTGCGAAAGGACAAAAAGGGCGAAGCGGTGCTGGTGGTGTGCAACTTCAACCCGGTCGAGCGTGTAAACTATGCGCTGGGTGTGCCCGCAGCAGGCTCGTATAAAGAAATTTTCACAAGCGATGAGGAAAAATACGGCGGCACAGGCTTCCACAACAAAACCGTGCGCAGCAAAAAGGGCGAAATGCACGGCTTTGAGCAGAGCATTCACATCACGCTGCCCCCGCTGAGCACATTGTACTTCTCGGTTCCGGCACCCAAAAAGGCGGCTGCACCCAAAAAGACAGCAGCCCCCAAGGCAAAGGCCGCTGCCGCCAAAACCAAAACCGCAGCAGCCAAAACCAAGGCTTCCGCTGCCAAAAAAGAACCGGCAGCCAAGGCAGCGCCCAAAAAGCGCGCTGTGAAAAAAGCAGCCGGAGATGCCTCCGAAAAATAAAAATAGCGTTGGACACGATTTTTCGGTGCGGGCGGCCCGGCTGCCCTTTCGAAGGATCACGCAGAAATTTTGCTGAAAGGTGGATGGCTGCAGCGCACCGTGCAGCAGCCCCGCCTTTGAGATAGGGCGGTATAGGGCACCGGCCGGGGGGCCGGTTTGTATGCCGCGCCGAAGAAAGATAAGGGGAGATATCATCATGTCAAAAGAAATGGTAGCAATGATCCTGGCCGGCGGCCAGGGGTCGCGCCTGTATGCGCTGACCCAAAAAACTGCTAAGCCTGCAGTTTCGTTTGGTGGAAAGTATCGAATCATCGATTTTCCCATTTCTAACTGTGTGAATTCCAACATTGATACCGTGGGCATCTGCACCCAGTATCAGCCGCTGCAGCTGAACGAGTACATCGGCAACGGCCAGCCGTGGGACCTTGACCGTTTGTACGGCGGTGTACATGTGCTGCCGCCTTATCAAAAGGCCAACGGCAGCGACTGGTATAAGGGCACGGCCAACGCCATTTACCAGAACATTGCCTTTATCGAGCGCTATAAGCCCGAGTATGTCATCATTCTTTCGGGTGACCAGATCTGCAAGCAGGACTATGCAGACTTTCTGCAGTTCCATAAAGAGAAAAACGCTGAGTTCAGCGTGGCCGTTATGGAGGTTCCCTGGGAAGAAGCCTCGCGCTTTGGCCTGATGGTTACCGACGATACCGATGCCATCACCGAGTTCCAGGAAAAGCCTAAAAACCCCAAGAGCAATCTGGCCTCGATGGGCATTTACATTTTCAACTGGGATATTCTGAAAAAATATCTCGAGGAAGACGAAGCCGACCCCAACAGCGAAAACGACTTTGGCAACAACATTATCCCCAACCTGCTGAGTGATAAGCGCCGTATGTACGCCTATCGCTTTGACGGCTACTGGAAGGATGTGGGCACCATCGGCTCGCTGTGGGAGGCCAACATGGAAGTGCTGGACCCCGAGCATTCCGGCATGAACCTGTTTGATGAAAACTGGACCATTTACTCCCGCAACCCCGGCCTGCCCGCTCATATGGCAGGCAAAAAATCCTGCATTGACAACTCGCTCATCACCAACGGCTGCGAGATCAACGGCACGGTAAAGCATTCGGTGCTGTCGGCAGGCGTTGTGGTTGAGGAAGGCGCTGTGGTGCTGGATGCCGTGATCATGTCGGGCACTGTGATCAAATCGGGCGCTGTGGTGCAGCGCTGCATCATTGCGGACAACTGCGTGGTGGAAGAAAACGCAGCTGTGGGTGCAGCCGAGGGTGAAATTGCCCACACCGCCGCCGGTGTAACGATCGGCCGCAGCGCAGCCGTAAAGGCCGGTGCTAAAGTGTATGACGATGTAAAGGAGGGTGAGGAAGTATGCTGACCACACACAAGGATGCCAGCGTGATGGGCATCATTTTCCCGAATACCTATGATAATCTGGTGCCTCAGCTGGTGGCCGAGCGCGCCATGGCAGCCATTCCGTTTGCAGGCCGCTACCGCCTGATCGACTTTATGCTTTCCAGCATGACCAATGCCGGAATTGGCAATATTTCGCTGCTTACCCGCAAAAACTACCATTCGCTGATGGAGCATCTGGGCTCCGGCCGTGAGTGGGACCTTGCCCGTAAGCACGGCGGCCTGAACATTGTGCCGCCCTTTGCTGAGCGCACAGTCACCAAAATTTATGCAGGCCGTATGGAGGCTCTGGCCTCGATCCTGCGCTTTTTGGAGGCGCAGAAGGAAAAATATGTGCTTATGACGGACTGCTTCCAGGCTTTGAATATGGACTTTAAGGCCCTGATCCATGAGCACATGGAAAGCGGCGCGGATGTAACGGCGGTATATCAGGTGGCTGATATTCCGGACGGTGCGAAAAACGGCAACTATACGCTGAACATGGACGAAACCGGCCGTGTGACCGAAATTCTGAACAATGACTACCGCACGGGCAAGCAGAACCTGTGCATGAACATTTACATGATGGAGCGCGAGCGCCTGATCAGCATGATCAAGGAATCCAGCGTGCGCGGCCAGCGCTTCTTTGAGCGTGAAATGCTGGTGCCGAATCTGCACATTCTGAATGTGCGCGGCTATCGTTACGATGGCTATGTGGCCCGCATTGCAGACCTCAAGAGCTTCTATGATGAAAATATGCGCCTTTTGCAGGACGATAACATTGACCAGCTGTTCGATAAAAATCGCCCCATCTACACCAAAACCCGCGATGACAACCCCACCCGCTATGTGGAGGGGGCCAAGGTGAGCAATTCTATGATCGCCGATGGCTGCATTATTCAGGGCACGGTGGAAAACAGCATTCTGTTCCGCGGCGTACACGTGGAAAAGGGCGCTGTGGTGCGCAACTGCGTGCTGATGCAGGATACCGTGGTGGAAGTGAACGCCAATGTGGAGTATCTGGTAACCGATAAGGATGTGCTGATCTCTGCAGGCAAAAAGCTGAGCGGCAGCGACACCTTCCCCGTGTATGTGGCCGAGGCGCACACCGTGTAACATGCCACCAACCCGGCTGCCATTCTCCCCGGCGGCCATTCGTGTGGAGGGCGGGAGCGCAAAAACTCCCGCCCTTTTTCAAAAAGCATAAGGAGGAAACTATATGAAGGTTTTGTATGCAGCCAGTGAGGCCGCTCCCTTTGCCAAGTCCGGCGGTTTGGCCGATGTGGCCGGTTCGCTGCCCAAAGCTTTGGTGAAAGACGGGGTCGACTGCCGCGTGGTAATGCCGCTGTACGGTGATTTGAAATTCCGCGACGAGCTGACCTATGTTACAAACTTCAGCGTGCCTGTGGGCTGGCGCAGCCAGTACTGCGGCCTGTTTACCGCAGAAAAAGACGGCGTTACCTATTATTTCCTGGACAATGAATATTATTTCAAGCGCAGCGGCCTGTACGGCTTTTATGATGACGGCGAGCGCTTTGCGTTTTTCTCGCGCGCTGTGCTGGAAATGATGTTCTATATGGATTTTACGCCCGATATCATCAACTGCAACGACTGGCAAACCGCACTCACCCCGGTGTATCTGAACCTGTATTATCGCCATCTGGATAAGTTCAATAAGATCAAAACCGTATTCACGATTCATAACATTGCCTATCAGGGCAAATACGGCATGGATATTCTGGAGGATACCTGCGGCATTGGAAACCGCGATGCCCATATTCTGGAATTTGACGGCTGCGCCAACTTTATGAAGGGCGCCATCGAGGCCGCCGACAAGATCACCACCGTGAGCCCCACCTATGCCCAGGAAATTCTGGACCCATGGTTTGCACATGGGCTGGACGGCCTGCTGCGCCAGAAGCAGTATAAGCTGTGCGGCATTCTGAACGGCATCGACACCGTGGTGAACGACCCTGCCACGGATAAGATCATTGCCGCCAACTATGACTCCAAAACCTTTAAAAAGGGCAAGGCCATCTGTAAAAAGGCCCTGCAGGAGCGCTTTAATCTGAATCAGGACGGCAGCCCCGTGATGGCCATGGTCACCCGTCTGGTAGGGCACAAGGGCTTGGATCTGGTGAAATGCATTGCCGAGGGCCTGCTGCAGGAGGGCATTGAGCTTGTGATCCTGGGCACCGGTGAATACCAGTACGAATCCTTCTTCTCCGAGCTGGCCGCCCGCCATCCCGGCCGCGTGGGTGTATTTATCGGCTTTAACAGCCAGCTGGCACAGCAGATCTATGCCGGCGCAGATATTTTCCTGATGCCCAGTAAGAGCGAGCCCTGTGGCTTGGCGCAGATGGTGGCCTGCCGCTACGGCACCATTCCCGTGGTGCGTGAAACCGGCGGCCTGCGCGATTCCATTCAGGATTCCGGCGACGGTAAGGGCAATGGCTTCACCTTTGGAAGCTATAATGCCCACGATCTGTTCCAGGCCTGCTGGCGTGCCAAGGAAGGCTACTGGAACGAGGAAGGCTGGCCTGTGCTGGTAAAGCGCGCCATGGAGCATGACTTCAGCTGGAGTGTTTCGGCCAAGAGCTATGAGGGCCTTTACAACGAAGTGGTAGGCCTTTGGTAAAGCCTAAGATTATATGCAAAGCCCGGTGCTGCAGCCATGCGGCACCGGGCTTTTCCGTAAAAATGGCATAGAAATCAAAAAGGCGGCGGCAGAAGGCTGATGCACTTCTGCCGCCGCCCGGCTTTTATTCATGGTCGGCCAAATGATTTGACACCCACTTGATCAGCATATCCAGTGCGGCTTTATTTTTGCCGCCCTCGGGAATGATCAGGTCTGCCTTGCGCTTGCTGGGTTCCACAAACTGCTCGTGCATGGGCTTCACGGTGGTGAGATACTGCGCCACCACGCTGTCCAGCGTGCGGCCGCGATCCCGCACATCCCGCAGAATGCGGCGCAGAATACGCACATCGGCATCGGTGTCCACATACACCTTTAGATCCATCTCCCGGCACAGCTCGGGGCTTGCGAAGATCAGAATGCCCTCTACCAGGATCACGGGTGCAGGATTTACATGCACGGTTTTGTCCGAGCGGGTGTGCCGGGTATAGTCGTACACCGGCATATCCACGCCCTGCCCGGCCTTCAGCTGCTGCAAATGCTCCACCATCAGGTCAGTATCAAAGCTGTCAGGGTGGTCATAATTCAGCTTGCAGCGCTCCTCAAAAGGCAGATCGTCATGGCGCTTATAGTAGGCATCGTGGTTCAGCATACAGATCTCATCGCGGCCAAAAGCCTCGACCAGGCGGCGGGCCAGCGTGGTTTTGCCGCTGCCGGTGCCGCCGGCAATTCCGATCACAATGGTTTTCATGGGGTGAGCCTCCGTTATATTCCGCAAATTTTACAGCGTGAGTTCAACCTTTCGGCCCGAAGGATCGTACGGGCGAAATTTCACCCCCGCCATCGTCAGCAGGCGGCGGCTGGCAATGTTGATGTCGCTGTCGTGATATTTATCCTCGGCATAAATGATCTCTTGAATGCCGCTTTGAATGATCGCCTTAGCGCATTCGTTGCAGGGAAACAGCGTAACATACACGCGAGAGCCGCGCAAATTGCCGTGTGCGTTGTTTAAAATGGCGTTCAGCTCTGCGTGGCACACATACATATATTTGGTGTCCAGCGCCTCGCCCTCGCGCTCCCACGGCATATCATCGTCGCTGCAGCCAATGGGCATACCGTTGTATCCAAGGCTTAAAATTTTATTTTCCGGGGTAACGATGCAGGCACCCACCTGACTGTTGGGGTCCTTGCTTCGCATAGCGGTGAGCATAGCGATCCCCATAAAATATTCGTCCCAGCTGATATAGTCTTTACGCTTCATAGCGCGGCAACCCTCCCTTTTGCAGTATAGCTTCTATTACGATTCTATTATAGCGATAAATTCGCCGCCGGGCAACACAAAATTCTGTGTTTCGCCCCTGATGGCCCAAAAATAAACGCCCGCTGCATACAGCACAGCGGGCGTTTTTGTGATCCGTTTTGTCGGCGGCAGATTTATTTGTCAGCCTGGGCGCTCAGGGCCTTTTCCAGCCAGATCTCACCGATGGAAAGGGCATTGTAAAAGCCCACCTTGTTGCTCTGGCGCAGAATACGCTCCTGAGGGGGCTTAGAGCTGTCGGTGCTCATCAGCATCACATGAATTTTATCGGCCATTTTCAGGCCGTTTTCCTCTTTGGTATTCAAAATCTGCATGGCGATCATATAAGGATCGGTCAGATTGCCGTAATACACCTCACGGTTGCAGCGAACCAGGGGTTTGCCTTTATACATAACTTTCGGGGTGAATGCCATATTCAAAACCTCCGCTTTCTTTAAATAATGATTCCATATAAGTATAACACATAAATCGATTTGACACAACCAATTTTGTTTCGCCTGCCGAAACAGCCGGTCACAAATCTTTTTCGCGTTCGATTTTTTCTTCGTTCAGGGCAACGCGCTGTGCCAGCTTGCGCACCTTGCTGTCCATCTGGCTGATGCGAATGGTCATGGCAAACTGATTCACGATCAGCACCGCAATGATCACCAGATACACAAAGTTGATCGGCGCCTGAAAGCCCAGCAGCGCGCTGGCGCGATAGGCAATTTCGGGGAACAGCGAAAGCACCAGCAGCAAAATAGAAAAGATCAGCCAGAAGATCGTGTCTTCAATTTGCACCTGTGCCTTGCGAATGCGGCGCAGCATATACTGCACCGAGAAAAAGCTTCCCAGAATCAGGCAAATACGAATGGCAGCACTCATAAAATCACAGGCTCCTTTCGGGATAGGGGTTAGAGGTGTCGCGCTTGCGGAACCACTGGATCAGCAAAATCGAAAAAGCCATTTTGATCATGTATTCCACGCTGCGCATAAAATTCAAATAGCTTTGCCCGGCAAGGCGGTCACCCATTTCCACCTGATATTCGCGCACAACAGCGCCGTTTTTGATCAGATAGCTGATGGTGTCCGGCTCGGGGCCATAGTTGAGATGCTGCGCAAATTCTTCCAGCATAGCGCGGTTGAACATACGCATACCGCTGGTGGGGTCACAAATGGCCTGCCCGGTGGTGAGCCGGATCGACCAGCTGATGATATAGCTGCCCAGCATACGCAGGCTTTTGGGCTTTTTTTTGTGCAAAAACCGGCTGCCGATGGCAATGTCTGCGCCGTCCTCGATCATTTGCAGAAGGGGCGCAATATATTCAGGGCGATGCTGGCCGTCGGCATCCAGCTGCAGCGCACAGTCATAGCCGTTTTCGGCGGCGTAGATCAGGCCGGTCTGAAACGCACCGGCCAGGCCCAGGTTGGCGGGCAGATCGATCAGATGATAGCCCTTGCGGCGGCAGATGGCGGCGGTTTTATCCTGGCTGCCGTCGTTTACCACCACATAATCGTATTGGGGGTAATGGCGGATCAGATCATCTACTACGCGCTCAATGCATTCCGCCTCATTGTAGGCGGGGATCACGATCAGTAGCTTTAGCATGGTGAATCTCCTTCGTTCTGTTTGCCCAAGGGATACCGGGCGGCAATACACAGCAGTTTTTCGGCTGTGGCCTGCCATGTAAAGTGCTGCAGCAGATTCTGGCGGGCGTTTTTGGCGGCTTCGGCGCGCCATGCGGCATCCGTAAAGGCTTTTTGCAGGGCCGGCAGCAGCAGGCTTTCCTCGGGCGATGCAATGCGCAAACCATAGCTTTCATCGGGCAAAAGCTCGGCGCTGCCCGCGGTGTTGGTGCATACAATAGCGCAGCCGCAGGCGGCAGCCTCTAAAAGCGTGGTGGGAAATCCCTCGGCATAAGTGGTGGGCAGGCAGTACACATCGGCCTGCTGCAGCAAAGCCAGCGCATCGGGGTAGGGCTGGCTGCCCAGATAATACACGCCGGGCTCCGGGCTGCGGCGCAGCTCGGGCAGCTGGGGGCCATCGCCAGCCACCAGCAGGGCCGTGCCGGGCAAATGCAGCCGTGCAAAAGCGCTGACAAGGGGCTTTACTCCTTTTTCGGGAATGATACGCCCCACAAAAACGGCCAGCTTGGTTTCGGGCGAAAGCTGCAGCGCTTCGCGCCAGTTCCTGGCCGAGGCCACGGCCTGCAGATCCTCGGGATCTACGCTGTTGTACAGCGTGCCTTCAGCCTGCACGCCAAAGTGCCGCAGCCATTCACACACGGCCTGCGAAACGCCGTAAAAATGCGCTCCGCTGCGGCGAATGGCCCCGCACACCAGATGCTCATACAGTTGGCCAATGGCATTTAAAAGCGGCTGATTCATGGGCATGTGGCCCGTGGAATGCTCGATCACAATGGCCGGGATCTGCCGCCTGCGGGCGGAAAGCGCTGCATACAGGCTAAGCGAATACATACGCGTTTGCACCACGCACAGATCGGGCTTTTGCGCCCAGATTTCTTTTACGGTGTGAAAAAAGGCAGGGCAGGGCTTTAAAAACGGAAAGCGCCCGTTCATCAGCGGAAACACCGGCAGGCGGTAGATCTCAATGCCGTTTGCGTCCTGCTCGTGGGCAGGCAGCCCGTGCAGTGCGCTGGTCACCACGATCGCTTTGTGCCCGGCCTGCACCATTCGTTTGGCAAGGTTCAGGGTATAGCGCTCCACGCCGCCCACGGTGGGCAGATATTGCGCACTGAAAAAGCAGAATACCAAAACAAAATCACCACCAAGCGAAAATTTGATAAGGCAATACCGCATAATTCTAAGTGCCGATACGGTGAGCGAGGTGCGGCAGATGCTAAGCCAAAAGCGCAGATAATACTTGTCGTATTATAGAGCATTTTGGGGGCGCAGATGCCGTGCCGCAGCCGCCGTAGCGGTGCTTGAGCCATAAGGCGGGAATTGTGCGGTGTTGCCATAAGTTTACCGTGCGATCACGGCAATGAGAATGTTTAAAACCACCATGCAGTCCACAGCCGTAAAGGCAAACAGCAGCTTGCGGGGAAAGCCGCCGCCGGCCGGGCACAGCCCTGCCGGGGCAAGGGCCAGCAGCCCCAGCGGCAGCACGGGCAGGAAATAGCGCCCCTGCAGGCCGTAGATGGTATCGTAGTAGGTAGGCGTCCAGCAAATGCAGCCCAGCACAGCCAACCCGCAGCAGGCCACAGCCAAAAATCCGGCCCACAGGCGGGCTGCGCCGCACAGCTTTTGCTCGCCCTTGCCGGGCAGGCAGCACAGGAACAGCAGCAGGTACAAAACCGCCACCCATGTCCAGGCGATATCCAGTGAATAATAGCTCAGGCTTCCGCCCACCAGTGTGCGCACATAGTGGTCGCCCAGTTGGATCAGAGAATTGGCGCACAGCATCACGGTGGCAGCGGGGTGGCCCAGAATATAGCGCAGCGTAAAGCAAACGCTGTCATCCTGCCCGGGAACGGGCTCGGGCTTTTCCTCTTTTTCGGTGTCCACGATCACGCTTTCGCCGCCCGTAGACTCCAAAAAGTCCTCATATTCCTGCCGGATAGAATCGTTTACCTGCTCGGCAGTCACCTGATTCGAGTCAGCAGAAGCCGAGGAGCGCAGAAGATAGCGATTGTTCCAGACAACAAACACCGCACACACGGCCAAAAATGCCGCGGCAGCCCCCAAAAGAAGCTTGCGGTCCACATGGATCTGCCGCACGGCGGCCAGCAGCACCAGCGCGATCAGCGGCGCATACACCACCTTGGCAGGGGCAATCACCACGCCCATCACGGCCAGCGGCACCAGCTTTTGCCAGCAAAGGCCGCTTCCGGGCGCATAGGCCAAGTCAAGGCAGAGTGCCGTAAAGGCAAAGCACAGGCCCAGCAGCAGGCTGTCACGGCTGAAGGAAGCCGCCTGATGCAGTGTCATGGGCAGCAGCGCTGCACCGGCAAACGCCATTTTGCCAAAGGGGGCTTTTTTTACCGCCCAAGCCGTAAGCAGCGCAAAGGCCGTCAGATTGAAAAGGCGGCCCAGCAAAAGCGCAGGCGCAAAGCCCAAATGCAGGCAAAACGCCAAAAACACACCGGCGGCGCTGCACACATACAAAATGGGGTAGGTGTCGGCCTGTTCTTCAAACAGCCACACATGGTCGCCCAGTTGGTCGGTGGTGGTGTCGGTGAGGTGATACGAAAACTCTTTCCAGGTGAACACGGTGGTTTTCTGGTTTTGGATAATGCTGTTAAAATCGCAGGGGCGGCGGTAGGAATAAAAAATGGGCACATCCTGCATCACCCATTCGTTACCGCTCACACGGTTGGCCCAAAAGCTGGCAATGGTAAAGCTTTCGTTGATGTGATATTGCTCGTCGGGGGCGGCATAGGGGGGCAGCGCCATGGTAAAGGCCAGCCCAAGCACCATCACAATGCCAAAAACGGCGGTGTGCAGCGCAAAGTGCCTGCTGCTGAGAAACAGATACAGCCCGCAGAGCAGGGCCGTGAGCAGCATGGCGGCCAGCCAGTAATACACGCTTAAAAAGCGCCCGATGGGGGCCGACGAGATATACTGCGCCAGCGTGCCGTTTACGGCCTCACCGTTCAGCACAAGGGTTTCGCCCTCATGCACGGGCTGGGCGGAATAGCCGATCGAAAGCCGTGCCTCGGTTTGGTAATGCGGGGTCAGCACGGCGGTGTACTGGCGGTTTTGGCCCTGACTGTCGGCCAGCGCGCTCAGGCCAAGGCCGGTGTACTGGCCGTTCAGAATATGATCCATCACGCCGGTGCTGGTGGCCAAAAGCTCGCCGGTGGCCGTGTCATACAGTTCAACCGACAGCTCCCCCCGTGGCTGTTCGCCCGGGATCTGAAACATAAAGGTGAGATTCATCACATCAAAGCTGGTGGTAAAGGTTTGGCTCACCTGTGTTTCAATGGGAGTAAAATTTTCGTAGCTGTCGCAGATCTTTACAGAAAAACACTTTCCGGCAAAAGGGCGCACCGCGCTGAAATACACCAGTGCGCTTGCGGCAAAGCAGGCAAGCGCCAGACCAAGGCAAACAAAAATGCGGCGATACCGCTTTAAGCGCGAAAAAATTTTATCCATAGATCCTGTTCCTTACAAAAAGTTTGATCACACATCGGCCCCAAAGGCTTTTTGCACGGCCTGCTGCCAGCGCCCCGAGGAGCGCAAGATTTTTTCCACCATGCCGCGCACCGCACCCTCGCCGCCCTTTTGCGGGCAAATGTAATCGGCGCGCTGGCGAACCTCGCTGCAGGCATCGGCAGGGCAGGCCACAAAGCCGCACAGGCTCATGGCAGCCAAATCGTTCAGATCGTCGCCGCAATAGGCAACATTGGCGGCGCACAGGCCGTTTTGCTGCATAAAATCAGCCAAAAAAGCCTTTTTGTTTTTTACATTCTGGTGCAGATGCTCCACCTTCAGCTCGGCAGCCCGGCGGGCCACAGCCGGGCATTCGCGCCCGGTGCAGATCATCACCTGCAGCCCGGCTGCGTGTGCCAGCACCAAAGCAGCACCGTCTTTTATGGCAAATTTCTTGGTTTCATTGCCGTGATCGTCGTAATACACGCCGCCGTCGGTCATGGTGCCATCTACATCCAGCACAAGCAATTGAATGTTTTTCATTTTACTCGGCCTCATACTCGCTGGGGGTCAGGAAGGTGCAGGGAATGCCGCTGCTCTGAATGGCTTCGCGCATGGCACGGTTAAAATCAGCATCGCGCGCCACATGGCTGTGCATCGAGCTGGAGGCATAGTTGCTGCGCCCGGTGCGGTAGCCGTCGGCACCGGCCAGGGCGGCCGACTGTGTGCCCAAGGCGTGCAGCAGGCGCAAAAGCAGGATCAGGCTGTTGTCGCCCTGTGCAAAAGCACCGGCCAAACGGTTGTAATCCACGGTCAGGCAGTCCGGGCGGCTTTCCAGATTGCTGGTGAGAATGCCGGTGCAGGGCAGCGTTTCAATTTTGGAAAAACGCTTGTTGTTGCTGAAAAACACATAATCTGCGGCAATTTCCTGCGGCACAAAGTTGGCGGCGATCACCACGGGCTTATGCCGGACGATATACTCGCATATCTCGGCCTGCTTTTCCCGCAGGCTGGGGCCGGGGGCCAACACCAGCACCTGCTTACCGGCCAGCTGACCGGCAAGGGCCGCCATGGCAGCGGAATCGTCTACGCTGTGGCGCTTGTAATCCTCGTACAGCTTGTCGGCGTAGGCGGCATCGAACACAGTGGTTTTGCTGCGGTCAAACCCAGCCAGAATGTGGTTGATGTCGCGGTTGGTCAGATCGCCCTTGTTCAGATAATGCTCGGCATAGTTGCGGTGCAGGTTATAGCGGGCCGACAGGAAATAAGCCGGGGTATAGCCCCAGGCGCTTTGGCCCTTGATGGGGGAGATCTGATCCTGAATGGCGTCCATCAGATAGTCGATATCGTAGTGCGCACCCAGATATTCGTTGCAGTAGTCTGCAATCAGCTCAATGGGCAGGTTGCCGGGAATACGGCCCATGCCCTCAAGGCTGCCGTCCACAGTCACATCACGGTTCAGGTGCTTGTCCAGAAAATCCTGTGCCAGACAGCTGGCAAGGCTCATGTTTTCGTGCAGATGCAGCGCCAAACGAACACCGGGGGCAATGTTGTGGTCAGCCAGGCTGACAATACGGTCTAAATCGCGGCGGCGCATACTGCCAAAGGTATCCACGATCGAAAACTGATACGGCATGATCTTGTTTACCTGATCGAAGATCCACATCAGCTGCTTGTCATCGTAACCCATGATATTGATGGGATTGATGCTCAGCTTGTAGCCTTTTTCCTTTACCTCGCGGGCAAAATCCATACCCTCGGCAATGTCGTAATCGTGCGCGGTGATACGGATCATCTCAATGCCGCGGCCATTATAGGGCGCAAGCTTTTTGATGTCGTAGTTGCTGCGCATGGCCATGGCGCTGAACATGGCGCTGCCGGGGTTTTCGGGCAGCAGACGGTTCAGCTCTTCAATGCGGTTGCACACGGTGATATCGGGGTTATAGCCTTCCACATTGCGCAGAAAGCCGACCTCCACAATATCCACACCGGCGCGCACCAGACTGTGAATAATGTCGCGGGCGTTGTCAAAGCCCCAGTTCCAGTTGTTGATATATCCGCCGTCCCGCAAGGTGCAGTCCAGCAATTTGCGGTCATTCATGGGCATAGCCTTTCTTTGTTAAGATCTCTTCCACTTCCACGCGGTCTTTGGGGGTGTCAACGCTGATGGTTTTATAAGGCGAAAGGATCGCGTGTACCTTGTGGTCGTTTTCCACAAAGCGCATCATATCGTTTTCCTCGGCCTTTTCCAAAAGGCTTTTGGGGGTAGCGTTATAAAATTCCAGCGCCTTTTTGCTGTACAGCTGGATTCCGGTCACTTTTTCATACTCAAAGTCCAGCGTGCCTTTAGGATAGGGAATGGGGCTGCGGCTGATCATCAAAATTTCCCGGCGGGCATTGCAGGCGATCTTCTGGTTGGAAAAATCGATCACATCGGCAGGGTGCTCCAGCACATTGGTGAGCACAGCCACATAGTAGGGGTCTTCCGGCAGGGTGTCAGGCAGGATCAAGTCAAACGCGGCGGCATCGATCAGCGGCTCGTCACCCATGATCTGCAAATACAAGTCGGCATCCACCTTGGTGGTCACTTCGTAAATGCGGCTGGTGGGGGTGTCATGGTCAGCACTGGTCATCACATATTTCATGCCGTACTGCTCGCACACATCCGCAATGCGCTGGTCGTCGGTTGCAATAAAGCAATCGGCCAGCTTGGGGCACTTTACGGCCTCGCGGTAAACCCACCAGATCATGGGCTTGCCCAGAATATCCGCCAAGGGCTTGCCGGGCATACGGGTGCTCTGATAACGGGCAGGGATCACACCGATGATTTTCATAAGTAAAAACCTCTTTTCAAAAGTCGGGCCCATCAGCCCAGCAGAGCTTCGGCCTCGGGCAGGGTAAGGCTGATCTTCTCATCGGCTGCCTCAAAACCGGCCAGTGCCGTGCTCTGCACGGTCACAGCCCGGGCAAAACGGAAGGGCAGCGCAAAGTTCAGCACCTCGCTGGGCATGGTGCGCTCCAGAATAATGGCATCCGGAAACAGCTGAGAATAATCAAAAATATCGCGGGGATGGGGCTTGATAAAGAAGGGGCCGTCCTCCAGGTGATAATGGTCAGCTACGGCGATCCACAAAGCGTTCTGCTTGGTTTGCGACATCGTGCCGTCCTGCACAAAGCTGTGCGTCATCAGGATCGAAGCGCCCTCCACGGCCTGCGGCAGTGCCTGGGTGATAAACACGCCGCGGAGTGCCGTTTTTTCCTCTTCGGTCAGGCTGTGCAAAAGTGCCGCCTTGCTGTCGTGTACCAGCTTGCCTTTAAAAATCAGGCAGCGGCTGGGGTCCTCGGTTTCCACGGCATCCACGCCGCGGTAATCGCCCCAGTAAAGATAGCCGATGCCGCGGCTTTGCCGCCGGGCAAAGCCCGGCACTGCGCGCTGGTTTTCCAGCAGGGGATGGCGCTGCCAGCAGGTGCTGGCAAAGGTGTCTTCGCACAGGGTGTAGTGTGCGCCCAGATCCTGCAGATAGCGGCCCAGAAGGCTCCAGTCGTTGTGGATATAAATGGTGCGGTAGCGCGGCGGATAGATCGAAAATCCCGAGCGCTCTACCTCGTGCTTTTCCAGCTTGTGCTGCAAAAGTGCCATCAAAGCGGGATTTTCAATGTTGGGCATCGAGCACTGGGATTCATCGAATACACGAATCTCAAAAAAACAGCCCAGCGCTTCCAGCCGTGCGGCCAGATTTTTGGCATCCGGCACGGTGGAAGAAATGATCAGTGCGCTTTTTTCGCCGCTTCGCAGCGTGCGCAGCAGATCGATCATCACCTGATAGGCGGTGTGACAAATATAAAGATCAGGCTTAGCCATGAATTATAACGCTTCCTTTCATGGAATTTTAAATGGAGTCCTTGATCAGCTTGACAGGCGGAAAATGAATGCGGCCCCAACCGGCTGCCCATTCGGGCATGGTCAGATCGGCGCTGGTCACCTCGAAACGGAATTCGGTCACGGGCTTGTCCAGGCACACAGCCGTGCGCATATCACCGTCAAAAATATCCAGATAGAAGAAATATTGGCCTTCGCCCAAAAGGCTGGGGTCAAACTCAAAGGTGGTGGTATAGGTGCGGCCCGGCTCGGCAGCGCCCAGATTGACCGGGTGGGTGATGCCCACGGGGCTGGAATCGCGGAAGTGCAGGTTCATTTTCATGTGGATACCGGCAAAGGGCTCGGTCACGAACCATTGAATGCGCACGCGCACCTTTTCGGTGTCGGCGTATACGCTGCTTTCCTTGTCCACAAAGTCCAGACTTTGCAGGCGGAAACGCTGGCCTGCGCCCACGTTCATGCGGCCCACATCGTCCAGATCGTAATGCACCACATTCACATCGGTGGTATCCATATACACGGCAATGGCCTGCTCCACATCGCCCTCAAAGATCACGCGGCCCTGGTCCAGCACTACGCAGCGGGTGCACAGCTGGCGAATGGTGCTCATGTTGTGCGAAACATACAGCACGGTACGGCCTTCCTGCCCGGCCACATCGCTCATTTTGCCAAGGCATTTCTGCTGAAATTTCATATCGCCCACGGCCAGCACTTCGTCCATCACCATGATCTCACTGTCCAGATGGGCGGCCACGGCGAAAGCCAGCTTTACAAACATACCGCTGGAATAGCGCTTCACGGGGGTGTCGATAAAATCGCCGCATTCGCTGAATTCAATGATCTGATCCAGCTTGGCATCCACTTCGGCCTTGGTCATGCCCAGAATAGCGCCGTTCATGTAAATATTTTCACGGCCCGTCATTTCCTGATTGAAGCCGGTGCCAACCTCCAGCATACTGGCCACGCGGCCGTTCAGCCGAATTTCGCCCTCGGTGGGGGCGGTGATGCGGCTCAGCACCTTCAGCATGGTGCTTTTGCCTGCGCCGTTGCGGCCAATGATGCCCAGCGCTTCGCCCTTGTAAACGGTCAGATCCACGCCGTTCAGCGCCATAAAGGTTTTTCCGAACAGGCGGGTATCGGTGCCGATCTTTACGTTGGGGTCTTCCTTGCCGCGCACACGGCTCCACCAGCTTTGCAGATCGGCCGTCAGTGTGCCGCCGCCGATCTGGCCCAGTTTATACTGCTTTTTTAATCCCGTGATCTGAATGGCCACCTCACGGGGAGTATTGGTTTGATTCTGCAAAATGATCCCTCCCCGTTACACGGTATCCATAAAGGTTTTTTCTACACGGCTGAACAAAACCACGCCGAGCAAAAGCAAAACGACGGTGGCGATCACGCTGAAGGCCAGCATACCCGCCGTGAAGGTGCCGTGGCCCAGCAGGGCAGCACGGAACAGCTCCACCGGTGCCGTCATGGGGTTCAGCGCCACCAGCTTGGCAAGGCGAGGGCTTTCACTCAGCGAGCCCATGCTGTACACCACGGGCGTGGCATACATCCACAGCTGCACGCCAAAGGTAACGGCAATGGCCAGATCGCGGTATTTGGTGGTGAGCGAGCTTACGATAATGCCCACGCCAAGGCCCAGCAGCATCACCTGCAGCACCAAAAGCGGCAGGGTGACGGCCCACAGCGTGATATGCACGCTGCCGGGCTGGGCAATGGCAAAATACACCCAGAAGCAGGCAAACATGGCAAGCTGGATCAAAAAGTTGATCAGGCTTGTCAGAACCTGGCTCACCGGCATGGTAAGGCGCGGAAAATACACCTTGCCGAAAAGCCCGGCATTGGTCACAAAGGTGTTGGCAGTGCCGTTCACGCAGCCGGCAAAAAAGGTCCACACCGTGTTGCCCGCCATGTAAAACAAAAAGCTGGGCACGCCATCGGTGGGCATGCTGGCAATGCCGCCGAACACAATGTTGAAGATCAGCGTGGTGAGCAGCGGATTCAAAAGGATCCACAGGGGGCCCAGAATGGTTTGCTTATACAGCACCGTGAAATTGCGCTTTACAAACATCACCACCAAATCGCGGTAGCGCCACAGTTCGCCTGTGTCAATATCGAACCACCCGGTTTTGGGGCGGATCACTGTAGTCCAGTTTTGGCTGTTTTGTGTTGTCATAAAAATAGTATCCTTAAATTTTTATTGATTTCCTTCGTTCGCAAAAGGCGGCGCAGCCGAAAAATTTGGCATAAATGCAAAAAAATCAGCAAAAAGGCGCACTCCACCCTTTATTATAGGCTGTAACATTATAGCATAGTTTACGGCAAAAGAAAAGCAGAGCCGACAAAATCCGCTCTGCTTTCAGAAAAAGTTCACATTTACAAAAAGTCAGCCGCGCTTCCAGCGGCCGCCCAAAAGATACCAGCCCAGCCAGTCCAGTCGGCCAAACAGGCGGCTGCCCTGCCCGCGGCTTTGCGCCATGCGCGCCGCCACCCCCATCAGCCCCCAGCGAACGGGCAGATAATAGGGCGAATAGATCTTTTCGGCCCGCAGCTCGGCGCAAAGGGCCTGCATACAGTTGCTGCGCAGCGCGGCCCTGGCGGCGGCCCTGCCGCCGTGTACAAATTCGTTGGCTGCCCCTTCGGCCAAAATCAAAAGCTCGGCGCGCAGCATGGCGTGCAGATCCTCGGCAGGGCACTGCCAGCGCTGGCATTCGGCGTTCAGGCGTGTAAATATATGCTCCCACACCGTGCAGTAATCGGCGCGGTATTTGGTGGAAAGCGTATCGCTGCTTTCGCCGCAGCGATAGTAAGTGAGGTTTCTATGCACAAGGCACACGCCGGGCAGAGCCTCCGGCCCGCCCAGCGCCCCAAGATAGTCCAGACAAAACAAAAGATCCTCGCCCAGAGAAAAGCTGCGGTCAAAGCGCAAATGCGCGTTTCGGATCACATCGGCGCGGTACAGCTTGTTCCACGGCATCGAAAGAAAACAGTGGTTGTACAGCCATGCCAGCGAGGCCGCGTTCAACAGGGTCACGCCCTGCATGGCGGCTTCTTCGCCCCAAAAATCGGCATCGCGCGCGGCATTTCCCAGCGTATAGCGCCACATCACCCAGCAATCGGGGCAGCTGCGCTGGGCGTTCAGGGCGGCGCGCAACGCGCCGGGCTGCAGGGCATCGTCACTGTCCAGAAACAGAATGCTTTCCCCGCGGGCTGCATCCAGCCCCGCATTGCGCGCAGCCGAAACCCCCGCGTTGGGCTGGTGGATCACCCGAATGCGGGTATCCCTGGCGGCAAGCTCGTCACAAAGTGCGGCGCTTGTGTCGGTGCTGCCGTCGTCGATCAGCAAAAGCTCCCACTGGGTGTGATCCTGCGAAAGCACGCTTTGGGCGCACTCCTTCAGCGTGGCGGCGGCATTGTATACCGGTGTGATAATGCTCACCAAACTCATGGCATTACGGCTCCTTTTTATGATCCAGCGTTTGGTAATATTCCAAAAGCTGAACAAAATTCTGATAGTAGGCCTGCTGGCCAAAGCTGCGCGAGCGCATAAGGCCGCGGCGGCGCATCATCCAGCGGCGCTCGGGGTCATCGGCCAGAGTGCGAATGGCATCGGCCAGCGCGCGCGGCAGCTCGCTTTGCGGCTCAATGGGCAGCTCCACGGCATCGCTTCCGGCTAAATATTCTGTCATACCGCCGCTTTTAGTGGCCAGCACCGGGCGGCCGCAGGCCATGGCCTCAATGGCCACAAGGCCCGCAGGCTCCTGCCACAGCGCCGGAAAACACGCAAGGTCGGCAGCGCCATAGTAAAGGGGCAATTCCTCGTGCGGCACAAAGCCGGTAAAGCGAATGCGTTCGCCCAAGGCGGCGGCATCGGCCTTCAGCTTTTCCAAAAACGGGCTGGTGGCCTGTGCGGCAAAAAACGGGCTGCCCACGATCAGCAGCTTATAGCGCGGGTCCTGCAGCAGAGAAAATGCCTGCACCAGCTTGTGAATGCCCTTTTCCTCGGCAATGCGCCCGCAGAACAGCACAATAAAATCGGCAGGCGTAAAGCCCAGCTTCAGGCGCAGCGCATCGGCATCGGGGGGCAGGCTGGGGTGAAAATGATCCAGATCGATGCAGTTGGGCAGCACCCGCACCTTTTGGGGCGGGATCCGGCTGGTTTGCAAAAACTCCCGGCGGGTGAATTCGCTCAGGCTCAAAACACCGCCATATAAAGGGTCCAGCCGGGGGCCGCCCTGCGTGGGGCCGTGCAGATGCAAAAGGCAGCGGGCAGGGCCCAGCATACGGCTGATGCGCGCAAACTCGGTGGGGTCGCCGCCTTCGCTGATGGCAAAATCCGGCTTGATCCTGCGGATCTCGCGGCGCACCTGCTCATACCACGGGTCCAGCGGGGCAGGCAGCCCCAAGCGCCGCCGCGCACCGCACACATAGCAGTACCCCTGGCGGCGGTTGGGCTCGGCGGGCAGCCATATCATTTTGGTGTGGCGCAAATGCGCGGTTTTGGCCTGTGCCTCAGGGTCGGGAATGCTGGCACAGTACAGTTCCAGCTTGCCCTGCTTTTCATTTTCAAAAATCAGATGCTCCAGCAGTGTTTCCACAGCGCCGCCTTTTACGGCAGGCACCGGAAGCTCGGGCGGGGGCACCAAAAATACTTTCATAGCCATAGCGGCCGCTCCTTTGGTTTCGGTTATGGCACCGGCGCAAGATCCCTGCGGCGGGGTGCTGATTTAAAAAACATACGGTTCTGCATTATAATTTCAGAAGCTTGCGCGGGGCAAGGCGCTGCCACTTTTCGGCGCTCAGGCGCTCGGCAAGCGAAAGCCCGGCCTTGGGTACCCCTGCCAGCGCAGGCTGCAAGGCGGCAATGCGCCCGGCCAGCGCTTCGCTGGGGCATTGGGCGGCCTGCCCGCACAAATACAGATACTGCCGCCAGCACGCGCGGGCGGTGGGCTCAGCGGGCAGGGCGTTTTCCCGGTAAAAATGAAAGCGATCCAGCAGGGCATCCACGCCGTCAAAATGTGCGGGGCGTACCTGAGTGCGGCAAATGCTGCCTTGGCGCAAGCGATAGCAATACAGGGGCTCGGCACTGCAGCACACGGCTTCGGCGGCGAAAAACAGGCGGTGCGCCACGGCATCGTCCTCGTGCAGCTTGCCCAGAGGGTAGCGCAGCGTGTGCCATAATTCGCGGCGGTACAGTTTATTCCATGCCACGGTGTAGCTTTGCGCACCGGCGGAATAAAACTGCTCCAGCAGGGCACGGCCGGAATAACAGCCGGGCTGCGGCAGGCTGAAAACGGGCTGCGGCAGTGCCGCGCCATTTTCCGCCACATCCTCCACGCCGCAAAGCGCCATGTCGGCATGGTTTTGTTCGCACAGCTCGTACAGAGTTTGCAAAAAAGTGGGGCGCACCAGATCGTCGCTGTCCACAAAAGCAAGATACTGCCCCCGCGCAGCGGCAATGCCGGTATTGCGCGCGCCGGAAAGCCCCTGATTCTGCTGATGAATCACGCGGGTGTTGGGGTGTGTTTCAGCCCATTCATCGCAGATGCGGCCGCTTTCATCAGGGCTGCCGTCATCCACCAGGATCAGCTCATAATCCGTAAAGGTTTGTGCCTGCAGGCTGGCAAGGCAGGCAGGCAAAAATTTTTCCACGCCGTAGATCGGCAAAATCACCGAAACGGCGGGCAGAGTGGCGGCGCTCATGCCTTGCCTCCCTGCAGCTTGCCCCAAAGAGCAGCGGCAGAATAAGCCAGCGCCGGGCTGGCGGCAAACAGCTTGGCGCGCTTTTTTTCAAAACCCGAAATATGCGGGCAGGCCAGAATGCACGGCATCAGCGCCTTCAGCTGGGCACGGTAAACCGCAAAGGCGGCCTTGGCGGCGCTGTTCAGCTGGTTTTGCTGGCGTGCCTGCACATAAAACAGATAGAATCTTTGCCACCAGCGGGCCAGTGCCCACTGTGCCAGATCCTGCCGGTCCGGCTTGGCCAGCAAAAATTCATACCACATCTGGTATAAGCGCAGATCGTCCAGCATGGCAGGGCGGAAGGGCTTGGCCGTAAGGCTGCCTGCACGGCTGCGATAATGATACAGTTCTTCGTTCAGGCAAAAAATCTTCTGTCCGTCATAAATGCGGTGCAGAACATTGCAGTCGTCGCCATAGGTAAAGCTGGTATCAAAGCGAACGCCCTGCCACAGCTCGGCGGCCATCAGCTTATTCCAGCACAGCATGGCGTACATTCCGCCGTTTTGAAAGGTGTCATAAAAAAGATCCAGCGCATCCTGCACGCCGGTGAAGGGGCAATCCACACTTTTTTCGGGCAGGGGAGCGCCGGTTTCGTCCATGCCGCCTGCACGGCATCCGGCCAGCTTGCAGCCGCTTTGCTGTATTGCGGCCAGCAGCTTTTCATATAGATCCGGCTCGATCAGGTCATCTGAATCCACAAAGCCGATATAATCGCCGGTGGCGGCATCCAAGCCCGCATTGCTGGCGGTGGCCGGGCCGCCGTTGGGCTTGTGGATCACTTTGATGCGGCTGTCCTTAGCGGCCCATTCATCGCAGATGGCACCGCAGCCGTTGGGGCTGCCGTCATCCACCAGGATCAACTCAAGATCCCGATGGGTCTGGGCAAGAATGCTTTTGATGGTAAGCGGAAGATACTCTTTGGCATCGTAAACGGTGGTGATCACACTGATCTTAGGCATGGGCGTTTCCCCCTAATACTCGGTTTTTCAGTTTGCACAAAAGCGTAAGCGCGCCCGCCAGCCGGCAGCGCACACAAAAGGTGATCACACCGGCCTGTATACGGTTGGGGTCAGCACGAAGCTGCTGCAAAAGCAGGGCCCGGGCAGGCGCAAACGCAAAAATCTGGGCAAATACGCTTCGCTGCACCCCAAAGGGCAGCGAACCGCCGCGCCCGGTGAGAATGCCGAACTGATTGCGGCAGGCAGCGGCCCGGCGGGCGTTTAAAATCGCAGCGGCTTCGGCCTCTGTCAGCCCGCAGCCCAGCAGAAACTGCTGCAGGGCAGGGCGGGTGGCGGCCTCGGCCTGCAAAAAATCGGCGTTCATGCTGCGCGAAAGGCTTTCGCCGCCGCGGTCATCCTGCTGGTAATAGGCTGCATCGGTCAGGCGCAGCGCACCGCATTTTTGCAGGTAGCACAGATTAAAAAGCACATCCTCGTTTACGCGCAGCGCCGGGTCAAAGCGAAGCTGGCCGATCACGCTGCGGCGAAACAGCTTGTTGCAGGGCGATTCAAAATGCCCGCCCTCGGTAAAAAGAGGCAAAAACCATGGCTTTAGATCCGCCGGGCTTGCAAAATAGCCGGTCACGGGAGGGCGGTAGCATCCGCCGTCCGAAAGGCGCAGCAGGCAGAAAAGAAACAGGTCTAACCCTTCGTTTTCCATCAAAGGCACCGCAGCGGAAAAGAAACCGGGCGCCAGAAGATCGTCGCTGTCCAAAAAGTCGATGTAAGTGCCTTGGGCAGCGTTCAGCCCGGCATTGCGCGCAGCGGAGGCCCCGCCGTTTTTCTGGTGCAGGGCGGTGATGCGGCTGTCCCTGGCGGCAAAGGCATCGCACAGCGCGCCGCTTTGGTCGGGGCTGCCGTCGTCCACCAGAATCAGCTCCCAGTCGGCAAAGTCCTGCGCCAAAACGCTTTGTACACAGCGCTCTAAGGTGTCGGCACAGCGATACACGGGCACGATCACGCTGATCAGCGGGCTGGGCATGGGGTTATTCCTCCTTTAAAATGGTGCGGTAAATTTTCAGCATGGCCTGCCCGTTGCGCACAGGGTCATGCGTGACGAGCGCACGCTCGCGGGCGGCATCGCCATAGCGGCGTGCCTTGGCCGGGTCATCCAGCAGCGAAAGAATGGCGGCGGTAAGCGCGGGCACATCCTCGGGCGCATACAAAATGCCCTCTTTGCCGTTGGCCAGCATACCGGCTGTGCCGCCGGCATCGGTGGCAATGCAGGGCATTCCCAGCAGCATGGCCTCGCCAAGGCTGTTGGGGCTGTTTTCCAAGCTGCTGGGCATCACAAAAATGCTGCTTTGTAAAAGCGCGGCGCGCATATCCGCTTCGCTCAAACAGCCCAGCCACACCACCTGCTTTTCCAGATGATATTTCCGAATCAGCTTTTTCAAATAGGTCTGATACGGCAGCAGCAGGCGCAGCAAGGGCTCTAACAAAGGGCCCTTTTTCACCATGGGCCAGCCGGCAATGTGCAATGTAAGATCAGGATATTTTTCCAGCACGGGGGGCAAGGCCTGCAGCAGCCAGTGCAGGCCCTTGCGGGGCTGGTTGCCCTGGCTTAAAAACAGCACGGGCTTTTGGGGCCCGCCCTGCCAGCGCGCCGAAAAAAAGCCGGGGCGCAGCGTTTCGTTGCACACATAATAGGCCGCATGGGGGGCAAGCAGGGCAAGCTCGGCCTTATCCCAGGGTGTGCGGCCCGTCACATGGCGCAGGCCAGCCAGCAGGGCGGCTTCTTTTTTGCTTTGCTCCTGATAAAAGGCCAGCTCCCGATCCAAAAGCTCGCCCCGGTCGATCACGGTCGCCAGCTTTTGCAAAGGGCTGCTGCGGCAGTATTTTTCGGGCACACCGTCCAGCAAATGCTCGGTGTAGGGGGTCATGATGCCCTGTGCCGAAAGCAGAATGCGTTCGGGGCTGCACAGGCTCACCAGCGCAGGGGCAGCCGGGTTTTCGCTGCCCCACAGGTGAACAAGATCCGGCTGTGTGTTTTGCAGCAGCGCACTGAATTCTTCGCGGCTGCCGGTGGGCAAAACAGCATAATCCACGGCATCAATCGTTAAAAACGCAGGCTGTTTCACGCGGGCGTCAATGGAGCAGATCACCAGCGAAACGCTGTGCTTTAGCTGCTCGCGCTGGCCGATCAGCCAGCCGCCCACAGGGTTGTTGCCAAAGCCCAGCGCCTTGGCGGGCTCGGGCAGGGTGAGGTTTACAAGCCATAAAACTTTCATGGTTTCGGCAGTTCCTTTCGGAAATTTATTGCAGCCCGCGCAAAAGCTCCTTGGCTACAGCGGCGGGGGTGTTTTCGGCAAACAAGGCGGCGCTTTGGGCAAAATCCAGCCGTTTCCCGGCAGTTTCCGCCAGCCAGCAGCGCAGCTTTTCGGGGGCGGAGGCATCGTTTGCAAACAGCGTAAGCGCCAGCGGATAGCGGGCAAAATAGCGCAGTGCCGGGTCGCTTGGATTGGCACACAGATTCAAAACCGGCTTGCCCGAGCTGAAATATTCAAAAATCTTGCTGGGCAGCTGGTTGGTCACCGTATTGCCCAGATTGATCAGCACATCCGCCCCGGCCATGGCGCTGCGCGCCTGCTGGGGCGGCACCTGTCCGGCGATCGTAAGCCGCCGACCCAGTGCTTTGCGGCAGGCATCCGGCGTGTCAGCAGGAAAATTCTCCCAGCCGCCGCCCAGCATCACCAGCTGCAGGCCGGGCACATCGGCCAGCTTTTCAAACAGCGAAAGCAGCGCATAGGGCTGGCGGATCTCGGGGTGCAGGCTGCCTGCAAACACGCATTGCAGCCCGGTGTGGCTTTGGGCGGGCGCAGGCGGCAGCGGGCACAGGCAGGGAAATTCCAGCACCTGCGTTTTGGGCTTTGCGGGGGCCAGCGGGCCGCTTTCGTAGTCCGGCTCCATCAGCTTTGTGATAAACGCGCGGTCGATCCTGGCATACATGGCCAGCTCTTTTTGTGCGCCGCCGTAGGGGGTGTATTCACGGTTGGCAGAGTAAGGGTCCATCTGCCATGTGGCCTTTTTGGCCGGGATATCCGCATCGGCCAGCGCCCATGCCGTGTGATAGGGTGCGCACACGGCCACCACGGCATCGTAATGCGCCCCTCTGCACAGGCGTTCGATCGCCTTGGTGCAGGCGGTCTGGCGGCGGTTTTTGTGCAGGATCAGCTGCCGAAACGCCGCCGCGGCGGCTGCGGGATGGGTGAGCAGCCGTGCAACGCGCACCGGGGCCGGGCTGCCGATCTTGCGGCCGTTTTCCAAATCCAGATTCATCTGGTGTTCATCGGCAAAGGCAAGGTCCTGCGCCTGCACGCCCTCGGGCGGGGGCGGGGGCGGCGTGCAGCCGTCCCACAGGCGCAAAAGGGAGGCGCTGTGCCCCATGTTTACCAGCTGCCCGGCCAGACGCGCGGCCAGCTGCGGGTTTACAGCGGTGGGAAAATCAACATAGTCCAAAACAAAAAGTATCTTCATCCGGGTTCCCCATAGATCGGTTGTTATCGTTTATCGCGCAGCATCAGGCGGCACACCGCATGCCAAACCGGCGGCACACAGCGGCTGAGCAGGGCACACGCCTTCATGCCGGTGCCCAGAAAGGCGCTGTGCATGGCATCGTGAAACCCACACCGAAGCTCGGCACGAAGGGTGGAATGCAGGCTGTCAAACTCGCCCTGTGCGCTCTGGCGCAGGATCATGCTTTCCAGATACAACAGCTTTTCGTAATAAAACGCCTTTGCGCTTGCCTGCAGGGAAGTGCCCTCGGTATCCTGCAAAATAAGCTTTGCCACGGCCAGCTGATCGGTCAAAAACGGCAGGGTGATGCCGCTGTGGCTGGTGCTGGCGGCGTGCTGGCGGCAGTGATAGCCGTCAAAATCCAGAAAAACGGCGGTTTGCACGGCGGCAAACGCCCGCCAGCTGGCTAAAAGATCTTCGTTATAGCGGTACGGGCAGCGCAGCATATCAGCGGTCAGCACACCGGCGCGGAACAGCTTGTTGCTCAGCGCATAGTCCAGCCGCTGGTCATGCAGCAGCATTTCCCGCGCGGCCTGTCCGCTAAGGGGCTGCCCGGCCGGCGGTTCGGTGTCGGGCGAGGGGGTTCCCGTGAAGGGGGCAAAGCGGCAAAATGCCAGCTGGGCGTTTTGGCTTTGGCAGGCCTGCACCAATGCGCGCAGCATTTGGGGGTGCATCAGATCGTCGCTGTCCACACAGAGCAAAAACTCGCCTTCGGCCAGTGCCACGCCCCTGGCCCGGGCGGCGGCAGCGCCGCTGTTGGGCTGGTGAACGGCCAGAATGCGCGCATCGGCCCGGGCGGCGCTGTCTATGCGTTCGGCGCTGCCGTCGGTGGAGCCATCGTCCACCAGGATCGCCTGCCAGTTCTGCAGGGTCTGCGCCTGCAGGCTGGCCAAAAACGGCGCAAAATATTCGCCGGGGTTATACACCGGCACCACCACGCTTACAAGGGGGCGGGCTTCAGTTTGCATGGGCGGCCTCCTTGTCCTTGCGCAGATAAAACTCCTGCAGCTTTTTGGCACTGTCGATGATATCATACCCGGCGGCGCGGGTCTCAGCCAGCGCGTTCAGGTTGCGGGCCAAATCGGCTTTTTCCAGCGCGTTCACCCAGGCGGTTTCCTGCAGCGGCAAAAACTGCACACTGGGGGTAAAAGCGGCGCTGCGGTCCACCGTGTCGGCCGCAAAGCAGGGCAGGCCCGCCGCCTGTGCTTCCACCAGTACCACGGGCAGCCCCTCAAACAGGCTGGGCAGCAAAAAAGCATCCATGGCGCGGTAATAATCGGCGGTGTTGCTTTTTACGCCCGCAAAAATCACGGCATCGCCCAAGGGCTCAGCCTGCTGGCGGGCTGCACAAAGCCCGTCCCCCTCGCCCAAAAGCACCAGCCGGGCATTCGGCTGCCGTTGCAAAAGCGCTGCAAACATACGCAGCAAAAACGGGTGATTTTTCTGCTGGGTAAAGCGGCCGATGTGGCCGTATAAAATATCGGTATCTTTTACGCCCAGCTCACGGCGCAGCGCGGCCCGCCCGGCGGGGTTCGGCGTGCTGAATTCAGCGGCATCCACACCGTTGGGCAAAAAAGTAAAGGGTGCGCCGCGATACAGCGCCCTGCCTGCCTGCATTCCGCAGGCAAACCGGTCGGTCAGGCCAAAGGTGAAAAACCAGCTCATGGCACGGTCCAGCCGGCCCACCAGATTGTTTTCGTAGTTTGTATTGTGGCTGTGCCCGGCGCGCACGGTGATGCCGCAGCGCCTGGCCACGGAATTGTAAAACATTCCAAAACCGCTGTAATGCCCGTGGATCACATGATACTCGGGATGCGCCGTAAAAAAGGCCTTCAGCTGGCGCAGGTATTTGGGCAGATCATTGTCCTGCCGCACGGTGAGCTTGGTGATATGCCCACCCAGAGATAAAATCTCATCATCGTAAAAACAGGGCATATCATAGTGATACAAAAAATCAAACTGCACCTTTTCCCGGTCAATGGCGCGGTAAATATTCATAATAAAGGTTTCCATGCCGCCTGCGTTCATGGCGGGCACGATCTGCAGCACGCGAAGGGGAGCCATAACTACACCTGCCTGTATCGTAAAGAATCAGAATCACAAAATAATCCAGTTTCAGTATAACTTTTTCAGGGCAAAAATGCAACCGCAGCCGCCCAAAAGCCGGGCAGGGGAAGCGTGGCGTTTGCACCGCCGTGCTGCATGGCAGGGCGGCATAGCAAAGAAAGCCGGAAAACCTGCCTTTTCCGGTTTGTGTTTTCCTGTGCGAAGTCAGCGAAAATGCGCCCCTTGGCAAAATTCATCTCGGGGGTTTTCCTATGGCGAAAAATGTGGTATACTCTATCCGTATAACTATGCAAAAACTCTGCCCTGAGCGGGCAAAATGAATCATAAAGCAACAGATTAGCGGGCCTTTTGCCCGATGTAAGGAGCAGTGCTTACGATGAAGGTTGTTATTTTGGCGGGGGGCTTCGGCACCCGCATCACCGAGGAAAGCCAGTTTAAGCCCAAGCCCATGATCGAAATTTCGGATCACCCGATCCTTTGGCATATCATGAAGATCTATTCGGCCTACGGCTACAATGATTTTGTGATCTGCGCAGGCTATAAGCAGCACGTGATCAAGGAATATTTTGCGGATTATTATCTGCACAACGCCGATATTACCTTTGATCTTGCCACCAACAGCATGGAAGTCCACACCAGCCATGCCGAGCCGTGGAAGGTAACGGTGGTGGATACCGGCCTGGAAACCATGACGGGCGGGCGCATCAAGCGCGTGGCCAAATACCTGAACGGCGAGCCCTTCCTGCTCACTTATGGTGACGGCGTGGGCAATGTGGATATTGCCAAGCTGGTGGAGTTTCACAAGGCGCACGGCAAGCTGTGCACCATCACGGCTGTCAATGTGGGGCAGCGCTTCGGTGTGCTGAACATTGGCGAAAACAACGAGATCAGCGGCTTCCGTGAGAAAAATGATCTGGACGGCAGCATGATCAATGCCGGTTTTATGGTGTGCGAGCCGGGCGTGATCGATTACATCGAGGGTGATTCCACCGTGTTTGAAAAGGCACCCATTGAAAACATGGCCAAGGCGGGCCAGCTGCGCGCCTTTATGCACACGGGCTTCTGGCAGTGCATGGACACCCAGCGCGAAAAGCAAAAGCTGGAAGAGCTGTGGGCCAGCGGCAAAGCGCCCTGGAAAGTCTGGCAGGACTAAGAATAGCGAGGACGGAACATGAACGATTTAAGCTTTTACAAAGGCAAGCGTGTGTTTGTGACGGGCCACACCGGCTTTAAAGGCACATGGCTGTGCCAGATGCTGGTGGGGGCAGGCGCACAGGTGACCGGCTATTCGCTGCAGCCCCCCACCGATCCCAGCCTGTTTGCACTGTCCGGGCTGGAAAACCGCATGAACAGCATTATTGGCGATGTGCGTGATTACGATTATCTGCTGGCAGCCTTCCGTGAGGCAAAGCCCGAGATTGTTTTGCATCTGGCTGCCCAGCCCATTGTGCGTGAAAGCTATCGCACGCCCCGCGAAACCTACGAAACCAATGTGATGGGCACAGTGAACCTGCTGGAATGCGTGCGCGTTTGCGGCGGTGTGAAAAGCGTTTTGAATGTGACCACCGACAAAGTGTATCACAACAACGAATGGGCTTGGGGCTACCGGGAAAATGAACCGCTGGACGGCTTTGACCCCTACAGCAACAGCAAAAGCTGCTCAGAGCTGGCAACCCACAGCTATAAAAACAGCTTTTTTGCAAACGGCGGCGTGGCTGTAAGCACGGCGCGCGCGGGCAATGTGATCGGCGGCGGCGATTTTGCGGCAGACCGCATTGTGCCGGACTGTGTGCGGGCTGCCATGCAGGGCCGTGTGATCGGTGTGCGCAATCCGTGGTCTACCCGGCCCTACCAGCATGTGCTGGAGCCCCTTGCCGCCTATCTGATGATCGCACAAAAGCAATATGAAGAAGAAAAATTCGCAGGCTATTATAATGTGGGCCCCGATGACTGCGATTGCCTGAACACGGGTGATCTGGTGAACCTGTTCTGCGAAAAGTGGGGGCAGGGCCTTTCGTGGGAAAACCAGGCCGAGGCAAACGCCCCGCACGAAGCCAGTTTTTTAAAGCTGGACTGCAGCCTGCTGAAAGCCACCTTTGGCTGGAAGCCCCGCTGGCACATTGCCGAAGCCATTGAGAAAACGGTGGAATTCAGCAAGGCGTGGCTGGCCGGTGAGCCGGTGAGCGCTGTGATGGATCGGCAGATCAGCGAATTTTTTGGCTGAGGCGGCGCAAAACCGATGAAAAACAAGAAAGAGGAAGCCATGCCAAAGCATGAAACGCGGGGCCGGGATGCGGCGCTGTGCGCACTGATCGCGGCCGTTACCTTTGCGCTCACCCTGTATTTCGGCCTGTATGGCTGCGACCCCCATCACGATGGCGTGATGTTTGAGGCTGCACTCAAGGTGGCGCACGGGGCGGTGCTGTTTCGCGATACCTTTACGCAGTACGGTGCGCTGGCTGTGTGGTATGATGCGCTGTTCATCCGCCTTTTTGGCGATAGTATGGCCAGCATTCAGATCGCGGCGGCTGTGGGCATGGCCGGGTGCGGCGTTTTGCTGTATACCGTGGGCAAAAAGCTGACAGGCCGCACCATGGCGCTGATTTCGGCACTGCTGGCCCCGGCGCTCAGCTATATGTATTTCTGGCATCTGCATCCGTGGAGCAGCATCCCGGCGCTGTTTTTTCAGCTGCTGGCCTGCGAATGCATGATGCAGTTTGAACAGGACGGCAAATATTACAAGCTGGCTCTGGCGGGGCTTTGCGCCGCGCTGTGTGCCTGGTGCCGCCTGCCCGTGGGCCTGCTGGCTTTTATGGCGGGCGGCGGGGCCCTGGTGCTGGTGCAGATCATGCGCCGCCGAAAAACGGGCGAATTTGTGCGCGGGCTGCTGGTGTATGGCATCGGCTTTGCCGCACAGCTGGCGGTGCTGGTGCTGCCCATGGTGCAAAACGGCACACTGGATGCATGGCACGGCATGGTGATCGTGGGCACCAGCAATTTTGCCGCCGAAACCAACACGGCGGGCGCTTCCACGGGATTTTTGGTGCGCCTTGTGTGGAGCCTGGCAGGCGCGTGGATCAAGCGAAACCCGCTGATCGACTGCATTTGGCTGGTGCTGCCTGCCGCGGCGTGCCTTTGCCTTTTGCGCATTGGCGTGCCGGTGCTGTCGGCGTATGCCAAAAGCCCCCGCTCGCCGCACCTGCCGCCCTGTGAGCAAAAAGAAGTATGGGCCGTGGTGCTGTGCGTGTATGCCGTGGGCGGCTGGGCGCAGTACTATCCGGTTTCGGATTACCGCCACTGGTATTGGGCGGCGCTGCCCATGCTGCCGGTGCTGGCTTACCAGCTGTGCAGGCCCGCTGTGCGCTTTGCAAAGCTGCAAAGGCTGACTGCGCTGGCGGTGGCGGTGCTGCTGGCGGGCAATGTGGCTGTGCGCGGCTATTTTGCGTTGGCCAGTATGGGCGTTTTGCACTATGAAAAGAACCCCCATGAAACCCGCCCCGGCATTACCAGCTTTTATATGGACGAAAACTGGAATCGCAATGATACGGCGGTGTTTGCCGACAGCCGTTATCCCTATCTGAACGGCCTGCGCCTTTCGGCGGATACGGCGGCATTTTATGATCAGCTGTACACGGTGCTGGATGAGCTGAAGGAAAAATACCCCGAAAAGAACATCTATAACCGCACCGCCGAAGGCTTTTTGGGTGTGTTCCAAACGGAATATATCCCTTACGGAAATGCCCCCTACAGCGATTACACAAGCATAGAAAACGAATATATCCGCGCCAATAAGCCGGTGATGATCACACAGTCTGAAACCGACTGGCAGGGGTATACCAGCGATTATAAGCCCTATGCCGTGCTGTGCGGCAACGATGGGCGCGTGAACGAGAACACAATTTATATCATGGTGGCAAAGTGATAAGCTTGCCCCAAAAAAGGATGGCAGAACATGGCAAAATGGAACAGTGAAGCCGAGGCTCGGCAGCAGATCCTGGAGATGGTGGGCGAGTACTACCGTGACTTCAAGCAGAACAAAAAAGAGTTTGTACCCGGCGACCGCATTACTTATGCTTCCCGCGTGTTTGACGAAAAGGAAATGCAGAGCCTTGTGGATTCGGCTTTGGATTTCTGGCTCACGACCGGCCGCTATGCCGACCAGTTTGAAAAGCAGTTTGCAGACTGGCTGGGCGTGCGCTTTGCCCATTTGGTAAACAGCGGTTCTTCGGCCAATCTGATCGCGTTTATGATCCTGACTGCCCCCGAGCTGGGCCAGCGCCAGATCAAAAAGGGCGATGAAGTCATCACCGTGGCCTGCGGATTCCCCACCACGGTGACCCCGGTGCTGCAATACGGCGCTGTGCCGGTGTTTGTGGATGTCACGGTGCCGCAGTACAATATTGATGTGACTCAGCTGGAGCAGGCACTGAGCCCCCGCACCAAGGCCGTGATGATCGCACACACGCTGGGAAATCCGTTTGATCTTGCCGCTGTGCGCGAGTTCTGCCGCAAGCATAACCTGTGGCTGGTAGAGGATAACTGCGATGCACTGGGTACCCGCTATACGATCGACGGCGAAACCCGCTTTACCGGCACATGGGGCGATGTGGGCACCAGCAGCTTTTACCCGCCCCATCACATGACCATGGGCGAGGGCGGCTGCGTGTACACCAACGATCCGCTGCTGAATCGCCTGATTTTGAGCTATCGCGATTGGGGCCGTGACTGCGTGTGCCCCTCGGGCCGGGATAACTTCTGCGGCCACCGCTATGACGGCGACTACGGCCTTTTGCCCCACGGCTATGACCATAAATATGTGTACAGCCACTTTGGCTATAACCTGAAGGTCACGGATATGCAGGCCGCCATCGGCTGTGAGCAGCTGAAAAAATTCCCCGGCTTTATCGAGCGCCGCCGCCACAACTGGGCCCGCCTGTATGCGGCCCTGCAGGCAGCGGGCGTGGAGGAAAAGCTGATCCTGCCCCAGCCCGCGCCCAACAGCGAGCCCTCGTGGTTTGGCTTTTTGCTCAGCGTAAAGCCCGGCAGCGGCCTGAAGCGCGATGAGATCACGCATTTTCTGGAAGAAAACAACATTCAGACCCGGCTTTTGTTCTCGGGCAATCTGACCCGCCACCCTTGCTTTGACCAGATCCGCGGCACGGATGCCTATCGTGTCAGCGGGTCGCTGGAGGTGTCGGATTTCATTACCGAAAACACCTTCTGGGTGGGCGTATACCCGGGCATGACCGATGCCATGATCGACCATATGGCGGCCATGATCGCCAAGGCTGCCGGAAAATAATTTTGCTGTACAGGAGAGGGCTGCCATGAAGATCGGCGCTGTTATTGTAACCTACAACCGCATAGAGGAGCTTCGCCGCTGTCTGGCTGCCTACGAAGCGCAAACGCTGCCCCCGGCCTTTGTGCTGGTGGTGGACAACTGCTCTACCGACGGCACCGGTGCATGGCTGGATGAATGGGCGGCCGGGCCCCTGCCGTTTGTGCCGCTGGTGCATCATCTTGACCAAAACTACGGCGGCTGCGGCGGATTTTACCGCGGCATGGAAGCTGCCATGCAGCAGGCGTTTGACTGGCTGTGGATCGCAGACGATGATGCCTTTCCCGCCCCCGATGCGCTGGAAAAGCTGACGGAGTTTATGCAGAGCCACCCGAAGGAAACAGCCGAGTGCAGCGCCCTGTGCGCCGCTGTGATGGACAGAGAAAACCCCGGCGAAGTGATCCCCGGCCATCGCCGCCGCATGAAAATGGGGCTTTTGAACATACCCGAAAGCGCTGTGCCCCTGAGCGAGTACGCCAAGCCGTATTTTGTGCTGGATCTTTTCAGCTATGTGGGCACGGCCATCAAAAAGCAGACTCTGGAAACAGCAGGCCTGCCGGAAAAAGACTATTTTATTTATTACGACGATTCCGAGCATTCGGTGCGTGTGCGCCGGGCCGGGCCGATCTACTGTGTGCCGGCAAGCAAGATCCTGCATCCCAATGCGCCGCCGGAAAACCACGGCCCGCTGAAGTGGAAGGATTATTACAGCATTCGCAATGTGCTTTTGGAATATCAAAAAAATTTCCCGGGGCGCTACTATGCCATGCGCCTGGTGCGCTGCTATGCCAATGCACTGCTCAGCAAAACTGCCGAACGGCGCACCATGTACTTAGAGGCCATTCGTGAAGCGCGGTGCGGCCACAAGGGGCTGCACCCCGTCTACCGCCCGGGCTGGGTGAGCAGGGCACAAAAATAACTATGAAAAAACCATCGCTTACCGTAAATTATCTATTCAATCTGGGGTATCAGCTGCTCATTGTGCTGGTGCCCCTTATAGTCACACCGTATGTTTCGCGTGTGCTGGGGGCCGAGGGCATCGGCGCATATTCCTATGCGCAGTCCATCGTTTCCTGCTTTGCGCTGGCGGCGGCCTTGGGCACGGCTGTGCATGGCCAGCGTGTGATCGCCGTTGCGCGTGACGATGCCGCTGCCCGCACCCGCATTTTCTGGGAGATCTTCTGCCTGCGTGTGGCAGGCGTGGGCACAGCGCTGGCTGTGTATTTTCTTGCAGCGGTGCCGCGCTCGCCGCACCCGCTGGTGTGGAGCCTTGCCGCCGTTGAGCTGGCGGCAGCGGCGGCGGATATTTCCTGGTTTTTTCAGGGCATCGAAGATTTTCGCCGCATCACCGTGTGCAACGGCGCGGTGAAGCTGGTGTGTACCGTGGGCATTTTTGTGTTTGTGAAAAATGCCGCCGATCTGCCCATCTATATTTTGCTGTATTGCTGTTCGCTGCTTTTGGGCAATCTGAGCCTGTGGGTATTTTTGCCCGCACAGCTTGGCAAAACCTGCGAAAAGCTGGCGCCCATGCGCCATCTGCGCCCGGCACTGGCACTGTTTTTGCCGCAGGTGGCCATTTATGTGTATGCGGTGCTGGATAAAACCATGCTGGGCAGCATTCTGGGATCGGATCTGCAAAACGGCTATTACGAGCAGGCCCAAAAGCTGCAGCGTGTGCTGCTGGCACTGGCCACAGCGCTGGGCACCGTGATCATTCCGCGCGTGGCCAACTTGTGGGCCAGACAAAAGCACCGCGAGATCGATGCACTGCTCAACCATTCCTTCCGCATGATCCTGGCCATTGCTTTTCCGGCTGTGGCGGGCATCTGGCTGGTGGCAGACCGGTTTGTGCCCATTTATTACGGCCCCGGCTATGCCCCGGTGGCCATGCTGCTTAAAATTTTTGTATGGATCGTTTTGTTTGCGGGCATTTCCGGTGTTACGGGCAATCAGTACATGATCCCCACTGGGCGCGAAAATTTATACACCCGCAGCGTGGTGCTGGGGGCTGTGCTGAATGTGGCGCTCAATGCGGTGCTGATCCCGCGCTGGCAGGCCAATGGCGCGGCGCTGGCATCGGCAGTGGCCGAGTTTGCCATTATGGCCTACCAGCTGTGGCTGCTGCGCCATGTGCTGAACTTTAGGCCGCTGGCGGCCATGATCCCGCAATATCTGATCCCCACGGCGGCTATGGCTGCGGCTGCGGCACTGGCGGGAAAGCTGTTGGGGCGGGGGATACTGTCGCTGGTCGGCATGGTGGCAGCGGGCGGGCTTGCCTATCTGGCTGTGCTTTTTGTGCGGCATGATCCGCTTTTGCAGCCTGCTGTGTGGCACCGCGTGACCGGCGCGGGCCAGCAAGAGGAAAAAGGAGAAACAACATGAGCGAAAAGAAAACGCCGTTTATCACCGTAACGGTGCTGTGCTATAACTACGGCCATCTGCTGCCCCGCGCACTGGAGGCCATTGCCGCCCAAACCTTCCGGGATTTTGATCTGGTGGTGATCAACAACGGCTCTACCGACAACACCCAGCAGGTGTTTGATGATTTTGCCGCCGCGCACCCCGATCTTGATGCCCGCTGCGTGAAGATCGAAAAAAACATCGGCCTGCCCCATGGCCGCAATGCCGGTTTTGATGCAGCGGACGGCGAGTATGTGATGATGTGCGATGCCGATGACTGGATGGATGCCGACTGCTTGGAGGTGCTGGCGGCCAAGGCAAAGGAAACCGGGGCCGACCGCATTGTGGGCCAGTATCGTGAGGTGGGCAGTCAGGGCCAGATCCTGCGTGACCGCCCGCACGCCAAAAACCCTGTGCGTGTGATCAACGGCAGCTGGCACGGCAGCATTTTTAAGCGCAGCATCATTGAAGAAAACCACATTCGCATTCCCGAAGATCTGTTTTACAGCGAAGATTACTGCTTTATTTTGAATTTTACGGTGTGCAGCAAAACCTTTTGCCCAGTACACAAAACCATTTTCAATTATTATTTCAACACCGACAGTCTTACCAGCCCCAAGCAGTATGATGCCCGCAAGCGCCTGGGCGATAGCTGGAACAGCCTTGTGGAGGTGTGCGCCGACACCGCCGGGCGTGCCGATGCCGAAACGGCCGTGCAGATCGAATATCTGCTGTTAAAGCATTACTATCCGGCACTGGTAACGCTTTTGTGCCAGACAAGCGGCGCAGAAACCAAAGAAGTGTATGCGCTCATGCACAAAAAGCTGCTGGCGTATTTTCCGCACTATCACAAAAACGCCATGCTGGTGCCGTGGCAAAACGGGCACCCGCTCAGCAGCCGTGTGTGCTGCTGGGGCATGAGCTGGGTGGAACGGCTGCACGGCCTGTGGATCTTGCAGGCGTTTTTGCGCATTCGCCGCCCCAAAAAACTGGTTCGCGTTTGACAGGAGGAGCCAAAATTGGAAAATTCCGCTGTGCAGGCTGAAAAAAAGCCGTTTATCACCATTGGCATCGCCAGCTATAATTATGCTGAATATCTGCCCAAGGCATTTGAAGCCATTCGCAGACAAAAATTCACGGATTACGAGATCTTATACTGCGATGATGGCTCTACCGACGATTCTCTTGCCGTGATCCGCGGGCTGATCGCGGACCACCCCGAAATGCAGATCCGCCTTGTGGCAGGGGAAAACGGCGGCATTATGACCAACAAAAACCGCATACTGGAAAACGCACGCGGGGAATATCTGATGATCTGCGATGCCGATGACTGGATGGACGATAACTGTCTGCAGGTGCTGGGCGAAACAGCCCGCCGCACCGGGGCAGACCGTGTGGTTTCCAGCGCCAAGGAAGTGGACGATGACGGCCGTGTGGTGAACACATTCCCCATCAGCGATCCGCCCAGCAAGTGGGCCTATTTTGTGCATCACGGCGTTTTATACCGCCGCAGTGTGCTGGAGGAGCATCACATTCGCTTTTCGGAAAACTGCTATCCCGATGATTTTTATCTGGCCGAGTGGTTCAATGTATATGCGAAAAAAACCGTGTTCTGCAAAGAGCAGGTATACAACCGCCTGGTACACGCCAGCAGCACCAGCGCAGCCAGTATGTGGCATCCCGAAAGCGCCTGGCACTGCATTCCGGTTTTGGACAATATGCTCGAGCACGCCAGCCGCCTTTTGCCGCTGATCGAGGAGGAAAAAGACCGAAAAGAGCTGGAACTTGTGGCCATCACGCGGTATTATGATATCATCTATAACCTGCGCGTAGCGGATTACAAAACCATGATGAAAACCTATAAGATCATCCGGCAGAAAATGCGGCATTATTTCCCGGGTTATCTGAAAAGCTACTATGTAACGCATATCGGCACGGCCCCGGTAAGCGCGGCTCGCCGCCCGCTGCTGCTGATCTGCCTGTGGAGCGAAAAGCTGCACCTGATGTGGCTCGCCCTCACAGGCTATTGGTGCCTGACCCATCTGGGCGTGGCGCAAAGCGTGCTGGGCGTGCGCATGGGAAAATAAAAGGCACAGCCGCATGATCTTGGCTGTTGCAGCTGCGCCAAAGCCATGCGGCAGCCGAAGAAAACAACAGAAAGGGGAACAGCTTAGTGTCACACTGGCAGGTGTTTTATCAGTTCAATGAAAACTACGCCCCCTATGCAGGGGCTTCCCTTACCTCTCTTTTGGAAAACAATCGCGCCGCCCAGCGCATCACCATCTATTTGCTGCTGGAAAATGTGAGCGATGAAAGCCGAAAAAAGCTGCAGACGCTGGTGCAGGGCTATGGCCGTGAGCTGGTGTTTGCCGAAAGCAGTGCGCTGCTGCAAAAAGCCGATGCACTGGGCATTCCGCAATACCGCGGCAGCAGCGCAGCCAATCTGCGCCTGTTTTTCCCGGATACCCTTGCCCCCGAGGGCAGGCTTTTGTATCTGGACAGCGATACCATTATCACAGACAGCCTGCAGCCTTTGTTTGAGGCCGACCTTGGCGGCAACTGGCTGGGCATGGTGCGCGATTCCATGACGGGGGACTATCCGGCAGCACTGGGCTTTGGGCCCAACGAACCCTATTGCAACAGCGGCATGGTGCTGTTTGATCTGCCGGCATGGCACCAGAATCGGTGCGGCCAGCGCATTGTGGATCATGTAAAGCAGGTGCGCGCGGCCTATCCCAACCCGGATCAGGATCTTTTGAACATGGTGTTCCGGGGGCATATTGCTGTGCTGGGCCCGGAATTCAACTTTCAGCCGTGCCACCGGGCCTACAGCGATAAGGTGTTTTTTGCCAATCGCGGCGCGCGCCGTTATTACACCGAGGCCGAGCTGAAAAACGCCCGCCTGCATCCGGTGGTGCTGCATACCTATCGCTTTTTAGGCGAATTTCCGTGGCAAAAAAACAACCTGCACCCCGACTGTGCGGTATTTGATGAATATCTGGCCAAAAGCCCCTGGAAGGATTATCAAAAGCAGCCTGCGGGCGGCGGGGCGATTTTTGTAGTGGAAAAATGGCTGTATCGCCTGCTGCCCAAGGCACTGTTTTTTAAAATTTTGTGCTGTCAGCAGCAGCGGGCGTTCTGCCAGCTTGAAAAACAACTGCAAAGCGGCAATGCAGCGCAGCCAGCCAACAACGAAAAGGAGATATGACCATGAAACAGCGACTTTCGGATTATGTAGCGGATTTTCTGGTGGATCACGGCGTGACCGACTGCTTCACCGTGGTGGGCGGCGGTGCCATGCATCTCAACGATGCGCTGGGCCACAAGCAGGGCTTAAAGTGTACCTACAACCATCACGAGCAGGCCAGTGCCATTGCAGCCGAGGCCTATGCCCGCATCCATAACAAGATCGCCGCCCTGTGTGTGACCACGGGCCCCGGCGGCACCAATGCCATCACCGGCGTGGTGGGCGGCTGGCTGGACTCGATCCCCATGTTTGTTCTTTCGGGGCAGGTGCGTTACGACACCACCGCCCGCTATGCCATGCAGTTTACGGGCGGCTTGCCTCTGCGCGCCGTGGGCGATCAGGAGTTTGATATCACCCGTTCGGTGGGCTGTATGTGCAAATACGCCGCCATGCTGGAAGACCCTGCCGATATCCGCTATATGCTGGAAAAGGCATGGCATCTGGCCACAACAGGCCGCATGGGCCCCGTGTGGCTGGATATTCCGGTAAACTATCAGGGCTGCACCATTGAAACCGATACGCTGCGCGGATACGACCCTGCCGAGGATGCCGCTGCCATGCCCGCACCGGTGCAAAAAGAAACCGTGCAGCAGGTGGCAGAGCTGATCAAAAACGCCAAGCGCCCGGTTTTGTATGCGGGCAACGGCATTCGCCTTTCGGGCGGGTTTGAAAAATTCCGCGAAGTGGTGGAAAAGCTGGGCGTACCGGTCGTCACCAGCTGGGATTCGCTGGATCTGATCGAGGACGATCACCCGCTGTATTGCGGGCGCGGCGGCAATATGGGCGACCGCCCCGGCAACTTTGCCGTGCAAAACGCCGATCTGGTGCTGGCTGTGGGCATTCGCCTTTCCATTCGTCAGGTGGGCTATGACTGGAAAACATGGGCCCGCGCCGCCAAGGTGGTGATGGTGGATGTTGACCCTGCCGAGCTCAAAAAGCCCACGCTGCATATCGATCTGCCTGTTTGTGCCGATGCAAAGGACTTTTTGACGGCGCTGGAAACGGCCATTGCGGGCGAGGCATTGCCCCTGAACCCGCAGCAGGGCTGGCGGGAGCTTTGCGAAAGCTGGAAAAAGAACTATCCCGTTGTGCTGCCCCGCCACTGGGCCGAAAACGGCAAAACCGCCAACTGCTATGCCTTTATCCGCTATGTGGGCGAGGCTGCCCCGGCGGGCACACTGGCAGTTACCAGCAACGGCACCTGCTGTGTGGCGGGCAACCAGTGCTACTGCATTAAGCCCGGCACCCGCTTTATCAACAACAATGCCATTGCCAGCATGGGCTACGGCCTGCCCGCAGCCATCGGCGCGTGCATTGCCAACAGCCGCAAAGATACCATCTGCTTAGAGGGTGACGGCAGCATTATGATGAACCTGCAGGAGCTGCAGACCGTGGTGACCAACCGCCTGCCCCTCAAGCTGTTTTTGATCAACAACGACGGCTATCATTCCATTCGCCAAACCCAGAACAACCTGTTCAAAGAGCACTGCAAGGTGGGCATCGGCCCCGAAAGCGGCGATCTGAGCTTCCCGAGCTTTGAAAAAATCGCGGCTGCATTTGAACTGCCCTATTACAGCGCCCATTCCAATGCCGAAATGAAGGCTGCTGTGGACAAGGCCCTGGCACAGGAGGGGCCGGTGTTCTGCGAGATCTTTGTGGATACCCAGCAGATCTTTGAGCCCAAGAGCGCCACCAAGCGCCTGCCCGACGGCACGCTGGTAAGCCCCCCGCTGGAGGATCTGGCACCGTTTTTGCCCCGTGAGGAGCTGGAAAGCATTATGCAGATTCCCCTCATGGACGAGGTGTGAGCCATTTTATATAAAGGAAGTTTTTTATGAACGAAGCCTTGCAAAGCGCAGTCATCACCGGCCCCACGGGCGCGGTGGGGCTGGCGCTGTGCCGCGAGTTGCTGCACCGCGGCTGGCAGGTGTATGCGGTGTGCCGCCCGGGCTCTGCACGCGCAGGCCGGCTGCCGCAGCACCCGAACCTGCATAAGATCGACTGTGATATGAGTCAGGCTGCCATGCTGCCGGGGCTGATCCCGGCGGGGGCAGATGCCATGTTTCATTTGGCATGGGGCCACACCATGGGGGAAGGCCGCAACGATATGCTTGCGCAAAACGAGAATATTCGCTATACTATAGAGCATATCCGGGCTGCCGCAAAACTGGGCTGCCGCGTGTTTGTGGGCGCAGGCAGCCAGGCAGAGTATGGCCGGGTGGAAGGGCTTTTGCAGCCCGGCACCCCGTGCTTTCCCGAAAACGGCTATGGCATGGCCAAGCTGTGTGCCGGGCAAATGACTCGTGTGGAAGCCGAAAAGCTGGGAATGCGCCACATTTGGGTGCGCATACTTTCGGTGTATGGCCCCGGAGATAACGAAAACGCCATGGTGCCCAGCCTGATCCGCGCACTTCTGAAGGGCGAATGCCCGGCTTTAACGGCAGGGGAGCAGCTGTGGGACTATCTGTACAGCGCCGATGCCGCCAAGGCACTGGCCGAGCTGGCCGTAAAAGGACGCAGCGGCGGGGTGTATCCTTTGGGCAGCGGCCGTGCGGTGCCGCTGAAAGAGTATGTGGAAACGCTGCGGGATCTGATCTGCCCTGGCCAGCCGCTGGGCTTTGGCCAAAGGCCGTATGCGCCGCGTCAGGTAATGCACCTGCAGGCCGATGTTTCGGCGCTTCGGCAGGATACCGGCTATGCCCCTGCAACGCCCTTTGCCGAGGGCGCGGCCCAAACCATTGCCTGGTATCGGGAAAACCCCTGAACCGCAGCAAAGCGCGCAGAAACGCTGCAAACAAGGAAAGGCTTTGAAATTCAATGAGTGATAAAAAGAAAATTTCCATTATGATCCCCTGCTACAACGAGGTGGAAAACGCCCGCCCCATCTATGAGGCCGTGCGCGATGAAATGGAAAAAGAGCTGCCGCAGTATGATTTCGAGATCCTGTTTATTGATAACTGCTCTACCGATGGCACCCGCGAGATCCTGCGCGGCATCTGTGCAGAGGATAAAAGGGTCAAGGCAATTCTGAATGTGAAAAACTTCGGCCAGTTCAACAGCCCCTATTACGGCATTCTGCAAACCAGCGGTGACTGCACTGTGACCATCTGCGCCGATTTTCAGGACCCTGTGGAGATGATCCCCAAATTTGTGGCTGCATGGGAAGAAGGCTATCAGATCGTATGCGGCGTAAAAACCAGCAGCAAGGAAAACCCCTTGATGTATTTTTTGCGCGGATGCTACTACAAGGCCATCAAAAAAATGAGCAGCGTTGAGCAGATCGAGCAGTTTACCGGCTTTGGCCTGTATGACAAAAGCTTTGTGGAAACCCTGCGAAACCTCAAAGACCCCACGCCGTTTATTCGCGGCATCGTGGCCGAGCTGGGCGGCAGGCGCAAGGAAATCCCCTATGAGCAGCCGCAGCGCCGCGCCGGAAAAACGCACAACAACTGGTATTCGCTGTACGATGCTGCCATGCTCAGCTTTACCAGCTACACGCGCGTGGGGCTGCGCATTGCCACTTTCTTTGGCTTTGCCGTGGCGGGCGTCAGCTTTTTGATCGCGCTGCTGTATTTTGTTTACAAGCTGCTGCATTGGGGCGATTTCAGCGCAGGCACGGCGCCGCTGCTGATCGGCGTCTTCTTTATGGGCGGTGTGCAGCTTTTGTTCATCGGCCTTTTGGGCGAGTATATCATGAGCATGAATGCGCGTTTGATGAACCGCCCGCTGGTGGTGGAGGAAGAGCGCCTGAATTTTGAGGCATCGTCCGATCAGAACTGATTTTTAGCCCCGGGGCCAGCACGCCCTGGGGCTTCATGTATTCCAAATAGAAGGGTACGGTGCTTTTGTGACATTCAACGGAAAAGAGCTTCGGCTGCTCAAGCCGGAAAAAAAGAGCCTGCTGCGCATTGTTTTTGGCCGCACGGGCATTATCACACTGTTGATGCTGGCGCAGGTGGTTCTTTTGATGGAGCTGCCCAGCCTGCTGAGCGTACACTTCCCGCTGCTGTTCAACCTGCTCAACGGCGCAGCTGCCACCGTGGTGGGCCTGCATATCATCAATACCGACGATGAGCCCACCCTGAAGCTGACCTGGCTGGGCATCGTGATGCTGCTGCCGCTGTTCGGCACACTGCTGTATGCCTATATCCGAAGCGATCTGGGCCACCGTGTGATCAAAAGCCGCGTGCAGAGCCTGATGGATATGACGCGCGATTGCCTGCACACCGAGGAACAGGTGCGCGAAGAGCTGAAGCAGGGCGATGCCAGCTTGCTGCAGCTGGAAAACTATCTGGAGCGAACGGGCTGCTATCCGGTGTATAAAAATACCAAGGTGACCTACTATCCGCTGGGGGATCAGGCGTTTACCGCCATGCTGGAGCAGCTTGAAAAAGCCGAGCATTTTATCTTTTTAGAGTATTTTATTGTAGAAGAAGGGCATATGTGGGGCCAGATTCTGGAAATTCTGGCCCGCAAGGCAAGCGAAGGGCTGGAGGTGCGCCTGATGTATGACGGCACCTGTGAATTCAGCACGCTGCCGCGCGTCTACCCCGAAAAGCTGCGCAAGCTGGGCATTAAGTGCAAGATGTTTGCTCCCATCATGCCCTTTGTTTCCACGCATTACAATTACCGCGACCACCGCAAGATCATGGTGATCGACGGCAGAGTTTCGTTTACGGGCGGCATCAATCTGGCCGATGAATATATCAATAAAAAAGTAAAGCACGGCCACTGGAAGGACACCGCCATTATGCTGCAGGGCGAAGCCACCCGCAGCTTTACGCTGATGTTTTTGCAGATGTGGCACGTGAATCAGGACGGCCCGCATGATCTGCACTGGCTGGAGGCCCCGGTGGAGCCCATGCCCGATGCGCAGGGCTATGTGATGCCCTACGGCGACTGCCCGCTGGACGATTACCGCGTGGGGGAAATGGTGTACATCGACATTCTTTCGCGCGCTAAGGACTATGTGTATATTATGACGCCGTATCTGATCGTGGACAGCGAGCTGGAAAATGCGCTGCTGTTTGCCGCACAGCGCGGCGTGGATGTGCGCATGATCCTGCCGGGCATCCCGGATAAAAAAATCGTGAACGCGCTGGCTAAGGGCAGCTATGAGCGCCTTGTGAAAAACGGCGTGAAAATTTATGAGTACATTCCGGGCTTTGTACACGCCAAGGTGATGGTGAGCGACAACGAAAAGGCGGTGGTGGGCACCATCAATTTCGATTACCGCAGCCTGTACCATCATTTTGAATGCGCAGCCTATATTTACCGGATGCCCGAAACCATCGAAAGCATTCGCTGCGATGTGATGAACACGCTCAAAAAATGCCGCCGCATAACATGGGAGCAAGCCAAAAAGCAAAAGCTCACCACAAGATGGACGGCAAAATTGATCCGGATCATAGCGCCGCTGCTGTGATAGGGAGGGCAGGGCATGGAGTTTGTGGGAACAAAACTCCATAAATCTGGCCATCGCGAAAACGATATTTCGCAAATTTTCAAAAAAGCTGAAAAAATTTGAAATTATGCTTGACTTTTTGCACAGCGGCGGCTATAATCATTTATGCAATGCGCCCCATGTCACATGGACCTGCTAAGCGCCCGTAGCTCAGGTGGATAGAGCAACTGCCTTCTAAGCAGTGGGCCGGGGGTTCGAGTCCCTCCGGGCGCACCACAGATAAAACCCAGAGAACGCTTTTTGATTCAGTGTGAATGGGCGATCTGAGCATATGGTGGCTATGGCGCAGTTGGTTAGCGCGCCAGATTGTGGCTCTGGAGGCCGAGGGTTCGAATCCCTCTAGCCACCCCACCGCGGGTTCGCTTTGTTTAAGCGAACCCGCTTTTTCATAATGGGCCGTCGCCAAGTGGTAAGGCACGGGACTTTGACTCCCGCACTCGTGAGTTCGAACCTCGCCGGCCCAACCAAAAATGGAATGTATTGATCGCGATGCTTCGCGGTGAATGCATTCCATTTTTCTTGTATATGCGCCGGTGCGGCAGGGCAAAACGCACTGTAAAGCTGCGGGGCTTTTCAATTGTGAAAAAATGCAGAAAAACAGTGCATTTATTTGTCAAAAATGCTTGACTTTGGGGCGGGCATCTGGTATAATCCACTATTGTAAAGTAAAACACTTTACAGAAACCGAAAGGAGAGGCCCCATGAGCAAAAACCTGCAGATCAGCTATTTGCTGGATTTTTACGGTGATATGCTGACGGATAAACAGCAGGAAGTTATGGAGCAGTATTATAACGACGATCTCTCCTTGGCCGAGATTGCTGCCAACCTGGGCATTACGCGCCAGGGCGTGCGTGATTCCATCAAGCGCGGCGAGGGCATTTTGCTGGAGCTGGAACAAAAAGTGGGCTTTGCGGGCCGCTACCGTGCGGTAAGCGAAGGGCTGATGCAGCTGCAGAAGCTGGCAAGGAATATCCGCTTTGTGAACAGCACGGCCTACACCTTCTCGGACGAAATCGATAAAGACAGCAAGGAAATGCTGCGCATTTTAGATGAGCTGCAGGGGCAGGAGGGCTGACCATGGCATTTGAATCTCTTTCCGACCGCCTGAATGGCGTATTCAAAAAGCTGCGCGGCAAGGGCAAGCTGGGCGAGGCCGATATCAAGGCCGCCATGCGCGAGGTTCGCATGGCCCTGCTGGAGGCCGATGTAAACTACAAGGTCGCCAAGGATTTTTGCGCACAGGTTTCCCAGCGCGCCATGGGGCAGGAGGTTATGGATAGCCTTACCCCGGCGCAGCAGGTCGTCAAAATCGTAAACGAAGAGCTTACCAACCTGATGGGCGGGCAGGAAGCAGCCCGCATCCATATCAAAAATAAAGGCCAGACTGTTATCATGATGTGCGGCCTGCAGGGCAACGGTAAAACCACCCATGCCGCCAAGCTGGCCAAGTACTTTTTAAAAGAAGGCCGCCGCCCGCTGCTGGTTGCCTGCGATGTGTACCGCCCTGCCGCCATTGATCAGCTGCAGGTGCTGGGCGAGCAGATCCATGTGCCTGTGTTTACCATGGGCACCGAAAAGCCCCCGGTGATCGCCCAAAAGGCGCTGGCCCGTGCGCGTGACTACGGCAACGACATTGTGATTCTGGATACCGCAGGCCGACTGCAGATCGACGAACAGCTCATGCAGGAGCTGGTGGACATCAAGCAGGCTGTGCAGGTGGATGAAACCCTGCTGGTGGTGGATGCCATGGCCGGTCAGGATGCCGTGAATGTGGCCAAGACCTTCCACGAAAAAATCGGCGTGGACGGTATTGTTCTCACCAAAACCGATGGCGATACCCGCGGCGGCGCAGCCCTTTCGGTGCTGGCTGTCACAGGCAAGCCCATCAAGTTCCAGGGCACCGGCGAAAAGCTGGACGATCTGGAAGTTTTCCATCCGGGCCGTATGGCAGGCCGAATTCTGGGCATGGGCGATGTGCTGAGCCTGATCGAAAAGGCACAGGAAACCGCCGATCAGGAGGCAGCCGAAAAAACCGCCCGCCGCATGATGGAAAACAAGTTCGACATGAACGATATGCTGGATCAGTTTGCCCAGATGAAAAAGATGGGCGGCATTTCCGCCATGCTTTCCATGATCCCCGGCGGCAATAAGGTTGACCCCAGCCAGATCGACGAAAAGCAGTTTGTGCATATCGAGGCCATCATTCAAAGCATGACCCCCGCAGAACGCGAAAAGCCTTCGATCATCAACCCCAAGCGCAAGCGCCGCATTGCAGCAGGCAGCGGCACCAGCGTGGAAGAAGTCAACAAGCTTTTGCGCCAGTTTGAAATGATGCAGAAGATGATGAAAAAGGTGAAGCGCAACCCCAAGGGGTTTGCCCGCAGCCTTGGTTTGGGGCGCGGAATGCCCGGCGGCATGGGCTTTTAAGCCGCCAAAGTTTCCATGATAACATTGGTATTGACCCAGCTGGGACATTCGGCCCGGGGGGTTGTACGATAAATGCCCCCCGTGGGCCGAAACAAATTTTTAAAAGAAAGCATTTTTTGGAGGTAACAAAAATGGCAGTTAAGATTCGTCTGCGCCGCATGGGCGCCAAGAAGGCTCCCTTCTATCGTGTTGTGGTTGCTGATTCCCGCTTCCCCCGTGATGGCCGCTTCATCGAGGAGATCGGCTACTACGATCCCACCAAGGAGCCCTCTGTGATCAACATCGATGCCGAGAAGGCACAGAAGTGGATCGCCAACGGCGCTCAGCCCACCGATACCGTGCGCGTTCTGCTGAAGAAATCCGACATTCTGAAATAATCGGAACAAAGGAGAGTAGCTTATGCAGGAACTGTTAGTGGCAGTTGCCCGGGGCCTTGTAGAGAACAAGGACGCAGTTGCTGTAACTGTGGACGATCCCCGCGAGGACGGTACCATCGTGTATCATCTGCATGTTGCAGAGGATGATATGGGCCGCGTTATCGGCAAGCAGGGCCGCATTGCAAAGGCAATTCGCATTGTCATGCGCGCTGCAGCCGTTCGCCAGGGCGAAAAAGCGATCGTAGAGATCGACTGATCCGTTTCTCAGAACCCGAAGGGCTCTTTGTCTTTGCACAAAGGGCCCTTTTTTTCTATCAAAAAGGAGAACACCATGCAGGATTATCTTGAGATCTGCCGCATTGTGGCCACCCATGGCGTGCGCGGCGAAATGAAGGCCGAGCTGTATTGTGACAGCGCCGCCTTTCTGGCCAAGGCCAAAACGCTGTATTGGGATGCGCAGGGCCAGCGCCCGGTAAACATTCGCGGCGTGCGCGCACAGGGCAATCTGGCACTGATCACGCTGGAGGGCGTAGAGGATATGGATGCTGCCCGTGCTGCCCGCGGCAAAACGCTGTATATGGCGCACGATGCCGTAAAGCTGCCGAAGGACCGCTATTTTATTCAGGATATCATTGGCTGCACGGTGGTGGATGCCGAAACCGGCCGCGAATACGGCAAGGTGAAGGATATCACCCATCCCGGCGCGCAGGATATTTACACCGTGGTGGATGAGGCCGGCGGCGAGCATATGTTCCCGGCTGTGCCGGAATTTCTCAAGCAGCTGGACCCGGAAAACGGCATCGTGCGCATCAGCCCGATCCCCGGTATGTTTGACGAAGCGGTGAACGGAGATATGGAATAACATGGGCATGAGAATTGACATTGCCACCCTGTTTCCCGAAATGTGTGAACGGGTGCTGGGCGAAAGCATCATCGGGCGCGCCGAAAAAAAAGGCTGCATTGAAACGCATTGCCACCAGATCCGCGATTACACGCTGAACAAGCAGAAGCAAACCGACGATTATCCCTATGGCGGCGGCTGCGGGCTGGTGATGTATGCGCAGCCCATTGCAGACTGCATTCGGGAAATACAGCGCCAGGTGGCCGAGCAGGGCCGCCCTGCGCCGCATATCGTATTTTTAACGGCGGCGGGCAAAACCTACAACGAGGAACACGCCAAGCGCCTGGCCTCTTATGACAGCCTTTTGCTTGTGTGCGGGCACTACGAGGGCATTGACGAGCGTGTGATCGAAGCATTTGCCGACGAGGAGATTGCCATTGGCGACTATGTGCTTACCGGCGGCGAGCTGGCCAGCCTTGTGGTGGCCGACAGCGTGCTGCGCCTGCAGCCCGGCGTGCTGGCCGAAGAAAAGGGCTATCAGGAAGAAAGCTACTGGGACGGCCTTTTGGAATATCCGCAGTACACCCGCCCCGAAACATGGGAGGGCCGCACGGTGCCGCCCATTTTGCGCAGCGGCGACCATGCCAAGATCGCCGCATGGAGGCAGGAGCAAAGCTTAGAGCGCACCAAGGCGCGCCGGCCGGATCTGTATGAAAGCTATGTGCAGGCCCATCCGGCGCCGCCGCCCAAGAAAAAGCGCCCGCCGCGCCGCAAAAAGGCAGCCGTGCAGGAACCCTCGGGGGAGGAATAATACCCGTTTTTTACAAAAAACAGGGTTACCTTGTATGCCTTAACCAAGAATGTGGAAAAATAAATAGGAAAATTGCACAAAGAAGTAATGCCGCTTTTGGTTGCTTTATGAAATCCGCCAAAATTCGGAAAAATTGCTGTACAAAAACTCAGAAAAGGATTATTATTATAGCAGAGCAAAATCTGACCACTGCAATATCAGCTTTACAGAGGAGCGTAGAATTATGTTTGTAAAAGAAGTTACTGTTGAAAATCAGGTTGGACTGCATGCCCGTCCGGCAACTTTCTTTATTCAGAAGGCCAATGAGTTCAAGTCTTCCATCTGGGTCGAAAAGGAAGAGCGCCGCGTAAACGCCAAGAGCCTCCTGGGCGTTCTGTCTCTGGGCATCGTGGGCGGCACTACCATCCGCATCATTGCCGATGGCGCTGACGAACAGGCAGCTGTTGAGGGCCTGGTAAAGCTGGTCAACAGCGGTTTCTCGGAATAATAGATCAGAAACAACAAGCAAAAGCAGGGCGGATGGGGAAAATTCCCATCCGCTTTTTTGTCTGTGGGGGCAATACTGAAAAAGGGGGTGCTGTATGACCAAAGCAGAGCTGTACAAAAAAGCCTGTATGCTGCCCATGCTGCCGGGCGTGTATATTATACGCGATAAAAAGCAGGAGATCATTTACATTGGCAAAGCCAAGCGTTTGCGGGTGCGGGTGTCGCAATATTTCCGCGAGGGCGTTCCCCACGATGCCAAGGTCACGCAGATGATCGCCCATGCGTTTGAATTTGATGTGGTGGTGTGCCAAAGCGAATTCGAGGCACTGGTGCTTGAGGCCAGCCAGATCAAGGCCCACACCCCCAAATATAACATTCTTTTAAAAGATGATAAGGGCTATTCGTATGTGCGCATCAGTCAGGAGCCGTGGCCCCGCCTTTCGGCTGTGCTGCAAAAAGAAGAGGACGGTGCCCGCTATCTTGGCCCGTTTACCAGCAGCTTTGCGGTGCGCGAAATGGTGGAAACCGCACAGGATGCCTTTTTGCTGCCGCGATGCAGCCGCAAATTCCCGCAGGAGATCGGCAAGGGCCGCCCCTGCCTGAATGCGCACATTGGCAAGTGCATGGCCGTGTGCAGCGGCAAGATCAGCCAAAAAGCCTACTGTGAAGCAGTAGAAAACGCCGAACACATGATCCGCTACGGCAAGCGAGATATTGTAAAAACCCTGACCGCTAAAATGATGGAAGCCTCGGAACGGCTGGATTTTGAAACCGCGGCGCTGCTGCGTGATCAGATCAGCGCCATTCAAAAGGTTTCGGCCGGGCAAAAAGTGGTGGTGGATGGGGAAACCGCCATGGATGTGGTGGCTTTTGCAGGCACCACCAAGGCGGTGTGCGCGGCCATTCTGCGCTATCGGGAGGGCCGCCTTACGGATAAGCGGGAATTCCTGTTCCGTGATACCACGGATATTCCGGCCCTGCGCGAGGCTTTTTTGCCCCAGTATTATCTGGACGGCGAGCAGGTGCCCAAGCTGATCGCCGTGGACCAGCTGCCCGAGGGGGCCGAAGCGCTGACGCAGGCGCTCAGCGAGGCCCGCGGCAGCAATGTGAAGCTGTATGTGCCGCAGCGCGGCGATATGGCCAAGCTGGTGAGCATGGCCTACACCAACGCCGTAGAGCGCCTGGCACGAGAAAGCGGGCGCTTCAGCAGGGAGCAAAAGCTGCTGGAAGAGCTGGCACATCTGTTGGGCCTTGCCAAAACACCGCGTACCATTGAAAGCTATGATATTTCCAACTGGGGCGACGGCACCAGTGTGTGCGGCATGGTGGTGTTTGAAAACGGAAAGCCCAAGCGAAGCGGTTACCGCCGCTTTAAAATGCGCACGGTGGCGGGCACCGATGATTACGCCAGCATGGCCGAAACGCTTTCGCGCCGGGCCGAGGAATACCGCCTTGCCAGAATGGGCGAAAGGCCTGACCACGAGGGCAATCAGTTTGCCACGCTGCCGGACTTGATCTTGCTGGACGGCGGCAAAGGGCAGGTGAGCGTGGTACAGCAAGCCCTGCGCGGCACCATGATGGAGCATGTGCCGCTGTTTGGCATGGTGAAGGATGATCACCACCGCACCCGCGCCATTGTGAACGCACAGGGGCAGGAGATCGCCATTCAGATGAATCGGGGCACCTTTACCTTTGTCACCTCGATCCAGGACGAAGTACACCGCTATGCCAACGAATACCGCAAACAGCAGTATAACAAAAAGTCGTATGCCAGCACCCTCACCGAGGTTCCTGGCGTAGGCCCGGCCACGGCGAAAATGATCCTGAAAAAAATGGGCTCGGTGGCGGCTGTGCGTGCTGCCGCCCGCGAAGAGCTGGAGGCCCTGCCCGGCATTGGCCCCGTAACGGCGGCTGCGATCTGGGATCACTTTCACGCAAACAGTACTTGACAAATTCTGCCCAAGCCGGGATAATTAAAAATTGAGGCAACACCTCACAATTCCCGCCTTACGGCTTAAGCACCGCTCCGGCGGCTGCGGCACGGCATCTGCGTTGCCAAAATGCTCGCCAATACACAAAGTATTGCCTGCGCTTTTGGCTTAGCATCTGCCGCACCT
>Ga0129310_1000127_pt1 | contig 106361 bp, 93 predicted proteins | sample Go1ome_2_FD_94433 | JGI IMG/M metagenome (GOLD analysis project Ga0129310, IMG submission 94433) | Western lowland gorrila individual fecal microbial communities from Wisconsin, USA - Go1022A metagenome | ecosystem: Host-associated > Mammals > Digestive system > Large intestine > Fecal | place... | reverse complement strand
TCGCGGCGTGTGCACACAAATTGATATCACCATTCAAAACCGCCTGTAAGGCCCTCTCAGTCACCTTCGGTGACAGCTCTCCCAGAGGGAGAGCCAAGGGGGTCTGCCTGCAGCTGTGCCATATGTCATAATAGCATAACGAAACAAAGCGCAGCTGCACGATAACCGCCCTCTCTCGTTTTTCCCTTACCGAATAAACACCAAAATCAATGCCGGACAGCACCGCACAGTTTTGTTTGAAACGATGGCCAACACCGTTTCTTCGTTTTCTGTGCGGTGCTGTTTTTGCTTTTTCGGTTCCGGTTTATGCAGTATTGCCCTTTGCTTTTAAATACATTATAATAGAGATATTCTATTTTTGAAGGAGGGCTTTTGCATGACAATTTGTGTATTCTGTTCGTCCATTGACGATCTGGCTCCGGTGTATCAGCAGGCTGCCGCTCAAACCGGCAAGGCCCTTGGCAAACGCGGCATGGCGCTGCTCTACGGCGGCCGCAGCGCCGGGCTGATGGGCATTCTGGCCGAAAACGCCGGGCGATCCGGTGCGCAGGTGGTGGGCGTTGTGCCCGAGCTTTTCCGCGGCGATGGATTTTTAAGCCCCTTTTGCACCCAGGTGCTGTATACCGACACCATGGCCAGCCGCAAAAGCGTGATGCAGAAAAGATCCGATGCTTTTCTGGTGCTGCCGGGCGGCATTGGCACCATGGATGAGCTGTTTGACACTTCCGTGCTGATCAGCCTGGGCCAGCTTACAAAGCCTTTGGCCATTTTGAATGTAAACGGCTGCTACGATGTGCTGGAAGCATTGCTGAACGAATTTGTGCGCCACGGCTTTTTGAGCGAAGAAAAGCGCAGCCTTTATCACTTTGTTTCCACACCCGAACAGGCGCTGGACTATTTTGAAGCGTTTTAAGGCATCACCGCAGCATTTTTCTATGATCGATCAGCATGCTGCGCCGCTGCCTTATTGAAAGATTTTTCCCTGAACGCTTTTGTTATTGTGAGGTTTTTTCATGTCGAATTATAAGCCGTTTCAGCAGCCCGGGGCCGGAAAAGCCCCCGGCTCCGGGCCTGAAATTCCCTTTTGGCTGCCCATTGTGTTTTTTCTGATCTCTCCGCCCCTTGGCATCGCCGTGTTTGTGCTGCGCGCCATGGTCATGGGAAAATTCCCTCCCGGCCACGAAGGGCAGGCCCTGCCCACCGCTTCGCCCCGCCCGGCGGATATGCCCCTGGAGGGCGCGCCGCAGGCCGAAGCCAGCCAAAACAGCTCCCCTGCCAAAGCTGCAGCGCCAAAAAAACCGGCCAGCCGCAAGAAAAAAGCTTCGGCTTCCTCTTCCGCCGGGGCCATGCCGCTGGCCATGGCCATTGCGGGCGCTGTGCTGATCTTATACGGCATCGGCGCGGCCTCGGCCCCGGTGCAAATGCTCACCTACGGGCTGTTTTCGCTGCGCAGTGATCTGTGGCCGCTGCTCTCAGGCATCATCAGCATAGGCGGCGGCTGCGGTATGCTGGGCATGGCGGTGCGTATGCGCCGTTTAAAGCACCTGCGCCGCAATTTAAAAAACGCCGTGGGCAAGCGCGACAATATCACCCTTGCCGAAATTTGCCGTGTGCTTTCCTGCAATGAAAAAACCGCCCGCTCCATCGCCGAATCCGCCGTAAATCTGGGCGAACTGGGCTCCACCGCCTTTTTTGACCACAGCAGCGATGTGCTGGTTTTACGCGGTGAGGCTCCGCGCCCGGCCCCTGTGCAGGCAGAGCCTGCCGCCACGCAGCCGGAAAGCGCCCCCCAAAGCCAGTATCAGGCCATTTTGCAGCAGCTGCGCATGGCCAACGATGCCATTCCCGGCGAGGAAATGAGCGAAAAGATCTCGCGCCTGGAGGATATCAGCGCCAAGATCTTTGAGCTTGCCGAAAAAGACCCCTCTAAGGTGCCCCAGCTGCGCAAATTTTTGAACTATTATCTTCCCACCAGTCTGAAGCTGCTGAATACTTATGCCGAACTGGATGCACAGGGCATCAGCGGCAGCAACATCAGCCAGAGCAAGCGCGAGATCGAAGCCACCATGGACACCCTTTGCGATGCATTTGCCGCCCAGCTGGATAAGCTGTTTACCAGCGATGCCATGGATGTGAGCGCGGATATTGCCGCCATGCAGGCCATGCTGGCGCAGGACGGCCTGACCGACAGCGATTTCAACCTGCCCGTTTGATTGCCGGCCTGCATTTTGACCCCCCGGGAAATTGTTGCCAATCTTTTTAATTTTTGTTCATTGATTGGCCATAACTGTGTGGTTAAATAGAAATATCAAAAATTAAGGGTATGCCGTGCGCTGCCCAAAGATAAAAGGCAGGCTTTGTAATTATGTTTCAGCGTTTCCGAAATTGGTTTTCCCGCTTTATGATGGGCCGCTACGGCACCGATGCTTTGAACCGTGCTTTGTGCATTGTTTCGCTGGTGTTTATTCTCATCGGCAACTTTGGCTCCCGTTTGTTTTACTGGGCGGCTTTGGTGCTGCTGGGCATCAGCTATTTTCGTATGCTAAGCTATAACCGCGAAAAGCGCTATGCCGAGAATATAGCCTACTACCGCGCCACACAGCAGGTTCGCACCAAAATGAACCAATGGAAAAAGCGCTTTTCCCAGCGCAGGTATTATCATTACTACCGCTGCCCCCGCTGCCGCCAGCAGCTGCGTGTGCCCCGCGGGCGCGGCAAAATCGAGATCACCTGCCCCAAATGCCGGGCACAGTTTGTAAAAAAGAGTTGATCGCCTATGTTTGGATATGTAAATGTGAATAAAAACGATCTGACCCCTGAGCAGGCCGAGCGTTATCACAGCTACTACTGCGGGCTTTGCCGCTCGCTGCACAAGCAATACGGCTTTACCGGGCAGGTCACGCTTTCGTATGACATGGTGTTTTTGAGTATGCTGCTCAGCAGTCTGTACGAGCCGCTGGAGCAAACCGGCACGGATGCCTGTATTCCGCATCCCGTGAAAAAGCACACATGGGTGGGCAACGAATTTGTCGATTACTGCGCCGACATGACCATTGCCCTGAGCTATTATAAGCTGCTGGACGACTGGAAGGACGATCACAGCTATGTGAGCCTTTCAGCCTCCAAAATGCTGCAGTCGCGCCATTTGGCCGTGGCCAAAAAATACCCGATGCAATGCGCCGCCATTCACAACCGCCTTTGCTGCCTCAGCCAGCTTGAGCGGGAAAACTGCCACGATCTTGACCGGGTGAGCAGCTGCTTCGGCGAAATGCTGGCCGCGATCTTTGATGTGAAAAAGGATATGTGGAGCGTGCCTTTGCAGCAAATGGGCTACACCCTGGGCAAATTCATCTATCTGATGGACGCCTATGAAGATCTGGAAAGCGATATCCAGAAATGCCGCTACAATCCCCTGCTTGGCATTGCGGGCAAGCCGGGCTATGAAGAGCATTGCCACGATATTTTGACCATGCTGATGTCGCAGTGTGCCGAGGCTTACGAAAAGCTGCCCTGCATTCAGGATGCTGCTATTCTGCGCAATGTTTTATATTCAGGCGTGTGGACACGCTATCATATGCTGCAAACAAAGCCCAGCAAAAAAGAAAAAAACCGCTTCGGCGGCAAAAAAACTGCGCAGGAGCCCCTGCCAGACCCCAGTGTGAAGGAGCCGGAATCCGATGAATGATCCATACAGCGTTTTGGGCATTACCCCCAGCGCCACGGAAGAAGAGATTAAAAAAGCCTATCGCAGCAAATGCAAAGAGTTTCACCCCGATCTGCACCCCGGCGATGCCGCCGCCGAGGATAAATTTAAAGAAGTGCAGGCTGCCTACAGTGAGATCATGAAGATCAAGCAAAACGGCGGCAGTTATGCGGGCGGCTATGCCGGCAGCGGCAGCGGCTACGGCGGCCAGCAGTATTACCGCACGGGCTACGGCAGCGCACAGCAGAACGACCCCTTCGGCTTTGGCTTTGACCCGTTTGAAGCCTTTTTCGGCGGCAGCTACGGCTACAGCCGTGCCGGGTATGGCAGCGGCGCACAGGCCCCTGACCAAGACACCCGTATGCAGGCCGCCCGAAACTATATCAATGCGCGCCATTACACCGAGGCCATGCATGTGCTGGGATCCATTCCCATCAGTGAGCGCCGCGCCCGCTGGTATTATTATGCAGCCTTGGCCAGCAGCGGCCTTGGCAACCGCGTAAACGCTTTGGAATACGCCAAAAAGGCTGTGGAGCTGGAACCCGGCAACTATGAATACCAAAACCTTTTGGACCGGCTGCAAAATTACAGCCGCAACTATCGCAACATGAACAGCGGCTACACTACGCAAAGCTTTGGCGTGTGGCGCATTTGCCTGCCCTGGCTGCTGCTTTCGTTCTTTTGCCGCTGCTTCCCGTGCTTTTGCTACTTCTGATGGGATCATGAGCATTTCTTGGGCAGATTATAAAAAATCTGTATCTGGTTTTTGTACACTTTATATAGCTTTTTCGGCACAGACATTGGCCTTCACGCCAATGTCTGTTCTTTTCTATGTGCATTTCATAGGTAAACGCTGTTTTTATAAGTTTTGTTTATGAAATGAATCGGTTAATTTTTATCAAGTGCGGATTGATAAAAATTTAATTTAAGAATTTTTGTATATATTGTAATTGTATCTCAACCATGCACGAAGGGCTTTTGAGCGTTTTCACAGTTTTGTGCATAACTCCTTGCAGTTTTTTAAAAGAAAGCTATAATGGATTCAGCCTATATGATACAATGATATTTTATTGGAAATTTTTTAAAAAAAGCAAAACCGTATAGGAAATTTCAGGGTTTTGGCTCTCCCCTTCGCGGGCCGTTGGGGCCGCCCTGCTGTTTCCCGGCTGAAAGGCTTTTGGGAGGTATTGCGTTGTGAAAAAACTGTCTGCCCTGGCCGCTGCCCTTTTGGGCGTGCTGGCCTTTTCTGTTACAGCCATGGCCGAATCGCCTGCGGGAGAAACCGGCACGGCTGTGCCCTCGCTGCTGTATTGCATTCCCTTTGCGGGGATCCTGCTTTGCATTGCGCTGTTTCCGCTGGTAAAGCCCACCTGGTGGGAAGAGCATCAGGCCCCTGTGGTGCTTGCATGGTCGCTGGCGTTCATTGTTCCGTTTGTGATGGGCTTCGGCGCACACCACACCGCTGAGGTGGTGCTGGAATGCATTATAAACGATTATCTTACTTTTATTGTATTGCTGTTCGGCCTGTTCTGCGTAGCCGGCAACATTACGCTGGAGGGCGATCTGGCGGGTTCGCCCCGCATCAATGTGGGCCTTTTGCTGTTCGGTACGCTGCTCAGCAGCTGGGTGGGCACCACGGGCGCCAGCATGCTGATGGTTCGCCCCATTATCAAAATGAATTCTTGGCGCAAGCGCAAACGCCATATCATGATCTTTTTCATTTTCCTGATCTCCAACATCGGCGGCTGCCTTACCCCCATCGGCGATCCCCCGCTTTTGATGGGCTTTATGCGCGGTGTGCCGTTTTTTTGGAGCCTGCGCCTGCTGCCCATTCTGGCCTTTAACGCCGCTGTGCTGCTGTTTGTGTTTTATCATTTAGATATGCGCGCCTACCGTAAGGATATTGCCGAGGGCCGCAAGCCCGACATCAGCAAGCCCGGCACCGAAATTCGCATTGCGGGCCTGCACAATCTGATTTTTCTGGCAGCCATTGTGGTGGCCGTGCTTTTAAGCGGCACCCTGCCCAGCCTGCCCTTGTTCCGCAATGCTGACGGCACCGTGCGCGGCATTCATATCTTGGGCGAAGTAACGCTCACCTGGCCTGCCGTGATCGAGATCGTGATCATTCTGGCCTCGGCATGGCTGAGCTTCCGCACCACAAGCGCCAAAGTGCGCACCGAAAACCACTTTACCTGGGGTGCCATCAAGGAAGTGGCGATTCTGTTCATTGGCATTTTCATCACCATGCAGCCTGCTTTGATGATCCTGAAGGCCAACGGCGCAAGCCTTGGCTTGGATTCTCCTTACCAGATGTTCTGGGCCACCGGCGCACTGAGCAGCTTTTTGGATAACACGCCCACTTATCTGGTGTTCCTTACCACCGCCGGTTCTTTGGGCTTTACCGAGGGCATTGCCACAGCTTTGGGCACCGTGCCCGCCAAAATGCTGGTGGCGATCTCCTGCGGCGCTGTGTTTATGGGTGCCAACACCTATATCGGCAACGCGCCCAACTTTATGGTCAAGAGCATCAGCGACGAAAACGGTGTGCGCATGCCCAGCTTCTTTGGCTATATCCTGTGGTCGCTTGGATTCCTGATTCCGGTGTTCATTTTGGATACCCTGATTTTCTTCTTATAAGGGGGTGCTGAACATGAAACAACATCGTGAAGAACGCATTGCACTGGCCACCCGCATTTATGAGCTGGACGGCGAGGTTTACCGCTGCCTGGGCTCCAATCTGGGCCGGGTTTTCACCGGCAAGCGCGATGCCACCATTGAAGAACTGGCCCGCCTGATGTGCAGCAGCGAAAAAAGCCATTATCTGCGCAGCGAGCTGGCATTGATCAGCAACATGGCCCGCACCATTCAGGACAAGCCCACCCGCGCCCGCCTGATGCGCGAATATGACTCGATCCTGCAGGAAGTGGAAAGCCTGCCCACCAGCTTTGGCCGTGTGGATATTCTGGACGAGCAGATGGCCAGCCTGAACGCCGCCAGCCTGAGCGACCGCTTTGGCAAGGGCGACCATCTGGTGATCTGCATCGGCCGAACCTATGGCAGCGCCGGCACGGATATCGGCTTTGCGCTGGCCGATGCTTTGCACATCAACTATTACGATACCGAGATCTTTACCGAGGTTTTGGAGCGTTTGGAAGCCGAGCAGGATCATGTGACCGATTTTGTGAGCTTTTCCCACGAGAAAAACCCCAATGTGACCGGCGATATCCATGACCGTAAAATGACGCTGAAGCAGCGCATTCGCGAATTCAGCCGCTATCACGGCCTGAGCAAGCGCGATGCCATCTTCTTTAACGAATCCGATCTGCTGTGCGAAAAGGCCCGCACGGAAGACTTTATCATCATGGGCCGCTGCGGTGACCGTATCCTCTCGCACAACGGCATTCCGCATTTGAGCGTGTTTATCACGGCTCCGTTTGAAAAGCGTGTGCAGCGCATTATGGCCACCGATGATCTTACCGAAAAACAGGCCCGCAAGCTGCTGAAAACCCTGGACCGCCGCCACGGAAGCTATTATAACTTCTACACCGGCCGCCGCTGGGGTGACCCGAACAGCTACGATCTGTGCATCAACAGTGCCTCTTATGGCATTGAGGGCTCGGTAGAGCTGATCAAGCGCATGGTGGACCGCCAAAGTTACAAAAAGCCCGCCTCCAACAAGTAACTGACCCACACAAATAAAAGCCGCCTCAGGTTGGCATGGACAAAACGATGCGCCATGCACTCTGAGGCGGCTTTGTATTACAGGATCATTTCAGCAGCACGGGTTTTTGCGTAAACGAAAGCCCCATGGGGCCGGGGGTTTTGCGGCACAGCGCGGCAAGATCGGCTGCGGCGGCGTGCGCGTTTGCCGCAAGGCGGCACGCTTCACTTTGCTCTGCCAGCTTGGCAAGGCTGCTGCCCGCCGGAATGTCAGCGTGTTTTAAAAGCGGCAGCGCCTGCCCCTTTGCCCCCAGCACCAGCGCAAAGGGCGGCATTTCGGGCAGACTGTCGGTATATCCCAGCGCGGCATCCAGCACCAAACGCCGCAGGCGCGAATGGGCATACCGTTTGGTTTTTAAGGCATCATACAGTGCAGGCAGGCTTACCGCCGTGCGCACACAGGCCGCCAATCGGTTTTCCAGCCCTTCGTTCACGCCGCGGATATCGGCAATTTCCGCTGCTGTCATGGCGCGCAGGCGCGAAAGCACCGCAATATCGGCGCGCAGCGGGGCAATGCCCTGTCCGGCGTTTAAAGCCGCCCTATAAAGCGCGTGGGCGTTTTGCGGCAGCCACTGCAGGCTTTGCTCGATTTCTTCTTTGCTCCAAAGCCAGCGCACCGCACTGGCGCTGGCAAACTGCTGGCCGGGCCGGGCATCGGCACCGTGCGCCGCCCCCACACGGGCGATGGGCAGCGGCTGCAGGCTGCTTTTTTGGCGCAGGATCGCCTTGCAGTATTCCACCCCCAAAAGATCGTTGGGCTGCTCCAGCAGGGCGGCGGTGTGCGGGTCGATCTTGCGGGCAGCCCTGGCTCTGGCAGCGGCAAAGCTTTGCCCGCCGCCCAGCTCGCTTTGCAGGTTGTGTGCAAGGGCCGGGGAATCCAGCAGCTCTGCCAGTGCCATAAAGCCCTGCGCATCAGGCGTTTCGGCCCCGAATGCCAGCGTATCGCACCCAAGGGAAGCCAGAATATGCACCCCGGCAGCGGCAAAAGTTTCCGCTGTAGCACAGGCCCACGGGTTTGGCAGCGCCACCACAAGATCGGCCCCGTTTTGCAGGGCGGCCTGTGCGCGCACCGCAGGCGGCAGCGAAGCAAACCCGCCGCGCTGCACCACATCGCAGCTCATGCACACCACAACCGTTTGTGCGCCCAGTGCGCGCACCTGTGCGATCTGATAGGCATGGCCCTTGTGAAACGGATCATATTCTGCAATAATTCCTGCAATTTTCACTTTAACCCCCGCTTATATCTTGCAAAAGTATTTTCTTCATTATATAATATTTTTAGTAAACTGCCAATGTGGGAAATGTTGCTTTTTTTATGGCATGGCGCAAAGATGACGCTGATGCATAAAGCCAAGCGGCTTTCTCTCAAATTATTAGGAGGATGATTCCAATGAAAATTCTGGTTATCAACTGCGGTTCTTCCAGCCTGAAGTATCAGCTGATCGACATGGACGGCGAGAAGGTTCTGTGCAAGGGCCTGTGCGAGCGTATCGGCATGGACGGCTCTGTGATCACCCACAAGGTGGGCGGCGGCAAGTGGGAGCTGACCACCGACTTCCCCACTCACACCGAGGCTTTTGCTGCCGTTGTTAAGATGATGACCGAGGGCGAAGGCAAGGTTATCAACGATGTGTCTGAAGTGAGCGCTATCGGCCACCGCGTTGTGCACGGCGGCGAAAAGTTCCAGGCAAGCTGCCTGGTCACCCCCGCTGTGATCGACACCATCAACGAGCTGGCTCCTCTGGCTCCCCTGCACAACCCCGCAGGCGTTCTGGGCCTGGAAGCTGCCAAGAAGGTGTTTGGCGAGAACATTCCCAACGTGGCTGTATTTGACACCGCTTTCCACAGCACCATGCCCGCTAAGAGCTATATGTACGGCCTGCCCTACGAGTACTACGAGAAGTTCGGCGTTCGCCGCTATGGCTTCCACGGCACCAGCCATCGCTTTGTAAGCAAGGCTGCCGCCGAGTATCTGGGCAAGACCCCTGCTGACCTGAAGATCGTTACCTGCCACCTGGGCAACGGCTCTTCCGTTGCTGCTGTTGACGGCGGCAAGGTGCTGGATACCACCATGGGCATGACTCCTCTGAGCGGCCTGCTGATGGGCACCCGTTCCGGCGACATGGACCCCTCCATCCCCGGCTACATTGAAAACGCCACCGGCATGACCCCCAGCGAGTTTGATGCCGTGATGAACAAGAAGAGCGGCCTGCTGGGCATTTCCGGCGTGAGCAGCGATAAGCGCGATGTTGACAATGCTGCTGCTGAGGGCAACGAGCGCGCACAGCTGGCTAAGGATATGCTGGTTTACCAGATCAAGAAGTACATTGGCGGCTACGCTGCTGCTATGGGCGGCCTGGACTGCGTTGTGTTCTGCGGCGGTATCGGCGAGAACGACAACGACCTGCGCGCTGCTGTGTGCGACAAGATGGAAGTGCTGGGCATTGGCGCCATCAACAAGGAGCAGAACGACAAGCGCGGCCTGGACATCAACGACATCACCGGCGCTGACAGCAAGGTGAAGGTTCTGGCTATCTGCACCAACGAAGAGCTGATGATCGCCCGCGACACCAAGGAGATCGTGGAAGCTCTGTAATAAAAGCTTTTCCGCTTTTTTCATGGATTTAGTTCCGTAATAAAGGCTCGCTGCCTCGGTAGAGATTCGTTTCTGCCGGGCAGCGGGTCTTTTTTAGAGAATATGGCAAAAAAGGCACACGGCCCGGTATTTTGGGGCTGTGTGCCTTTTTAAGGTAATACAAAAACAGTATTTAATTACTTATCTGCATGATTGATTTCCGTATAGTCAATCATTACAGTCCGCCTATTATTATCTCCCACTATGCTTGCCACCATAATATTGCTCTCTTTTGTTTTCCAACGGTATCTACATTTATCGGCAAATACTTCTTCTCCTACTGGGTTTCCGAATAGTTCATTATATTTTTTTACTATATCGGGAATCTTTGCATATGTATTGTCGGCATTTTTTTCAGATATCCAACTCACCCTATATAGTCCGCTTTCATCAAAAGAATAAACAACCACTCCATCAGCATCAAGAACATCTTTTTCAAATCCTGTTATTGTGGGGTTCTGTCCAAAACTTCTATTATTCTTTTCAGAAAAAATATCATCCCCCATTTTGCTTACAACTTCATCATGCGAAATTCCCCATTCATTTTTTAAATAATAACCAGGGTCTTTCTTTCTGGTAACAAACAGTCCTGTTATCAGCAACACAATCGCCACTACTGCAACCATTGCAATCACAATTGTTAATTTATTTATCGGTTTTCTTTTGATATCCTCTTGCTGTATCGTTGTACCGCATTGAGGGCATATACACACGCCATCTTCAAGCTTCGTGCCGCATTTCTTGCAATACATATTGCACCTTCCTTTATTTTCAGTCTACATCGTAATCCAAAATAGATACACTACAATTTTTAATTTTGCTATTGTAGTCTACGCTCATCTTCCATGTTTTTGACTCTCCCGGCTCGAGTCCCTCCGATCCAACAGCGTATGTCCAGTCAGTGTCTATAACTGTTCCTGTACCGTCTTTGAACGCTCCTTTAATTTCTACAAACGAAACCGTATAATCACTATTGCTTGTTATGCTTCCTTCTGCATATATGTAGCTACCAGCACTGCTTTTATATAAGCTTGTAATTTTTATATCCAAATCGTTTTCAGAAACATGCTTTTGTCCGTTTTCTGCATCATCATCGTATAGTAGATAGTGTGAATAGCAATAATTACTTGTGTAAAACCTACTGCTATTGCAGCTTTGAACTGCACATTTATGCGAATAACAGTATTTTTTGCCCTGAATTGCTTTATTTTTGCAGCCGGGTTCATGGCATTTGCCATTCGCAAATATAGCTATAATGAGAACCGCAACACCTACTAAAAGTAGCCATATTTTTTTGTTTTTAAAGATATAGCGTAGTTTAATGTTTTGTTTTGCCCTATCAGTCGTATTACTTTCCTTGCTCTTTTTACAATTTGGGCAAACCTCTAATTCATCTGAAATTTGTGTTCCGCAATACTTACAAAATTTCATTGCTATTTCTCCAACATTACTTATTTAACGAATATACATCAATCGCTGCCCCAACCGCTACAATCAGCCAACCAATAGAGACCTCTATTCTTGCAAGAATTTCTGTAACCGCAACAATTCCTTGGTATGTGTAGGTATAAAAATCTCCGCCAAAGGAAGTAGAAGAAATTGATGTGCCCGCAGACAAAATTCGGAATAATCCAACCACAATGAGTAATGTTCCTATAATCAGCCCAAGTTTCTTTATATTGTTTTGTTGTTTTCCTGTGATATTTTCTCCTTTTCTTAATTCTTCTGCTTCATTTTGTTCTGATTGTTTTGTTTGCACCTCTTCCATGGAAGTTCCACACACCGTGCAAAACTTTGCGTCATCTTCAAGTTGTGCCCCACATTTAAAACATTTCATTTTCAATTCCTCTTTTCGTTTTATTGAGGTACAATTTTCATTCTGACAAATTGTTTTCCTCAAATCCATAATACACAAGTTAAACTAATAAGTCAAGTTAAACTATTAATTTATTATCCTTTCAGTTTAATATTATATTCTTGGTATAATATTATTTGAGGAGCGTATTCAAATGATTGACTATTCTCTCATTGGAAGTCGTATTCGCGAAAGGCGTTTAAAAATGGGTATCACCCAAGAAATATTGGCAGAAAAAGTTGGTATTTCTATTGTTTATTTGTCAAAGATTGAGAATGGGCGAGTGTACCCAACTCTTGAAATGATTTCCAACATCTGTACCGAATTAGACCTCGACATTGCACAGGTTATTTCCGGAACAGAAGTTTCTCGTAAAGAATATGCAAATGATCGTGTAGTAGAGCTTTTTAATTCATGTTCGCTAAGGGTAAAGCCCATAGCACTTTCCATACTGGAAAGTTTATCTAAACTTTAAAATTGATATAAACAAAAATACGCAAATCTATAAGAAGACGCTTTTTCAAGGCTCCATTATAGATTTGCGTTTTTTTTATTTTTTTCTACTGGGAAATATTTTAGACCGTTAGTGGATCAGCGGGCGGCACACACGGTGCAGCTCGTTTTCACTTTCGCAAACCACACGAACGGGCTTGCTGTAATCCAAGTGCAGCAGGCCCATGATGCTTTTGGCATCGGCGATCGCGCCGAAGTCATCATGCACGCCAATATCGGCCATGCTGGTGGAGGCTCTGTCAGAAAGAGCCTGCAGGTCCTTAATATTCTTGATTTTAATCGATTGGATCATAGGTCATTACCCTCCGTTTCTTATTGTCCTGAAGGGTGCCCTCTATGGCAATTTCCCTTATTGCCTCACCCTTCTTTGTGCATTATAACACATAAACCACCAATTTCAATGTGCAACTTGCACAAATTTAAGATTTTCTGAGGACTATATCAAATTTTTCACAATGTGGAAAAGCTTTTTGTGCAAGAATACCTATAAATTTGGAAGGTTTTCAAACACCTGTGTTCCGCGGGTGCGTTTTGCTGCCCGGCCTGCACCTGCCTGCCGCCGGTGCGGCTGCATTCCGGCAGCAAAAAGGGCGCAGTGCCCCTTGCATGGCAAGGCACTGCGCCCAAAATTTTTATACAGTTTTTATGCGGTCGGCTGCTTTTGCAGGTTTTCCTGCTTGTCGGCAATGCGCAAAAACACAAAGCCCAGGGCAAAAAAGATTGCCAGGCACCCCACAGCCGTGTTGATGGAGCCGCCTGCCAGCTTGACTGCCGCCAGCACAGCCGAGCCCAAAAACGATGCGCCCTTGCAGAAGATATCATAAATGCCAAAATACTCGCCCGAATTTTCAGCGGGAATGATTTTGGAGTAATACGAGCGCGACAGCGACTGGATCGAGCCCTGAAAGCAGCCCACCAAAAATGCCAGAATGGCAAACTGCGTCAATGTGTGCAGCGTAAAAATATACAGGCTGATCAAAAAGTAGCCGCCAATGCACACAAACAGCAGCTGCACCGTGGAATATTTGTGCGAAAGCCGCGCAAACACCAGCGAACCGCCAAACGCCACCACCTGCGTGGCCAGCAGAAACACCACCTGCCCCACGGTGTTCAGATTCAAATCCGTGCCGATATTGATGCAGTTATCAATGATGGTGCCCACGCCGTCGATATACAGAAAAAACGCAATGAGAAAATACATCACCTTTTTATCATAGCGGGCAATATGCCGCAGCGTGGCAAAAATTTTGCTGAATGCGTTTTTCACGCTGCACAGCTCGGCCTCCACATAGTTTTTCTGGCGGTAATTTTTAATAAGAGGAAGTGTGACCAAAAGCCACCACCCTGCCGTAACCGAAAAGCCGATGCCCTTGGATACGCCGTCGGACAAAACGCCCGCCATATCCGGGCCCAGCACATAGGCAATCAGTGCCACCGCAAACGGAATGCAGGAGCCCAGATACCCCCACGCATAGCCAAAGGAAGAAACCACATCCATGCGGTCTTCTTCGGTGATATCTCCCAGCATGGAATCGTAGATGGTCTGCGAGCCGCAGTAGCATATACGCGCCAGCACATACACCGCCAAAAATACGAACCACCCCGTGACGAAGCCGTTGAACAGGCACGCCAGCACGCCCATGCACACAACACCGGTAAAAATGCGTTTTTTCATGCCCTTATGGTCGGCCAGCACACCGATCACCGGCCCCAGCAGCGCCACAAGCACTGTGGACAGCGCAATGGCCAGCGAGTAATACGCCGTGGCACGGTTGGGATCGATCTGCCCCGGCGCAGTGCCGATGGCGCTGCTTTTGAACCAAATGGGGATCAGCGAGCAGGCCAGCATAATAAACGCTGAATTGCCCACATCATACAGCACCCACGAAAGCTCTTGCTGCGTAAGCCCGCGAAGCGGCTTGAGGCGATTTAAAACACGCAATATCTGATTCATTTCATTTCCTGCTTTCCGGTGCGCGCTTTCTGCCGCCCCAACTAAAAAGATACCGAAAATGTCGGAAAATGTCAATGGTTTTAACTATTTTACAGCGATTTTACACAGCCAGAAGGCCGCCCGGAAAACACCCGGGCGGCCTTGGTTTTTGGGGCAATATTGCGCTGTGCTTTTTGCTTATGCGGCCCGCGCCGCCTTAACCCATCGCTGCATCATAACGAATTGCCGCAGCCCTTGCAGGTAAGGGAAATGCGCTTTTTCTTAACATCCACATCCAGCACCTTTACCTGCACCACATCGCCCACCTTCAGCACCTCACGCGGGTGCTTGATGAACTTTTCGCAGATCTGGCTGATATGCACCAGTCCGTCCTGATGCACGCCGATGTCCACAAATGCGCCGAAATCGATCACATTGCGCACGGTGCCCGTCAGCTCCATGCCGGGCTTCAAATCCTCCATGCCCATCACATCGCTGCGCAAAAGGGGCTTGGGCAGACTGTCGCGCATATCGCGGCCCGGCTTGAGCAGCTCGGCCATGATATCCTCCAGCGTGGGGCGGCCCGCGCCGGTGGCCTGTGTGAGCTTATCCCAGCCCAGCGCCCCGGCAGCGGCGGGCAGCGCCTGAATTTCCGGCGTGCCGATCTGCGAAAGCGTAAAGCCGCACAGTTCCAGCAGCGCCTTGGCCGCCGCATAGCTTTCGGGGTGAACTGCGGTTTCGTCCAGTTTATTTTTGGCGTTGGGCAGGCGCAAAAATCCCGCGCACTGTTCAAATGCCTTGGGGCCAAGGCCCTTGACCTTTTTCAGCTGGGCGCGGCTGGTAAATTCGCCCTGCTCCTCACGGTAGGCCACAATATTTTTGGCTGTGCTGCCCGTAATGCCTGCCACACGGCTCAGCAGCGGCGCGCTGGCGGTGTTCAGGTCCACACCCACGCTGTTCACACAGTCTTCCACCACGCCGTCCAGCGTTTCTTCCAGCCGCTTTTGCGGCATATCGTGCTGGTATTGGCCCACGCCCACGGCCTTGGGCTCAATTTTCACCAATTCCGCCAAGGGGTCCTGCAGGCGGCGGGCAATGGAAACGGCGCTGCGCAGGTTGACATCAAACTGCGGGAACTCGGCGGCAGCCAGCTTGCTGGCCGAATACACCGAAGCGCCGGCCTCGCTTACCACCATATACTGCACACCGCCGCCGATCTCGCGGATCACATCGGCGGCAAACATTTCGGTTTCCTTGCTGGCGGTACCGTTGCCAATAGCAATGACCTGCACACCGTGCTTTTTGATCAGATCCTTCAGAATTTTCTTGGCCTGCTCCACACGCTTGAATTCCGGCACAGGATAGATCACCGTGGTGTCCAGCACCTTGCCGGTGGCATCCACCACCGCCACCTTACAGCCCATGCGATAGCCGGGGTCCAGCCCAAGCGCCACCTTGCCCTTGATGGGCGGCTGCAGCAGAAGCTGGCGCAGGTTATCTCCAAACACCGTGATCGCGCCCTCGTTGGCGGCATCGGTAAGCTCGGCGCGGATCTCGGTGTCCAGGCTGGGATGGATCAGGCGTTTGTAGGCATCCAGCGCCGCCTGCAGCACCTGCTGTGCGCAGGCGCCGCCGGTTTTTTCCCGGGCAAACAGGCGTGCGCACAGTGCCCCGGCGCGCTCGGGGTCCACCTCGATATTCACCTTCAGATAGCCCTCACGCTCGCCACGGTTCAGCGCCAGCACACGGTGCCCGGCAATTTTGCTTACCGGCTCAGAGAAATCATAATAAGGGCTGTACACGCTGTCCTCTTCCTTTGCGCCCACGCTGCGCACCTGCCCAAATGCATGGTAAAAGCGGCGCAGCTCGGCGCGGCAGCGGGCATCGTCGCTCACGGTTTCGGCAATAATATCCCGTGCGCCCTGCAAAGCCTCCGCCGTGTCGGCCACCTGCTCGTTCAGATAGTCCCGGGCGGCGGCCTCGGGGTCAGTTTTGGCATTCTGCGCCAGGATCAGCTGTGCCAAAGGCTCCAGCCCTTTGGCCTTGGCCATGCTGGCACGGGTTTTGCGCTTGGGCTTATAGGGGCGGTAGAGATCCTCCACCTCGGCCAGCGTGGCAGCCTTTTCCAGCTCGGCAGCCAGCTGCTCGGTCATGGCTCCCTGCTCGGTGATGCTGCGGCTCACTTCATCCTTGCGCTTATCCAGTCCGCGCAGATATTCCAGCCGTTCGCCCAGCTGGCGCAGCAGCTGATCGTCCATGCTGTCGGTGGCTTCCTTACGGTAACGCGCAATAAAGGGAATGGTGTTGCCCTCGTCGATCAGGGCAATGGCGTTGGATACATGGATTGGCTTCAGGTTGAGTTCCTGAGCAATTTTCTGTGCGTAATCCGTCACGGTTTTATTCCTCCGGTTTCATTGTTGTTTCGGGCTTGCGGCGGTGGCTCACAAACAGATACACCACCCACGCCAACGTGCAGCCCGCAGCCACAGCCGCGCTTTGGGCAAGGCCGGGCGTGTGATAGGTGAACACGATCTCGTTTTCCCCCGCCGGGGCTGCCACGGCCATCAGGCCGCCGTCCACCCTTTCGATCCGGGCAGCCTGGCCGTTCACGGTGGCGGTAAAGCCATCGTCATACGGCACGCTGAAGAACACAAGGTTTTCGCTTGCAAGGGTAATATGGGCCGTAAATCCGTTTTTGTCCGCCGTAAACTGCGAGCAGGTGCTTTGCCGGCGCTGGGCGCAATCGGCGGTGTAATCCTCATAGGTGCGTTTTTCCATTTCAGCGGCGGGCAGCTTTTGCAGAATGCCCTCATAGCGCTGGATCTGCTCATCGTCCAGCCCAATGGCCTTTACCAGCACATTGGCGCGGGATTCAGCCTTCACGCTTTCCAGATCCTGCATGGAAACATAATAGTCATAGGTAAAGCCCATGGGAATGTAATTCTGGTTGCGGTATACCAGATAGCTGCCCAGGGTGTCGATCTCTTCCCAGCCGCGCACATTCTCTTTTTCAAAATCGGCCTGCTTTGCCTGCGGCACGATCAGGTATTCCACGCTCAGCAGCCCGCGCAGCGCATAGTTTTTCTGCTCCGGCTTGCTGTTCACATCGCGTTTCACCCCCACCTCGGGATAGAAGGAAAGCAGCGAGGGCGCAACCGTGCTGTTAAAAAACTGAATGCACGGCGTTTTGCACCAAAGGCCGATGTTGTCGTAGCATTTAAAGGAATCGATGCGGAAAAAATGATCCTGATCGAAGTATTCTTCCAGCAGCGGGCCCTCCCGGTAGCACTGCTGCGTATAGTTTTGATCCACCGTCCACTGATCCAGCTTGGTGTAGGCAATGTGTACCGAGCCGTACACAAATGTGCAGGCCAGCGCCGCCGCCAGGATCGCTGCGCTGAACTGCGCCATTTTTCGGCGGTTTTTCCACAAAAACCAGAACCCGGCCACGCCTGCCGCGCTGATCAGCAGCATCAGCCAGAATTTCGGCTGGTCCTTCACCACGCCGATGCTCCATGCTTCCTCTTTTTTGTTGGGCACCAGCGCCAAAGCGCAGCTGGCGGCGCACACTGCCAGCACCACGCCCACGCCCCACTGCTGGGGCAGCTCTTCCTCCAGTCCCTTGGCGGTGCAAAGGGCCATCAGCAGAATGGGCATATAATACCAGCGGGCGTAAAAACTGCTGTTCATGGCATAAAACGCACTGTTCAAAGCAGGCACCAGCGCAAATACAAGGCAGGTACACAGAATGCGTTTTTCGGCCGTGCGCGGCTTATGCCGCAGCCATGTGAGCACGCCTGCGCAGCTTACCAGCGGCAGATAGGCCGTAAGGCTTGTCCATTTGATCACGCCCTCCGTCCACAGGTTCATCATATACGGGGCATCGGGCATCAGGAAATAGCTGAGCAGAATGGCAAAATACTGTTGCACCTTGCCGTAAAACAAAAGGCCGTAGCCGCTGGAAAGCGACACCGTGCGGGGATTCTGCGCCAGCGAAAGCACGGCTGGCCATGCCAGCACACAGCCCATGCCGCAGCCCAGCAGGCTTTCCAGTGCCAAGCGGCCAAACAGCTTGGCGCTGAGCCTGTAGTTTCCGCTCCAGCATTGGCAGATGAAATAAATGAGCAGGAATAAGATCTGCCCCCAAAAGAAAAAGTAATTGTTTAAAAGGTTCAGCGCCACCAGCACCGGAAACAGCCCCTTGCGGCCGCGCAGAACGGTTTCGTCCAGCGCATACAGCAAAAACGGAAACAGCGCCACCACATCCACAAAGTGATTGAAAAACACATTGTAGATGGTAAAGCCCGAAAAGGTGTACAGCATGGCCGTAAGCGCCGCCCAGCGGCTGTGTTTCACCCAGCGCCCGGCCCACAAAAAGGCGCCCGTGCCCGCCAGGGCAAACTTGAGGCACAGCATGGGCACCATGCAATAGGGCATGGCCCGGCTGGGAATCAGCAGGCTCAGCCACCAGAACGGGCTGCCCACCAGATAAAACGAGTAGCTGTTCACAAAGCCGCTGCCCAGATCGGTTTCCCAGCTGAAGCTGCCGCCGTTTTTCACAAAGGCATTGCTGTACTGGTAAAAATTGATCTGCTGGCTGTTAAAATCACCGGCATAGTGAAACAGCCCGCCGTCCAGGATCACCCACGGCAGATACAAAAGCCCTGCCGCAGCAAAGCAGATCAGAAACACCCGCTGCCAGGTATACTCCCCTCCAAAAAGCTTTTGGAGGGCACGGTCTAATTTTTGAATCATGAAAATTCACCTTTTGCAAAAAAATTATGTTATACTGAAAGCATCGATCAACCCTATAAAAGGATGTGTTTTGTATGACCTTTGCCTTTAACGCACTGTTGGCCCGCATGAAATATATCACCCGGTGGAGCCTGATGCATTCCAGCCGCTCCGAAAGCCTGAGCGAGCACACCTGTGATACCGCCCTGTTGGCGCACACCCTGTGCCTGATCGCGCAAAAGATCACCGGCACGCCTGTGCGCCCCGAAACCGTGGCCGTGGCGGCGCTGTATCACGATGCCAACGAAATTCTGACCGGGGATATGCCCACCCCGGTAAAATATAAAAACGAACGGCTGCGCAGCGCCTATAAGGCACTGGAAAAAGAAAGCGCACACGCCATGGCCACGCTGCTTCCCGAGCCTTTGCAGCCCGAGATCGAGCCCCTGCTCACGGGAAGCGCCCTCACCCCGGCAGAGGCCGGCATTTTAAAAGCGGCCGACCGCCTGAGTGCGCTGATCAAATGCATGGAGGAAATGCAAACCGGCAACCGCGAGTTTGCCGCTGCCGCACAGCAGCAGCGCGCCGCACTGGCCGCCATGCACTGCCCCGAGGCCGATTATTTTATAGAGCACATGCTTCCCTGCTACACCCAGAATCTTGACGAGCTTGCCTCGGGGGTGTTTTAAAAAGCGCTTTTCTGCGCCTTATTCTCCCTGCAGCTCGTACACTTTTTGGATCAGCCGGTCCACATCCGAAAAATAGGTGAGACGCCCGCATTCACGCCGCAGCTCGGCTGCGCCCCGCAGCCCGGCCATATAGTGCATGGCCTGCCCTCTTGCCTGCGGCATGGCCTTGTGCTCGCCCTCCCGCTCGCACATTTCGTACACCTGTGCGCGAAAAGCAGCCATGCGCTGGCGCAGCGTGGGGGCCTTTGGGGCAGGCAGGCCCTGCCAGGCAGCGGCCACCTGGGCAAACAGCCACGGGTTGCCCAGGGCTGCGCGGCCGATCATCACGCCGTCGCACCCGGTGCATTGCCGCATTTGCAGGGCCGCTTCAGCACTGCCGATATCGCCGTTGCCCCACACCGGGATGCCAACGGCGTTTTTCACTTCGGCGATCGCTGCAAAATCGACCCCCGGCGCATACATTTTTTCCCGTGTGCGCCCATGCACCACCACCAGCGCGGCACCGGCCTGCTCACAGGCTTTGGCCACCTGCACGGCGGTTTTGCTGTCATCGTCCCAGCCGGTGCGCATTTTCACACTCACCGGCCGTTCGCCCGCATTCTTTACCACGGCTTCTACGATCTGCCCGCAAAGCGCCGGGTTCAGCATCAGCCTGCTGCCCGCGCCGTTGTTTACGATCTTGGGCGCAGGGCAGCCCATATTGATATCATAAAAGTCAAAATCCTCGCCCGCAATGCGTGCAGCAGCCTTTCCCATGCTTTCGGCATCGCTGCCAAACAGCTGCACCCCGTAGGGCACCTCCTGCGGGCGGTCTTCCCAGCGCAGCAGCTGCAGCGATTTGCGGTCATCAAAGCACAGCGCCTTGGCGCTGACCATTTCACTTACGGTAAAACTGGCCCCGTGCCCGGCCATCAGCCGACGGGCAGCAGCATCGCTGAATCCGGCCATGGGGGCAAACGCCGCGCCCGGGCGCAAAGCTATGGTTCCAAGTTTCATGTGTGCTTCTCCTTGTATCATTTTCATTAAAAGGCATATTTGTTTAGTATAGCATAAAAGGCTTACTTTGAAAAGATATTGCCCCGCTTGCCCGGGGATATAATTATTTTTTTCACAAATCTCTTGCAAATTGCTTCATCGGGTGTATACTAAAGTTGCTTAGGGTTTTACTGCCGCCATGCTGCGGCAGCGAAAGCCTGAAATGCTTTTTGCCCGTGTGCAGGTTGCAGCTGCGCACCCGGCAAAAGCCAAAAAAGACACGGGGGAGCCATGGCTGCAGTGCTGCAAATGGCTGAGAGGAAGGTTGGGCCTTCGACCCTTTGACCTGATGTGGGTAATGCCGCCGTAGGAAGTTTTAGTTTGCTTTACGCAGGGGCGCCCGCAGGGGGTGTGCCCTGCTTTTTTGTTGCGATCACTTTTTTTGATAAAGGAGGATAGGCGGTTCCGCAGTATTTGCGACCGGGCCGAGGGGGAGCGCCCTGGGCCCCGGAAATATGCAGCGATGGGAAGCCGTGTTCCGGCGTGAGAGGAAGCCATGACAGCTTCGACCGAACTTCCGTTTTGGGCCATAATGCCCGTTTTTTCGGAAAGCGCTGCTGCATCCGCCGCTTTCCCCTGTTTAAAAAGGAGAATCGCATTTTATGAATACCACCGTAAAAAAATCCACCAGAAAGCTCGTTCTTACCGCCATGTTCGCCTGCCTTGCCTTTGTGCTGAGCACCTGTGTTTATTTTCCGGCCATGGCCCCGTTTCAGCATTTTGTGGATGTGATCGCCGCCGTATTTCTGGGCCCTTGGTATGCCTGCGCCAGCGCATTTTTGTGCGGTGTGATGCGCATGGCCAGCGGCCGCACCATTCAGGCCGTTACCGGCGCTGTGTTTGGCCCCATTCTGGGCGGCTTGATCTGGCGCAAAACCAAAAATATTTACCTTGTATGGTTTGGTGAAGTGATCGGCACCGGCTTGTGCGGCGCTATGGCCTCGTACCCGCTGATGAAGCTGTTCTACGGCCTGGATGTGACCAACCCGTTCTATTACATTCCGTTCTACACGCCCAGTGCTGCCGTGGGCGGCGCCATGGGCATCATGGTGCTGGCCGTTCTCAAGCGCAGCGGCCTTCTGGACAAAATGCTGAAAGAGCTGTGATTCATTAAGGGGGCTGAAAGTATGATTCTGGATCTTTGCCGGCCGCTGGCGCTGGTGCGCCGGAATGCGCCGCTGGTGCAGTGCATCACCAATTTTGTAACGGTAAACGACTGTGCCAATATTATTCTGGCTGCTGGCGGTTCGCCCTCAATGGCCCACGATGTGCGTGAAGCCGCCGAGGCCGCCGAGGGTGCAAACGCCGTTGTGTGCAACATGGGCGCGATCGAAGATGTGCCCTCTATGATTGCTGCCGGGCAGCGCGCCAATCAGCTGCATAAGCCCGTTGTGCTGGACCCTGTGGCTGCAGGCGGCACGGCTTTGCGGCGGGAAGGCTCTGCCGAATTGCTGGAAAAAGTGCATTTCACCGCCATTCGCGGCAATGCATCGGAAATTCGCTATTTAGCCGGGCAGCAAACCACCGGCAGCGGCGTGGATGTGAGCGCGCTGGATGCCATTACCGAAGAAAACCTGCCGATGGCCGCCGATATGGTGAAAGCGCTGGCAAAGAAGATCGGCGGCGTGATTGCGATTTCGGGCGTGCTGGATCTGGTTTCGGACGGCGAAACCGTGGTGGTTCTGCGCAATGGCTGCGCCACCATGGCCCGCATTACCGGCAGCGGCTGTATGCTCACCTCGCTGATCGGCGCTTTTTGCGGTGCCGACCCGGATGAGCCTTTGGCTGCCGTTTGCTCGGCCATGGGCGTGATGGGCGTGTGCGGTGAGCTGGCCGAAAAGCGCCGCCTGCAAAACCACACCGGCAACGCCACTTTCCGCACCGATTTGATCGATGCCGTATTTAATTTGACCGAGCAGCAGCTCAGGGAGGGACTTCGCTATGAAATTTACCAGGGATGAGATTCGCAGTGCCATGCTTTTGTATGCCGTCACAGACCGCAGCTGGCTGAAGCCCGGCGAAGCCCTGCCTGCCGTGTGCGAAAAGGTGCTGGAAAACGGCGCAACCTTTTTGCAGATCCGGGAAAAGGATCTGGATGCAGACTCGTTCGAGCAGGAGGCCCGGCAGCTGCAGGCCCTGTGCGCCGCCCACAAAGTGCCCTTTGTGGTCAATGACAGCGTGGAGATTGCACTGGACATGAACGCAGACGGCGTTCATGTGGGGCAGAGCGACATTAAGGGCCGCGACATTCGCGCCATGATCGGCCCCGATAAAATTCTGGGCATTTCGGCCGGCACTGTGGCCGAGGCCGTGGCTGCGGAAAAAGCCGGTGCCGACTACATTGGCGTGGGCGCTGTGTTCGGCACCACCACCAAAAAGAACGCCCGCAATCTTTCTTTGGAGCAGCTGCAGGAGATCCAGCGCTCGGTTCACATTCCCGTGGTAGCCATCGGCGGCATCAATGCTTCCAACATTGCCGAGCTTTCCGGCAGCGGAGTGGACGGTGTTGCCGTGGTATCGGCCATTTTTGCAGCCGATGATCCCGGTGCCGCCACAGCACAGCTGCTGGATGCCGCCCGAAAGATGGTGCAGCATGGATAAAAAATTTGCAATCTTTGACATGGACGGCACGCTGATCGACTCGATGGTCTATTGGCAGCGCCTTGCCTCGGAATATCTTTTCAGCCGCGGCGTTACCCCGGCGCAGATTCCCGCCGACCTGCCCGAGCGCATCAAAACCGTTACGGTCACGGGAGCCGCCGCCCTGTTTATTGAGCTGTTCGGCTTTTCCGGCACTCCCGAAAGTATTGCCGCCGAGATCAACGCTTTAATGGACGAGTACTACCGCCGCGACATTCCGCTGAAGTCCGGCATGAAAGAATACCTCACAGCACTTCGGCAAAACGGCACGGCGCTGTGCGTAGCCTCGGCCACCGCTGCCCCGCTGATGGAAGCCTGCCTTTCCCGCCTTGGTGTGCGGCAGGACTTTGCCTTTTTGCTTTCCTGCGAGGATGTGGGCAAGGGCAAGGACAGCCCCGAGATCTATTTGCAGGCTGCGCGCCGATTGGGCTGTGCTCCCTGCGATGCCGCCGTGTTTGAAGATGCAATTTTTGCCGCCAAAACGGCCAAGGCTGCGGGCTTTTATGTGGTGGGCGTGTACGACGATTCCGCCAAGGACCGCTGGAGCGAAATGAGCGCTTTGGCCGACGAAACGGTTTTACACTGGTAAATTGGAAAGAAGGTTTTTTCTATGAGCGCAAGTATTGCCATTCAGGTTTTGCCCGAGGCCGAAAACGACCGCCAGCTTTGCCAGCGGGTGGATGCCGTGATCGATTATATCAAGTCCACCGGCCTGCACTATGAGGTTGGCCCTTTTGAAACCACCATTGAGGGCGAAAGCTACGATCAGCTGATGGATATTGCCAAGGAATGCCAGCACGTGGCCATTCGTGCCGGTGCCCCCAAGGTGTCGGCCTATATCAAAGTAGTTTACCGCCCCGAGGGCGAAATTTTGACCATTGACCAGAAAATCGGCAAATATCGCTGCGATTGATGCCGCTGGTTCATCACTTTTACGCTGTGCAGGGCTTTTGCACCTGCACAGCGTTTTTCTTTTTGTGCAATTCTCAAGGCCTGGCTGCATTTTCACGGCCCTGTGGGCTATTCATAGCCCCGGTTTTGTGCTATACTATAAATAAGTATTGCTACTATATAACAAAGCGAGGAACCTGCATGAAATTACTGGTCTTAGACGGCAACAGTCTGGTGAACCGTGCCTTTTTCGGCATCAAAGTGCTCACCACCAAGGATGGCCGCTTTACCAACGCCATTTACGGCTTTATGAATATTCTTTTGAACCTGCTCAAGGCCCACGAGCCCGACGAAGTGGCCATTGCGTGGGATCTGAAGGCCCCTACCTTCCGCCACAAAATGTACGATGGCTATAAAGCCACGCGCCACGGTATGCCGCCCGAGCTTGCCCAGCAGATGCCTGTGCTCAAGCAGCTTTTGGCCGATCTGGGCTTTGTGAGCGCAAGCTGCGAGGGCTGGGAGGCCGATGATATTCTGGGCACGCTGGCCGCCGCCTGCGCCGCCCGCAAGGACGATTGCCTGCTGGCCACGGGAGACCGCGACAGTCTGCAGCTGGCCAGCGAAACCACCACCATTCTGCTGGCCACCAACAAGGAAACCATTCCGATGGACCCCGAGGCCGTGCGCGAAAAATACGGCGTAGAGCCCCGCCAGCTGATCGAAGTGAAAAGCCTGATGGGCGATTCCAGCGATAATATCCCGGGTGTGGCCGGGATCGGCGAAAAAACCGCCCTGATGCTTGTGCAGAATTTCGGCACGCTGGACGGTGTGTATGCGCATATCGACGATCCGCGCATCAAGCCCGGTATGCGCGCCAAGCTGAACGCCCACAAGGCCGAGGCCGAGCTGAGCCGCATACTGGGCACCATTGTGTGCGAGGCACCCGTTGCAACCGCCCCCGGCAGCTATGCACGCCAACCCGGTGACCCTGCCGCTGCCGCCAAATTGCTTTCTGAGCTGGAAATCCAAACCCTGATCCCTCGGCTGGGCCTTACCGAGGCCAAGGCCGCGCCCCGGCGTGAGCTGCCTGTACGCGAGGCCGAGGCCATGCCCCTTTTGGCCGAGGGGGATTATTATGTTGCCATGCGCCCTGCCACCACCAAAAAAGAGGGCGTACACAATGTGATCGACACCCCCTCGTGCTGGTATGCCGTGCAGAACGAGCAGGTGTTTGCGTTGGAGGAAGCCCGCCTGACCACCCTGTTGGACGATGCCGCCGTGCGCCTGCACGCCTTTGACTCGGCCCCGCTGTACGCCATGGCCTTTGCCGCAGGCGGCGAGGGAAAAAGCATTTGTGAGGACGGCAAGCTGGCCGCTTATCTTTTAAACCCCAGCGCACGCGACTATCTGGTAAGCACTCTGGCCGACGCCTACGGCATTGAAGGCGAGTTTGCCTGCCCTGAATTTCCGGATGCCGGTCTGCTGATTCCGCTGATGCAGCGCATGAATGCCCAGGTGGATGAGCAGGGAATGCGAAAGCTGATGGATGAGATCGAGTTTCCCTTGGCACAGGTGCTGGCGGATATGACCCACACCGGCGTGCTGGTGGACGAAGAAGGCATTCGCAGCTTTGGCGAAATGCTGCGCACCGAGCTGGAGGGCTGCCTTGGCCGCATTTATGAGGCTGTGGGCTATGAATTCAACCTGAACAGCCCCAAGCAGCTGGGGGAAGCCCTGTTTGACAAGCTGGGCCTGCCGCCCCGCAAAAAGACCCGCAGCGGCTATTCCACCGATGCCGAAACTCTGGAAAGCCTGCAGAATTACAGCCCTGTGGTAAGCGATATTCTGCAATACCGCCTGTACCAGAAGCTGAACAGCACCTATGTGGAGGGACTTTTGAAGGTGATCGGCCCCGATGGGCGCATTCACAGCAACTTTTTGCAAACCGAGGCCCGCACAGGCCGCCTGAGCAGCACCGAGCCCAATTTGCAGAATATCCCCATTCGCACCGAACTTGGCAGCCGTATGCGCGCCTTTTTTGTAGCGCCCGAGGGCTGCGAGCTGGTAGATGCCGACTACAGCCAGATCGAGCTGCGGCTGCTGGCCCACGCCAGCGGTGACGAGGCCATGCGTGAGGCATTTTTGCAGGGCCGCGATATCCACCGCAGCACCGCCGCCAAGATGTATCACATTCCGGATGAAGAAGTCACCCCTGCGCTTCGCAGCAGCGCCAAGGCCATCAACTTTGGCATTATGTACGGCAAGGGCGCTTTCAGCCTGAGCAAGGATCTGGGCATCAGCGTAAAAGAGGCCGACGCCTTTTTGAAAAATTATCTCGACACCTTCCCCGGAGTGGACGGCTATATGCGTTCTACCATTGCCGATGCCAAAGAAAAGGGCTATGTTTCCACGCTGTTTGGCCGCAGGCGCGCACTGCCCGAGCTGAACAGCACCAATTTTCAGGTGCGCAGCGGCGGCGAACGCATGGCCCGCAACACCCCCATTCAGGGCACGGCAGCGGACATTATCAAGCTGGCTATGGTGCGCGTATGGCGCCGCCTGCGGGCCGAAGGAATGCAGAGCCGCCTGATTTTGACCGTACACGACGAATTGATCGTAGAGGCCCCCGAGGCCGAGGCCGCCAAGGCTGCCGAGATCCTGCAGCATGAAATGGAGCACTGTGTAAGCTATTCGGTGCCCCTGAGCGTAGAAGCCAAGATCGGCCGCAACTGGCTGCAGGCGCACTAATCCCTGAGGAGGAGCAAAAAATGTTAGTTTTGGGAATTGAATCCACCTGCGATGAAACCGCCGCCAGCGTGGTGGAGGACGGGCGCATTCTGCGCAGCAATGTGATTGCCACCAGCGTGAAAGAGCAGGCTTTATACGGGGGCGTGGTGCCCGAGATCGCCAGCCGCCGCCACGCCGAATATATCAGCGCCACCGTGGAAAAGGCCCTGGCCGATGCCGGCATTACGGTGCAGGAGCTGGATGCCATTGCCGTCACCTTTGCGCCCGGCCTGATCGGCGCTGTATTGGTGGGGGTAAACTTTGCCAAGGGCCTTGCCTATTCTGCGGGCAAGCCGCTGGTGCCGGTGCATCACCTGCGCGGGCACATTGCCGCCAACTATCTTACGCACCCCGAGTTAAAGCCCCCGTTTTTGTGTCTGGTGGCCAGCGGCGGGCACAGCCACATTGTGCAGGTGCAGGACTATACCCATTTTAAGGTGCTGGGCCGCACGGTGGACGATGCCGCCGGTGAGGCGTTTGACAAGGTGGCCCGCACGCTGGGCCTGCCCTATCCCGGCGGCCCCAGCGTGAGCGAAGCTGCCAAAACCGGCGACCCCAAGGCCTACCGCCTGCCTGTGCCCAAGGTGGAGGGCAAATACAATGTCAGCTTTTCCGGCCTGAAAACCGCTGTGCTGAGCGCTGTAAACACCGCCAACATGAAGGGTGAAACCATTCATGTGCCGGATATGGCCGCCAGCTTTCAGGAGCGCATTGCGCAGATCCTGGCACAAAAGCTGCTGCTTGCCGCTGCCGACACCGGGGCCAAGCAGATCTGTTTGGCGGGCGGCGTGGCCGCCAACGGCCGCCTGCGCCAGCTGGTGAACGACGGCGCGCAAAAGCTGGGCGCCAAGGTGTATCTGCCGCAGCTGCGTTTTTGCGGCGACAACGGTGCCATGATCGCCAGCCAAGGCTACTATGAGTTTTTGAGCGGCAACACCGCCGGGCTGGAGCTGAACGGCCTGCCCACCCTGCCCATCGACTACAACTGTTCGGATTGATCCCACTCACCCGCTGCCCCGCGCGGCAGCACCGTTTTTGTGAAAGGAGCTTTGAGTCCCCCTATGAACCATTCCATCAAGCTTAGAATGATCCATATTGCAATGCTTACCGTTGCAGGAATGATAAACGCCTTTGGCATTACGATTTTTCTCACCCCCGTAAAGCTGTACGACAGCGGCATTTCCGGCACCTCCATGCTGCTGGAACAGATCACGCCCCCGTATCTGTCGCTTTCGCTGTTTCTGCTGGTTCTCAACATTCCGCTGTTTCTGTTCGGCTTAAAAAAGCAGGGAAAAGCCTTTACCGCCTACGCCATTTACGCTGTGGCCGTCTATTCTCTGTTTGCATGGCTGATCACCGATGTTCTTCCCATTGATGTGAGCATGGCATCGCCCCTGGCCGGCACCGATCTTTTGCTGTGCGCCTTGTTCGGCGGCGTGATCTCCGGCATTGGCAGCGGCCTTGCCATTCGCTACGGCGGCGCAATGGACGGCATTGAGGTTATGGCCGTGATCTTTGCCAAGCGCCTTGGCGTTTCCGTTGGCACCTTTGTGATGGTGTACAACATTCTTTTGTACATTGTTTGCGGCATTGTGCTGCAAAGCTGGATCCTGCCGCTGTACTCCATTGTCACCTACACAGCCGCACTGAAAACCATCGACTTTATCGTGGAAGGCATTGACCGCGCCAAGTGCGCCATCATCGTTACGGAAAAGCCCGATGAGATCTGCAAGGCCCTGAGCGAAGCCTTCGGCAGCGGCACCACCAAGCTGAATGCCAAGGGCGGCTACTCCAACCGCAGCAAGGGCATGGTGTATTTTATTGTGAACCGTTATCAGGTGATCCGCATGAAAAACATTGTGCAGAGCATCGATTCCACCGCCTATATCGCCATCAGCGAAGTGGCCGATGTTTTCTCAGTCAATAATAACAGCAACTGATTTTTCCCTATCACAGAAAAGAAAAAGGCTATGCGTTCTGCCGGGCAGAATGCATAGCCTTTTGTTTTATGATAACTTCAAAGCCTTTGGTTTACTTTTGATATGCCGCGGCCAGCTTTTCCAAAGCGGCAAGGCTGCGCTGCACCTTTTCGGTGTCGATGCAATAGGCCATGCGGAAATAGCCGGGCACGCCGAATCCATCGCCGGGCACCAGCAAAAGATCAAACTCCTTGGCCTTTTCGCAGAATGCCATGGAGTCGCTTTCCAGACACTTGGGGAAGATATAAAAGGTTCCGCCGGGCTTCACCACCGTAAAGCCAAGCTCCACCAGCTTGTTATAAAGCAGGTTCATGTTGGTTTCATACACAGACAGATCGCTGGTGCAGTCAATGCACTGCGCCACCGCCTGCTGAATCAGGCTGGGCGGGCAGTTGTGGCCGGTGCCGCGGCTGATCTGTGCCATCATATCCACCAGAATATCCGCGCCCTCGGCCTTGGGGTTTACGGCCACATAGCCAATGCGCTCGCCAGGCAGGCTCATGCTTTTGGAAAAGGAATAGCAGGTGAGCGTGTTGTCGTAATACGCCGCCGGATACGGATGCTCGGCCCCGGCATAGCGGATCTCACGGTAGGGCTCGTCACTGATCAAAAAGATTTCGTGCCCAAAGGCCGCGCTTTTGGCGCGCAGAATATCGCCCAGCCGCTGCATGCTGGCGCAGGAATACGCCACGCCGCTGGGGTTGTTGGGGGTGTTGATCAGCACGGCAGCCACCGTTTCGTCCAGCATTTGCTCCAGCTTGTCAAAATTCGGCTGAAAGGTTTCAGTGTCGGCCGGCACGATCTCCAGCACGGCATCCAGCCCCGCCACATAGGGGCCGTACTCGGAAAAATAGGGCGCAAAGGTAAGCACCTTCTGCCCCGGAGTCACCACAGCGCGCAGGGCGTGTGCCAGCGCACCGGCCGCACCGGTGGTGGGGAAAATATGCTTTGCTTCATAGGCAAGGCCAAAACGCCGCGCACAGCTTTCGGCCACAGCCCGGCGAAAATCCGGGTCTCCTTGATTGGGGCAATAGCCGTGCAGAGCCACGGGTTCTTTTTCGGCCAGCAGCTTTTGCATGGCCTCCGTGAACGCAGGCGGACAGGGCACGCTGGGGTTGCCCAGGCTGTAATCGAACACATTTTCATAGCCGATCTCAGCGCCGCGCTTTTTGCCGTACATGAAAATCTGGCGGATCATGGATTCCTGCGAGAGCATTTTTTTGTAGCGTTCAGCAAGCATTGTACTTTCCCTTTCCCTTCCCCGGCGGCTCAATCCTGCCCGCCGGTATAACTGTTTTCCATTTTGATCACACAGTTGTGATCCGGATAAACTGCCTGCACAGCGGCAGTCAGCTTATTTCTGATTTCTGTATGCGTCAGGCTGCAATCGGCAGGCACCACACAGTCAAACACCACATTGGTGTGTGTTTTGCCCACCACGATGCGCACATCGTGAATGCTCAAATGCGCGTGCAGGCCTTCGGCGGCCCGCTGCAGCAGCCCGCGCAGCTCTTCCACATGCGGGTCACTGGTCACGATGGGGTCGTAATGAATGGTCACATGCATCCCATCTTTTTGCCAGATGTCGCGTTCGATATTGTCGATCAGGTCATGGCTTTCCAGCACATCGGTTTCGGCGGGCATTTCCACATGAAGCACCGCAAAGCGGCGGCCCGGGCCGTAATCATGCACCATCAGATCATGCACCCCCAGCACGCCCGGATAGCTGCGCACGGTGTCCTCAATGTGCTTCACAAGGGCCGGGTCGGGCGCTTCCCCCAGCAGTGTGCTGAGCGTATCCCGCACCATGCCGATGCCGCCGTATAAGATGAACACGGCCACGCCAAGGCCCATCACGCCGTCCACCCGGGCAATGCCGGTGAGCTTGGTGACAAACAGCGATACCAGCACCGCCGCTGTAGAGATCACATCGTTGCGGCTGTCCGCTGCTGTGGCCATAAGCACCTCGGAATCGATCATGCGGCCAATGCGGCGGTTGAAGGCAGCCATCCAAAGCTTTACCAGGATCGATGCCGCCAGCACCGCCACGCTCAGCCAGCTGAACGCTGCGATCTGCGGCTGCCAGATCTTGCCAAGGCTCTCTTTGCCCAGTTCCAAACCGATGACTAAGATCATCACCGAAACGGCCAGAGCGGCAATGTATTCATAGCGGGCATGGCCGTAGGGATGCTTGGAATCCGCCGGGGCACTGCCCAGCTTAAAGCCCACCAGACTGATTACATTGCTGCTGGCGTCCGACAGGTTGTTTAAGCCGTCGGCCAGAATGGCAATGCTGCCAAAAATCGCGCCTGCGGCTATTTTTCCGGTACACAGCAGAATATTGCACACAATGCACACAATGCTTGCAAGATTGCCATAGGCCAGCCGCGTATCGGATTCCCCTTTTTGCCTGGGGATAAAAAGCTTCAGCAACAAATCGGTCATTACACAGCGGCTCCTTTTATGTGATTTCGGATGATCTATAAGCAGAAAGAAAATAAGAGGGCCGCTCCGGGGGAACGGCCCTCTGGCAAAAATTCTATAATTTTGCCTTTACAGTGCTGCGGCTGTATTCTCAGCGGCGAATGCAGGCATCACGCTCGGCGCCCACCGAAATGTAGGCAATGCGGCAGCCAACCTGCTTTTCAAGATAGTTCACATAGCTCTGAGCCTCTGCGGGCAGCTCTTCAAACTTGCGGCAGGCGGTAATATCGCAGTGCCAGCCGGGCAGATACTCTACCACGGGCTTAGCATCATCCAAAGCCTTGCCCATGGGGAAGCGGTCGGTCAAAGTGCCGTCAGCCAGCTGATAGTGTGCCACCACAGGGATCTTTTCCATGTAATCCAGCACATCCAGCAGGGTGAGGGCTACTTCGTCGCAGCCCTGGCAGCCAACGCCGTAGCGGCTGGCCACCACGTCAATGGGGCCTACGCGGCGGGGACGGCCGGTGGCAGCGCCGTATTCGTGGCCTGCCTCACGCAGCTTGTCTTTTTCCTCTTCGGTCATGGCCAGCTCGGCGGTGAAGGGGCCATCGCCCACGCAGGAGCTGTAGGCCTTCATGATGCCGATGGAAAGATCCAGCTTGTGGCCGGGAATGCCTGCGCCGATGGGGGCGTAAGCGCCGATCACATTGGAGGAGCTGGTGTAGGGATAAATGCCGAAATCAATATCGCGCAGTGCGCCCAGCTGAGCCTCGAACAGGATCTTTTTGCCCTCGCGGTCTGCCTTGTCCAGATAGTCGCCTGCATCGCAGATGTAATCCTTAAAGATCTCGGCGTACTTCTGGCACCATGCCCACATTTCTTCCAGATCGGTGGGCTTGGCGTTGTAGCAGCCCTCCATCACCAGATTCTTGCTTTCCACGATGGTGGCAAGGCGGCGCTTGACATTTTCGTCCAAATGCAAAAGATCGCCCATGCGCAGGGTCTTTTTCATGTATTTATCGGCATAGCCATAAGCAATGCCGCGCTTGGTAGAGCCAAACTGTGCGCCGGTTTTGGAAAGGCGCTCTTCCTCCAAACCGTCCTGCTCTACATGGAAAGGCATGCAGATGGTGGCGCGGTCAGAAATTTTCAGGTTTGCAGGGCTGATCTCAATGCCCTTTTCGCGCAGGCTGGCGATCTCACCGTCCAGATGGTGCGGATCAATGAGCATACCATTGCCCATCACGCACACGACCTCCGGGCGCAGAATGCCGCTGGGCAGCAGATTCAGCACAAACTTGCCGCGCGGATTTTTCACCGTGTGGCCAGCGTTGTTGCCGCCCTGATAGCGCACAACAATGTCATAATCCTGGCTGAGCAAGTCGACCATGCGGCCCTTGCCTTCATCGCCCCAGTTGATGCCTGTAATTGCAGTAAGCATAATAATACCTCTTCAAAAAATCCAAAGGGCAGCCTTTTCCGAACTCCCTGCCCGGGATCCGCCACCTTTGTAATCTTTTCCCCCTGTTGGGGGGCAGCGGAAAAAGCAGCCATCCTGGCTGTTTTCCCACATACACTATTATTATAGTAAATCCAATATGGTTTGGCTACCCTTTTTTTGCAAAAACATAATTTTCAGGGCATTTTTTCCCTTTTTGGTGCCCCTGCCCGCCCAAAACCATCGGTTTTGGGGCCATGGCAGCCTTAGCTTTTGGGCTTTTGCCCGGCTTTGGGGGCCAGCTTGCGGCGCGTGCCGTCCGGCTCTACGATCACGGTGACATCCAGCTGCTGCTTTAAATTTGCGCGGAACGCCTGAATATACTCCTGGCGCAGCGCCTGACGCTCGGCCTGCTCAGCAGCGGTAAGGCCCTCGGGCGTTTTGCTTTTGCGGGCCAGCTCATTGATACGGTCGATCTTTTTTTGATCCATGAAAATCAATCTCCTGCATAATTATTATAGTTCTATTATAGCAAGTTCTGCCATTTGTGCCAAGGCAAAACCGCTTGTTTGCACACAAAAACAAAGGTGACCAGCTTTAAAGGCCAGCCACCTTTGTGATTTGCGGTGCCGCCCATAACAGGCGGCGGAGAGAGAAAAGAAAGGAGAAAGGAATATGAGAAACTCTGATGTTATTCAGAGTGGGGTTGGTTGTCTGATTCCCTGCCCGCACCCTCGCAGCTTGTTGGCTGCGCGTGCTGGCATGGGCAGGGATTCAGTATAAGGGTAAAAACGCTCATGCTGCGTTTTTCGGTTCGTCACTTAGTGGGAACCTGTTTGGTTTCCCTTGACTGTCTATACTATACCCCTTAATTATTACAAAATTGTTACGAATTCATAAAAGATATGGTAACAAATTCTCCTTTGTGTTCTTTTCTCTTTCTTCGGCAGGTAAAAGCGGTTTATTTCCCCGCACAGATGTAGCCAGTTTATTCGTCTTATCGTTTATTTTTACAAATAAAAAAGCACCCGCAGCACACACCGGGCAGCATTTCTGCCCAGCGGCGGCGGGTGCGGATGCCGGAAAATGTACCTTTTCGGTCAGCCAAATCGGCAGCAGGCTGCAAAAGTGCGAAACAAACGGCTTTTTTTCACAGGCTCTACCGTTTCGGCAGCCGCACAGTATTTATCAGCCAGGCACACGATCCATGCTTCCCGTGTGGTAGGCGGCATGGGCGTGAGCGGAAACATATGGCGGTGAATGATATTTTCCTCGCGCGGGGTCAGGGCGAAATCCTGCCGGGCGTTGCGCAAAGCCGTGCCCGGGTGATAAAATCCGTGCAGGCGGTGGCTGGGATCGGCCTTGTGCCAATCGTACAGAAAATAATCATGCAGCAGCGCCCCGCGCACAAGGGCTCGCTGGTCGATGCGGATTCTGAGCATCCGGCTCAGGCGCAGGCTGCAGGCTGCCACGCGCACACTGTGGGCATACACGCTGGTGCTGCCGTGCTGAAAGCAGGCTTTTTCCTGTGAAAAACGCCCTTCGCGGGCCAACTGCCGAATGGTCTGGCGCAAGATCGGTTCCATAATGCCTTTCCCCTTTCTATGTGATCACCGCCATTGTACCCGTAAATGCGCCCAGTGTAAAGTGTTATTTTTTGTAAGGCAACACCGCACAATTCCCGCCTGACGGCTCAAGCACCACTCCGGCGGCTGCGGCACGGCATCTGCGCCCCCCAAAATGCTCGCCAATGTCGGGTTGCGGTACCCGCATCGTGCTTCAGGAGCAAAAGCCCCTCGCACTCTGCGACCGCTGCCCCTGCTTCGGTTCGCTGTATCCGCCACTGGCGGCGCTCACCTTTGCAGCACAAAGTATTGCCTGCGCTTTTGGCTTAGCATCTGTCGCACCTCGCGCGCCGTATCGGCACTTAGAATTATGCGGTATTGCCGTAACTTTTCTGCACCCCTTCTGAAAATCTGCGGGCCGGTTGACGGGTGCGTGGGAATGGGGTATGATGAAAGCGCCGAATTTTTCGGCAAACCGCACTGCACCAGCGCTGCGCTGCCGCCGCTTTACCGGCTGGGACAAAGCACGGGCAGCGCCGCTCAACATAGAAAAAGGAAGTGCCTTATGGCCAATCGCATCAATTATCAGCTTGAAATGGAAAAAGTGCTGGCTTCTCTGCCCGCCGGGGCAAAGCCCAAGCTGCTGCTGCACGCCTGCTGCGCCCCGTGCTCCAGCGCCGTGCTGGAGCGCCTGCGCGAGCATTTTTCCATCACCATTCTGTATTACAACCCCAATATTTATCCCCCGCAGGAATACCACCGCCGCGAACAGGAGCTGGAACGCTTTTTGCAGGATGCCGGTATGAGCGGCATTCCGCTGATCGAATTGCCCTACGACCCGCAGGAGTTTTACACCGCGGTAAAAGGGCTGGAAGCCGAGCCTGAGCGCGGTGAGCGCTGCACCGTGTGCTATCGGCTGCGTATGGAGCAGGCCGCACGCTATGCCGCCGCCCACGGGTTTGACTGGTTTACCACCACCCTTTCCATCAGCCCCGTAAAAGACCCTGTGCGCATCAATCAGATCGGGCAGGAGCTTGCCCAAAAATACGGTGTGGCCCATTTGCCCAGTGAATTTCGCAAGAAAAACGGCTATAAGCGCAGCTTGGAGCTGAGCGCCGAATACGGCCTGTACCGTCAGGACTACTGCGGGTGCGTGTTCAGTGTGCGCAAGCCCGCCGAGGCAAAAAACGCTGACTAACAGGCTTTGCAATGCACATACTGATGGATAAGGGAACACGCATCCCTTGCAAATCAAACAAAAAGGAGTGCATTGTTTTATGATGACCACTGTGACCGATGACTGCATTGGCTGCGGCCTGTGCGCAGGCAGCTGCCCCGCTGTGTTTCAGATGAACGCCGAGGGCCGCGCCGAGGTGATGGTGCCCGCCGTGCCCGAAGATTTAGAGCGTGAGGTGAACAGCGCCGCCGCAGCCTGCCCCGTGAGTGCCATCGAAGTGTTCTGAGCCGCTTTCCATCATGCAAAAAGCACCCGACCTTGGAGTTTTTCAAGGTCGGGTGCTTTTTTATGGTTTTACTTTCGGGTCGGCACGATCTCCAGCCAGTAGCCATCGGGGTCCTGAATAAAATAGATGCCCATGGCGTGGTTTTCAAAGCAGATACAGCCCATTTCCTCGTGCTTTTTGTGGGCGGCTTCAAAATCATCGGTGCGGAATGCCAGGTGGAACTCGCATTCGCCCAGATTATAATTTTGCGGATGATCCTTCAGCCAGGTAAGCTCCAATTCAAAATTGGATTCCTCGTTGCCCACATACACAATGATAAACGATCCGTCCGGCGCTGTTTTGCGGCGCTTTTCGGTGAGCCCCAGCGCTTTTTCGTAGAATGCCAGCGAACGCTGCAGATCGGCCACATTATAATTTTCGTGGATCATGGTAAATTTCATGGTTGCACACTCCTGTTCTCTGTTGGCTCAAATGCCATGCTTAGCGCCGTCCAGCACCGCCGCCGAAGCTGCCACCGCCACCGCCAAAGCCGCGGCCACCGCCGCCGCCAAAGCTGCCGCCGCCAAAACCACGGCCGCTGCCGCCGCCGAAGCTGCCGCCGCCCATGCCGCCAAAGCCGCCGCGAGAGCCGCCGCCGAAGCTACCGCCCCCCATGCCGCCGAAACCGCCGCTGCGCGGGGGCTGCGGCGGACGGGGAGGACGAGGCGGGCGCGGGCCGGGCCCGGGGCCGCCATAGGGCGGGCGGGGAGGCCGAGGGCCGCGCCTGCCGCCATAGGACGGGAAGAAGAAAAAGTTGTTGCGCCGATAGCCGTAACCACCGCCGCCACCGCCGCGAAACGCATTGGAGATCAGCACCACAAGCACGATCAGGATCACCACAAAGATCAAAATCGAAACAATATCGCCCGCCGTGCTTGCGCCGTAGCCAACATTTTGCTGGGGATAGTAGTTATAATCCTGATTTCCGGCTGGCGTTTGCCCCTGGCCGTAGCCGCCCGAAAGCGACACGCCGTAAACGCGGGCAATCTCCTGTGCAATGGCAAGGCAGGTTTGCTGCACACCGGCATCGTAGCTGCCTTCCACCCACGCCTGCTCAAGATTGTCGTACAAAAGCGCCGAAACCGTGCCCGAGGGCATGGCATCCACAAGGCCCTTGCCGGTGGCGCAATAGTAATTGTCGTCACCGGGCACAAGAAGCAGCAGCACGCCGTTGTTCTCGTTTTTATCGCCGGGGCCCCACTCTTTAAATGCCTGCTCGGCATAGCTTTCAATATCGGTGCGCCCCGTGGTTTTCACGCTCATCACACCGATCTGTGCCCCGTAGCAGCTGGAGGAAAGCTCCACATTCAGGTTTTCCATATAGGCCGTGGTTTCGTCCGACAAAATATCGGCCGAATCGATCACGCACTGGCTGCGGTCGATCTGCACCAGATCGGCCGGGGCGTTGATCCAGCTAATGGCAACCGAAAGCACTGCGCACAGCAGCAAAACCAGAACTGCCGTTCCCTTTTTACGCAAAAAGGGCGGCAATGCGCTTTCTATTTTGCCAAGCCCCGCCGCCTGAGCGCCGGTGGCCTCGTATGTTTCTTTTTTATCCATTATCTAAGCTCCATCAATTTCTGCTTCAGCTCGCCTTCAATGCGGCCCAGCTCCTGCGTGGCAGCCTCGCGCTTGGCCTTGCCCTCGGTCTGGATCTTATTCAATTCGTCCAGCGTTTCGATCAGGCTGCGGTTGGTCTGCTTCAGCGTTTCAATATCCACAATACCGCGCTCGGATTCCTTGGCAATATTGATGGTGTTCTGCTTCAGGGTTGCTGCATTCTTTTTCAGCAGCTCGTTGGTCATATCGTTCACAGCGCGCTCGGCCTGCATAGCCTGTGTGCTGTGTGCCAGGCCCAAAGCCATTACCATCTGGTTTTTCCAAAGAGGAATGGTGTTGATGATGGTGGTTTGAATCTTTTCGGCCATCAGCGTGTCGTTGTTCTGCAAAAGGCGGATCTGCGGGCCCATCTGCAGGCTGATGTTGCGGGTAAGCTCAAGATCATACAGCTTTTTCTCAAAGCGGTCGCACATATCGGCCAAATCGCGCGCTGCCTGTGCATCCTCGGGGCGGCCGCTGGCCTGTGCTTTGGCCAATGCCTGCTGCAATTCGCCCTCGCGGGTTTCGGCCAGCTTCTTTTTGCCTGCCAGAATGTACATGCTCAGCTCTTTAAAATAGGCCTTATTCAGCTCGTACATTTTGTCCATCATGGCCACATCCTTCATCAAGGTGACCTGATGCTGCTCCAGCACAGACTGAATGTTTTCCACATTGGTTTCTGCCTTGGCGTATTTGGTTTTCAGCTGTTCAATGCTGCTGGTGCCCTTGTGGAACAGCCCGGCAAGGCCCTTGGGCTTTTCCTCGGTGGCATCAAAGTGCTTCAGCTCGTTCACCAGATCGCCCAGCATACCGCCCACTTCGCCCAGATCCTTGGTGCGCACCTTGCTGAGTGCGGTTTCGGAAAAATCGCCGATCTTTTTCTGGCAGGCCGAGCCGTACTGCATCACCTGCTGGCTGTTGGTCACATCGATCTTTTCGGCAAAGTCGGCCACCATCTTTCTTTCCTCGGGGCTCAGGGGGGTGTCCTCCACCGTAACGGGCTCCACCTTTTTGGCCTCCTGCTGTGCAGCCTGCTCGGCGGCTTCATCGGCAGCGGGGTCCAGTGTCAGGCTGGGTGCGGCGGGGGCATCCAGCGTAAGCTCAGGGGCGGTGTTCAGATCGTTCAGATTCAATTCGGGCATGGTTTATATCCTCCTATTCGTATGCATCCGAAAGGCAGGCAGATCGGCGGCTTTTCGGATACACTTTCATTATAAAGCACAGATGCTCTTTTTCAGGCAAGCCCCTGGCTTTTCAGAATCGTTTTCAGCACATCCAGATCTGCGCCGATATCCAGCGTGGCATCGGCATACAGGCTGTCGAGCTGCTTTTCAAACGCACCGGCAATGGTGGATGCATTCTGGCAGATATCGCTGCGCAGCTGGTCGGCATTTTCGCCCTTGACATCCTGTTTTTCCAGCTGGGCGTAAGTATCCAGAATGCGCACGGCATCAGGCAGATAATAGTCGGCAAACCGGCGGATCAGCTTTGCCTGCTCGGGCTTGGCCTCCACCTTGCTCACAATGCTGCGGCCTGCGCGCTCCATCCGGGTCATGGCCTGCGAAAGCTGTTCGTCCGGAATGGCCTCGTTCAGCTGGTGCAGCTGATCCAGCCGGGCACTGATCTGCGAAAGCATGGCATCGGTGTCCTGACTGCCTGTCATAAAATCCACTTCGTGAATTTCCACGCGGGTGGGGCAAAGCTTTCGGCCCAAAAGCCATGCGGCAAGGCTTAACACAGCGGCGGCGGCAATGCCGGGCAGCGTGTGCAGCGGCACCGGCAGCACGGCGCACAGCACCCACACCAGCGCAGCCATATAAATGGGCAGCACGGGCTTTTTGGTGGTTTTGATCTGTTTGCTCATGGTATGTTCTCCTTTACAGTCTGTTTTCGCAGCAGTCTTTCAGGGCCTCGCCCCAGGCTTTTTGCAGTTTTTCCATGCCCCAGGCGGCGTTGGCCGGGCTGGTGCTGGGCAATTTTACAGCCGGAATGCGGGTTTGCGGCCATGCGTATTTCTGATACACCCGCCACGAAGCCGCCCCGTTGCAAAAGATTTTTGTAATGGGATAGGTTTGGCACAGCTTTGCAATATCGTTGGGCTGCACATCACGAATGCTGGCATCGCTGGCTCCTGTAATGGTGCAGCAGCACACCGTATCCCATAAAGCCAGCCCGTTTTGCAGGATCAGCTGCTGCTTTTGCGCCGTGGTTTGCGGCACAGGCTTTTGCAGCAGCGCCGCCAGCAGGGGCCAAAAACGATTTTGCGGGTGGCCGTAGTAAAAGCCCACTTCCCGGCTTTTTACGCTGGGAAAGCTGCCCAGGATCAGCACCCTGCTTTCGGGCCCGGCCACGGGCGCAAACCCCGGCCCCACACGCTGCGGCTCAGCCATCAGAAAAAGCCTCGGGGAAAAGCGTGCGGCAAAGCGCAGCCACGCCGTCCTCGTCCACATGGGGGCACACGGCATCGGCCAGCGCCTTTACCTGCTCGGGCGCGTTGCCCATCGCCACGCCGCAGCCGGCCATGGCCAGCAGATCTGCATCGTTTTCGCCGTCGCCCACCGCTGCCACCTGTGCGGCATCCATGCCCAGTTTTTCCAAAAGTGCTGCAAGGCCGATGGATTTGCCCACGCGCTGGGGGATTACATCGTAGTGCGTGGGGTTGTAGGGTAAAAAGCGCAGCCCCAAATAGCCGTATTTTTGCTGAAAGCCCTGCACGCCCTGGGGCGTGATCTCACTGAAAGCATCAAACGGCATTGACTGCAAATGGCGGTCCTGATCTTCGCCGTCAAACACCATGCTGGCGGTCTGGCCGCCCACACCGGCATAAAAGCGCTGCATTCTTTCGGCCTCTACATATACATAATAGCCGTCATCAAAGGCAAATGCCAGCGGATATTCATCGTTTTCGCACCAGTCCACCAAAGCATACATTTCTTCGGGGGTCATGGTGTCGGCATACAGGCGCTCTCCCAGGCGGGTTTCCACCTGCGCGCCGTTGGCACAGATAAAATAATCCGGCTTCACACCGCGCAGCAGCTTGGGGGGCAGCGCCCCGCGGCAGCGCCCCGTGGCCACAGCCAGCTTTACGCCTGCCGCCTGCACGGCGTTCAGGGCATCGGCCACCGGGCGGGTAATCCTCTCCTCCCCAGTGGGGCGAACCGTGCCGTCAAAATCAAAAACCAGCAACTTATACTTCATGTTTTATGTTCTCTTTCGCGTTATTTTACATTCCCAGCAGCATCAGCACAAGGCCGGTGGCAGCGCCCATGCCCCACAAAAGCACCGTGATCATCAGGTTCTGCTTCCAGCTGGGATTGGCGCGCCACAAAACAGCCAGGCCCACCCCTGCGCCCGAGCAAAGGCCCGCCACCATAGAGGCAAAGCCGATGGCGCCGGTTTGATACAAACTTACCATCATTACGCTGGCGGCGCAGTTGGGGATCAGGCCGATCAATGCGGCCACGAAGGGCTGAAAAACGCCCAGCCCGCCCAAAAAGGCGGCAAAAGCGTCCTGCCCTACCGATTCAATGACAAAGCCGATCACAAGGCTGAACAGCAGAATAAAGCCAAAGATCTCGGCTGTGTGGTGCAGCGCCGCCCACACGATGCTGCCCTGCTCTTCGTGTTCCTCGTGGCAGTCCACCTCGTCGGCACGGCCCCGGAAACCGCCGCGCAGGCTGGGGGGCAGCAGCTTGAACACCACAAAATCCAGCAGCAGGCCAAACAGCAGCGCAAACAGAATTTTTACCGCGATCAGGCGCATCATCTGGGGCCACAGCGTAGGCTCGGCGATCAAAAGCGGAATGGCTTCGTCTGAGGTGGCCAGAAATACGGCCATCATGGTGCCCATGGTGATCACACGGCTGGCATAAAAGTTGGCTGCCGCCGCCGAAAATCCGCACTGAGGCACACAGCCCAGCACCGCCGCCGCAAAGCAGCCCCAGCGCCCGCCGCCTGCCAGCACACGCTCAATGCTTTCGCCGTGGTGGCGCTCGATATATTCAATAATAAGATAGGCTGCAAACAAAAAAGGCAGCATTTTGACACTGTCGATCAGTGCCTCGAGAAGAACTTCAATAAACACAACGTCTCCTTACTGATTCAATTCGGGGTTCTGCGGGTGCTGCCTTGCGCCGCTGCATAAGCGGCACAGGGCGGCATCAATATTTTTTCATAGCCGGGGCTACCAGCGTAAGGCCGCACCATGCAGCCTGATACAGCACCACGGCGGGCAAAACAAGCCCTGCCAGGCCGCCAGTGACTGCCAGCGCTATGCCAAACACACAGCTGGCTGCCACCGATGCCGTGATCATCAGGCTGGCTGCGCGCCCGGCTGCACGGGCTGCCAAAGCGGCGCGAATGCCGCCCGCGGCGCTGGCAAAGCTGCCCAGATGCACCATGCAGCCGCCGGATGCCTCGGCAAAGGCCAGCCGAGGCGCCAAACGGTTTTTCTGTGCATTGTTCAAAAGGCGCACTTCGCCGGGGTTTAAGCCGTAGGCATTTTCAATATTTTCTCTGGAAATACAGAAATCATCGCTGCTCACCAGCAGGCTGTAGCCCTCGGCGCGCAGCATTTGCAGGGTGGAGTGCACCGTGCGGTCGGTGGCATAGCTGAGCAGGAACATACCGTACAGCCGGCCCGCCACCGCCAGATACACCGGGCTTCGCTGGCCCTTGGTGTAGCGGTTTTCATAGTCCATGCTGGGGATTTCAATGTTGTGCTCGGCCATCATTTCACGGTTGCCCATGATCACGCGCTGGTTGTCGATCCACGCAACAATGCCCTTGCCTGCGGTTTTGGTAACGCCTTCGGTTTTAAACAAAAGGCGGCTGTCGTTTTGCAGAATGCCCATGAACACTTCTTTCAGGCCATTGCTGCTGTATTGCATCACGCTGGCTGCATACAAAATAGCCAGATCAATGCGCTCTTTGCGGAAGGTTTTGATGCCGTGCAGATGAATGCATCCGCTGGGGAACAGATCGTCGCTGGTAACATGCAGCAAATTGCTTTCTGCCAGCTCCTCGGCCGATTCCCAGCCCGGCACCACCGCGCCCACCCGGGCAGCGCCCTTGCTGCACAGCTCCATGGGAAGGCTGCTGCCCAAAATCGAGGCCAGCGGCGCACCCATGCACAAAAGCCCCGCTGCCGAGCTTACCGCCCCGGCAGCATCGCCGCCAAGGCCAACACACAGAGCCGCCGCCAACAGGGCACACAGTGTGAGCGCCCAGCTGAGATGCTGCAGGCGCGATTCGTTTTCGCTGTCGGAATAGCTGCGGCGCAAAAACTCCTGCAAGCGGCCCGCCGGGCGGCTGAGCAGCAAAATGGGGTCTTCTTCGTCCAGCCCCTCGGCCAAACGCAGCGTTTCGTCCTGATCGGTGCAAACGGCAGCGATCTCATGGTCTACCCCGGCCTGGATCAGCTCGTTGTTTTCAAAGGCCGAAGCTGCCTGCATATAGCGGCCCGCCTGATCCATGCACAAAAGCAGCACGGCAGGGCCTGCAAAAATCGTGATGTGCAGCGGGTCGTACCATTCGGTTTTCACCAAAAATACCGCCAGCTGCAGCATGGCGCCCAGCATGGCCAGCATGGGCATGGTATCGCCGGTGGGGCGGCCCAGAATGCCGGATGCGCCGTGCCGGAGCATATCAAAGCCCAGCCCGCAGGCCGCCAGCATCACGATCATGTTCACCGCCAAAAACGGGGCCGGTGCCAGCTGCGGGTCGATCATTTCCAAAAGGGGCAGTGTGCCGCCGCGGGCAGCAGCGCCCAGATAGATCAAAAGCAGTGCCGCAAGGCCGGCAAGCACCGTGCGCAGCAAAGCACTGGCCTTTTGTGCGGCAAGCAGTGCGTGCATTTCTTCGGGGGTGTCCGGGTCCTGCACAGCAGCGGCGGCACGGCGGGGCACAAACTCCTCCTCGTCTGCCCGGGCGGCAGGCTCAGTGCCAAATTCAACGGTGTTTTCTTCGGTTTCGTCTGCCTCATCCGAAGCACGGCCAAACAGATGCAGTGCCGCGCGCATTTTGCCGGAATGCGTTTTTTCCTTGTGGGGCTGCGGCGCTTCTTCGGGCTCGGGCAGATCCGGCAGGTCCAGCTTTACCGACATGGTATCGTTTTGCCCCTCGCCTAAATCGCGGCGTTCCTCCTGCTCGTACTGGGGCACTTCGGGCTTCTGTACAGGCGCTTCTGGCTGCTGCGTGGGTTCCTCGGGCTGCTGCTCGGCCTTTTCAATGGCCTCCAGCGCTGCCTGTGCCATGCTGGCCCGCTGGGCAGCACGCTGTTCCATGCGCTGCTTGGCTTCTTCTGCCAGCCGCTGTGCCTCGGCCTGCTGGCGGGCCTGTTCGGCGGCCTGTGCCTGTGCGGCAGCCAGTGCGGCTGCCTGCTGGGCCGCCTTTTCCTTGGCCTGTTTTTCGGCCGTCAGGCGAGTGGCCAGTTCTTCGGCGGCGCGCTCTTTGGCTTCGCGCTCGGCCTGCTCTCGGGCAGCCTTTTCGGCAGCCATGCGCTGCTGTGTTTCCTTGGCTGCCTGCTCCATCGCCTGCTGGCGGGCCAGCTCACGCGCAGCCTTTTCTTCGGCCTGTTTGCGAGCCAGCTCAGCCTCACGCTTTTGGGCTTCGGCAAGTGCTTCGGCCTGCTGCCGGGCCAGTTTTTCTGCACTGATCTGCGCTTCCCGCTGCTGCACAGCCTTTACGGCCTCGGCCAGATCGTCCTGCCGGGCGGGCTGGGCCTGGCTTTGCGGCATCTCGATGGCTGCCTGCAGCGGCGGCAGCTCCTGCGTGTGCTGGGTGCGCGGCTTTTTGCCGTGGTGCAGAAACCGGGCAAAAAAGCCGCCGGCCTCCTGCTCGTCGCACTCATAATACTCCCCGTCGTCCGCATCCGCTTCCGGCTCCTGCCCGGGAATCACCGCCACGGTTTTTTTGAAAAACTGCTCAAAGTTATCGTCCACCGGCACTTCGTTGCCAAACGAACGGGTTTGCTCTAACGGGCCGGGCTGGGCCGGCTCTTTTTTGATCTCTGACAAAATGTCATTCAGCGTATCATCCGAAGCGGTGCGCCCCGGCGTGTGATTTTTATTTTCAGCCATCTTGCCTTTCACTCTCCCCCGGTTTTTACTGCATACCGCGCTGTTGCATGATCTCGTAAAGCATCACGCCCGCAGCCACCGAAACGTTGTAGCTGTCCACGCCTGTGCCGCGCGCAGCCATATCCAGCGACACCACACCGTCGCACAGCTTTTTCACCAGCGGGCTCACACCGCTGCCCTCGCTGCCCATCACCAGTGCAATGGGGCCGGTGAGATTGTTTTTGCGCAGCGACACACCGTCCATATCGGCGCAGTACACAAAAATGTTCTGTTCCTTCAGGCGGCGAATGCTTTCGCCAATGTTGGCCACGCGCGCAATGGGCAGCCGGGCAGCCGCACCGGCGCTGCTTTTGAGCACAGTAGAGGTCACCCCTGCGCCGCCGCGCTTGGGGATCACAATGCCGTGTGCGCCGCACAGCAGTGCGCTGCGAATGATCGCGCCCAGATTGTGCGGGTCCTCCACACCGTCAGACAGCACAATAAAAGGTGCTTCGCCTTTTTCTTTGGCAATGTTCAGCAGCTCTTCCAGCGTGGCATACTCTACGCCGCTGGCAAAAGCCGCCACGCCCTGATGGCTTTCGGTGCCGCACATCAGGCGCAGCTTGTTGGTGTGGGCGCGCTTCACCACAGCCCCGGCATCCTTGGCAAGTGCCGTATAGTAGGCCGCCACCTGCGGGGGCATGGTGTCGCTCAGGAACACCGTATCCACCCCCTTGCCGCTTTTCAGCAGCTCGGCCACAGGGTTTTTGCCGTAAACCAGCTGGTCGCCCTCGCGTTCTTCGCGCTCGGGGCGCTCGGCCTCCTGGGGGCGGCGCTGGGCGGCACGGTCGGCACGGTCGGTGCGAGGGGCAAAACGAGCGTTCTTATCTTTTCGTTCCATCATAACTTTTTTCAGTCTGGCTTTTTTGCAGCAGCCAACATTCTCCTTTAACTTTTCTCTATTTTCGGGCAGCATTTTAGGCAGCCGGGTCTAATGCGTATTTTAACCCATATATTATAGCATTCTTTGCGGTTTAATGCCACTGTTTGCGTTGTTTTTTTGTTTTTCAGCCATTTTTTACATCTTATTCATAATGCGGGGCCAGCGCCCGCCAAAACATGCGGGGCCAGCGCCCGCCAAAACGCCCTGCTGGATTTTGGCCCTTTTGCCTGGTTTGTATTCCTTTGCATTTTTGCCCTGCCCTCTTCATGCCGGGCTTCGGCCGTACCTTGAGAAATGATCAAAAACCGGCAAAAAAACTGTTTTTACTGCCACTTTCCGCTTCATTTGTTCATTGTCACAGATTTTGCTTCTGTAATTTGTCACTTTAACTAAAAGCGCTGCCGGGTTCTTGTTTTTCCGGCCTTGAAGCGCATTTCTTCGCCTTTGGGTTTCGGCAAAACGCGATTGCTTTTATTTGTAAATTGGCTTATACTGGTCTTGTATAAAACGGCTGAAAAGCTTTGTTTGAATTTGAAAGGTAGGTAGTTTATTATGCTGGTAAACGCAACCAATATGCTCTTGAAGGCCCGCGACGGCCATTACGGTGTAGCCCAGTTCAACATCAACAATCTGGAGTGGACCAAAAGCGTTCTGCTGCAGTGCGAGGAAATGAAGAGCCCTGTGATCCTGGGTGTTTCCGAAGGCGCCGGCAAGTATATGTGCGGCTTTAAAACCGTTGCCGCCATGGTAAAGGCCATGGATGAAAGCCTGGGCATCACGGTTCCCGTAGCCCTGCATTTGGATCACGGCACCTACGAGGGTGCCAAGGCCTGCATTGAGGCCGGTTTCACCTCCATCATGTTTGACGGCAGCCATTATTCCATTGAAGAAAACATTGCCAAAACCAAAGAGCTGGTGGAGCTGGCACATGACAAGGGCCTGAGCATCGAAGCCGAGGTGGGCTCTATCGGCGGCGTGGAAGACGGCGTTGTGGGTGCAGGCGAGATCGCTGACCCCGAGGAGTGCGCTAAGATCACCGATCTGGGCATTGATTTCCTGGCTGCAGGCATCGGCAACATTCACGGCGTGTACCCTGAAAACTGGAAGGGCCTGGATTTTGAGGCATTGGAGCGCATCCATCAGGCTACCCACAATATTCCCCTGGTGCTGCACGGCGGCACCGGCATCCCTGACGAGATGATCCACAAGGCCATCACGCTGGGCGTAAGCAAGATCAACATCAACACTGAGTGCCAGCTGGTATTTGCCGCTGCCACCCGTGCTTACATTGAGGCAGGCAAGGATCAGCAGGGCAAGGGCTTTGACCCCCGCAAGCTGCTGGCCCCCGGTGCCGAGGCCATTCGCGCCAAGTGCGCCGAAAAGATCCAGCTGTTCGGCAGCGAAAACAAGGCTTGATCTTCTTTTTAAAAATTCCGCAGAATTTTGCCGGGCAGAAAGTGTTTTCTGCCCGGCTTTTTGGTAGCCAAAAAACGCCTGCTCCGGTTTTGCCGCAAAGCGCGCCGGAACAGGCGTTTTTCTATAACAGATCGATCAATCCAGCTCGTTTTCGCTGGCCAGTTCTTTAATGGTAGTAAGCAGTGCCGGAATCATCTGCTTTTTGCGGCTCACGATGCCGGGCAGAACGGCCATGCCGTCCTTTACATCCACATTAAATGCCTTGCGGATCACCTTATCGGCATTCTTGCCGTTCAGCAGCAGCTCGGTGGTGCTGGTGCGCACATCCGTGAACATATAGAACACAAAGCGCAGCCCCTGCTTTTCGCGGGCGGTTTCCAGATAGGGCCCCACCAGCTTTTCGCTGGCCTTGCGGTTTTTCTCGGTCATGTAGCTGCCCTGGCCCACGCCAAACTGAATATCGGCAGTGCCAAACACCTTGTAGTCGCCATTGAAGATCTCTTCTGCGGTTTTTCCGGTCACATCGCCGCCTGCGCCAAACATGGCATCGCCATATTCCTCAATGTCCACACCGGCGATCTCGGCCAGCTCTTTGGCGGCAGCCTTATCAAACATGGTGCAGGTGGGGCTGCGGAACATCAGTGTGTCGCTCAGAATAGCGCTCAGCATCAGGCCGGCCATTTTTTTGTCGGGCTTGATGCCGTTTTCCTGATACATGGCGTTGATGATGGTGCAGGTGCAGCCCACGGGCTCGTTGCGGAAATGCACGGGGCCGTCGGTTTCGGTGCCGCCGATGCGGTGATGGTCAATGATCTCCAGCAGATCGGCCTGATTCATGCCTTCCACGGCCTGGCTCATTTCGTTGTGGTCCACCATGATCACCTGCTTGCGGTGCAGGTTCATCATGTTACGGCGCGAAACCACGCCCATGTAGCAGCCATCGGCATCCAACACGGGGAAATAGCGATAGCGCACGCTGGCCATGATCTTGCTGGCCTGCTCCACCGAGGTGTCGGGGGTGAAATTGATCAGCCCCTCTTTGGTCATGTAAAATCCGATGGGGGCTGCCTGGCTGATCATCTGGCCTGCCACATAGGTGCTGTTGGCAGTGGTAAGCACCACCACGCCCTTTTCTTCGGCCAGCATACACACCGTGCGCGACAGCTTGGCGTTGGCACACACAATAATGCAGCCTGCCTCCATTTCGATCGCGGCCAGCTGGCTTTCGCTGCGGTTGGCCACGATCACGATATCGCCCTTGCTCACGGCGCGCTCCACTGCCTCGGCATTGCCCGAGCCCACAATGATGCGCCCCTCGGCGTATTTGTTTTCCACGCTGCCCACCACTACACTGGCTTCAAGCGTTTCCATGATATTTTTGTAGCTGGTATGGGTTTTGCTGAGCACATAAGGGTCCAGACTGTCCATATTGGCCGTGGCGATATCCTTTACCGTGATCACGCCCTGCAGGTGCTTTTCATCGTCCAGAATGCACAGCGTATCGATTTTTTCATCACGCATGGCCATCCATGCACGGCGCAGGGTCATATCCCCCTTCACGCCTTCCATTTCGCGGATATCCACATCCCGGATCTGGGGGCTGACATCCATCAGCAGGCGCGGCACGGGCACCTTGAAGCGGTTCAGCACAAACTCGGTTTCACGGTTCAGGTTTCCGGCACGGCAGGGCACGCATTCCTTGTTGCCCTCCACCTGATTTTTCAGGTTGGCATAGGCAATGGCTGCGCAGATAGAGTCCGTATCCGGATGCTGATGGCCGATCACATGGATATGGTGACGGTTGAGTTCCGTTTTCATAGGTATGATTTGCTCCTTTTCAGGTGATTGCTCGTTCGGCCGTGAAACGCCGGCCGGGCAGGCTTTCTTGTTTTATCTTTTTGATTATAACACATTGCTGTGCCCTATGGGAAGTAAAAACTCTTGATCGCAGTGATAAGGCTGCTTTATTTTTTCCGGATTTTTTCACACCATGTGCAGCCAAAACTATTGACAAGGCCGTTTGCATGAATTAAACTTAAAACAAGTATGCAATACACACTGTACTTATAATAAAAGAGGTTGTTTATGGAAAGAAAGGATTTGCGCAACATCGCGATCATCGCCCATGTTGACCACGGCAAAACCACTCTGGTAGACCAGCTGCTCAAGCAGGCTGGCGCTTTTCGCGAAAATCAGCAGGTGGCTGAACGCGTGATGGACAGCGGCGACATTGAGCGCGAGCGCGGCATTACGATTCTGGCAAAAAACTGCAGCTGCATTTACGACGGTGTTAAGATCAACATTGTCGACACCCCCGGCCACGCCGACTTTGGCGGCGAGGTGGAGCGTGTTCTGAAAATGGTAAACGGCGTTCTGCTGCTGGTTGACGCTGCTGAGGGCTGCATGCCCCAGACCCGCTTTGTGCTGCAGAAGGCTTTGCAGCAGAACCTGAGCCTTGTGATTGCTGTGAACAAGATCGACCGCCCCGATGCCCGTATCAAAGAAGTGATCGACGAAATTCTGGAGCTTCTGATGGACCTTGGCGCCACCGACGAGCAGCTGGACAGCCCCATGGTGTTCTGCTCCGGCCGCAACGGCACTGCCAGCTATGACTGGGTGCATCCCGAAGAGGCTACCGACATGAAGCCCCTGTTCGACACCATTCTCAAGTATGTCAAGTGCCCCGAGGGTGACCCCGCTGCTCCCTTCCGTATGCTGTGCTCCAGCGTGGACTACAATGACTTTGTGGGCCGTATGGGCGTTGGCCGCATTCAGGACGGCACCGTCAAAGTTGGCGATGCTGTGCAGGTTTGCGACTGGCATGACGAAAGCGTGAAGATCAACGGCCGCATCACCAAGCTGTTTGACTTTAAGGCAAACGGCCGTGAAGCCTGCGAAACCGCCGCTGCCGGTGATATCGTTGCCTTTGCCGGTATTCCCGATGTGAACATCGGCAACACCATTTGCAACCCCGGCAAGGTTGAGCCCCTGCCCTTCGTGAAGATCACCGATCCCACCGTGGAAATGACCTTTGCCGTAAACGATTCTCCGTTTGCCGGTAAAGAGGGCAAGTATGTAACCAGCCGCCAGATTCGCGACCGTTTGCAGAAAGAGCTGCTGAAGGATGTTGCTCTGCGCGTAGAGGACAGCCCCACGTCTGATTCCTTCCGTGTGATGGGCCGTGGTGAAATGCACCTGTCGATCCTGATCGAAACCATGCGCCGCGAAGGCTATGAGCTGCAGGTAAGCCCTCCCCATGTTTTGACCCACGAGGAAAACGGCAAAACCATGGAGCCTATGGAGCGCGTTGTGATCGATGTGCCCGAGGAATACCAGGGCGCTGTGATGACTGCTCTGGGCGCACGCAAGGCACTGCTGATGAATATGCAGCCCATGAACAGCCGTTCTCGCCTTGAGTTCCGTATGCCCAGCCGCGGCCTGTTTGGCTATCGCAGCCAGTTCCTGACCGATACCCACGGCGAAGGCATTATGAACACCATTTTTGATGGCTACGAAGAGTGGCAGGGTGACATCAGCACCCGCAGCACCGGCTCGATCGTGAGCTTTGAAACCGGCGATGCCGTGACCTACGGCCTGTACAATGCCCAGCAGCGCGGTACCCTGCTGATCGGCGCCGGTGAAAAGGTGTATGAGGGCATGGTGATCGGCTACACGGCCGATGGCAGCGACATTGATGTGAACGTGTGCAAAACTAAGCACCTGACCAACACCCGTGCCAGCGGCAGCGACGATGCGCTTCGCCTGGTCCCCATCAGCCCCCTGAGCCTGGAGGGTTCGCTGGAGTTCCTGGCCCCGGACGAGCTGCTGGAGGTTACCCCCGAGCATCTGCGCATTCGCAAGCGCGTGCTGAACCACGAGCTGCGCATGAAGGCTTACGGCAAAAAGAAAAACGGCTGATTTTTCTGCCGATAAGAATCTGTAAAAAAGCAGCACATTCTGGCTTCAGAATGTGCTGCTTTTTGCATTGCCAGGGCCCGGCTGCCGTGATTTCGGGCCTTTATTTTATGCGCGCTTATATAACTTATATAAAATGAGATTGCCGCAGCCAAAGGTGTGCCTTCCGGCCAGCTGCATGCTTTCGGAAGCCTTCAAGCCTTCGCCCCTGAACCTTTCCCCAATCACAACAATACAAACAGCCCCACGCCATGCACCAAAGCGGTGCCGGCGTGGGGCTGTTTTGCCTGATTCAGGCTATTATTTACAAAATTACCGTTACACGATGTTCAGGAATACCGTAATGATCGCCGAGTTGACCAGATTGATAAACAGGCTGCCCACCAGCGGCACAATAAAGAATGCGCTGGGCGAAGAGCCGTATTTGGAATCGATCACCTGCATATTGGCCATAGCCGTGGGCACAGCGCCCAGACCAAAGCCGGTTTGGCCAACCGTCATCACGGCAGCATCGAAGTTTTTGCCCATCACGCGGAAGGTAACAAAAATGCCGAACAGAGCCATCAGGATCATCTGTGCGATCAAGATCACCAGCATGGGCAGGGCCAGATCGATCAGCTTCCACAGCTTCATGGTCATCATGGACAGCGCCAGGAACACCAGCAGAGAAATGTTGGAGATCATAGAAAGCTCGGGCAGCTTCAGATCCAGCTTTTTGCTGTGATCCGAGATGTTTCGCAGAATAGCAGCGGCTGTCATAGCGCCCACCGATGCGGGGAACTCAACGCCGGTCTTTTTGAGCATCACGGAGATGAAAGTGCCTACGCCAATGGTGAACAGCACCTGATAGGCGGCAGCGGTCATGCGCTTTTCATCTACAGGAACCTTCTTTTCGTCCGAGCCGAACTTCATATCCATGGCTTCGGGGTTAGGCTTCAGATTGTTATGCTCGATCAGGTAACGGCCAACAGGGCCGCCCAGCAATGCGCCTGCCACCAAGCCGAAGGTGGCTGCTGCCGTTGCAATGGTGGTGCCTGCATCCAAGCCTGCGCTTTCCAGAGCCGGGCCCCATGCAGCGGCTGTTCCGTTGCCGCCCACCATGGGGATCGAGCCGCAGGCCAGACCAACCAGAGGATCCACGCCCATCACCTTGCAGATCACAACGCCAAGGCCATTCTGGAACACCACCAGAATGCTGGAAAGGATCAGGAACACAATCACCTGCGGGCCGCCCTTTTTCAGCAGCTTCCAGCTGGCGGTATAGCCGACGCCTGCATAGAACAGCAGGCTGAAGAATTCATTGAACGAGCTGTCCAGCGAGATCTTGCACAAGCCGGACACATTCAGCACGGTGATGGCAATGGCAAACAGCACACCGCCCACCACAGGCGTGGGGATACAGAACTTGCGCAGAACCGACACATGGCGCTTGATAAAATCGCCCAGCATCAAAACCAAAATTGCTATCGCTATGGTATAGTACACATTTAAGCTGATTTCAAGCATAAACTCTTTCCCCTTTCTTACAGCGCCGCTTTTTATACCTGCGGAACGCCATCCTTCATCAAAGTTTTTCCATCGGCCACGATCGTGCCGTCCTTCATGATCACATCATAGTGGCAGGCAGCCTTTACGGTGCCGCCCAGCGTGATGCTGGTGCCAATGCCGATGTGGCAGGTGCCGAACACACCCTCATCCTCCAGCATAAAGCCGCAGAAATGGCACTTGGGGTTCAGGCCCACGCCGTGCTCCGCGATATTGTACACATTGGGATCGTTTTTCGAGGCCAGGTTATCCGCCAGCATCTTGGCCTGACGGCCGCCCGAAATATCCACGATGCGGCCATTTTCCACCTTCAGCGTAACAGGCTCTTCCAGCACGCCGATGCCGATATAGGGAATGCTGCCATCGGCCACGATCACACCGTTTGCGGTGCCCTCCAGCGGGGAAACATTGGCTTCTACCGTGGGCAGCGTGGAAAACTGGCCCGGCTCCACCATGCAATACAGCTTGTTGCCGCGGCGGCCCTTTGCCGAATACTCCAAATGGGTTCCGCTGGGAGATGTGAGCACGATTTTTTCTGCGCCTGCCATGCCCTCGGCCATGGCGGTACACACGCGCTTTGCCTGCTCAAAATCGCCCTCAATGCCGCCATGCATCATCATTTCTTCTGTGAAATGGGTCAGCACCAATCCGCGGGAGCCTGCGGCAATGGCTTCTTTCACCGCGTGGGTGTGCGTGATCGATTTTCCCACCACGCTGAGGAACGCATCGCTGGCTTTCATGGCTGCTGCAATTTCCTTGGGCGGCTCTTCGCTATCCTGCTTGCGGGGCTCCATAATGCAGATCGCCGGTTCGGCGCCCACACGGTACACTTCAGTGGCAAGCGCCTGTGCAATGCTCATGCGCGAAAGCTCGGTAACGATCAAAACCTGCTCGCCCGGCTGGATCTTTGCGCATACATTGACGACCTTGCTGGCCCCACGGGACATATAGATGTTTTCCATTTGCTTTGCTTCCTCCTTTTTTTATCAGGGTGCTTTTGAATGCCGGGGTCGCTGTGTTTGGGGAATGCGGAGGGCCGCTTGGGCCGTTTTCCGCGCCAAAAGCTGCTGCCTTTGCACAAAAACACAGAAACCAGGGCCTTTCAGCCGCACTGTGGTTGGGTGAATTCTCATTCACTTCCTATATTCTATATTATACAGAATATAGGAAGTGTGTCAAGCCTTGTGATAAAAAAAACAGGCAGGGCAGTTTTTGTACTGCCTTGCCTGTTTTTGAAATTTCTTGTATTTTCGCGTTTTTAAGTGCTGATGCAGCAATGATGGCTTTCCTGTTCTGCCGGTGTTTCGATTCGTTGAACGGGCATTGTGCGGTGCCGCCTTAATGCTTTGGATCTATAAACTTTCGCCCGTTTCGGATATGCTCTGAAACAGCCTCCTGTGCTTTTTGCTTGTCACGGGCTTCCATGGCCCGAATGATCTCAAGATGCTCTGCCGTGATCGCGGCCCTGCGCTCGGCGCTGGCGGCGGAGAATTTTTTATCCCTGCTGATGATGCCCCTGATCATGTCCAGCAGGTTGTGCAGCGTTTGATTGTGGCTCAGCGTGTAGATATACTCATCAAATCGCCGACTTTCCTCAAAAAAGTCCTGTGTATCCTCGGCCTGCTGGTAGTGCTCTACCAGCTGATACAGCGCCTGAATATCGGAATCCTGCAAATGCTCGATTGCCTCGGCCACAGCCAGGCGCTCCAAAGCTTCACGGCAGGCGTATGCTTCGGAAATTTCCTGCTGGTTCAGTGTTCGCACAACCGTTCCGTGATAGGGAACATATTCCACAAAGCCATCGCTGGCCAGCCGCCGGATCGCTTCTCGTACCGGTGTAGCGCTCACATTCATCTGTTTGGCCAGATGCTGCTCTTTCAGCTCGGTTCCCGGCGGCAAAGTTCCGTTGGTGATCAGCTCTATCAAATTTTGGTAAACCTGTTCATTTAAAGTCACTCTTTTTACTGTATTAAAATTTTGATTGTTCACAATAAACCACTTTTCCGTTTTCTACACAAGATCACTTGTTTATTTCTTTATACCGAGTTTAGTATACCGCAGTTTACCAATCAAAGTCAATTTATTTTGTGCAGCATTTACAAAACATCTCTGCTGCCCGGCATGGCACAGGCTTTTGGGGCAGTTACTGCAAGCAGCTCTGGCCCGCCTGCTGAGCTTTACGTTTCTAAAAATCTTTTTCCCTTCCCCACGATGCCTATTTTGGGGCTGCCGCCCGAGCCGCGGCATACGCCGCCGGGTTTTATTTTTATCATGTATATGCTTATTTTTATGCAGCATATCACAGCAAAACTCTTTTTCTTTCCATTTTTTTATTTTTTTCAGAAAAACTGTTGACATTTTTTCTCCATGTGCTATAATATCACTTGTTCGGCGGGCACTCAGCCAGCCGGAACAAACAATATGCGGATGTGGCGGAACTGGCAGACGCGCTAGATTCAGGTTCTAGTTCCCTTAAAAGAGTGTGGGTTCAAATCCCTTCATCCGCACCAACGAAGAAGCTCCAAGCTTAAGCTTGGAGCTTCTTCGTTTATTTACAGTAAAAGCGGCAAGGATATCCCCCTGCTTCGGGTGTCCCTGCCGCCTTTTCGATAACTCTATTTTTTCTGCCTATTCTGCCCGCTGCCAGCTTCACCCCACCGAATAGCGCAAAATCGTTTTGAGCCTGCTTTTGGGGGTGCGTTTTGCATTGTTTAAATAAATTTCACGGTGCCAGTTTTCCAGGCGCTTGAGGCCGTGCATCGGCCCTTTTCTAATAAGAAATATACGATTTTGAATAACCGGCTGCCCTGCATATCATCACCCCGGTTTTATTATACCGCAAAAACAAGACAAAAAGTGTCATGTTTTTACACATATAATAGCCAAGCACGCCCGGCACGGGAAGCTTCTCCGTGCCGGGCGCGTTTTTCCTTTTTATACTGCTTCACAAATGCTCTGCCAGGTTTGCGGCAGCATGCTGCTGGCCGCAAGCGTAATGCTGTAGCCGCTGCCGCACACAAGATACACCTGCGCAGCCTCGCTGTAAGCGCTCAGTGCCCGGGCTGCACCGGCAAGGGTGTGCGGCTGCCAGTCGGTAAAGCCCTGCACCCCGGCCAGTCCGGCATAGGCCTGAAGCTGCTCTTCGCTGTAGGCTTCGGCCATAAACTGCTCGCCGTTTTGGTAGTTAAAATACACAATGCCGTTTTCCCCTGTTAAAATCAGGCAGAGCACGGCCTGCTGCCCGCTCAAAGGCTCCTGCGCTTTGCTCTCGATCTGTATAAGCCCGCCGGGCACTGTGTAAGTCTGCCTGTCGACATTTTCGCTATTCTGCAAAAGGGCCTCGGCCTTTGGCAGGTCGCTTTGCGGCAAAAGCCCGGCTTCGGCCAGCCTTTGCAGAGCGTTTTGGGCTCTCTGCAGGCTTTCTTCGCTTACGGGCACGCTCTGCCAGCCGCCGCTTTGCCAGCTTTCAAAGCCTATATCAACGCCGGTGATATGCAAACTGTCATACAGCACACAGGCCGTATGATTCTGCACGGCCTGCGCCCCCAGCCCGGCCGCGGCGGTCTGCGTATGTGGCCCGGCCAGCAGGGCCTTATCCCAGGCGGCAAACACGCCAAACGGCAGCAAAAGCCCGATCAGCACGATGGCTGCGCACAGTGCCAAAAAGCGGTTTTCCTGTTTTTTATTCATCGGCGGCCTCCTCCCTGTCTGCACTTTCTGCCCGTGGCAGGGCCAGGCTCACGCAGGTGCCCTGCTTTTCGCGGCTCTGTATTTTCAGTTCGGTGCCGTGCGCCGCCGCGATCTTGGCACACAGCGCAAGGCCAATGCCGCTGCCGCCGTTTGCGTGGCTGCGCGATTTATCCACCATATAAAAGGCTTCGGTCACGCGGGGCAGATCCTTTGCCGGAATACCGCAGCCATTGTCCTGCACCGAAAGTACCACTCTGCCGTTTTCGCTCTCGCTTTTTACCAGTATCTCTGCACCGGGCACGCCTTTGCAGGCGGCCTGTGCATTCAAGATCAGGTTGCGCAAAAGGTCGGCCATCAGTGCTTTGTCAGCCTGTACCGTTCTGCCTGCCGCTTCTATGCGTGGCTCAGGCTCTGCGGCCTGCGGCAAGCTGCGCAGCGCCTCAGCAAAAAGGGCGCTGTCGCTCACCGGCTGCTTGTTCAGTTCGGCGTTTTCGCCCAGCTTCAGCAGCGCCGTCAGGCTGCGGCTCAGTGCTTCCAGCCGCCGGGTCTCGTGAAAAATATAATTGGCGGCCTCACGGTTCAGCGCGGGGTCATCCGGCTGCGCCCGCACCAGATCGGCATAGCCCAGCATGGCGGTCATGGGGGTTTTCACCTCGTGGGTAAAGGCTGCGATAAAATCGTTCTGGCGGCAGATGGTCTCAGCCAGCAGCCGTTTTTTGGCCTGCACGGCCTCGGCCATGGCATCAAAGCTGCGGCTGAGCCCGGCCAGTTCGTCCCGTCCCGGCAGCGCCGTGCGCTGGGCGTAGTTTCCCTCGGCAATGCTTTGGCTGGCCGCTTGCAGCACGGTGAGCGGCCTTGTTACGCTGCGGCTGAACTGCCAGGCCGCCGCACCGCCCGCCGCCATGACCAGGGCAAATGCTGCCAGCCATGCGCGCAGCTGGGCATCACGCGCGGCAAACACTCCGCTCACATCGGCGGCACTCAAAAGGCTTATCTGCACACCCGGCACCTCCAGCGGGCGCGCCGTCAGCAGATACCACCGGCCACCCGCTTTTTGCAGCTGCCAGCTTTCGGGCCCGGTCTGCACTGCCTGCTGCTTTATGCTTGTCGGCAGCTCTGCGGGCAAGTCAGAATACAGCGGCTGCGAGCCGTTCAGCCACAGTGCCAGGCTGCTGCCCTCGGTCTGTTCGGCATATTGGCGGGCCGCCCCGGCCAGCACTGAAAGCGGCGGTGTGCCGTTCTGTGCCTCTTCGGCGGCAAAAATATTCTGCAAAACGGCATATGCCTGGCCCGACTGGTGGGTTTGCAGCGCCGTTCGGGCCGCTTCCAGCCCGGCCGAAAAGCTCTGTCCGATCAGCATAAGGCTTGCCGCACACAGCGCCCCGGCCAAAAGCGCTGTACACCCGGCTGCCAGCTTGGCGGAAAATCTCATAGCACGCTCCTTTCTTATATACCCTTTAAGGCTTTCTTAATCATAAAAATTTGTGCCCAGCAGAGTTGCTGCCTTCCAGTCGGCATTTCCGGCCAGGTAGTCTTCTACCTTGGCAAAGCCGTAAATGCCGTTTCCGCTCTGGGCTGTGTAGGGCACGCCGTCCGAGCCGATCACCTGGCGGTTATAAAGCTCTTCGCTGATGTGGGCAAACACCCAAACATCGTTGTGGGCAGCCATTCTCGGGCTTTGCGGGGCTACACCGTCTTTATACCAGGTGATCGGCTGCATGCGCGTTTCGCCGGTTTCATAGTTCAAAAGGTAGGCCGTATACTGCCCGTTTTCCTGGATCTGCACGGTCTGCCATGCGCCGATGCTCTCGATCGAATAATCGGCTCTCACCGCGCCGGGCAGTTCCAGCTGGCGGGTGGAGGTCTCGCCGCTCTGCAGGTCAAATTCCGTCAGTTCTCCGCTTTCGCTCAAAAAGCGGGCCATGCTGCCCTGCACCTGGCACTGGATCCCCTGCCCGGCCTCCCAGGTAAACGGGGTCTCGCTCATTTCACCCGCCGTGCTCAGCAGCCACAACTTTTCCTGCACCTTATTCGCCTTGGCATCTTCCTCCTGCAGCCAGGCACGCAGCTCTTCCTCGGTGGCCGCATCGCCTTTTGGAATCAGCGGGTTTTCGGGGCGGCTGGCAGTCTCACGCACCAAAAGCTGGTCCTGCCAGCAGCCGATCACGCGGTATTCCTCTACCCCCTCGGGCAGGCTTGTTTCATAAACCGTTTTTACGCCATTCTCGTTTACGCATAATACGCGGAAGCGCTTTTGGCTGTAATCGGCATCCTCTATATACAGGCTGCTGCCGTCACTGTAAACGATGTCGAGCCCGCTCATATCCGGCAGCTCGTTTCCCTCTGCCATGCGGATGCGGTTTTCGCCGTTTGCATCGGTCCTGTCGATATAAGCGCCCTCACTGTTATTGAAGCGCCCATCTATAAACCAATACACCTGGCTGCCATCTGCCGCCGCATAGCGGCTGGGCACGCAGCCGTTTGCGATCTGCGCCAGATACGCAGGGCAGCTTTCGGCATTGTGCGCACAGTTTGCCCGGCTGCACAGCACGCTCTGCTCGCCGCTTTCGGGGTCGATCTTGGTCATAAAATATTTTCCCGCGTCGTTCACATTCATCACGGCATAGGCGGCACTTTCGTTCATGGTTGCATAGCGGCACATATTGATACGATGCAGTGGTGCGCCCTGCTGCCTTTGCGGTGCCGCCGCAGCGCTTGCGGCGGGCTCTTCTGCCGGGGCGGTCATGGGCTGCTGCGAGTTGGTGGCACCTGCGCAGGCCGTGAGCAGTGCGGCAGCCAGCAGTGTGCTAAAAAGTTTCAGCTTTTTCATAAAACAAAGCTCCTTTCGCTTTTGTGTTGGCCACAGTATAGCCTGCCCATGTTTCCGGCGTGTGACATTACAATTATAAATTCATATAAATATATCAGTAATCACAATTTAAAGCCGCCTCTTCTAAAAGCTAATTACCATAGCCAAAGGAACAGGCGGTTTTTGAGCAATATCAATTCAGTCTTTATAAGAAAATAAATATCAATTGGGGAAAGCTCTTATTTTTTCTTTATTATATAAAATGTCTTTTCCACCCATAGAAAATTTACCTTAAAGACTTTTATTTTTTCTCTTAGCACATTTCGGACATTTGTGCCCTTTTGTGCGGATACAAATAGCTGTTTTCCATTCGTGCCCGCACTGAAAACATTTCCACCATACCTTTTTGCTACTTCCAGGGAGCAATCGGCTTGGCTCCAATCCAATATTTTTTTGATAATCCCATTCTTTCAGTAATTCAGGATACAAAGTTGCCAAGTCATTTACGCCACTTTTAGGAACTCGTCCACTACAGCATGGGCATCCAACTCCTTTTTTTCGATTGTTTGGGCTTGCTTCCCACTCATAGCCGCACTGTGAACACTTCCACCAAACCGGTTGAAAACGCCCCGCTGTGATATCGTAGGGCGATAATTCTCCATTTTTCGTAGGATGCCACTCTTTTGCAAGCGCCGGCATCGTTTCAGCAAGAGCCCCCACTCTTTTTACAACTTGTTTAGTATATGTAACTCCCCGTCTGCGCTTAGAGCATTCCGCACAGCCATACCTTCCTTGACGTGTCATGCCGTTAATGCTACATTGCCACTCATGACTACAATTTGGGCATTTCCACCATACAATTTGATTAGAACTAACTGTAAACATGTCAGGTGTTAAATTTCTATTTTTGGAATAGTCCCAGTTCTTAGCAACATCAGGACGGACTTCTGCCAAAGAATTCTTTATATTACTTAAATAGCTAAGGATGTCTGCTCTATCCTTTTGCAAATTGGCTTTGATTTCACTATGAAAGTACTGAGATTTTTTTCTCATCCATAAAATTGAATTGTAATCAATAGATTCCAGTATTTCATTGATTGTTTCTTCCAATTCAGCATATGTCCGTACTTTTGGTATGTAATAAACTTTATCCGCAACCCCTTCCCATTGTAATCCTGTATTTTCTTTTACCCTAATAAGCGTTATATGGTGCTCCTTGCAAATATCATATTTCTTTTTCTCGCGCTTGAATTGTGCAGTGGAATTATGCCAATTTGCGCCGTCAAACTCAATTCCCACATGAATTGAAGGAATATAGATATCCAGTTCCATGGATTGTTCAAAAATTTCTTTATATCTATTGATTGCATCTGGATATAACTTTTTTACATAAAAGAAAATTGCTTGTTCAGGAAACGAAGTCTGACTTTTAGCATTACAAATAGGGCATTGTGTATCATCACTATTTCTATCATGAATGGTAGCTTGATACTCATGACCTAATGGACACAACCACCACACTCTTTTTCCGCTTCCTGCAGTTACATCAAACGGTGTTAAATTATTATTTTTGGTGGGATGCCATTCTTCTGCCAAGTGCGGATTTATAGTCGCAAGGTCATTGAATCCTTTCCATACTTTGTGCCCAGAGCAATACGGACATGAATATTCCCTGTTCGTTCGTTTAACAACAAGTTGCTCATAGATATGGCCTTTTTCACATTGCCACCATACCTTTTTCCTGCTTCCTGAAGTCACATCATATGGCGTTAAATTGATATTTTTTCATAGTTCCACTCTTTTGCCAATTCCGGATTTGTAGTTGCCAAATCATTTACTCCTTTAAGCACTCTATGCCCAGAGCAATATGGGCAACTATATCCTCTTTTGGCTCGATGACCAATAGCCATTATGTAAGAGTGTCCTTTGGGGCATAACCACCAAACTTTTTTGCCCGCTCCAGGCAATGCTTCTTCTGGTTTAAAATCACCATTTTTCGTAGGATGCCATTCTTTCGCTAAGTCGGGGTATAAACTAGCTAAATCATTCTTGCCTTTTATCAATTTAATCATCGCTATCCCTCAATAAAATAAAGTAATTTCATGAGTTTTATACATTGTATCACAAAAGACAATATCATTACATTCCCAGTTCTCAAAAACACTTTCGAATGAAGATTGCGAATACTTTTACTCAAAACTATCTCTATTTTCAAAAATCAGCTAGTTGATATTATGGAGGTATTTTCACTTCTCTTTTTCGAGCATATATCCCACCTGCCGCACAGCGTGCAGCTTATCGCCCAGGTCCAGCTTTTTGCGCAGGCGGGTGATATGGGTATCCAGCGTGCGGGTATCCAGGCTCATATCATCGCCCCACAGCGTTTCATACAGGTAGTCGCGATACAGCGCCGTGCCCCGGCCGCGCAAAAGCAGCAACAGCAGCTCGTATTCCTTGCGGGTCAGTTGGATCTCCTGCCCGGCGCGCGTTACGCGGCAGGCGGCCGTATCCACCGTGCAGCCCCACAGCGAATACTGCACCGTGGCGCGGCCTGTGCGGCGCAAAACAGCCTCTACCCGGGCGGTAAGCTCTGCCGGGGCAAACGGCTTTACAATATAGTCATCGGCCCCGCTATGCAGCCCGCGCACCCGCTCTGAAACCGCATCCTTTGCCGTAACAAAAATGCTGGGCGTGCCCGTGGGGCGAATGTATTCCAGTAGGTCGTAGCCGTCGATCTTTGGCATCATCACATCCAGCAGCACCAGGTCGTAGCGGTTCTGCTCGATCAGATCGGCAGCCTTTTCGCTGCTGGTCACAGCCTGGCAGGTATAGCCCGCCGCCGTAAGCACGCGGCTGATCAGCGCCGCAATGGCCGGTTCATCGTCCACGATCAAAATAGGCAGCATACAGCCAGCCTCCTTTTATTTTTTCGTTTTCTTCTTATTATAATAGCGCAATGTTTCCGGTTTGAAAAATCGTTTTGCCTTATCCGCAAAAGCCTGCATAATCCCCCTGCTTTTATTAACAAATCACCCGCTCTGTTTGCATTCGGCTGTGCTATAATAAGGCTGCAAAATATTTCTGCAAAGGTAAGGAAGTGTTCCTTTATGTTAGACTTTTTACAAAAGGAAGAGATTGATCCCGAGCTTTTGGCCGGTATTCGTGCCTTTCGGGAAAAATATCCGGTTTCCGAGGCTTTGGCCGCCCGTGTGCCCAAGCCCCGCTATCACTATTACGGCAAAGAGATCTGGCAGGCGGCCATTGCGGCGCTGCTGTGCGGCGAAAACCTGCTTTTGGCAGGCAGCAAGGCCACCGGTAAAAATGTGCTGGCTGAAAATCTGGCCATGGCGTTTTACCGCCCTGCGTGGGATGTTTCATTTCATGTAAACATGGATGCCGCCAGCCTGATCGGCATGGACACCTTTGTCAACGGGCAGGTGCAGTTTCGGCCGGGGCCGGTGTATCTGAGCGCACAAAACGGCGGCTTTGCCGTGCTGGATGAGATCAACATGGCCAAAAACGAAGCCTTGGCCGTGCTGCACGCCACGCTGGATTTTCGCCGCGCCATTGATGTGCCCGGCTACCAGCGCATTGAGGTGCATCCTGCCGCGCGTTTTATCGGCACCATGAACTACGGCTATGCCGGCACCCGCGAATTGAACGAAGCGCTCACCTCGCGCTTTGTGGTGCTGCAAATGCCTGCCATTGCCGAGGACGGCCTTGTGCGGCTGCTGCAGGACGAATTTCCCACCATGAACAGGAAATATCGCGGACAGTTTGTGGCATTGTTTCTGGATCTGCAAAAAAAGTGCGAAAGCGCTGAAATTTCGGAAAAAGCGCTGGACCTGCGCGGCCTGCTGGATGCGCTGCGCCTTGTCCGGCAGGGCGTTGGTGCGGGGCTGGCGCTGGATATGGGCATAGCAAACAAAGCCTTTGACAGCTACGAGCAGGGGCTGATCCGCGATGTGATCGCATCGCGCATTCCTGCCAAGCTGGATCGTGCCCATTTATTTGACGAATAAACCATGGACACCGACAACTACAGCGCCGGGCAGCGGCGCGCAATCAATCTGGTGTGGACGGCCTGCGGTGATTACAGCTTTTCCCCGCAGTTTTTGGCTATGCAGGCCGACGGTTCGCCGGATTTTTATATGAATTTTGTGATCGGGCTCACCCACAAATGGCTGGGGGATGCCATGCCCAAACGCCTGTTTGCCTGCTGGCTGGGCGATGCACGGCAGGCTGAAATGGACGATCTGGCGTGGCTGGCCATTGAAAACTCCGTGTATGAGCGCGAGCTTTCCCAGCGCCCGGTGCTGGCCGAGCTGCGCCGCGCCCATGCCGCCGCGTTTTTTGCGCAGGAATACCAGCTTTCGCGGCAGGAGTGGATGAGCAAAAACCAGTTGGTATACAGCCTGATGGCTGCCCGGTGGAGATCTGTTTTGGGGCAGCGCGCTCCCCTGCTGGCCCCGTGGGAAAAAGGGCTTTCCGAAGCGCTGTGCTGCCCGGGCAGTTTAACGCCCGAACAGCTGGAACGCGCCATTTTAAGCGCTTTTCAAAAATATCTGCAATTTAACGGCACACCCCACGCCAAAAAGGCGCTGCGCCTGCATTTCAGCGATCGCTGGGCCCCGCTGCTCACCAAGCTTTTGCCCACCGAGATGGTGCGCACCGACGATCTGGCCATTGGCCGCACCGCAGCCGCCGGGCAGGGCGGCATGGTGCGCGCTGCCGGGGCGCTGCGCTCGCAGCTGCGCTCCAACGAGCGTGAAAGCGAAGACAAAGATTACATTGCGTGCTGCTTTGGGCGCAGCCTGTTTTCGGCCCGGCAGCTGGCGCTGATCGAGCAGCAGTGCTGCACCGGCAACCATTTGGGCTGCCATTTGTGGTTTTCCAAGGGGCAGCCTGAACCGGATAAAAAAGTGCGCTCTGATGCGCAGCGTTTGTTTGAACAGGCTGCCGCGCAGGCCGAATGCAACCGCGCCGATTTTGCCAAAAATCACGATCTTTATCAAAATGCGATCCTGCGCCTCACCGAGCGCATTCGCAACTGTATGCTGGTGCACCAGCAGCCCAACGCTGTGCAGGCCCGGCAGGGGCATCTGGACGGCACGCGCGTGTGGCGTGAGCCGATTTTGCGTGATGACCGTGTGTTTTTGCGCAGCGATGAGGACCCGCGGCCGGTTTTCACCGTGGATCTGATGCTGGACGGCTCGGCCTCACGCCTGCACTGTCAGGAAATTCTGGCCGCACAGGGTTATATACTGGCCAAAAGCCTGGCTGCGTGCGGCATTCCCGTGCGGGTGCTCAGCTTTTGCAGTCTGCGCGGCTACACAGTGCTGCGCATTTTAAAAGACTACGGCGATAAAAATGCCGAGCGGAACATTTTTTCTTATTTTGCCGCCGGGTGGAACCGCGATGGGCTGGCCTTGCGCGGCGCCGGGCAGCTTTTGAAGCAAAGCCCGGCCAAGCGGCATTTGCTGATTTTGCTGACCGACGCCAGCCCGGATGACAGTCACAAGATCCCGCCCACGGGTAAAATTCCGCTGAGCCGCGAATACGATGGACAGGCCGGTGTGGACGATACCGCCGAGGAGGTTCGCGCCCTGCGCCGCGAGGGCGTGCGCGTGGCCGCTGTGTTTATGGGCGAAAGCTCCAGCATGCCCGCTGCCCGCGCCATTTACGGCCAAAGCCTTGCGCGCATTCAGCGCATGGATCAGCTGGCCGCTGCCGCAGGCAAGCTGATCCAAAACGAGATCCGCGAGCTTTCGGGCTGAAAGCCTCCTTAAAAAAGCAAAAAACGCCTTGTTCCACAGCTAAAGCGGGAACAAGGCGTTTTTGTATATCGATAAAATGATGCTTTCCCTGCATGGGTCAAGCCCGGCGGCTTTGGGCCGTGCTTTAAAGCTGTGCCAGCTCCCATGCACGGATCTGCTCGAAAACCTGATTTTCTACGCCCAGGGGGTAACCGTCCACCGTGGGCTCGGCCAGGCTTTTTACGCCGTCCACACAGCCCATATCGGCCCAGCGCTGCAGATTTTCCTGCAGCCAGCCGGGGCTTGGCAGCAGATCCTGCCCGGCCAGCACGCCGAGGCAGGCGGTAAGGCCGTAAGCGCCCCAGTTGGAAACCGAGGCCAGCACCAGCCGGTCGGCCTTTACCACGCACGGATTCAGCGAAAGCTTTTGGCGCACAGCATCGGCCACATTTCCCATGCCGATCTCGTTGCCGCCATCGCCCACGCCCAGCGTGAACACACCGCGCTCGGCTGCCAGATGGAAAAATTCGTCCAGCGGGGCGGTGTTTTCGCTGATATCCACACCGCGCATATTGGCATATTTGCCCTCCTCGTTGCGGCCGCAGCGCTCGATGCTTAAAATTCCCACCGGGGAAAGCCGCGCAAGATCCTTGATATTGGGGGTGTGCCCCAGCGGCCAGTATTCCACCGCCAGCTCCAGCGGCTCGAAAAAGCTGCGGCAGACTTCATCGGTGATAATGCGGGGCAAAAAGCCCAGCTTCACCAGTGCCTGGGCAAGGCAGGCCGTACCGGCAGGGCCGTCGCTTTCGCCATGCCCCGCCACATAAAAGCCGGTGGTGAGCAGGATCGGCCCGCGCGGCAGCTCGTAGATTTTTTTTGCAGCCTCGCGGCAAAAATCGGGCTGCAGCTCACTTTGCAGCAGATCCATTCCGCGATGGCTCTGCTGCAGGATAATTTCTTCGATCGTTTCCGTTTTCATCAAGGCAGTTTCCCTTCCTTGGGCAGGCTGCCGGATCAGCGCCCGCCTCTTTTTTCTTTTCCGTATTTTCTATTTCGTTCCTGTATTTTCGTTTCCGTAATAATATTTTGCAGCACCGCACGGGTTCAGGCCGCGCGGTGCCGCATTAAATCATGCGCGAATATGGTCGCGCACCTCGCCAAAGGCGGGATAGTTTTGATAAAGATGCCCGGCGATCACCTCCATCAGGCGGTAATCCTCTTCGCTGTCAATATCCAGAATGCCGGTGTCCATCATGGTGGTCACGCCAATTTTGCCATCCCACAAAATGCCGGTGTGGTTGTTGGCCAGAAAATCGCGGCGGAACACATAAATGCTGGCGTTCAGATCGTAGATGGCCGGGGCCTGCTGGCGGGCCGTAAAGGGGCTTTCGATCACCTTTTCCACATGGTCGCCGCAGTCACGCACCATGTTGAAATACGGGTTGCGGCGCGCTTCGGTCACACTGAACACCAGATCCAGATCCTCGCGCTGCTCTTTCATTTCCACAGCGTTCTGCACATCCTTGGCGGTGCGCAGCGGGCTGGTGATATCCAGATCCATCACAGCATCATAGGTGCAGGCATTTTTTTCTTCCATACGGCGCAGGCAGTCCTGAAACACAGCCATTTTGGGCACCGTATCGCCGCCCAGTGCTTCGCCGCGGGGCAAAAATACCACCTCGGGATATTTTTGGGCCACCAGCTCGGCCAAAAGGTCGCTGTCGGTGTTCAGGCAGATATCCACCTGCAGATCAGGCCGCGCCTTGCAAAACAGCCCGGCTGCCGAAAGGGTGTAATACACCAGCGGCTTTTCGCAAAAGGTTTTCAGATTTTTGTTCTTAAACCCCTTGCTGCCCGCCCGGCCGCAAATCGTGATAAGAAGTTTTTTCATATAAAGGTACCAGCTTTCCTTGTTGTTTTTTCGCTGCAAGCAGACCCGTGTGTCTGTGCCAAAAGCCGATCACCGCCGGGGCTTTGGGGCTTTTGGGGGCACCGTGGCCTGCTTGAATAACATTTTTCAGGGCTGTGCCTTACAGCTGCCCCAGTGTGAGGCGCAGCACATCCAGCGCTTCGGCAGGGCTGTTCACACTTTCGCCGCTGCCGTTTTGGGCATAATCCAGAAAATAGGTCATTTCCCGCTTATACCATGCATCGGTGCTTTCCCGGTAATCCTGCACCGTGCCGTCCGGCAGGGTGAGCGTTGCCGCACCGAAATCGGCAGTCAGTGTGCCCGCCGGGGTAAACAGCTCCATGCTGCGGCGGTAGGTGCGGCCAAAATAATCCAGATGCACCTCGCCCAGCATGTGCGGCCAGCGCGCGATATACACACTCAGATCGTCGCTGTCCACCTCCAGCTCGGAATACTGCCCTTTCAAATTGCAAAGCTGCAAGGGCTTGCCGAACAGGCTTACCAGATAATCCCACTCGTGGATCAGATCAATGGTCACGCCGCCGCCCATGGCCTTGTGCGCCGAATACACGGTGCGGTAGTCCACGCCGGGGCGCCAGCCGGGCAGGTAGCTGCTGCAGATCACACGCGCGCTGTAGGGCGCAAGCGCGGGGTTTGCCTGCAGCCACTCGCGCACGGCGATCATCACCGCGCTCCAGCGCATGGGCGCCGCCACATAGGCCTTTTGTCCCGGCGGCAAAAGCCGGGCAAGGTCCAGCCCTGCCTGCTGGGCAGAGAAGATCGGCTTTTCAATAAACAGCGTGTCGGCGCGGCCTTTCAGCTGCAAAAGGGTTTCGGCGTGCAGGCTGGTGGGGTTTGTGATAAAGGCGATATCATAGTGTTCCTGCCCTTCGCTCAGCGATGTGAACTGCCTGTCCAGCAGCGGCTCCACGCCATCGCGCAGCGGGCGCGAAAGATCGCTGCGCAGCGCGTGTACCGCCACGCCCCCGGGCGCAAGTTGTTTTAAGTTTTTCAGATGCCGGGTTCCAATAGAGCCCAGCCCCACAAACAGTGCGGTCAGCATAGGTCGTCCTCGCTTCAGGCTTCAATTTTTTCGATCAGATCGATCACCTGCTGGTCTTTTTCAAAGCTCCAGCGGGGCTGCTGCTTGCCCTGCAGCACGGCAAAAAAGTTCGTCAGCTCGTCCACATAGGCATTTTCCACAATGTTATCGCTGTAGCGGCTGTCATGCTCAAAGCTGGCATAGGTGTTCACGGGGCGTTTTTCGCCGCTGGCATGATCAAAATCATACAGAGCCTTGGGGTTGCCTTCCCAGAACAGGTGCAGCCCTTCGCCAAAGCACTCAAAATTGCGCACGGCCTTGGGGCTTACCACATCGGCCGCCAGGATGCCCTTGGTGCCATCGGCATGGCGCAGCGTGACAAAATAGCTGTCGGGGTAATCCACCTCCAGCTGCGAGATCTTATCCTTTTCGGCGTGTACGCCCGTCACTTCTCCAAAGCAATCCACCAGCCAGGGCAGATCAATGCCGAAAATTTCGCGCACACCGCCGGTGCGTTTGTCGCCCACAAAGAAATTTTTATAATTTTCCCACGGGTGCCAATCGGGCAGATACTGGCCGATGTGATAGATATAATTCACCTTGCCGCCCTGCGCCTTGAATTCCTGCACACGCTTTTTGATATACTGCGTTTCCCCGCGGTACAGCATGGTGCTGCTTAAAAACAGCGGCAGGCCCTTTTGTTTTGCCAGCGCCATATTTTCGGCATAGCCGTCGCTTACCAGATTCAGCTCGGTAAACACCGGCAGCCCGCCCTGCAAAAGCTCGTGAATGATCCCCGCATGGGTGATGGGGGCCGTACACACAAGCCCGGCATCATACTGCCCGGCGGCCAGCGCCTCGGCAATGCCCGCATAGGCCGTGATGCCCAGCTCTGCCGCCTGTGTGCGGCGCTGGGCGCTGGAATCCACACCGAACACCTGAATGGCAGGGTCGATGCCTTTGATAAGGCGGGCCCGGCGCTTGCCCATGCTGCCCAGGCCAACGATCAACAGTTTCATGGTAAAAACTCCCTTACAGTGTAAAACTTGGCACTTCGCCATCGTAAAACGATTTCACGGTGCGCAAAAGCCCGCTTTGCAAAGCGTTTTTCAGCGCTGTGCAGATCTTCTGCGCCGTATCGCCGCCATTATAGGGGCTGCGGGCAGCCTTTGCCGCTGCGGCAAATTCCGGGCTGAGCGCCCTGGCAATGGCCGCATGAATGGCGGCCTGTTCTGCCGGGCAGCACAGCACATTTTCGCAGATCGGCCGCCCGGCCTGCCGGCTGCCGATATTCACGGTGGGCACGCCGAAGCTGGGCGTTTCCACCACGCCGCTGCTGGAATTGCCCGCCACCAGCGCCGCCAGCGCCATGGCGCTGAGATAGCGTTTCAGCCCAAGGCTTTGCACAAAGCCCGCTTTTTGGGGGTGGGAAGCGGCAAACGCCTGCATTTTTTCCGTGCAGATTCTGCCGCCTTCGTCCGCATTCGAGCCCGTGATGAGCCAGTAGATGCCGGGGGTATTCTGCATGGCGGCGATCAGTGCATCGGCCTGCGCCGCCGGGTTATTTTGGGCGGCAGTTTCGGGGTGATAGGTCACCAGCCCAAACGGCTGCTGCAGCGGCAGGCCCGTGCTTTCACACAGCTGTTCCCGGCTCATTTTGGGCAGCTTGCGGATATTTTCATCCCCCAGCCCGCCCACGCACAGCACACGCCGGGGCTCTTCGCCCATGCGCACAAGGCGCTGTGCGCTTTCCACGCAGCTGGGAAAATGCAGCGATGCCATTTTGGTGATGCAATGCCGGTAATATTCATCGGCAGCGCCCAGGGTTACATCGCCGCCCGAGATATGCGCAATGGGGATATGCCGTGCCGCAGCGGCCACAGCCACCGCAAAAATTTCAAAGCGATCGCCCAAAAGCAGCAGTGCATCGGACGCATTCTGTGCAAAGCGGGCATCAAACACCCGCACCGTGCGCGCAATGGTTTCGGCCACGGGCTCGGTGCCGGTTTCGGGCAGAATGGGCAGCCGCGCTGCAATGGGAATGCCGTCGGCCTCGATCTCGCTCACGGTCTGGCCGTGGGCTTTGCTCAGATGCGTGCCGGTGACCAGCAGCTGCAGCTGCACCTCCGGGTCAGTATACAGCGCCTGCAAAACGCCGCGCAGCAGCCCGTATTCAGCGCGTGTGCTGGTGACCACCGCAATGGTGTGCTTCATGGCAGATCGGCTCCCCTTTCGTGATGCATCTCATCGGTCGTTCCGGTTTGGGCAATACCGCATAATTCTAAGTGCCGATACGGCGAGCGAGGTACGGTAGCTGCTAAGCCAAAAGCGCAGATAATACTTTGTGTATTATCGAGCATTTTGGCAACGCAGATGCCGTGCCGCAGCCGCCGGAGCGGTGCTTAAGCCGTAAGGCGGGAATTGTGCGGTGTTGCCTTAGATTTACAGTTCGATTTTTTCGTCCTCGGCAAAATCGCGTTTTGCCTTTTGGCCCAGCACCTCATACCAGCGCATGGGGCTTACCCCATCGCCGGGGCGCTTGGTGGTAAGGTTTTCTTCGGTAAACACTTCCCCGGCCTTGATTTCGCGGGCTGCCACAATGCTTTTGCGCGCCACGGCCTTGTTGCCGGATTCACTTGCTGTAACGTGCTTTTTTCCATCGCCCAAAGCGGCTTCGGTGTGGCGCACGGCGGCCACCATGGCGGCCAGCTCGGCAGGGTCCAAGCTGGCCTTCTGGTCCGGGCCGGGCAGCGATTTATCCAGCGTGAAGTGCTTTTCGATCACCGCAGCGCCCAGCGCCACAGCGGCCACATCGCACTCCCAGCCGTTTGTATGGTCCGAAAGGCCCACGGGCAGGCCAAACTGCTCGCACAGAGTGATCATGGCGGTCAGGTTGGCATCCTCGTAAGGGGTGGGATACTGCGTGTTGCAGTGCAAAAGCGTGATATCCGGGCAGCCGTTATCCTCCAGAATGCCCACGGCATCCTCCACTTCGCCAAGGGTGCTCATGCCGGTGGAAAGGATCACCGGTGTGCCTGTTTTGCCCACGGCCTCCAGATACGGCAGATTGGTGATCTCGCCGCTGGGCACTTTGATGGCAGGCAGATGCAGGCTTCCCAGAAATTTTACGCTGGGAATATCAAACGGCGCCGAAAGATAGGCAATGCCGATGGAATCGCAATATTCCTTGAGCTCTTTGTGGGCGGCAAAATCAAAATGCAGCTTGCGCACCATTTCCAGCTGGCTTTCGGCACTGCCGGTGGTTTCTTTTTGATATTCTGCCTTTTCGGCAAACTTGCTGATCACCAGTTCGGGCACGGCCGTTTGGTATTTCACCATATCCGCGCCGCATTCCTTGGCCTTCAGCGCCATCTGCTTGGCCATTTCCAAGCTGCCGTTATGGTTTACGCCTGCTTCGGCAATGATGATGGTATGCAAAAAAATTCCTCCTGTTTGCGCGTATGGCCCTGCCGGGGCAGGGCCATACACTGCTTGTTTTTATTGTGAATTTTCCAACCGGCGGCGCATTTTTTCCAGCTCCTCCATTTGGCCCATATCCATCCAGCTGGCCTCGCCGATGGGATATACCCCCACCTTGCCGCCGGCCTTTCGATAGCGGTCGATCACATCGGGGAAGCCGATCACCTCGCCGTCCGGCATTTCCTCCACCACCTGAGGCTCTACCACATACACGCCGGTGTTGGTAAGGAAGTTCAGCTCCGGCTTTTCGCGCATGGCGTGAATGCCGCCCTTATCGTCCAGTTCCACCACGCCATAGGGCACCACATAGTGCTTGAAGGCGCAGATCATGGTGATCAGGTTGCCCTGCTGCTTGTGGTATTCGTAAATATCGCCGAAATCGGCATCGATCAGCGTATCGCAGTTGGAAAAGAAGAATGTAGAATCCATTTTGCCCTTCAGCAGGCAAAGCCCGCCGCCGGTGCCCATAAACTTTTCTTCATCTACATATTCCACATTGTAATCTTTTTCCAAATCGTTAAAATACGATTTGATCATGTTCTTTTTATAGTTGACCACCAATTTGAAATCCTGGCAGCCGAAATCCCGGAAGCGATTGATGATCAATTCGGCAATGGGCAGCTCGCCCACAGGGATCAGGGGCTTGGGCAAAATTTTGGTGTAGGGGTACAGCCTTGTACCAAGGCCGCCCGCCATGATCACCACCGGAATGCCCGCCTGCTTGTGATGATCAAGATCCAGGCCCGTGGCAAACACGATATCCACAATGCGGCCCCTTTTATCCAGCAGGGGCAGCGCATCGATGCTGAACTGCTCCAGCACCTCCTTTGCACGCCCGCGCTCGGCCAGCGGCAGGCTTCGGGGCGACAGGTTCGCAGCCTCGGCCACAGCCGTGCCCAGCGCACCGCCGCGCAAAATAAATTTGCGGATATCGCCATCGGTCACGGCACCCTGCAGAACACGGTCTTCGGTTAAAAACAGGATGCGCTGGCCGGTTTCGTCCAGCTTTTTCAGCGTTTCCAGCACCGTGGCGGTTTTGGAAATGCAGAATTCTTCCACTTTGAGCATGGGCAAAGCCCCTTTCAATAGGTTTTACGATATTTTCAGGCGGCACTGCCGCATTTCGGCTGCGGTTACAGTGCCAGCACAGCCTCGATCACGCGGGTGCAATCCTCGGCCGTCAGGTTGGTGGAGCAGGGCAGGTTCACGATATGATCGCGGTAGTAGCGGGCCTTTTCCAGCGCATAGGCTTCGTTTCGGGCATAGTCACACTGCTCGTTGATCAGCGCCCACACCGGGCGGGTCTGGATCTTCTGCTCGCTCAGCTGATGGATCACACTGTCACGGCTCATGCCATCCGGCAGGATCAGGCTGTAGAACCAGTAGTTGGGGCGAATGCCCTCACGGAAGGGCAGGATCTTAAAGCCCTTCACGCCGTCCAGCGCGGCCTTATACTGCTCGTAGCGTTCTTTTTTATGTGAAATAAAGCCTTCCAGCAGTTCCATCTGGGCAAGGCCCAGGCAGGCCTGCACATTGGTCATGCGGTAGTTATAGCCCACCATGTCGTGCGTAAACTGCACTTCGTCGATCTTTGCCTGCGTGGAAAGATGCTTGGCGCGCTCGGCCCAATCGGCGTGATTGCTCACCATCATGCCGCCTGCACCGGTGGTGATGATCTTGTTGCCGTTAAAGCTGTAGGCGCCGGTATCGCCCATCGTGCCCGCAAACTTACCGGCCAGCTCACCCTCGGTGTAATGGGTGCCCAGGGCCTCGGTGGCATCCTCCATCAGCACCAGATGATACTTTTCGGCAATGCGGCGGAAGGCAGGCATATCGGCCATGTTGCCGAACACATGCACCACCATGATGGCTGCCACCCGGGCGCCGGTTTTGTTGTTGTACAGGCCGTCGGCACGCAGGGTACAGTGATTGGCGCAGAAATCCTCGGCGGCGGCAGGGCTCATGCACAGGGAATCATCGCAGCCGATGAAAACAGGCTCGGCCCCGATATAGCGGGTCACCGGGTTTACCGCCGCAATAAAAGTGAGCGCGGGCACCAGCACCTCGTCACCGCGGCGGATGCCGGCTGCCATGGCCGAAAGATGCAAGGCAGAGGTGCCGCTGTTGGCGGCCACCGCGCGGGGCATATGAACATAGTCGGCCACAGCCTTTTCCATGTCACCAACCTTTGCGCCGCTGGTGCTCACCCATGCGCCCTCCAGCGCATCGTCCACATATTTTTTTTCATTGCCGCAGAAATTAGGAATCGAAAGCGGAATAAAATTTGCCATAACAGCAATACCTCTCTTTCCCGGCGGGGCCATGCGCCCCGGGCCGCTCATAAGCAAGGCCGTTCACGGCCTGCTGCAATCTATTTTTGCTATTTTATCATACCAATTTTGGCGCTTTGTTGCAAGACGCACGCCGAAAAAATGGGATTTTTTTGTGCAATTATGCCGGTTTTCTGCCTTTTAAAAGCAAGCGGAGCAGGCCCGCTGCAATATTGAGCAGCGCTGCCGCCATGCCGGGCCACAGGATCAGGTTGAACGCACCGGCCCAGCCTGGGGCAAAATAGGCCGCCGCACTGCGCGGTGCGTTGAGGGTGATGCTTTCCACCGTCATGGTGAGCAGCTCGTTTTCCGCCGGGCTGCAGGGGTCCAGCCGCAATGCGCAGATGCGTGTGCGCGGCAGCGTGTAGGTACAGGTGCCATCGTCGGCCTGCACGGCAAACACGCGCTTTTCCTGGCTGAAGTCCTGGCCGGGGGCCGTGGTGTAATACAGGCACATTTCCCGGGCATCCTTGGTGTACTGCGCCTGAATGGTAAGGCTGCGGATCTTTTGCCCCGAAACATCGGGCAGGATCATCTGCGGGTCACCATTCAAGGTATACAAGGTGTTTTCGCCCGTTTGCTCCAAATTGACAAGCTGAAAATCCTGCACAGTCATGCTTTGCTCGCGCAGGCTGCCCCTCACAGCGGACAGACTGTCGCTGCCAAGGCAAAACACCCCGTATAAAAGCCAGCCCGCCAGCGCCGCGGCATAGCACACAGCCGCCAGCCCCCATGGCTTTTGCAAAAGTGCCGCCGCTTTCTGCCATTGTTTTTTCATCGGGGCACCTCCATTGCAACCGGGGTAAAGCAGCCGTTTTCCACCTGATACACCAGCGTTTCACCGCCGCGCGCTGCGGCAAGGCCATCGCTGAACAGTTCGGCATAGCTTTGGATAAAAATTTCGTCGATCTCGTTCAAAAAGATATAATCGCAGCCGCTGTTCAGCACCTCCTGCCGCCACTGCTCGGCGGTGTAGGGGTGATAATACAGATAGCGGTTGTGATCCTCCTCGCCCGGGCGCAGCTGGGGCAGGCCGAAAGTGCCGCCTCCGCCGCCCTGCTCCATGTTGCCGCTGTAGTCCACCACCGTGGGCAAAAAGTCGTAGGAATAGCTGAACCAGTAATAGCCGTTGTCGCCCTGGCTCACAAAGAACACCCGGCTGCCGGGCTGCATCACCGCACGGGCCGCATCGGCGCGGGCCTGCTGCAGGCGCTGCTCGGAAAAATAGTTGCTCGAAAATCCCAAAACGCTCATTTGCGGCAAAACCAGCTGGTTCACACGCCACAGCATCACCACGGCCAGCAGCCACACCGCGCCGCGCCCAAGCTGCGGCAGCAGGCTTTCGCGGCTGTCCAGCACATAGACAAGCACTGCCACGGCCAGCAAAAACCAGCCGATATAGTAGGTGTACAGATAGCGGTTATAGTCCACAAGATCGGCGCATTGGCTCTCTTTAAAAATAAAGGCGTAGCTGAGCGCCAGCATAAAGTTATAGCCCACAAAGCCGCCTGCCGAAAGCACGCTCAGCGCACCCATGCGCAGCCGCTCGCCTTTGGCCAGCAGCACTGTGCCCAAAAGCAGCAGCGCGGTGAGCGCCGCCAGCATAACGCCCGGCCCCAGCATGCTGATGTTCGTATGGTAAAAGGCGCTTTGCATATCGCCGCCCGCCTGTGCAAGGCGCGGCAGGCGCTGGGTGTAGTAGTCCCCCACCGGCAGGCCCAGCAGGATCTTAACGCCTGAAAGGGCCACCGTTACAATGGATTCACTGGTGGTGCCCATGCCGCCCGCAGCTGCATTTTGTGCCACAAGGCGTGCAATATAGCTGTTCCAGCCAAGGTAGAGCGCCAGCGGAGCCGCCATGCAGCCAAGGGCAAAGCCAAAGCGTTTTGCAAGGCCGCACTTCCAGCCTGCAAAGCCTTTTTGCCCGCCGGACACAAACAGCACACAGTCTGCCGCCACCAGCCCGGCCGCTACCAGACTGAGCACAAAGGTGTTGCTTTTGATATTGCCGCACAGCGCCAGAACGGGCAGCACGGTCCATTTCCGGCCGGCTGAGCGGCGCAGCCACAGCCAATAGGCCACCGCCCCGCCAAACACCACGCCCGCCGGGATATCGCCGTAGCTGCTCATGTACACGGTGCTGATGGCATTGTAGATGGTGCGGTTGTAGGTGGTGAAAAACCACGGCACACACCAGCAAATGGCCGCTGCAGGCACCGCCAGGGCATAATTTTTCCACCGTGTTCCGCCGATCACGGCTGCAAAGCAGGCGAACAGCAGCACATCGTAAGCCAAAAAGATCTTCCACGGCGCAAAGCTGCCCCACACCTGAAAGAAATACCCCAGCACGATCAGGCCGGGATTCTGCGTTGCCTGCCATGCCCAGCCGATCTCGCCCGTGGTGTACAGCGCGTTGTTGATGCAGGTCAGCTTGGCCGCCGTGCCCCAAAAGCTGAATTCATCAAAATCCGCAAACAGCGGCTGACGAATGCAAAAATACACGGCAAAGGCAAGGCTGAGCGCCCAAAACGCCGTGCTGCCCGGCGTGATCAGGCTTTGCAGCGCCGTTTGCCCGCTGCCCGGCCGGCTTTTTTTCAGCGAAACCATGCCCCCTGCCAGACAGGCAAGATACAGCACCGCTGCACCCGGGCGCAAAAGCCCGGCCATGCCCGCCAGCGTGAGCCACAGCGCCGCCAGCGAAAGCCCGGCCAGCGGCGCCAGCGCAGCAGGCACCCGGCAGCACACCGTTAAAAATCGGCACAGCAGCCACAATGCTGCCAGTGCAAGCAAAATATCAATCATGCTTTCCTCCCAGGAAATAGATTTCGGCCAGCAGCTTGATCACCGCTGCCGCCAGCGCAGGCAGGCTCAGCAGCAAAAGCCACTGCCCGCCGCGGGGGATCAGATACCACAAAAGGCTGTGCGCCGGGTTGAGCTGCACCCCTGTAAAGCGGGTGGCAATGCCGCCGCGGCTGTCGGGGTCAATGCGAAGCCCTGCCACGGTTTTTCCTCCCAGCGTAAAAGTATATTCGCCGCTGCCGGTCACCGCGCCGTACACCTTTTGTCTTTCGCTGAAATCCGTTTGCCCGGGCAGCAGATAATACAGCGCCACTGCCCCGGGCGGGGTGTAATGGTCGGCATACAGCACCACCGATTCCACATAACCGCCCCCCTGCCAGATCAGCTGCGGGTCACTGTCGGTGGAAAGATACAGGTCCGGGTCCTCATAGGGCGGGGTGTCCCACTCTAAATCGGCATAGTTCACAAAGCTGTTCAGCACCAGCTCCTGCGCGGTAAGCACCATGCGCGGATAATCGCCCCGGCTGCGCGCCCACACCGCGCGCACCATGCCGAATATAGCCAGCGCCAGCCATGCCGCAGCCGCCAGCGCATAGCACACGCCCATCAGGCGGCGGGAGTTTTTGCACAGATTTTTCATGCGCTTTCTCCCTCCTTCGGCGCGGCCAGCGTAAAGTGCATTTCATCACCGCTGCCCTGCACACGGTACAGCAGCGCCCCCTGCCCCATATCCGCGGGCAAGGGCTCGGTGAACATATCCCCAAATTCCTCGACAAAATATTCGTCGATGGCATCCACCAGAATATAATCGCATTCCCGGCTTTCCAGCCAGTAGACAAGGCCCGGCTTTGTACACACGGCCTGATAGTCATACAATTCCCAGTTGAGCGCCTCCACAATGTTCATAAAACCGGCATCCCACTGGTCCAGCGGCTCCTCGGCGCTGCGGCAATAGCCGCCAAAGCCATGCACCACTGTGGCATTGAGTTCGTAGTTGTAGTAATACCACCGCGTGGCATCATCGCCCTGACTGATCACCAGCACACGGTCGTTCCAATCCAGCGCCGGGTTTACGGCATCGGCGCGGTTTTGCACATCGGTGCGCACCGTGTACAGCCCGGAAAGATTGTTCCAGAAAGCACCGGCAGGCACGCCGCGCCACACAAACACCGCCGCCACCGCGCCGCACACGGCCAGCACGGCCAGCCGCCCCAGCCGCGGGCGGCAGCCTTCGGCGGCGGCACGGCCCAGCATACACAGGCTGGCCAGCATCCAGCCCATATAATACGGGCCGATGTAGCGATCGTAATCCTTGAGCGCCAGGGCTTCCACCTGGGCAAAATTATAGTAATACAAAAACAGATGAAACAGATAAAACGCTGCAAAGGCCGCCGCAAAGGCGGCAAAGGTTACGGCCACCCGGCGGCGCTGCCCTTTTTGCGTACACACAAAGGCCGCGGCGTTTACCAGCACCAAAAGCGCCAGCACACGCACGCCGGAGCCCAAAAGCCCCACGCTGCGCTGGGTGAATGCCGCCGCCATCAGCTGCATGAGCTTGGCAAAGGTTTCGGTGCGGCCAATGCCCAAAAGCTGCTTTGCACCGCCCACAAGAATGCCCGCATAGCTTACGCCTGCGCTGCCCACGCTGTTTTTGTCAATGCTGGCGGCAACGGCCACATATTTGCTCCACCCCACAAAGCACGCCAGCACCGGCAGGGCCAAAAGCGCCGCCGGGATCAGCTGCTTTGCCAGATTTTTCACGGTATATTTCGGCTGGCGGGCGCAGAGATTCAAAAAGATGACGCCCACTAAGATCATGGCGTAGGCAAGGCCCATATCCTTGATGAGGGTGAGCATGCACAGGCTGAGTGCCGTAAGCACCAGGCCGCTTTTTTTGTGCCCGGTGCCCAGCCACACGCAAAAGGTGCCGCCAAAGCAAAGCCCCAGGGGCACATCGCCCATGGCGTTCAGATACACCTTGCTGGCTTCGCCCGGAACGGCCACGGTAAAGAAAAACGGCAGCAGCACGGCGGCACCCAGCAAAACAAAGCTGATGGCCCAGTGCCGCTTGGGCAGGCTGGCGCAGGCAGCAAACGCAGCCAGAAACAAAAAGGCATACGCCGCAAGGCACTGCCACTCGGCCCAGTGGACCGGCTGGAACAGATAGCTGACCAGCATCATGCCGGGCAAATAGGCGCGCGCCGCCAGATTGCCGGGTGCGCCGGGATACAGCATATTCTGCTGGCACACCATTTTGCAGGCCGTGCCCCAAAAGGTAAATTCATCCCACTGCACAAACATAGGCTTCAGCACGGCAAACAGCGCCCAGATAAACGCGCTTGCCGCCAAAAGAAAGCTCATCACCGGGCGGTTTGCATACTCGCCGATGTGCGGGATTCTGCCCTTAAACCCAGCCCAGTAAAACGCCGCCAGCGATACAAAAACCAGCAGCAGCCAGCCCCAGCGCAGCGCATTTGCCATGCCGAACAGCAAAAGCCATACGGTGCATCCTCCCAAAATGGGCAGCACCAGAAGGCCCGGCTCGATCTCCAGCACGCTGCCAATGGCGGCAGCGGCTAAAACAACGCCCCAAAACACAAACAAGCCGCCCATTGGCATCTGCTTGTTCAAAAAGCTCATGGCCACAACGACCAGAAATGCGCCCCAGCGCTTTCCGAACGCCTTGATCTTTGCGAAATCCTGCAAGGTTTTACACCTCTTTTCTCTGTATGCTCAGCCGATGGTATACACCGGGCCGATAAAAGTGTGCTGGAACACCAGCAGCCCGCTCAGCGCACCGTAGGCGGCAAATACCGCCAGCGCAATATTCTGATTTTGGGCGGCACTCTGCGCTTTTAAGCCCAGCGCCTCGGCCAGTGCCCAGAACGCCAGCAAAAACACCGGCAAAAAATACCGCGCCTGCAGGCCGATCACACGGATCATGCCCACGGGGGTGTAGGTGATGTACATGGCCGCCATGCAGCCTGCCAGATACACCACGCACCACACGGGCGCACCCGCGTGGCGCAAAAGGCCGGTTTGCGGCGCACGGCTTTCGCCCAGCACAGCGCCCAGCAGCAGCATGGCCCCGGCGGTGGTGTTGATCACGCCCACCGGCAGATCAAGGTTGCCAAAAATGCCCAGCTGCCCGATAAAGAAATCGTTTTCGTACAGTGTGCCCAGCAGCACCGCCGCAAAGCGCAGCGGATTGGACAGCACAAATTTCAGCTGCGGCATTTGATCCACGCCGTCCAGCATACGGCCAATGGTGCCGTAGTGATAGCGGAACGCGCCGCCGTACCATTCGATCAGCCAGTTCACGCCCAGCGCCAGCAGCAGCGCAGCGGCGGCAAACTGCCATTTTTTCAGCGGAGCGCGCCAATTCTTTTTGGCGTGCAGCAGCGGCAGGATCAGCCACAGCAGGTTGATCCACGGCTTTGCCATGTTGGCCCAGCCAAACGCCGCCAGATACAAAAGCATTTCGCTTTTGCCGAAGGCCTGCCCCGCAAACAGCGCCGCCATCAGATAATAGCAGGCCAGAAGCTGGGCATCGTAGCTCATAGAGGCCGCCATGTAGAGCGAAAGCGGGCAGAGCGCCGCCGCCAGAAACAGCGGCCCGTGCCCTGCACAGCGCCTGAGGGCTGCACGGCAGATCAGCGCATACACCAGCAAATTGGCCACGCGCCCGCCATACAGGCAGCCCAGCGCCCCAAGCCCCAGCAGCCGCGCTGCCAGAATGCCCAGCGCCTGCGGTGCAAAGGGCAGGATCATAAACAGAATGGGCTCTTTTACGCTCTGTTTGGCCGGTGTGCCGTTTTGATAGGCGGCAAATCCATCGGCAAGGCTTTGCACCCTGCCGTTTTCGCCGTATTGCTTCAGGGCATAGCCTGTTGTATCGTACACGGTATCCTCGCCGGTGTCACGGTCAGTGGTAAGGCCCTTGCTGGTGTGGCTGTTGATCCATGCACCGGGAAAGCTTTCCACCAGTTTTGCCACATCGGCAGGATATTCACGCGCGGCATCAAAGTCGAAATGCCCCTGACTGATGGAGTAAGCCCGCAGATAATGCTGCACTTCGTCGGGGGCCTGCAGCGGAGCCGAGGCAAACACGAACACCAGCCCGCACAGAAACACGCAGGCCGCGCCCCGCCCCGCAAAGGTTTTTAAGCATTTTACCGCCGCAGCCGCGGCCACGGCCAGCAGCGCCAGCGCACACAATAAAGCGCACAGCTTTGTGCCCGGCACGCCCCGGGCATCCAGATAATAAAACACGCGCCAATAATACCCAAGGCACACAGCCGCCGCCAGTGCCGCCAGTGTGCCTGCCGCCCAGCCAAGCCAGCGCGGCAGGGGCTTTTTGGTTGATTCGATCATACTGTTCCTCGATAAATTTTCCCTATATCACGCACGGTATCTGCGATCAAAAATTGCTCCTAAAAACACCATGAGCCCGGCAAAGCGCCAAAAATCTCCAGCGCTTTGCCCGCACGGGCCGCGCCGGGCAGGCACCCCGCCGGGCAGATGGATATGATTTTACAGAATATACTGGCCCACCTTGTAGGTGTCCAGATTGTCGCGGATCCATGCAACGGTTTCGGCCAGACCCTGCTCAAAGGTGTACTCGGGCTTCCAGCCGGTGAGCGCGCGCATCTTGGTGGAATCGCCCAAAAGGCGGTTCACTTCGCTCTTTTCGGGGCGCAGGCGCTCTTCCTCACACACGATTTTGGCGTTCGGGTTGATCTGTGCGATCAGCTCGTTGGCCAGATCCCCGATGGAGTGCTCCTCACCCGTGGCAATGTTCAGCTCCTGGCCGATGGCGGCAGGGCAGTTGGCAATGGCCATAAAGCCGTGTGCCGTATCCTTTACAAAGTTAAAATCGCGGGTGGGGCTCAGCTTGCCCAGATGGATCTCCTGCTGGCCTGCCAGAAGCTGGCTGATGATGGTGGGGATCACGGCGCGGCCGCTCTGGCGGGGGCCATAGGTGTTAAAGGGGCGCACGATGGTCACAGGCAGATCAAAGCTGCGATAGAAGCTTTCGGCCAGGCGGTCAGCGCCGATCTTGGTGGCCGAATAAGGGCTTTGGCCCTGGAAGGGATGCTTTTCGTCAATGGGCACATACTGCGCCGTGCCGTACACCTCGCTGGTGCTGGTGACCATCACGCGCTCGGTGCCCAGCTCACGGGCAGCGTTCAGCACATTCAGGGTGCCCTTGATGTTGGTGTCAACATAGCTGTCAGGGCTGTGATAGCTGAAGGGAATGGCGATCAGCGCTGCCAGATGGAACACCCGCTGCTGGCCGCGCATAGCGGTGCGCACACCGTTGGGGTCACGCACATCGCCGGTGAAAATTTCGATCTCGCTGCGGATCTCTTTGGGCAGAGTATCGATCCAGCCAAGGGTGCCAAAAGAGTTGTACAGGCAGAAAGCGGTCACCTTTTCGCCGCTTTTCACCAGCTCTTCGGTAAGGTGGCTGCCGATAAAGCCATCGGCGCCGGTGACCAAAACACGATTGGACATAAAAATGATTCTCCTTTTGTTATAGAGTGTATCTGGAAACCCGCAGCGCACAGGGGCACTGCCCGGGCAGTTTTTTGCAAAAAAGCAAAATGATTACAAAATAGTATACCCCATCAGAGCAAAAATTTCAACCAAAAACTGCGCCGCTTTGCATTTGCCGCGCCCGGCAGTTTACAAAAAGCGTCATTGATGCTATAGTATAGGGTATTAAATTGGGGTTGTATGGCCTGCGGCGTTTTGGCCGGCCTATGCCCCGCATTTTTTCCGAGCAACGGAATCACAAGAAAGGAGGGCGCTGCCCATGAGCCTGCAGAGCCTCGGTTTCTGGCTGTTTTTACCCATCACAGCCCTGATCGATCTGCATCTTCCCGTCAAGTGGCAAAACCCGTTTTTGGCTGCAGCAAGCCTTTTATTTTATTTTTACAACCTTCCGTCCGATCCTGCCAGGGCGGCTGTTACGCTGGCGGCGCTGGCAGGGGTGTGCGTGTTTGTATACGCCATGGCCCTTGCCATCGGCCGCGCCGAAAAAGCATCGGCCCGCCAAAAGCGCTTGGTGCGAACCGGCGTGATCTGCCTGCTGTGCTTTTTGGCCGTGTTTAAATACTGGAATCTTTCGCCGCTGCCTGCCCTGCTTTCGGGCACGGTGCTGCAAAAGCTGCCGTTTCCCTTGGGCATCAGCTTTTTCACCTTTGCGGCCATTGGCTATCTTGTGGATGTGGGGCGCGGCGATGTGCCTGCCGAAAACAGCTTTGTGCGTGTTTTTCTGTTTCTGTTTTTCTTCGGCACCATCACCAGCGGCCCCATTTGCCGCGCAGGCAGCCTGATGCCGCAGCTGGCCGCACCGCGCCGGTTTGAGCGCGAGCGCACTGTAAACGCACTGCGCCTGTTTGCCCTGGGCCTTTGGAAAAAAATGGCCATTTCGGATGTGCTGGCCCTTTGCTGCAATCAGGTGTTTGCGGATATTTCCGGCCACGGCGGCCCCATGCTGCTGTTTGCCGTGTTCGGCTACACGCTGATTTTGTATTTTGATTTTTCGGGCTACAGCGATATGGCCCGGGCCACCGGCCTTGCGCTGGGGCTGGAATTGCCCGAAAACTTTAAAACCCCGTTTTTTGCCACCAACTTTTCCGGATTCTGGAGCCGGTGGCACATTTCCCTTTCCAGCTGGCTGCAGGATTATCTGTTCACCCCCCTGGTTTGGGCCGACACCAGCCGCCTGCCCTTTGCAGGCAGCCATTTAAGCCCGCTTTTGTGCGTGTTCTGCGTATTCTTTTTCAGCGGCTTCTGGCACGGCAGCACGCTGCCGTTTGTGGTGTGGGGCTTTTTGCAGGCCGCCTACCGCTTGGGCGAAGAACTGATGCACCAGCATCTGGGCCGCCCCAAAAAGAAGGCCCCTGCCCGGGTGCAGTGGGCCAAGCGTGCCGCTGTGTTTGTGCTGTGGAGCTTCAGCATGGTGTTTTTCCGGGTGGGCAGCGGCCCCGACACCAAGGGGCTGGGCGATGCCTTTGCCATTATTCGCGGCTGGGGCAGCGGCTGGGGGCTGCACCGCTTTGCTTCCGAGCTGATCCGCGCTGTTTCGGCCGGATTTTACGCCGACCCCCGCATGATCGCCGCTTATATGCTGTTTGTCATTTTCGGCATTGCGCTGGCCTTCCGGCTGGACTGGCTGCGCTTTAAAAAGTTTAAATCTAAGCCCAGCGAGCAGGTGCTGGCCGCGCAAAAGCCCGCTGTGCGCTGGTTGCTCTACTACATTCTGGTGGTAAGCATTCTGGTGGGGCTTATCATTCAAAACGGCGGCTTCGGCGGCGGAGTTTCGTTCAGCTACGCCAATTTCTGATTTTTTAAGGATGCAAGCTTTATGAAAAGCATTTTACAAAAACTGGCTCTTTTGGCCATTCCCGTGGCGCTTTGGTTTGCGTTTTTTGCAGCCTTTGAGCCCAACAATTACTTTGGCATCAGGCAGGCCTCCCACTCCACGGCCCCCATTGCCCGGCTGCGTGCCTTTGAAAAGGCCCCCGGCAGCCGCGTGATCCTGGGTGACAGCCGCCTGGCGCATTTTGACGATGCACTAATTTCGCAGGTGAGCGGCGAGGCATGGCAGAATCTGGCGTTCGGCGGGGCCAGCCTGAAGGAAACCAACGATCTGTTGGAGTATGTGCTGGACAATGACCCCGATCTGCAGCAGGTGCTGTTTGGCCTGAGCTTTTACACCCTGAGCGCCAATTACAATACTGACCGCATGGGCGCTTTGGAGGATACCCTGCACAACCCGTTTGCCTACTGCCTGAATCTGGAATACAACATCAACGCCCTGACCAATTTTTCGGATATGCTGGCCGGGCGCGGCGATGTGGAGGAAACCGGCGACTGGCAGTATCCTGCCGATTACACCGATGCCGACGGCACGGTGTATGATGTACACACCGTGCTGGCGGTGTATCCCAAGGCCATTTTGGGCCGCTGCGAAAACTACGGCGTAAACTACGCCGAGCTGAGCCGCCTGTATGCGCTGGCCGCGCGCTGCGCCGCTCAGGGCGTGCGCCTTACCGTGGTGCTGCCCCCCATGGCGGGCCTTGTGAAAACCGAGGTTTGCGACGGCTTCGGCATCACCGAGCTGATGCAGGAGGAGGTTCTGCCCGCGCTGCACACTGCCGCCCGGGAAAATGGCTTTGTGCTTTTGGATTATGAGTGGAGCGGCAGCTGCATCACGGACGATGACCGCCAATTTTACGATGGCTTCCATTTGGATACCCGCTGCGGCCTGCCGCAGTGGACCGAGCAGCTTTGGGGCGATATGGCGCAGGCCTGGAGGGAGTAAAGCATGACACTGGATTTTTTACTTTTATACGAACACACGGTGCGCGAATATGAAAGCGACCTTTTGTTAAAGCTGGAACTGGAGCGCCGCGGCTATTCCTGCGAGATCCGCCAGCTGCTGGACCGCAAAAAGCTGCGCTATTTCACCTGGAAAAAGCCCCGCGTGCTGGTGAGCAGCAATCTGTATGACAACGAGGGCTTAAACAGCCATGTGTACAACAACATCGGCCGGTGTGACCGGGTGGTGAATCTGCACTGGGAGCAGATGCTCAGCGACACGCAGGAGGAGGGCGACTGGTTCAACATGGCCGGAAACGCAAAAAAATGCGTGCAGACCTGCTGGGGCAAAAAAACAGCCGAACGCCTGCAGGCCCACGGCATGGAGGCCAAAAACACCCCCGTGACCGGCGCGGTGATGATGGATTTTCTGCGCCCGGAATTCAAGGGCTACTTTGCGGATAAAGAAACTCTGTGCCGTCAGTTTGGGCTGGATGCTTCCCACAAGCTGCATTTGTATATCAGCAGCTTTGGCTACGCCAGCATGACAGAGGCCGAAGTGGATGAGCTGAGCCGCATGGCCGGCACGGATTTTCGCGGATTTGCCAAAACCAACCGCATTTCCATGCAGCAAACGCTGGACTGGTTTGACCGCTATCTTGCCATTCACCCCGAGGTGGAGCTGGTATACCGCCGCCACCCCAGCGAATGGAACAGCCCCGCGCTGGAGGCTTTGGCGAAAAAACGCCCGAATTTTCATGTGATCTTTGCGGGCAGCGTAAAAGATTGGATCATGGCCGCAGACAGCATTTCCATTTGGATGAGCACCGCCATTGCCGAGGTGTATATGGCCGGAAAAAGCTGCCATATCCTGCGCCCGGTGCCCATTGAGCATGAGTATGACCCCGTGATCTATAAAGACGCACACTATATCACCAACTACGAAGAATTTTCGGATGCCATGGCGCAGGCCGAGCCGCCTTTTCCCATTGCAAAGGAGATCATTGAAGGCTATTTTGACCCCGACCCCCGCCCGGCCTATAAGCGCATGGCCGATCTTTTGGAAACTGTGTACAAAGAGCCCCCGCGTGACAGGCCGATGGGCCCGGGCTTTACGCCGCATTTCAACTGGCTGAAATTCTTTGCGCTGTGGGGCGTGCATATTCTGTATTTCTTTAAGCTTGAACCCAAAAAGGTGTTTTTCTTTCACAAGGGGCTGGCCGATTTTGCCCAGCGCATTTACGGCTATATCGACAAAGCCTATGTTTCCAAAGAGCAGGTGAAGGCCATGGCGGACAGAATCCGCCCCTATGTGCAATGAGCGGCCCGCGGCGCGCCGGGTATGACTGTGCCCGCGCTGTGTGCGCGCTTACGGTGGCGCTGTTCCACTACGGCACCACCTGCGAGGCACTGGGCCTGCACGGCTTTTCGGACAAACTGATCGCCTATCCCGGCGGCACATGGGGCGAGCTTGCCAGCCTGGTGTTTCTCATGCTGTCCGGGGCGGCGCTCACCTGCGGCTATCCCGCCGGGCACTTTACGCTGCGCCGGTTTTACCAAAAGCGATTTCTGAGTTTATATCCGCTGTATTATCTGGCGTATGCGCTGGCTGCACTTTGGCTGTTTTTTTATTTCCCGGGTTATTTCAATGCGGCCACCCCTGCTTCCCTGCTTTTGAGTGCGCTTGGAATGGACGGCTACTTCAGCTATCGCTGTGCCGGAAGCTATATTCTGGGCGAATGGTTTCTGGGGGCCATCGTGTTATTATATCTTTTATATCCGCTGCTGGCATGGGCGCTGGAAAACAAATTTGCCCGGGCAGTGGTTTCCGCCGTTTTGCCCCTGGCCAGTGTGCTGGTGATCCGCCACGGCTGGTTTGGCATTTACTACGGCATTTATGGGCTGCACAACCTGTGGCTGTGCGCCTTCTGCTTCTGGTATGGCATGCTGCTGGAAAAAGCCCATGCGCGCTTTGTGCGCTTAAACCGCCTTTTGCCTCTGGCCGGGGCCGCGCTGCTGGCTGTTACGGTGTTTGTGCCCCTTGGCATCAACCCATTTTACACCATGCTGGCCGGGGCCATCGGGGCGTTTCCCGCACTCACCGGGCTGGGCGATGCCCTGCAGCCCTGCCGCCGCTTAACGGCAGCGCTGCGCTGGATCGGCAGGCAGTCGTATGCTCTGCTGCTGGTGCATCATGTGCTGTTTCAGCAGGGGCTTGTGCGCCTGCTCGGCGCATTTGCCCCCACGCCCCTGGCCTGTTTGCTGGGGCTTTGCGCCGCGTTGGCGCTGGCCCGGGCACTGAATGCTCTTTACTCTGTTTTGCGGCGCGCCATGCGCCCTAAGGAGGTTTCCCATGAATAATGCCAGCCAGCTGCGCCGGAATGTGATTCTCAACACGGCGGGCAATCTGGTTTTCTTTGCCAGCCAGTATCTGCTGATCATTTTGGTGATGCGGCTTTCCGGCGCTTATGCCAACGGCCTTTTAAGCACCGCCATGAATCTGGCCAACCCGATTTTAAGCTTTGCCTGCTATGGAATGCGCAGCTTTCAGGTGAGCGATTTCACCCCGCAGTACAGTGACCGCACCTATCTGCACAGCCGCTATGTGACCGTGCTGGCGGCGGGCCTTGGCTGCTGCGGCTTTGCCATGGCTGTAAGCTACACCGCCGAGCAGCGCATTGTGATCTTGCTGTACACGCTGTGCCGCCTGAGCGAGGGACTGGTGGATGTGTGGCACGGCTATCTGCAAAAGGCCGAGCGCATGGACCTTGTGGGCATCAGCTTCGGCGTGCGCGGCCTTGCCAGCATTGTCAGCTTTGCGGCAGGCCTGGCCCTTACGCAAAATCTGGTCTTTACGCTGGCCGTGATGTGCCTGCTGAACTGGCTGTATGTTTTTGCCGTGGATATTCCCTTTGGCCGGAAAAATGCCGATTTTGCCTTTGCGGGCGGCGGCACCGTGGCGGCGCTTTTGCTGGAATGCCTGCCTCTGGCCGTGTACAGCTTTTTAAACAGCAGCGTGGGCTCGGTGGTAAAGCATTTTTGCGAGCGCCTGTGCGGCACCGAGGCCTTTGGCAACTTCAACAGCATTTTTGCGCCGGTGCAGATTTTACAGGTGGGTGCCGCCTATATTTTTGTGCCCTTCATCACGCTGTTCGCCCACTGGTGGGCCGACCGTGAGGGCAAAAAATTCCTGCGTGGTTTGCTGATCACCTTTGCTGCGCTGGGGGTTTTGTGGCTGTGCGGCAGCGTGGGGGCTGCGCTGCTGGGGCCGTGGGCCTTCAGTTTGCTGTATGGGCAAAAGATCCTGCCCTACATGACCCTTTTGCAGCCCCTGGTGGCCGCCACCATCATCACCACGCTGGTGCTGATCCTGTGCCATCTGCTTACCGTAGCGCGTGAGATGAAGGGCCTGATCCTGGGCAATCTTGCCGGCATTGCCGCCAGCTTTGTGCTGGCCGAGCCCATGATCGGCGCTTTCGGCACCACGGGGGCCGCTTGGGCCACCGTGCTTTCCCGCCTTGTGCAGGCCGCTTTGATGCTGGCATTTTTGCTGCTGCGCTGCCGCAGGCAGTTTGCCCCAAGCAGGGCCGACTGAACTTTCTTTTGATATTGCTTTGAGAAAAAGGATCGCATTATGGAAAACGAAACCATTGAAATCGTAAAAGAACTTCCCCCCGCCAAGGTGATGCTGGTAGCGCTGGATCTTGGCAAATGGGACTGTGAGCGCAGCCTGGCCGAGCTTTCCGCCCTGGCCGAGGCCAACCACATGGAAACCGCCGCCACGCTGGTGCAGAAAAAGCAGGCCCCCGAAGCCGGCACGGTGCTGGGCGAGGGCAAGCTGGCCGAGGGGCGGCTGGTGTGCGCCAATCTGGGCATTGATGCCGCCATTTTTGACGGCGAGCTGACCGGCAGCCAGATTCGCAATCTCACCGACCGTTTGGGCGTGGAGGTGCTGGACCGCACCATGCTGATCCTGGAGATTTTCCAGAGCCGTGCGGTTACGGGCGAGGGCAAGCTGCAAACCGAGCTTGCCATGCTGCGCTATCGCCTGCCGCGTTTGCAGGGGCTGGGCGAAGCGCTCAGCCGACAGGGCGGCGGCGGCGGCGGTGCGGCCGGTGCGCGCCGCGGTGCCGGTGAAAGCAAGCTGGAGCTGGACCGCCGCCATGTGCATCGCCGCATTGAAGCGCTGGAGGCCAAGCTGAAGGAAATGGAGCAGCGCCGCGGTGAAAACCGCCGTGCCCGTCAGAAAAGCGGCATCCCCGTGATCTCGCTGGTGGGCTATACCAATGTGGGCAAAAGCAGCCTGCTCAACGCGCTGTGCGGCAGCTATCAGGTGATGGAAGCCAATATGCTGTTTGCCACGCTGGACCCCACGGCCCGCCGCCTTACCCTGCCCAGCGGGCTGGATGTGGTGATCGTGGATACGGTTGGCTTTGTGAGCCGCCTGCCGCACCATCTGGTGGAGGCTTTTAAAAGCACGCTGGAGGAAGCCGCTTTCAGCGATGTGATCGTAAAGGTTGCCGATGCCTGTGACCCTGAGCGTATGGAGCAGCTGATGGTAACCGACGAGGTGCTGCAAAGCCTGGACTGCGCCGATATTCCGCAGCTGGTGGTATACAACAAGTGTGATGCCGCACAGGCGCTGAGCTTTGACCCCGATGTGCTGCTGACCAGCGCCAAAACCGGCAAGGGCCTGCCCGAGCTTTTGGCCGCGCTGGACAAGCTGCTGGCACACCGGGTGCGCAGCATTAAAATTTTGCTGCCCTACGATAAGCTGGGCCTTGCGGATGCCATGCGCACCCGCGGCAGCATTTGCCAGGAGGAATACCGCCAGGACGGCGTGTATTACGAGGGCATTGTAAAAGTGGACGATCTTCACCTGTATGAGCCCTATATGCTGGAAAACTGATTTTTCCTGTAAACGCAGAAAGACCCGCCTTTTGGGCGGGTCTTTCTGCATAGAGGGGTGGGAAAGTATATATAGGTAAGAGAATGACAAATTAGATACGCTGCACAGCCTGTGCAGTTGCAGTATCTTTAGTATATTCATTTTTCCTTTTCTGTCAAATATTTTAAACGGCCGCAACTTTAAAATATCTCTTTACAATTTGCCGCAAACTTTATATAATAAATTAAAGGAATTTTTTTCCCTCGGAAAACCTGTTTTAATCGTTTTCGATAATCATTTTTCTTTATTTTATATTTTTTTGTATTATTTGCACAAAGGAGATGTTTTGTATGGATGAACTCGATCGCAAGATCATTCGCCTTTTGGCTAAGAATGCGCGCATTCCCGTAAAGGACATTGCGCAGGAGATCAATTTCACCAGCCCTGCGGTTTCCAGCCGTATTCGCAAGCTGGAGCAGGACGGCATTATCGGCGGCTACACCGTGGTGCTGCACCCGCCCGAGGGCCGTTCCCGCGTGGAGGCTTTTATCAGCCTGGCGTTGGGCCCCACGCAGCATGATGATTTGATGACGCTTTTGTGCAACGAGCCCGACGCCATGCAGTGCTATCGGGTGACCGGTACCTACAGCTTTGTGGTAAAGGTGAGCTGTGACGGTGTGGATTCCCTGGAGCATTTGCTGAATAAGTTCCAGAAGATCGGCAGCACCAACACGCAGGTGATCCTTTCCACCCCGCTGGACCGCCCGCCCACATGCTGAGCGCCCCGGCAACGAGGTAAAAATGCATGATGTATTGTAACCAGTGCGGTGCGCCGCTGCCCCAGCCCACCGGCCATTGCCCGGCTTGCGGTGCGCCCACGCCCTACGCCGCTGCGCCCGCGCAAAGCAGCGCTGCGTCCGGTGCCGGGCAGGATGCCGCACAAAACGAGTCTGAGAGTGCCTGTGGGCACACTTCGGGTGACGAAGCCCCTTTTACCATGCCGGGGGAAGAGCCGCGCCCCAGCGGCCCGCGCTACCGCAAAATACCGGTTTCGCACCAAAGCGGCGAAAAGCTTTCTGCCGTGCAGTATATGCTCACTTTTCTGTTGTTTTCTGTTCCGGTGGTGGGGCTTGTGGCCATGCTGCTTTATGCCTTTTCGGAGCAGGGCAATCCCCGGCGCGAGCTGGCACGCGGATTTTTGCTGTTCCGCCTGATTTTGGCTGCCATTGTGTTTGCGCTAGTGTTTGTGGGCATTTTCCTTTTGTGGAAGCTGTATCCTGTAGAATATTACACGGATTCCCGCAACTATATGCCGAATCCTTATTCCGGCGGCCATTATTACAGCGAGCCATATGACGATCTTTTGCCGTGGGATGACTGGGAAGATTATTTTGGCGAGGATTTCTTTGAAAACTTCGGCTCGGCCGATGAGGGCAGCATGCCCGAGCCGCCGCACCACAGTATGTAAATATCACGCAAACAGGGCCTGAACAGCCAAAGCTGTTCAGGCCCTGTTTTAGATCTTATCAGAATCTGGCATACAGGAATGTTCCGCTGCCGGTGCTCAAAAAAATGCCCAGCATCACCATGCTCCACATGGCCAGCTGATAGCACAGCACCTTGGGCAAAAGGGGCAGTTTTTGCAGCACCTCGCGCAGCGAAATGCCCTTTTCGTGGATAAGATCCACCAGAAACACCAGCAGCACGCCGTAGGCCAGCATCAGAAGCCCCATGCGGTTCACTCCCATGGCCGTAAAAGAGCCAAGGTTCACATCGCTCAGGGCAAAGCCTGTGAGCATTCGATGCCAAAAAGTCAGCGCCGATACAAAGCTGTCGGTGTGAAAATCAACAGCCGCAAAGAACATCAAGGCGGTACACCAAACCGCACTGCAGATGCGTTTGGCGGCGGATTCCCCGCCCGCTGGCCGGGCAGGCTTTGCCAGATTTTTTTCCAGCAGCAAAAACAGGAACCAATAGATTCCCCAGAACAAAAAGTTCAGGGTAGCGCCATGCCAAAGGCCCGTTACCAGCCACACGGCCAGCATATTGCCTGCCTGCCGCACACGGCCCTTGCGGTTGCCGCCCAGCGGAATGTACACATACTCTTTCAGCCATGCACCAAGCGAAATGTGCCACCGATTCCAAAACTCGCTGACATTGCGTGCAAAATAGGGCTGGCGAAAGTTTTCCGGCAGCGCAAGGCCCAGCATTTCTCCTGCGCCCAGCATCATGTGGCTGTAGCCGCAGAAATCCGTATAAAACTGAATGCCAAAGCAGCACATGGCAAATGCCAGCTGCGCGCCGGTGCAGCGCGCCGGGTCGCGAAAGGCATAGTCTGCGATCATGGCGGCGCGGTCCGCCACTGCCAGCTTTACAAAATAGCCCCAGGCCATGCGCTGCGCGCCGCGCAGCAGGCGAGCTGTGCTGAAGGTCCCGCTTTGGTCGATCTGCGGCATCAGGCTGCCATAGCGCGTAAACGGGCCCTGCACAATGCTTAAAAAGAAGCTGGCAAAGCAGATCACACGCAGCGGGTTTTGCTCAGGCGGGATCTTTTGGCGGTAAACATCCACCACATAGCTGATTAACAGCAGGCTGTAGTAGCTGATGCCCAAAGGCAGCAGCAGATTTTCGGCCCGCCAGAGCCGCAGCCCTGCTGCCCGGTTGAGCGCTGCCGCCAGATCGGCGTAATATTTCACCAGAAACAGAATACCGAGGCTGACAAAGATCGACAGTGCCGCCCAGCGCTTTTGCTGTTTTTCATAGTGCTGCTGCGCTGGGCTGCCCGCAGATGCCGCCTGATGGTTTTCGGCGCGGATACCGTCCGCCGCGAGTGCCTGCAAACGCCCGATCCGCAGCGCGCTGTACCATGCTGTGAGCGCCGCCGCTGCCATTGCCAGAAGGCCGGTTTTGTCCATGCTGAGGTAAAACCAGACATTCGCCGCCAGAATCACCCACCAGCGCTTTGCAGGCGGGGCGGCATAATACAGCGCCAGAACCAGCGCAAGCCATATCAAAAATGTTACTGTTGTAAAACTCATACTCTATTATCGGGTAATGGTCATGTGGGGGTGCTTGGGCTGATACTCGCTCACTTCACAGCGCCACACGCTGCTGCCGTCCTCGGCCAGCGAAACGCGGGTAAAGCCCATGCGCTCATAGAAATCACGCACCATGCCGTTTTTGGCTGTGGGATAATAATAGCCCACCAGCGCCGTGATGCCCCGCTGGGCAGCATCGGAAACCAGGCAGTCCAGCATGGCATCCTCCATGCCGCGCTTGAGCACACGGCAGCTCATCAGCCACAGTCGCAGGTGCAATTCACTGCCCTGCTCTTCGCCTGCCACCACGCTTACCAGGCCGTTGTCGCCGAATTTATCGGCCAGCTTGCCGTACAGGCACAGCCAGTCCGGGTTTTCCTGCATATTCTGGATCTCGGCTTCCGAGCAGCGGCGGGTGGTGAGATTGAACTGATTGCTCTTGTTGGTCAGCTGAGAAATGCGGGGATAGTAGATGGGCTCAAAGGGCCGCACGGTGGCCTGCATTTCCAGACTGTCAAGATATTCGCCGTAGTCCGCAAAGCTGGCCATCTGCACGGCGCGCTGGGCATTGGCCTTATACATTTCGTTGCGGGCAAGGTCGTCTTTGGAAAGCGTGGTCACCTCAAAATATCCGCCGTGATCCAGTGTGCGGATATACTGTTCGGCGCGCTCCATCACCGGCACCGAAACGCCGGGCACATTGGCCTCTACGATCGCGCGCTCGGCGGGGTTATCATCCACAAATACAAAGCTGTCGGCACCAAGGCTCAACTCGGCGGCGGTTTCGATCAGATTGCGGTCTTTATTTTCCCAGTTGGCCTTGATGGCCACAAAATCCTCGGGCTTCAGCGGGCCGTCGGGGTGCTTTAAGCCCGCCATGGCGTTTTCCATCTCATTTTTGCTGTTCACGGTCAGCAAAACGCCGATCTGCTTGTGGGCTTTCAGATAGTTCTGGAATTCCTCATACACCTGCCCCAGGCTCACCTCGGGGCCAATGGCAATGCCCTCTACGCCGTCATCGCCCACAACACCGCCCCAAAGCGTGTTGTCCAGATCCAGCGAGAAAGCCTTTTTATTGCGGCCGTACAGCGATTTGATGATATCCGCCAGGCTTTTTGCCAGATACGGAATGGCATCCAGACACAGCGCATATTTGTACATGTGCCAGTAAAAGCCATCCTGCCACTGGGCATAGCCGTAGTCACTGGCCAGATAATCCAGATCGTTCACATAAAAATTCTCGTGGCTTTGCGCATACTCATACAGCTTTTGGTTCAAGCGGCTGATAAAGTTGGTGCGGCCGCGATAGTCGCTGATATCCTTGTTGCCCAGCAGGCGGTAGTTGGGGCGCTCAAAGTTGTTTTGAATAATGGGGCAGCGGAACTTTTCGCTCAGCTTTTCCCACATCACCTCAAAATGCTGATACTGGGCCTGCAGCATTTCCTCCACTTCCTGCTTTGTGCTGGCCGTGGTGGGAAACTCGGTGATATTGCGAAAGCCCGTGTGGATATAGATCACATCGGGGGCAAATGTGTCCAGCTCTTCGCTGCCGAACATGGCATCCTGCCAATACTGGTTATATTCCGACTGATAAAACTCGGCTTCGATGCCGTAGTTCAGCAAAAACATTTCCAGCTGGTCCACCACTTCGTTGGTGGTAGAGCCGCCCAGCACGGCAATTTTTTTGTGCAGGTTTGCCGTGCCCTGTGCGCGCAGCTCGCGCTTGATCGCGCGTTTTTTGCGCAGCAGGTAGCCGGTGTCCAGCGGGTATTCAAAGCATTTCACAAAAAGCTCCTCCTTTTTTATCCTGCGGTATGGTCGGGCGTATGCTGCAATTTTTGCGCATACTGCGGCCAGAAAAATTCATTTTTATCAAAATCCGGCTCATGGCTGGCCTGCATTACACGCAAAAGCTCGGCCGTAAACACCTCGGCTCCCGCGCCGTTCAGATGGTGGGCATCCATGTAGTTTTCATACCCCAGCTCCGAAAGATCCCGGCTCAGGCAAAAATCCCAGTAATCAAAGCCCAGGCTTTCGCCCAACGCCGTCATATAATCCACATAGCTCTGGTAATTGGGCAGCTGGCTGGTGTAGGCATCCGGCAAGGGGGCCGTGAACAGCACCAGCTCAATGCCGTTTTCCCGGCAGAAATCCGCTATTTTGACAATGTATTCCAGCGAGAAATCCGAAATGGGCTTTTGCGCATCGATCTGTGCAATGGGGGTAAAGTCCGTTTCCGGGCCGGTGGTGGGCAGGCAGTATACAAACCCATCGCCCCGATACGCTTCGTCACCGTAGGTGACATACTCGTAGTTGCCCGGCTCATACGCAGCGCCGCTCAGCTTGGCGCGCCATGTTTCGCCGATCACACCCGGAGAAATATTGTTGTGGCGGGCGGGCACAGCATTGTCCAAAAGGGCCGCAAGGCCGCCCATATTCCACAGATATTCGTATTTTTCGCGGCTTTCCTTGGCAAAATCCGTGATGATATAGGCAGCCGCCGGCACATTGGAGGATTTTTCCTCTAAGAGCGTTGTGTAAAACACTTCCAGATACATCTGGCGGATCGTGTTGGTTTTGGCGGCTTCCCGCAGCATAAAGTAAGCGCCGTCCGGCAGCTGCTGGCTGGTGCCTGCGTTGAAGGCCTTTACCCCCATCGCCTCGCTGACGGCGGCGGGGTCTACACTGCGGTAGCAATGGCTCGGCCCGGCAAACAGAATGTCAATGTTCTGCTCGCTTGTATACAACTCCTGCAGCATCACACGGGTGTAGGAATGCACATCGTCCACCAACACAAAATTGATCAGCTGCAGTGCCCCTGCCGTAAACGCCAAAAACAGCGCTGCAAATGCCAGCGCCCTTTTGACCCGGGGCTTTCGCGTGGCTTTTACCGCGGTGCTTTCTGCGCTCACAGCTGCCGGAGCGCGCCCTTGAGCGCCTGTGCGATCTGGTCAGGGCAGCTGGTGGGGCGGGGGCCGCAGGTGGTGCCCTCCATGCGGGCAATGGCATCCTCGGCCTTCATGCCCTTCAGCAGCGAGCAAATGCCCTTCAGGTTGCCGTTGCAGCCGCCGATCACCTCAATGTTCTGAATGGTGTGGTCCTCGGCCAGCTCCACATTGGTCTGGCGGGAGCATACGCCTTTGTTCTGGTATGTATAAGTCATCGTTACTTTCTCCGTTTCTGTAATTGATTGTAAGCTTTGTGCTTATTGGCGGCTTTTGGCCAGCTCGTTGATGCGATTTATCATGGCATCGGTGGTTTGTCCGGTGCCCACAGGCTGCAGGATCTTGCGGTTTACTCCGTGAAAATCCGTGCCGCCTGTAAGGATCAGGCCGTACTGCTGCGCCGTTTGCAGAATTTCGGCACGGTCCTTGGGAGTGTTGCGCGGGTGATCCAGCTCAATGCCGTCCAACAGTCCCTCGGCAGCCAGCTCTTTCATCAGCTCAATGTTGTTGTATACCCCCGGATGCGCCAGCACCACAACGCCGCCGCACTGCCGCCCCAGCTGCAAAAGCTCGCGGCAATCGGGATAGCTGAATCGAAAACTGATGCCGCCCTCCTGAACCGGGCGAAACAGCTGCTTGTACACGCTGCCGTACACGCCGTCGGCCAGGCCGTATTCCATCAAGGCGCGCATCACATACGCCTTGTACAGTGCGCCCTCGCTGTTTTGGGCATAGGCCATGGCATCCTCGCGGCGAAACTGCGGGCAGCGCTGCTGCAAAAGCTGCATACTTTGCTCCAGCGCATTTCTGCGGCGTTGGGCCATTCGGTCACAGTGGGCCTGCAGCGCTTCACACTCCCGCGGCCAGTAGCACAGAATATGCACCTTGCTGCCGCGCGCATTGTCGTAGCCCGAAAGCTCCATGCCCGGGATCAGGCGAACGCCGTTTACCTGCGGATGTGCATAGCCAAAGCGCACGCTCGCCATGGAATCGTGGTCGGTGATGGCAAGCGTGTCCATTTTTGCCGCTGCTGCCAAACGCGGCAGCCATTCGGCCGGGCAGGAGCCATCGGAAAAATTGGTGTGTGTATGCAGATCGCCCGGCATAGGCTTTCCCCCTCTCCCAGCTTTACGCAGATACTATTTTAGTATAGCATATCCCCAACCGATTTGAAACCCCCCGCCGGTGGTAAAATCCGGCAAAAAAAGCCGCTGCCCCCAAAAAGCGGAAGCAGCAGCATGGTTTGGGTGCAGGCGATCAGGGCCACAGCTCGGCAGCCATGGCATCCAGCACGGCATCGTCGCCGGGGTGCAGGGCCGAATTGATCTTCAGCGAGGTGGGAAGCCAGGTAAGGTTTTTGCTGTTATCAAACATTGCCTTCATCTGGCGGGCCGAAGTGGGGGCCCACGAGCCGTTTTCCATCAGTGCCAGCGTGCGGTTCTGATAGCCGCGCTCGGTAAGCGATTCAATAAAAGCACGCATGGTGGGGAAAACTGCACCGTTATATGTCACACTGGCCAGCACCAGCTTGCTGTAGCGGAACGCATCCTCTACACATTCGGCCCAATCGGCGCGGGCCAGATCGGCCAAAACCACCTTGGGGCAGCCCCGGTCGGTCAGCTTTTGTGCCAGCTTTTCGGCGGCCTCGCGGGTGTGGCCGTAAATAGTGGCATAGGCGATCATCACGCCCTCGGTTTCGGGCTGATAGGCCGCCCATGTGCTGTATTGCTGCAGATAGTGGCTCAGATCGCCCGAAAGCACCGGGCCGTGCAGCGGGCAGATGGTGTGGATGTCCAGCTGAGCAGCCTTGTCCAGCGCTTTTTGCACCTGCAGGCCGTATTTGCCCACAATGCCAAAGTAATACCGGCGCGCCTCACAGTCCCACTCGTCGTCTTCGGCGTCCAGTGCGCCGAACTTGCCGAAAGCATCGGCGCTGAACAGCACCTTGTCGGCAGCATCATAGGTAAACATCACCTCGGGCCAGTGTACGAGCGGTGCAAACACAAACTGCAGAGTATGCCGGCCCAGAGACAGGGTTTCCCCATCGGCTACTTCTTTTTTGCAGCCCTCCAGCGGCAGAGCATAAAAATTCTGCAGCATGGTGAAGGCGCGCGCATTGGCAACCACTGCTGCCTGCGGATATTCGCGCATAAATGCGGCAATGCCTGCAGAATGGTCCGGCTCCATGTGCTGCACGATCAGATAGTCCGGTGTGCGGCCCTGCAAAGCAGCCTGCAGATTTTGCAGCCACTGCTCTACAAAGTTTCCGTCTACGGTATCCATCACCGCGATCTGATCGTCCAAGATCACATAAGAATTGTACGCCATGCCCTCGGGCACAATGTACTGGCCCTCAAAAAGATCGATCTCGTGATCGTTTACACCAATATACCGAATGTCTTTTGTGATCTGCATAAATAACACTCTCCCATCGTTTTGAAAAGGCGCTGTATGCCTTGTGCCGCAGCGCCGCATGAATCATTCCGCTGGCCTTATCATAACACTTACAGGGTGCAAAATCAAGCTTTCTGATAATTATTACTAATTTCTTGCGTATATATTTAGTAATAATTCCTATTTACAGGGCAGGTGTTTTCTGCTATACTATAGTCACAGCAAAACACTGATCCGCCGCAAAAAGCGGCGCACCCATAAAGCTTTGGCATGGAGGTAATGAATATGAAGGTTTATATCTGTGAGCACTGCGGCAACATGGCAGAACTGATCCAGGACAAGGGCGTGCCCATGCACTGCTGCGGCCAGCCCATGACCCAGCTGATCCCCGGCACCTCCGACGGTGCAGCCGACAAGCACGTGCCCGTTTACACCGTAAACGGCAGCGAAGTACAGGTGGTCGTGGGTTCGGTGGAGCATCCGATGGTGGAGGTGCACCACATTGAATGGATCGCCGTGGAAACCGCAAACGGCATTTACCGCAAATCCCTGCAGCCCGGCCAGCCCCCCAAGGCCAGCTTTGTGCTGAGCGAGGGCGAAACGGTGCAGAGCGTATACGCCTACTGCAACCTGCACGGCCTGTGGAAGGCATAAAAGCATAAAGATGTTATAAAAAACGCGAGGCTTCCCACCCGGAATGCCTCGCGTTTTGCTTGTATGGTTTTTGTGTTTAGAACTCGATTTCTTCCAGGCGCAGCAGCGAAAGGATGTAGATTTCCAGAGCCTCCAGCATTCTGCGCCAATCCGCACCCTCGTTGGCACCGTGGATGGGGCCTGCAAACGGAGGCAGCGGCTCGTCGTTATGCTCGGGGCCAAAGCTCACGGCCAGCGGGAAGTGGCGTGCATAGGTGCCGCCGCCGATGGTGAAGGGCTTTTTGCCCTCGCCCGTCACCTCGTTGTAGGTGTCGATCAGGGTTTCAATGGCGGGGTGATCCGGCTCAATGTAGAACGGCTCCTGGCAGAACACATCGCCCAAGCGGAAGCAGCCGCCGAAAGCAGCGGCAAAGCCCTGCTCCAGCTTTTCCTGGTTCATGGTAGTGGGATAGCGGATATCCACGCTCTGGGAAAGAATGCCGTTTTCAAAGCGCACCATGCCGCCCACGAGCGTGAGCGGGGTAAAGCGGCCGTCGCTGGCTGCCATGCCAATGGCGCTGCCGTCGGTGCTGGCGTGCAGCTTGTGCATGGCCTGCAGGCAGGCCAGCTCGGCCCCCTCAAACAGGCCGCTCTGCAGCAGGCAGTCGGTCACCACGCCAATGGCGTTGCGGGTGCCTGCAGGCAGGCTGGCGTGGCCGCTGATGCCCTGTCCGCGCACCCATGTGCGGTCCGGCCCATCGGCCTCCATCGTGATATGCTCCATGGCAGAAAAAGCGCTGACGGGAGCAGCCACCAGTGCGGCGGCACGGTCCGGCACGGCATTTTTGGCCACGCCGCCCTCAAACTGCAGCAGCTTGCCCGAAAGCTTTTCCGAGTACAGCATCCCCTGGAAAATGCCCTTTTCACCGTTGCACACCGGGAACTCTGCATCCGGCGTGAAGCAGAACACAGGCATCTTGCAGTTTTTCACAAAGTATTCCACATCCAGCATGCCGGTTTCCTCGTTGGCACCCATCAGCACGCGAATTGGATAGCGCAGTGCGCCTGCCTGCTCACGCAGATATTTGAGTGCATACAGGCACAGCAGCACAGGGCCTTTATCGTCCAGCACGCCGCGGCCCAGCACCCAGCCATCCTTCCGGCGCAGGGTGAACGGGTCGGCATCCCAGCCGTTTCCGGCGGGAACCACATCCAGATGTCCGATCACACCCAGATATTTTTCCGGTTCCTTGCCGGGCAGCTCGGCCCAGCCGATATAGCCCTTTTCGTTGTGTGCGGCAAGGCCCAGCTCAGTGCTGATGGCCAGGGCCTCGTCCAGTGCGGCCTTGGGGGCAGCGCCGAAGGGTGCATCGGGCTCGGCTTCGCCCTGCGTGCTGGGGATCGCCACCAGGCGAGCCAGATCGCGCAGGATATCGGCTTCATTTGCGCGGATGAAATCCTGAATTTTCTTTCTTTCCTGAGTAATCATGATTTTTCTCCTTCTGTACAGGCAGATGCTTTCCACCTTGGGGAATGCGGCGCTTTACCGGCACGGCCCGGCCCCGCAGCCCCCTTTGTACAAATCGTTTGATTTGTACAGTATACCCTATTTTCTTTAACTAATAAAGTCTTTTTTTCTTGCAAGGCGTTTGCAAAAGCGCTATACTGAAAAGCGTTTTATGTTTCCTGCCCCGTTTTGCGGGCGTTTGCATGGAAAGGATGGAGAGTTTTGAAGTATTTAAAACAGCTTTTGATTATTCTTGGAATTTCGTTTTTGGGCGAACTTCTGAAGTATTTTTTGCCGCTGCCGATCCCTGCCAGCATTTACGGCATGGTGATCCTGTTTGCGCTGCTGCTCAGCGGTGCGCTGCCGCTTTCGGCTGTGCGTGAAACCGGCAATCTTTTGGTGGCGGTGATGCCCGTAATGTTTATTCCCGCCGGGGTGGGGCTGATGGCCAGCTGGGATATTCTGCGCCCGCTGCTGCTGCCCGTGGGGGTGATCACGGTGGCCGTGCTGGTGATCGTAATGGCGGTAAGCGGCCTTACCGCCCAGCACATTTTGCTGCACAGCAGCCCGAAAGAAGGTGCCCGCCATGAATGAGCTGTTTTTGTCCTCGATGTACGCGGGCACAGTGCTGAGCCTTGCTGCCTATATGGTGGGTGTGTGGCTGAAAAAGCAGTTCCGTTCGCCGCTGCTCAACCCGCTGCTGGTGGCCATTGTGATCACCATTGCCGTGCTGCTGGCCGGGCGCGTGAACTACGAGGTATACGATGCCAGCGCCAAAACCCTGAGCTGGTTCCTCACCCCGGCCACGGTGTGTCTGGCAATTCCCCTGTACGAGAATTTCCGGCTGCTGTTAAAGCATTTGCAGGCCGTTTTGCTGGGCATCGTATCCGGCGTTTTCACCAGTCTGGCTTCCGTGCTGGCACTCAGTGCCGTGATGCATCTTTCGCATCAGGAATATGTGACCATGCTGCCCAAATCCATCACCACCGCCATCGGTATGGGCGTTTCGCAGGAGCTGGGCGGCCATGTGACCATTACCGTGGCCACCATTGTGATCACAGGCGTTTTGGGCAATATGCTGGCTGAGCCGCTGTTTCGGCTGTTTCGCATCACTGAGCCCATTGCCAAGGGCGTGGCGCTGGGCACCGCCGCCCACGCCATCGGCACAGCCAAAGCGATGGAGCTGGGCGAGGTGGAGGGCGCTATGGGCAGCCTTTCCATCGCCGTGGCCGGAATTCTGACCGTGTGCCTTTCGCCGGTGTTTGCGGCGATCCTGTAACACGCTATGGACAAACGCCCGGCTTTTATGCTACACTGATCCCAGTAATTGCAGCGGAGGGCGTTTTTATGCTGGATCTTTGTTTTTATGCGCTGGCACTGGCTGCCGGAATTTATTTTATGTGGCGCGGGCAAGAGCTTTGCTCGTTTCACGGCAAGCATATCGAGGCCATCAAATCGGTGACCCGCAGCCCCGAGGCTGCCCGGGAGTTTGCCCAAAAGCAGGGCTTTGTGGTGCGCGGTATGGGCTTTTTTATGGCGTTGTACTCCCTGCTCAGCTTTTTCTGGGGCGGCCTTTGGGGCGAATTGTTCGGAATGCTGTGTCTGGGCGTGGCGCTGTTCCACTTTTTCTTTATCTTCACCATAAACAGCCGCTACACCGGCGATTCCAAAACCAAGTGGTAAAAACCGCAGACAGCAAAAAGCGCAGAGCCCTGAGGCCCTGCGCTTTTTTTGTCAGCCGATCAGTTTTTCGGGGTCAAGATAGGTTTTTCCCTGCTTGACCTCCAGATGCAGGTGTGCGCCGTCGCCCTGTTCCGATTCCACGGTGCCCACGGTGCCCAGCGCCTGCCCTGCCGAAACGGCATCGTCCATTCCCACTGCCGGTTCTGCGGAAAGCCCGCAATAGCGCCACACGCGGCCTTCCTCATCCGTAATTTCCACCACAGTGCCAAAGGTGCCGCTGTTTTTCAGCCCGGTCACCTTGCCGCCCGTGCTGGCCGTGACCGCCGCGCCCTGCCGGCAGGCAATATCGGTGCCGTTGTGGGTGCGCCAGTCTTTTAAGGTTTTGTTATACACCAGCTCGTCGCCGCTCATGCTTTGGCTCACACTCCCCTGCACCGGCCAGCCATAGCCCAAAGCCGGTACGCCGGATGCCTCGGCAGCGGGCTCGGGGGCGGGCTGCAGCTCCGCAGGCTCGCGCACCGAATGCTGCTGCGGCAGGGCTTCGCTGGATGCGCCCGGGATGGGCACATTCTGCTGCTTTTGCTCCACGGGGCGCGTGGCCGGTTCGGGGGCAAGCTCAGGGGCGGGCTCTTCGATCTGCTGCTGCGGCAAAAGTGATGGATCTTTGATGCTGATACGGCTCACCATGGTGCGTATGGCCCACACACTGGTGAGCGCCGCCGCCAGAACACAGCCCAGCAGGGCAAAATAAAAGCCTTTTTCACGCATAAATTCCTTGAAGCTGCTCATGGTTTTCTTCCCTTCTCTGGTTTTGGCCGTGCCGCGCTGTGCAGATTTGGGGCACGGCCTTTTGATTTTCGGGTGCGCAGGCAGCCCCGCGCATCGGTTCTTTTGAAATATTGTGAGCCGCTTGGCCGCCGATTATACACCGGGCCGAAAGCCGCAGAATTTTTATCAAAAACCTATTGATTTTTTGCCGGACGCATATTATAATGAGGTTTCAAAGTAAAGGGATTATTTTGGGCAAAAGAGATTTGTTTTGCACGATCTTTTGCAGCTTTCACACAGCAGAGCTTGCCCATATTATAAAAGAAGCAGCATCTGCAGAATTTTTCAAAAAATTTTGCAGGTGCTTTTTTATTAGGCATAAGCTCCCGCAAGAAAACGGAAAATATCCGAGAAAGGAAGTGTTCCCCCATGGGTTATATCGCCGGTATCGGCGGCGCAAATGTGGACATTCACGGCCAGAGCCTGGCACCCATCATCATGCGCGATTCCAACCCCGGCAAGCTGCACACCAGCATGGGCGGCGTGGTTCGCAATGTGCTGGAAAACTGCGCACATCTGGGGCTTTCGACCCAGCTTGCCAGCGCTGTGGGCGACGATGACTACGGCCATCTTATGCGCCGCAGCTGCGAAACGCTGGGCATTGGCACCAAATGCCTGTTCACCCGCCCGGGGCAAAACAGCAGCTGCTACATCAGCATTATGGACGGCGCAGGCGATATGCTGGTGGCCATGAGCGATATGCGCATCATGAAAACGCTGGACGGCGGATTCGTGGACGACTGCCTGGATATGCTCAACGAGGCCGACATTGTGGCCTGCGATGGCAACCTCAGCCCCGAAGCCATTGCCCGCCTGACCGAGTGCTGCAAAAAGCCCTTGTATCTTGACCCCGTTTCTACAACCTGGGCGCAGAACTTAAAGCCCTGGCTGGGCAAGTTTGATACCATCAAGCCCAACCGCATGGAAATGGAAGTCTTAGCCGATATGGCCATCAACACCGAGGAGGATCTGCGCACTGCCTGCCAGAAAGTGCGCGATCTGGGCGTTCGGCAGGTATTCGTGAGCCTGGGTGCGGGCGGCATTTACTACCAGGGCCCGCAGGGTGAGCTGCGCGGCCGCAGCCACGACTTTACCCGCATGACCAATGCCACGGGTGCAGGTGATGCCACAATGGCAGGCATCATCTATGCCACCACGCAGGGCTTTGATTTGCAGAAAACGATGGAGTTCGCGCTCGGCTGCGGGCTGGTTGCTGTGAGCAGCAACGACACGATCAACCCGGAAATGAGCGTTTCTTGTGTTTACAACAATGTAAAGGAGTATGTATTATGATGGATCTGAAGAAGTATATGGACATTACCCCCGAAATCGCTGAGGCTGTTGCCGCTGGCAAGCCCGTGGTTGCTCTGGAGAGCACCATTCTGAGCCACGGTATGCCCTACCCCCAGAACTATGAGTTTGCAAAGGGCGTGGAGAAGATCATCCGCGACCAGGGCGCTATTCCTGCTACCATGGCTGTGATCAACGGCCGCATGAAGGCTGGCCTGACCGAGGAAGAGCTGCTGCTCATGTGCGAAAACAAGGACAATCATGTGGCTAAGCTGAGCCGCCGCGACCTGCCCATTGCCATTGCTATGGGCAAGACCGGTGCTACCACCGTAGCTACCACCATGATCCTGGCAAACCTGGCTGGCATCAAGATCTTTGCTACCGGCGGCATCGGCGGTGTGCATCGCGGCGCTGAAAAGACCATGGATATTTCTGCTGACCTGCAGGAACTGGCTCACACCCCTGTGGCTGTTGTGTGCGCAGGCGCTAAGATGATTCTGGACATCGGCCTGACCCTGGAGTACCTCGAAACCATGGGCGTGCCCGTGCTGGGTATGCAGACTGAGGACTTCCCCAGCTTCTACTGCCGCAAGAGCGGTTTCAAGGTAGACTACGCTGCCCAGAGCGCTGCCGAGGTGGCCCAGATCGCTCACACCAAGTGGGCTTGCGACCTGCAGGGCGGTATGCTGATCGGCAACCCCGTGCCCGAAGAGTACGCTATGGACTACGACTACATGAGCAAGGTCATCGACGAGGCTCTGGAAGATGCCAAGGCAGCCGGCATTCACGGCAAGGCCACCACTCCCTTCCTGCTGGCCAAGATCGTAGAGCTGACCGGCGGCGACAGCCTCAAGACCAACATCCAGCTGGCTTACAACAACGCTCGCTGCGCTGCACAGATTGCCGTAGAGCTTTCCAAGCTGGGCTGATCTTTTTTCAAAATCCGGTTCCGGCCGGGGCATGGGGCAAACGCTCTGCGCCCCGGCCGGGCTTTTTAACGGCTGAATTTTTGTGCAAAGAAAGGCGTTGATGCATTTGTATTCCGTGCTTTGGCTGTTTTTTGCCTATTCATTTTTAGGTTGGGTTCTGGAAACCGTGATGGCCGCGCTGAACCGCCGCCAGTTTGTCAACCGCGGTGTTCTCACCGGGCCTGTGTGTGTTCGCTATGGCATCTTTCTGGTTTTCTGCACACGGTTTGGCCATGAACTGAAGGAAAGCTGGTTCTTTTTGTTCATTGGCTGCGCCGTGCTGGGCGGCTTTTGGGAATGGCTCAGCGGCCGCCTGCTGGAAAAGCTGTACCACCGCAAATGGTGGGATTATTCCGGCCGCAAATACCAGATCGACGGTTATGTGAGCCTGCGCTCGGCCGCTGCGTGCGGCGTGGTGGGCACACTGGCCGTACACTTTGTCAGCCCGGTGCTGCTGCGCACCCAGCTTTGGCTGCCGGCCGGAGTGCGGCACATTCTTTTGTGGTGCAGCATGGCGGTGCTTTGGCTGGATATTCTTTGGAATCTATGCACCATTTTGGGCCTGCCGCAGCGGCTGCCCCGGGCCGAAACCGTTCACAACCGGCTGGGGCACCTCACCCTGCGCCTGACGCACGCGATCGTTCGCTTTACCGAAAATCGTTTGCAGCACTCCTACCCCATTTTGAAAAAGGCCGCCGCGAAGCGCCGCACCGAAACCGGTGTGTTTGCGCCCGGGTGCTGCTTTTCCAAGTTATTCTGGCTGTTTGTGATCGGGGCTTTTCTGGGCGATATCACCGAAACCCTTTTCTGCCGCGTTCGCGCAGGCGTGTGGATGAGCCGCAGCAGTCTGGTGTGGGGGCCCTTCAGCATTGTATGGGGGCTGGCCATTGCCATGGCCACGCTGCTTTTGTATAACTACCGCGACCGGTCAGACGGTTTTCTGTTTGCCTTCGGCACGGTGCTGGGCGGCGTGTATGAGTATGTGTGCAGCGTAGCCACCGAGATCGCTTTTGGGCAGGTTTTCTGGGATTACAGCGCACTCCCGTTTAATCTGGGCGGGCGCATCAATCTGCTGTACTGCTTTTTCTGGGGCATTGCGGCGGTGGTGTGGCTCAAGGTTCTGTTTCCACCCATCTCGGCGCTGATCGAAAAGATCCCGCCCAAAGCCGGGCGGCCCCTCACCGTGCTGCTGGTGGTGTTTATGGCTGCGAATATCGCGGTTTCCAGTCTGGCGCTTTACCGCAGCAGCACCCGCGCACAGGGCCAGCCCGCACAAAGCGGCATCGAGATCTGGCTGGATGCGCATTACAGCGATGATGTGATGGCCAGGATCTACCCCAACGCCATTTCTGTGAACAAAAGCTAAGGCAACACCGCATCATTCTAAGTGCCGATACAGCGAGCGAGAAGTGCAAGCTGCTAAGCAAAAAGCACAGATAATACTTTGTGTATTATCGAGCATTTTTGCAACGCAGATTGTGCTTCGCAGCCGCGGCAGCGGTGCTTAAGCCGTCAGGCGGGA
>Ga0129310_1000125_pt1 | contig 106832 bp, 102 predicted proteins | sample Go1ome_2_FD_94433 | JGI IMG/M metagenome (GOLD analysis project Ga0129310, IMG submission 94433) | Western lowland gorrila individual fecal microbial communities from Wisconsin, USA - Go1022A metagenome | ecosystem: Host-associated > Mammals > Digestive system > Large intestine > Fecal... | reverse complement strand
CAGACGCTCTACCAGCTGAGCTAAACTCCCTTATGGAGCGGCTGACGAGGCTCGAACTCGCTACCTCCACCTTGGCAAGGTGGCGCTCTACCAGATGAGCTACAGCCGCTTATCCTTGAAGATTGCTTTCCGCTTTCTCCGGGCGACTTGTTTATTATAGCCTAACAGCCCCTGTTTGTCAACCATTTTCTGCTATTTTTTTCTATTTTTCCGTGTACAGCCCATTCAAGCCGAAAATCCTGCTGCCATGCGAGAAATTTTAAAAAGCACCGCACAGCTTTTGCGCGTTTTTGCGGCAGCGGCTGTGCGGTGTTTCATAAAAGCTTACTTATTCTTCCACCAATTCGTTCAGATCCACATGATACACTTTATCGCAGAACTGGCATTTTACCTCGGCGCTGGGGTCTTCGTCACGCAGCTTGATCAGCTCTTTCTGGCCAAGCGAGCGCAGCATACGGCGAACACGCTCCTCGCTGCAGGTGCATTTGTATTCCACATGATAGGTGTCCAGAATGTTGGGGTTGAAGCCCGCCATGGCAAGATTCATAATATCCTCGGGCGTTTTTCCCTGCGAAAGCAGAGTCGTCATGCTGGGCATGGCTGCAATGTTTTTTTCCAGAGTCGAAATTTCTTCTTCGCTGGCGCCGGGCAAAAGCTGCAGCAAAAAGCCGCCCGCGCAGGACACCGTAAGATCCGGATTCACCAAAACGCCCAGCGCACACACCGTGGGGATCTGCTCGCTGATGGCATAGTACGAGGCAATATCCTCGGCGATCTCGCCGGAAACCAGCGGCACCTGCCCCACATAGGGCTCTTTCAGGCCCAGATCACGGATCACGCTGAGCATACCCTTGCCCACCGCAGCGCCCACATTCAAATGGCCGTCGGCGCGGGGCGGAATTTCCACAATGGGGTTGGCCGCATAGCCCTTCACATTGCCAAGGCCATCGCCCACGGCCAGCAGCAGCCCCGCCGGGCCGTCGCCCTCCACCCGCAGCGTAACGCTGTCCTCGGTGTTTTTCATCATAATGCCGATCAACGAAGCCGCCGTGAGCAGTCGGCCAAGGCCGGCTGTAACCACAGCGCTGGGATGCTGATAGGCTTCCATCTGGCTGACAATATTGGTGGAATCCACACCGCAAAACACCACGCCGCCGTTTTCGGAAAGTGCGCGAATCATATTATTCATGTTGGTCTGCCCCCTCTTGGGTATATTGTTTGATGCAGGTAAAAATAAACCGCTGGCTGTCCGGCTGCAGTGCGCCAAAGGATTCGCCATCCTCAACCGACTGCACCGCAAAGCCGTATTTTTCAAGCGCCTGCGTTACCTGCTGCAGCTCATAGGAATACTCCTTGAACTGTTCGTGAAAGTCCTCGTCCGTATCGTTATAATGAATGTCAATGCTGATCTCCACCGCCTGCTCCTCGGCCAGATAATGGTTTTGCCAGCGGCAGCTGGCATCCGGCCCTTCAAAGGTGAACAGGTTTTCACCCAAAACCTGCCGGTTTTTATAAGGCGTATTCAGATCAAACAGAAACACGCCGCCTTTTTCCATAAAAAACGCTGCACGGCGAATGGCTTTTTCAAAATTCTGCCACGGGCCGATGTGGCTGTAGGTATCAAAGGTAGAAACCGCCGCGCGGATGGTGCCGAAAAGATCCAGCTCCAGCAAATTCTGGCGCAGCAAAAGCAGCCCCTGGGCAATGCCCAGCTGGTCGGCCTTATCGCGCAGGACCGCCAGCATTTCTTCGGATTGATCCACGGCGATCACATCATAACCGGCCTGGCTGAGCATCAGCGTAAGATCGCCTGTGCCGCAGCCAAAATCCGCCACAATGCCGTTTTGTATGCCATTTTCCTTCAGCTTGCGAAGCACATAGGCAAACAGCGCATCATAGTCGGCTTCGCCGTTGAATTCATCATAAAAATAGGCAAATTCGTTGTAGGCCATTTTTACTCCTGCTGCTCCTGCGATCGTTCCAGCACGGATTCCAGATACTGTTTCAGTTCCTCCATGCCGGTGCCTTTTTCAGCGCTGGTAAGAAACACTGCCCGGCTGCCGTACTGCAGGCCGATTTTTTCAAACCTCGACTGTGTTTCGGCGATCTGGCTTTTTTTCAGCTTATCTGCCTTGGTGAGCACGATCACAAACGGAATGCGGTGATAGTGCAAAAACTGCAGCATCTGCACATCATCGGCGCTGGGATCATGGCGGCAGTCCAGCAGCTGGATCAGCAGCTCATTGTTGCGGTTTTCCTCAAAATAGCTGTTGATCAGCTTGTCCCAGCGGTCACGGTCTGCATTGGAAACCTTGGCATAGCCGTAACCGGGCAGATCGACAAAATACAGATCGTCCACGCTGTAAAAGTTGATGGTGGCGGTTTTGCCCGGCGTGGAGCTGACGCGCGCTAAATTTTTGCGGCTGCACAGGCGGTTGATCAGGCTGGATTTGCCCACATTGGAGCGGCCCGAAAAAACGAACTCCACACGGTCGCTTTCCGGCAGCTGGCTGGAAATGCCATAAGAGGCAATAAAATCGGCTTTTTGAAAATTCATGGATTCCTCCGTTTACTATTTCAGGCTGCGTCCGGCGCGGTCACATTCTGGCCTCCGCGGGCTTTTTGGCAGGCTTGGCCGCAAGCACCTCGTGCTCTTTATCGCCCTTGTTCTCCTTGTTTTTCACTGCGATCGTTTTGGGCTTGACCAGTGCTTCCTTGAGCACCTGCGACAGATCCGTCATGGGCACAAAGCGCACGGCATCCTTTACTTCCTGATCCACCTCATACAGATCACTCTCGTTGTCCTTGGGGATCAGCACGGTTTTCATGCCCTCGCGGTAAGCAGCCATGCTCTTTTCTTTCAGGCCGCCAATGGGCAGCACACGGCCATGCAGCGAAATTTCGCCGGTCATGGCCACATCGGCGCGCACCGGCCAGCCGGACAGGCACGAAACCAAGGCCGTTGTCAGTGTAACACCGGCGCTGGGGCCATCCTTGGGGGTGGCGCCGTCCGGTGCATGGATGTGCAGATCCTGCTCCTTGAGTGCGGCGGTATCAATGCCGTATTTTTCGCCGTTCACGCGCACATATGTAATGGCCAGCTTTGCGCTTTCCTTCATCACATCGCCCAGCGAGCCGGTCACCTCGATCTTGCCGCTGCCGCCGGGGATCACCTGCACTTCAATGGGCAGCATTTCACCGCCCACGCTCGTCCATGCAAGGCCGTTGGCAATGCCCACCGCGTTGCTGCGGCTGATATAATCCGGCTTCACCTTGCGCGGCCCCAGGATTTTTTCCAGCATAGCTGCCGAAACCGAAACCTTTTCAGCCTCCCCTGCGGCCACCTGACGGGCGCAGCGGCGCAGCACCTGCTGGATCACTCGTTCGAGATTACGCACACCAGCCTCGCGGGTATAGCCGTCGATCAAGGCGTACAGTGCGGCATTGGCCACGCTCACCTTGCCGTGCAGGCCCGTGTTTTTCAGCTGCTTGGGCAGCAGGTGCTGCTTGGCAATGTTGAATTTTTCCACACGGGTATAGCTGGGCAGCTCGATCACATCCATACGGTCACGCAGAGGGCCGGGAATGGCCGACAGATCGTTGGCTGTGGTGATAAACAGCACGTTGCTGAGATCAAACGGAATATCAATATAATGGTCTTTAAAAGTGCAGTTCTGCTCCGGGTCCAGCACTTCCAGCAGGGCCGATGCCGGGTCGCCCCGGAAATCACTGGCCATTTTATCGATCTCGTCCATCAAAATCAGCGGGTTGCGGCTTTTGGCGGTGATCATGGCGTTGATCAGCTTGCCGGGCATCGCGCCGATATAGGTGCGGCGGTGGCCGCGGATCTCGGCTTCATCGCGCACGCCGCCCAGGCTCATGCGCACATATTTGCGGTTCATGCACTCGGCCACCGAGCGGGCGATCGATGTTTTGCCCACGCCCGGAGGGCCCACCAGACAAATGATCTGCCCCTTCACATCGGGATTGAGCTGGCGCACCGCCAGAATTTCCAGAATGCGGTCCTTCACTTTTTTCAGACCGTAGTGTTCACGGTCCAGGATCTGCTGTGCCTTGGCAATGTTCAGCTGATCCTCTGTAGACTCATTCCACGGCAGATCAAGGCAGGTATCCAGATAGGTGCGGATCACACCGGCCTCGGCGCTGTTGCCCTGCATACGGGCCAGACGGTCGGTTTCTTTCAGCAGCTTGGTTTCCACATCCTGCTGCAGGCCCAGCGCCATGATCTTGCTGCGGTAGGTGTCGGCTTCGGCATGGGTGTCTTCACCCTCGCCCAGCTCCTCGCTGATGACATGCATCTGCTCACGCAGGTAATAGTCACGCTGGTTTTTGTCCATCTGATCGTTGACCTTGTCATCGATCTCGCGCTCCACAGCCAGAATTTCGCACTCGCGCTGCAAAAGATACAGCAGTGTGTCCAACCGGGCCGAAAGCGTGCCCTCGTTCAGCACCGCCTGCTTATCCTGATATTTCATCAGCAGGTTGGCGGGCATGTAATCGCTCAGATACACGGCGCTGTCACTGCTGAGAATATTGTAGATCACATCCTTCGAGATCTGCGGGCCCAGCGAAAGATAGCGTTCAAAGCAGTTTTTCAGGCTGCGAACCATCGCCTCGGTTTCCACATCGTTTTCGCTGCGCAGCCCGCGCATGGGGGCAGCCTTCACGGCTGCCTGCAAAAACTTATCCTTTTGCGTGTTCAGCTCCAGCAGTTTGGCGCGGTATTTGCCCTCTACCAGCACCTTGACAAGATCTTCCGAAACATGCAGCACCTGCTTGATCTCGGCCACAACGCCGTAGGCATACAGATCCTTCTGGTCCGGCGACTCTACATCGATATCCTTTTGCGTCACCAGATAAATGCTGCTGTTGTTGTTCATTGCCCACTCAATGGCGGCAATAGATTTGTCACGCCCCACCTCAAAGTGAACGATATTATTCGGGAACACAACCAGCCCGCGCATGGCGATGGCGGGCAGATATTGCACATCCCTGTCAATTTTTACAGTTACCTGTTTTGCCATTAAAACCTCCCGGCGCTGGCTGCATTCAACCGGCGCCAAAGCAACATTGATTCTACAAAAGCTCCGCAGGAGTTTTTTCATACATTTTCTGCGGTGCTTCTTGATAATTTATTATTATATCCAATAATTATGAACGATTCAACCATTTCCGCCCTCATAAACCCGGGCGCGTATAAAACCCAAAGGCTGCGGGCATTCTTTTGGCAGAGGTGATCGCCATGTGGTTTTTTAAAATTCTGCTCACCAGCGGGCTTTCCATCGCGGTGCTTTTTGTCTTGTGCCGACTGAACGGCCAGCGCACAGTGGCGCAAATGACGGTGTTTGATTACCTGAACGGTATTACGATCGGTTCCATCGCCGCCGAGCTTGCCACCGATCTGGAAAACTGGCAGGAGCCGCTGCTCGCCATGGTGCTGTACGGGCTGATCACGGCGGGCATCAACAAGCTCAACTGCAAAAGCCTTGCCGCGCGCAGCGTGCTGAATGGCAGGCCTGTGGTGGTGCTGGAAAACGGCAGGATCGATGCCCGCGCGCTTTCACGCGCCAATATCGATCTGAACGAATTTCTGATCCAGTGCCGCAGCGCCGGTTATTTTGATTTAAACCAGCTGACTGCTGCCATTTTAGAGCCAAACGGCCATTTCAGCTTTTTGCCAAGCGAAACCAGCCGCCCCGTTTCGCCCAAGGATCTGGGCCTTACGCCGCCGCAGGAGAGCGTTTGGTATCCCCTGATCGTGGACGGGAAACTGCTGCAGGAAAATCTGCGCGCCATTGGGTGCGAGGAAAAATGGCTGCAGGCACAGCTGCGAAAATTTTCTCTGCACAGCACCGCCGAAACCTTTTTGGCTGTCAGCGATGGCCGACAGGGCTTTTTTGCCTGTGCGGCTCCGCCCAATGAGAAAAAGCAGAAAAATCTTTGAGCTTATTCCGGATACACCAAACGGTCGGCCGGGATATGATACAGCACATTTTCCAGATAACGCTTTGCCAGATAGTTGGCCATGGGCAGATTCATATCCAGATAGTTGCCGCAATCCTTGGGCGATGCACCGGGCACCGGGCCGTTAAAATCACGGATAAATTCAAACATTTCCACCATCAAGGGCATAATATCCCGGCTGCTGAGCGAACCGGCCAGCAGCAGATAAAAGCCTGTGCGGCAGCCCATAGGCCCGAAATAAATGGTTTTATCCTTATACTCGGGGTGATTGCGCAAAAATGTGGCCCCCAAATGCTCAATGGTGTGCACCTCGGCGGTGTTCATCACCGGTTCTTCGTTGGGGCTTGTCATGCGCAGATCGAATGTGGTGATCACTTCGTTTCCGATCTTATCTGTGCGCGAAACATAAACACCCGGCTGCAGCTTGATATGGTCAATGGTAAAGCTTGCAATTTTTTCCATACGGCTCCTCCTCTATCTCTATTCCGGCCCAGCGCCGCCCAAAACAGGGCTGCGGGGCAGCAGGATAAACTTTCACGATTTTCAGTTTACCACAACTTCACAAAAAACGCTACAGGAAAAGCACTAAAATAACAAAAATCGAAAGATTTTAGCCGTTTTTAAAGCAGCCCTCGCTATTGGGTATAAAAAACGCGCCCGCCGCCTCTGTCATTTTCCTAATGCAAAGCTCCGCCCCCATACACAAAGGTATGAGAGCGGAGCCATACATGAATTCATTTTGCGCACCGGAAAGCCGCCAGGCAGCGGCTAAACCTAAGTTTTCGGCAAAGAGCAGCCCAAGGCTGCCTGCGCGTTGGCCGGGTTTTATATCGTGTTTACCTGATTTTGATAGCGCTTGCGCACAGCACCGTATTCCAGATGGGGCTTGCCGCCGTTCACAGTGTCTTCGTCCACGATCACGCGAATGATGGTGGGATCGCTGGGAATGGTGTACATGACCGGGATCAGGATATTTTCCATCACGCTGCGCAGGCCGCGGGCGCCGCTTTTGCGCTCGATGGTTTTGCGGGCAATGGCGCGCAGGGCACTTTCGGTGAAGTCCAGCTGCACATTGTCCATTTTCAGCAGTGCTTCGTACTGCTTGATGATGCTGTTTTTGGGCTCTTTCATCACACGGATCAGGGCATCCTCATCCAGTGCATCCAGCACAGTGACCACAGGGATACGGCCGATCAGTTCCGGGATCAGGCCAAACTTTACCAGATCGTGCGGTTCTACCTGACGCAGCAGCTGCTGGCGGGATTCCTCGTCGGTCTGCTTCAGCTTGCCGCCAAAGCCCAGCGAAGAATTATCGGTGCGGCGCTGGATCATTTTTTCCAAACCGTCAAACGCACCGCCGCAGATGAACAGAATGTTCTTGGTGTTGATCTGGATAAACTCCTGCTGCGGGTGCTTGCGGCCGCCCTGCGGCGGCACATTGCTGACGGTGCCTTCCAGAATTTTCAGCAGCGCCTGCTGCACGCCCTCGCCGCCCACATCGCGGGTGATGGAAGGATTCTCGCTTTTGCGCGTGATCTTATCGATCTCATCGATGTAAATAATGCCGATCTCTGCCTTGGGAATATCAAAATCCGCTGCCTGGATCAGCTTGAGCAGAATGTTCTCCACATCCTCGCCCACATATCCGGCCTCGGTAAGGGTGGTGGCATCCGCAATGGCAAAGGGCACGCCCAACATTTTTGCCAGCGTTTGTGCCAGCAGCGTTTTGCCGGTGCCCGAGGGGCCCAGCAGCAGCACATTGCTTTTTTGCAGCTCGACTTCGGTGCCCTCACCGCTCAAAATACGCTTATAGTGGTTGTACACCGAAACTGCCAGCACTTTTTTGGCTTCTTCCTGCCCCACCACATACTGATCCAGGCCTTCCTTGATCTGCTCGGGCGTAAGCACATTGATTTCGGGCATATCGCTGCCGGCCTTGGCAGCAGCACCGCGGCGGGGGCCCGCCTTGGGAGGCGCAGGAACCTTGCCCTCATTGGCCAGCACATTGTAGCACATTTCAATGCAGTCCTTGCAAATGTTCACACCGGGGCCAATGATGATCTGCTCTACTTCCTGCTGGCTGCGCCCGCAAAAGCTGCAGATGATTTCCTTTTCGTTGTTATCTTTTTTTGCCATTCTGACTCCCCGTTTATCGATGCTCGATCACGGCATCAATCAGGCCGTATTCTGCAGCCTGCTGTGCGCTCAAGAAATTATCGCGTTCGGTATCCTGCATCACCTTTTCCAGCGGCTGGCCGGTGTACTGGCTGAGCAGGGTGTTCATTTTTTCCTTGGTGCGCACCAGATGATCGGCATGGATCTTGATATCCGTTGCCTGGCCCTGCAGGCCCTGCATCAGAGGCTGGTGGATCATAATTTCTGCGTTGGGCAGTGCAAAACGCTTGCCCTTGGTGCCGCTGGCCAGCAAAAATGCGCCCATGCTGGCGGCCATGCCCATGCAGATGGTGGAAACATCGCACTTGATATACTTCATGGTGTCATGGATCGCCATACCGGCCGAGATGCTGCCGCCGGGGCTGTTGATATACAGGCTGATATCCTTATCAGGGTCCTGTCCTTCCAGATACAGCAGCTGTGCCACCACCAGGCTGGCCGTGGCATCGTTCACCTCTTCGCTCAGCATAATGATACGGTCATTCAGCAGGCGGGAAAAAATATCATACGAGCGCTCGCCACGGGCGGTTTGCTCTACAACATAAGGAACCAGACTCATAAGACTATCCCTCCGTTTCAAAAAATAAGGAAAATTGACCGATACGGGTATCCCCGAAAAAGGGCCGCCGTATCGGTCAATTTCAACTTCTCAAAAGCGTAAAGCTTTCGGCCTTGCAGGCTTTAAGCTTAGTTGGCCTTCTCGTCGGTTACATTTTCAACCTTGATGTTGGCCTTTTCCTTCACAAAATCCAGAGCCTTGTTGGCAGCCAGATCCTTCTTGATGTCCTCAACATTGATCAGGCCCTTAACGGCATCCACTTCCATCTTGTAAGCATCAGCGATCTTCTTGATCTCGGCCTCAGCATCCTCGTCGGAAGCAGTAATCTGCTCCTTAGCCACGATAGCCTCCAGAGCCAGACGGGTCTTGACCTGCTTCTCTGCCTCGGGCTTGAAGGTGGCCAGCAGCTGCTCCATGGTCTGGCCGGTGTACTTCATGTACTGGTCCAGCTTCAGGCCGTTCTGCTGCAGGCGGATCTCGTACTCACGGGCCAGCTCCTGGCAGCGGTTGTCGTACATAGCCTCGGGAATATCACCCTGCATACCCTCGACCACCTTGGCCATCAGAGCGTTCTCTACTTCGGCATCAGCCTGCGCATTGCGGCGCTCTTCCAGGTTCTTGCGGATGTCGGCCTTCAGCTCGTCCAGAGTGTCGAACTCGGAAACGTCCTTGGCGAACTCGTCGTCCAGTTCGGGCAGCTCCTTGTAGGTGATCTCGTGGATCTTCACCTTGAAGGTAGCGTCCTTACCGGCCAGATCTTCCTGATATTCCTCGGGGAACTTGACATTCACATCAAATTCGTCACCGGCTGCATGGCCGATCACCTGATCCTCAAAGCCGGGGATGAATGCGCCGCTGCCCAGCTCGAGGGGATACTTTTCGCCCTTGCCGCCCTCGAAGGCATCCTCACCCAGGAAGCCCTCAAAGTCGATGGTAGCGGTGTCGCCCATCACGGCTGCACCCTCACGGGTGACCTGACGGCCATTGCGCTGCTGCATACGCTCCAGCTCACCGGCAACATCGGCATCGGTAACAGTATGGACAGTCTTGGTCACTTCCAAACCGGCGTAGTCACCCAAAGTGATCTCGGGCTGCACGGGAACCATGGCCTTGATCACGAAGCCCTCTTCCAGGCTTTCGGAAACCACTTCGGGCATGGGCTGACCCACCACCTGCAGGCCTGCCTCGGCCACAGCGGCCTCGTAAGCCTCGGGGAACAGATCGTTGATGGCGGGATAATGGAACACATCAGCGCCGAACATCTTTTCGATCATAGCGCGGGGAGCCTTGCCGCGGCGGAAGCCGGGAACATTGTACTTCTTGCACTCACGCTTGAAAGCCTTGTCAACAGCAGCCTTAAAGGTTTCTGCGTCCACAGAGAACTGCAGCTCTACCAGGCTGTTTGCCTGCTTTTCAGATTTGATCAGTTTCATTTATTCTTCCTCCAATATAGTGAAGTTCTTTTGCCAACCCGTGTGCCTGCGGCCCGGTGTGGCCTACGCGCCATGCTCTGCCATCGAATCGGCGTCGAGTTCGCGCGCGAAACAACTGCATAATAGCCGTACTGCGCCTATTATATCATGCCTTGTCAAGAAATGCCATACAATTTTTAAAATTTCCCCGGCCAATCTCAACAAAAGCGCTGTCGGCTGCCTTTACCGGCTGCCGACAGCTTTACTTTTGCGGTTTTAACGGGGTTTTCAGCCCTTTTCGGCCTTGCCCAGTGCCGCGTGAAACGCCGCGTATTCCTCGGCGCCATAGCAGTATATGCGAATTTCCCTGAGGGTTTCGCCCTGAAAATCGCGCATAGCCTGCAGTGCGATGGGCACGGCCTCATTGAGCGGATACCCAAAAATGCCCGTGCTGATCGAGCATAGGCCAATGCTGCGGCAGCCGTGTGTGTCGGCCTGCCGCAGTGCGCTTTGGTAGGCGCTGTACAGCAGCGGGGCGCTGAGTGCCGGGCAGCGGTACACCGGGCCCACCGTGTGAACCACCCATTTGGCCTTCAGGGCAAAGCCGGGCGTGGCAACAGCCTGCCCGGTGGGGCAGGGCGACAGCTTATCGCAGGCCGCCTGCATTTTGTCCCATCCGGCAGCGGTGAAAATCGCGCCGCACACGCCGCTGCCGCCCAGCAGCCGTTCGTTGGCTGCGTTGACAATGGCATCGGTATCGGCCTGCACCACGCTGCCACGGCGCACAGTGATATTCGCCATATCGCTCACATCCCTTTCTTTTGATGGGTTTTCCGCTTTCCGGAAATTCAGATCTTATAAGGGCAGAACTGCAGGCCGTCGGCGCTGATCAGTTTATAGCGAATGCCCTCCTGTTCGCCCTGCACAGCAAAACGCAGGGAGTTTCCGTGCAGGTGCCCATAGTAGCAGCGCTTTATGCCGCGCTGCTGCAGGGTGTTCACAATGCCTTCGCTTTGGGCCGTGGGCCACACCGGCGGATAGTGCAGAAACACCAGCCGCTCGGGCTGCCCGGGCAGACCGTCTGCAATGGCATCGGCTGCATCCAGGCTGGCATTCAGCCGCCCCACCTCGCGGTTCATCACCTTTTCGTCCTGCGGCTCGCCAATGTCAAACAGCCAGCCCCGCGTGCCGCAGATCAGCTTATCCTCCACAAGATAGGCGTTGTTATGCAAAATATGCAGCGTATCAAAGCCTTTTTCCGCAAGATAGCGTTTCATCTTGTTGGCAGTCGTCCACCAATAATCATGGTTGCCCTTCGAGATCAGCTTTTGCCCCGGCAGGCTTTGGATAAAGGCAAAGTCCCGTTCGGTATCCTCTAAGCGCATGGCCCAGCTTGTATCGCCCGCCAGCACCACTGTGTCCTGCGGCTTTACCAGACTGCGCCAGTTTTTCTCCAGCTTGGGCAGATAGCCCTCCCATCCCGGGAAAATATCCATCGGCTTGGCCCCACCCAAAGAAAGGTGCAGATCCCCGATCGCAAATATCGACATTCTCCCCTCCTGTGTATTGTTTTGATCTATACCGCAAACTTCCGAGTGCCGCAAAAGCACTCGGAAGTTTGCTGCATTTTTAAAGCAACACCGCACAATTCCCGCCTTACGGCTTAAGCACCGCTCCGGCGGCTGCGGCACTTAGAATTATGCGGTATTGCCTTAAGATTTTTTGCCCAAAGCCACATCGGCAATTTCTGCCGGATCGATCACAGTGTCAAAGCGCTCGGGCTTGTTTTTCAGGCATGCCAGACTTTCGGGTGCGGGCATACCGGTTTCCGCCTGCAGCATTTCCATGGCGGCAAAATCGCTTTCGGGGGCTTTCAGGCCCAGTGCCTTCAGCACATCGCAGGGGAACTTGAAGGGGCTTGCCGTGGAAAGCACCACCATGGGTGCCTTGCTGCCCGTGCGGGCACGGTAATTTTCAGCCACTTTAAAGGCCACTGCAGTGTGGGTGTCGCACAGATAGTGATCCTGCTCGTAGCGGGCTTTGATCTCGGCTGCCACTTCTTCATCGCTTGCACAGCCGCAGGCAAAGTTTTCGCGGATTACCGCCAGCACCTCGGGCGAAACGGTGTACACGCCGTTTTGGTTCAGCTCGTTCATATAGCCTGCCACAGCCTTGTCGCTGCCTGCCGCATGGAACAGAAGGCGCTCCAGATTGCTGGACACCAAAATATCCATGCTGGGCGAAGTGGTGCGGTGGAACTCACGCCGGGCATCGTAGGTGCCGGTGGAGATAAAATCGGTAAGCACATTGTTGCGGTTGGAGGCGCACACCAGTGTGCCCACGGGCAGCCCCATGCGCTTGGCGTAATAACCGGCCAGAATATCGCCAAAGTTGCCGGTGGGCACGCAGTAATCCACGCGCTCGCCCATGGCGATCCTGCCGGTGTTTACCAGCTGGAAGTAGGAGGCGAAATAATACACGATCTGCGGCACCAAACGCCCCCAGTTGATGGAGTTTGCGCTGGAAAGGCGAATATTTTCCGCCTCCAGCTTCTGTGCGATCTGCTTGTCGCCAAACACGCGCTTTACGCCGGTCTGGGCATCGTCAAAGTTGCCCTTTACCGCATACACCGCCACATTGCTGCCTTCCTGCGTGACCATTTGCAGGCGCTGGATCTCGCTGGTGCCGTGGCTGGGATAAAATACGGCGATGCTTACGCCCGGCACATCGTGATAGCCGTCCAGCGCAGCCTTGCCGGTGTCGCCCGAGGTTGCCACCAGAATTCTGGTATGCTCGGTGCGGCCCAGATTCTTTTTGGCCTCCACCAGCAGCTTGGGCATCAGCTGCAGGGCATAGTCCTTAAATGCGCAGGTGGGCCCGTGCCAAAGTTCCAGCGAATACAAGCCCTCGGCTACCTGTGCCACATGGCCAGCCTTGCCGCCGAATGCCTGTCCGTAAGTAGCTTTGGCTGCATTTTCCAGAAATGCGGGATCATAGTCGGTCAGAAAGCCGCTCAGAACCGTTTTGGCCAATGTGGGATAATCCATATCCTTCATGGCTTCCAGATCGGCCTTCGGGAATTCGCAAGGTACAAACAGGCCGCCTTCATCCGAAAGGCCCTGTGCGATCGCCTGCGAAGCGCTGACAAATTTTCGGGAATCTCGTGTGCTTGTAAATTGCATAACTACCACTCCTCTGCCCGTTGCGGGCTCCCTCAGGTACTTTCTCTTTCTATTTCCATGCAAACATCATTCGCACAAAAAAGCATTGGGGATGCAGTGTACGCTCCACCCGCCGTTTGGCAGGGGCTGCACTTCCACCACATCAAACCGCACGGCGGTTTCTTCGGTTTGGGTGCGGCTGATATAATACTTGGCCGCCTGTACAACACGCCGCTGCTTGGCGGTGTTGACTGCCTCGGCCGGGGTGCCCAGGCCGCCGGGGCGGCGGGTTTTCACCTCTGCAAACACCAAAAGCTCTTGCTTTTGCAGGATCAGATCCAACTCGCCCAGCCTGCATTGATAATTGTGTTCCAGCAGCGTGTAGCCCTGATTCAAATAATACCGGGCAGCAACGGCCTCGCCTTTTTTGCCCAGCAGCTTATCACTCATGCCAGTAGCCCTGTTTTTTTAAAAAACTGCGCCGGTAAAACGGCTGTATGCCGTATTGGGCGATCAACTCGTAATGCAGCTTGGTGGGATAGCCCTTGTGCTGCGCCAGCTTATACTGGGGAAACTGCTTGTCCAGCTCGCACATATAGCGATCCCGGGTCACCTTGGCCAAAATCGAGGCTGCGCTGATGCTGGCGCTGCGGGCATCGCCCTTTACCATTGCCTCGCAGGGCATGGAAAGCCCGGCCGGGCAGCGGTTGCCGTCCACCACCACATAATTGGGGGTGATATCCAGCTCTTCCACCGCCTGCCGCATACCGCCCATCGTGGCCTGCAGAATATTATCGCGGTCAATGATCTCGGGGCCAACCAGGATCACCTTCCATGCCAGCGCACGGGAAACGATCTGCTCATACAGGGCTTCGCGCTTTTTTTCGCTGAGCTTTTTGGAATCGTTCAGCCCTTCAATGGGATCGTCCGGATTCAGAATACAGGCCGCCACGCTGACCGGGCCGCACAAGGGGCCGCGGCCGGCTTCGTCTACGCCGCAGAAGATCCCATGCTGTGCGCGGATCTCGGCATCCATTTCATACAGGGGATTCATTGCAGCTCCTCCGCATCGTCCTCTTGGCTTTCCGCTTCACGCACCGGGGGCTTTTCCAGTGTGATGCGGCCCCATTTGCTGGCCCGGAATTCATCCACCAGCATAATGGCGGCACGCTCGGTATTCACCTCGCCGCCGCTGATCAGCATACCGCGCTTGCGGCCAATGGCCTGCAGCAATTCGTAAGCGTCCAGCGTCAGGTCCTGTTCGTTCAGCTTATAGCGTTCCTGCAGCCGCTCGGGATACACCTGGCGGATCTGGCTCAAAAGGCCCATGGCCAGTTCTTCGATATCCAGTATATCATCTTTGATGGAACCGATAAAGGCCAAATTGGTGGCTGTTTCCAAACTGTCAAACTTTTTCCACAGCACACCCGGCATATCCATCAGATCGTAATTGTCCACCGTGGTCCACTGCTTGCCGCGGGTAACGCCGGGCTTATCGGCAGCCTTGGCGCGCACACTGCCCGCAAAGCTGTTGATAAAGGTGGATTTGCCCACATTGGGAATGCCCACCACCATCACGCGGATTCTTGCACCGGCCATGCCCTTGCTGGCACGGCGGGCCAAAAGCTCGGAAAGCTCTTTTTCGATCATACCCTTCACCGCGCCGCGGCTGCCCTGCTGCTTGGAGCTGATCTCCATGCAGCCCGCCCCGGCCGATTTGAAATAGACGATCCACTGCTTGGTGAGGGCCGGGTCGGCCAGATCGGCCTTATTTAAAAGGTACAGATGCGGCTTGGAAGCCGTGATGCGCTCGATTTCCGGGTTGAGGCTGGAAAGCGGAATGCGGGCATCCAGCAGCTGCAGCACACAGTCCACATTGCGGATCTCTTTTTCCATCTGGCGCAGCGTTTTGGTCATGTGGCCCGGGAACCACTGGATCATTCTGCGGTTGATCAGTTCATTTTCCATGATTGGATCACTCCTATTTTTTGCAGCGGGAAAATGCGCAATATCGCCTTGCCCAAAATATCCCGCTCGTCAATGCAGCCGATCTCGGGGCTGCGGCTATCCTTGGATTGGCAGCGGTTATCCCCCATCAGAAACAGCTTTCCCTGCGGCACGGTGAGCGGAAAGGTCTGGCCCTCGTCCAGCAGGGTAAGCTCGCGGATGTAAGGTTCTTCCAGCGTTTCGCCATTCACGGTCACCGCGCCGGTTTGAAAATCGATATCCACCACATCGCCGCCCACAGCGATCACGCGCTTGACCAGCGGCTTGCCGTAATCGATCAGATCATCGGTGACCACCACATCGCCGCGTTGGGGCGTGTAGCCCACACTTTGCAGCAAAAGGCGGTCACCGGGCTGCAGGGTGTTTTCCATGGAAATACCGTTTACGGCGGCCACGCGCACCACAAAAGTAAACACCAGCACCAGCACCGTGAGTGCAAACACAATGGATTCAAGCCATTCGATCTGATCACGGCTGCGCCTGTTTTTGGAATTTTCCATGGCAAAATTCCCCCTTGCGAATCATTTTGTTTTGGGAAAAGAAAAAAGGAACGGTGCAAGGCATCGTTCCTTTTTCTTCAGATCATCAGATGCGAGCCTTGACCTTGGCAGCCTTGCCAGTGCGCTCACGCAGGTAGAACAGCTTAGCGCGGCGAACCTTACCGGCACGGATAACATCGACCTTCTCAACGAAGGGGCTGTTGATGGGGAACACACGCTCCACGCCAACGCCATAGGAAGTGCGGCGAACGGTGAAGGTTTCTGCAACACCGCCGTGCTTCTTAGCGATCACGGTACCCTCGAAGTTCTGGATACGCTCTTTCTCGCCTTCCTTGATGCGCACAGCAACGCGCACAGTGTCACCAACATTGAATTCGGGCTTGTTTTCCTTAACCATGCCCTCGGTCATAATTTTCATTGCGTCCATGATATAATCCTCCAATTTGTTTGCGACGTTCATACACGATAGTTCGTCAGAGGACCGCCTGTTTAATGTTTGTCATTATCCTGCCGTTTGGAACCGGCAGACACTAACGCCTAAATATAATAGCACATTTCAAAGGGCGATGCAAGCGATTTCAGCAAAATTTTTCGCCATTTTTGGCAAGGAATTCCGTGCGCAGCACATCGCTGTTCACCGCAGGGATCGCATAGTGCTCTTCCACAAACTTCAGCAGCAGGGCGGGGTTCAGATTCAGTGTGTCGCTGGCCGGCAAAAGCAGCGTAAAGCGGCAGCCCTCGGCACACGCTTCGGCATGAATTTCCGGAATGTGCTGCTTCAGATCGATCTCTTTCATGCCGCGCTTGCTTTTTTTCTGCACAAGGGCTGACGGCAGGGCGTTGTATTCCTGCAGCGCCCCGGCCATGCGCTCATCACGGCAGGTCACGGTGTAGCGGGCAAAGCCGATATGCTCGGCCTTCAGCCCGGCTTTTTCCACCTTGGTAATGGCAATGCCCAGCGGCATCACGCTGTTCAGCGCCTGTTTCCAGGCCTCAAAGTCCGGGGCTTCCTGCTCGGTTTTGCAGTCCACACATTCGGTAAGGCTTTCCTGCCCCAAGGGCAGCGGGCAGGCAAAGGTGAGATAAATATGCGGGTTAAAACCCATGGTGTACCACACGGGCAGGCCGCTGCGCTTCAGGCAGCGATGCATCACGCGCTGCAGATCCAGCAAAGAGATGTACGATGCCTCGCCTGTTTTAGTGAACCAGATTCTGATCGTATTCAAAGCAGGGACCTCCTAACAGATGATTGGCACCGCAGCCGCTGCAGGCGCGGTTGCACGGGCGCGTGGTAACGCCCTGCATGGCTTTTTGATATTCACGCACCAGATAGTCGTGCGAAACGCCGTAGTCAAGATGGCTCCAGGGCGTCACTTCGTCCAAACCGATCACGCGGCGCGAATAAAATTGAGGGTCAAGCCCGGCACGGTCAAAGCATTCCAGCCACTCGGCATATTTAAAATGCTCTTCCCACCCGTCAAAATAGCAGCCGTGCTGGTAGGCATCCAGAATCACGGGGGCCAGGCGGCGGTCACCCTTGGCAAACACGGCCTCCAGATAGCTTGTATCGCTGGCGTGATAATTCACCTTGATCTTTTTGCTGTGTACGCTTTCCAGCAAATGCTTCTGCTTGGCTTCCAGCATTTCCTTGGTGTCCTGCGGGCAGAACTGGAACGGCGTATCCGGCTTGGGCACAAAGCAGGCCACGCTGATGGTCACCTGCACGCCCTTGCCCTTGGGCTTATCCGGCAGGCTGTAATAAAGATTCACCACGCGCTGGGCGGTTTCGGCAATACCCTCGATATCCTCCATGGTTTCGGTGGGCAGGCCCATCATAAAATACAGCTTCACGCTGGTGTAACCCGAGCGGAAGGCGATGGTGCAGGTACGCTCGATCTCCTCCCAGGTAACATTTTTATTAATGACATCGCGCAGGCGCTGGGTGCCTGCCTCGGGGGCAAAGGTGAGGCCGCTTTTGCGCACTCGATTGGTTTTTTCGATCAGGCTTTCGCTGAAATTGTCCACGCGCAGGCTGGGCAGAGAAAGGCTCACATGCTCGCCTTCAGCCCATGTGTTCATGCGGTCCAGAATTTCTTCCAGGCCGCTGTGGTCGCTGGTGGAAAGGCTGGAAAGGCTGATCTCGTCATAGCCGGTGTTGCGGCAAAGGTCATGGGCGGCGCTGTCCAGCAGCTCGGGCGAGCGCTCGCGCATGGGGCGATACAAAAATCCTGCCTGACAGAAACGGCAGCCGCGCACGCAGCCGCGCAGCACCTCTACGCTGGCGCGGTCCTGCACAGCGCCCACCATGGGCACCACAAACCGGCGCGGCGGCTCGTAGGAATTCATATCCTTCAGAATGTCCTTGGTCACCACTGCCGGAATGCCGGGCTCGTTGGGCCGGATCTTTTCAATGCGGCCATCCGGCAGATAGCTCACATCATAAAATGCCGGAATGTATACGCCCGGAATTTTGGCCAGGCGCAGCAGCAGTTCCTTGCGGGGCAAATGCTCTTTTTTGGCTTTTTCCACTTCGGCGCAGATGGATTGCAGCATATTTTCGCCTTCGCCCAGCTGCATCACATCGAAAAACGGTGCCACAGGCTCGCCGTTGCACACGCAGGGGCCGCCTGCGATCACCAGAGGATCGTTTTCATCGCGGTCTTTGGAATAAAACGGTATGCCGGAAAGCTCCAGCATGGCCAGAATGTTGGTATAGCTCAGCTCATACTGCAGCGTAAAGCCTACAATATCGAATTCGCGCACAGGGTCTTTGCTTTCCAGTGCATACAGGGGCATGTGCAGGCGTTCCATCTCGGCCTTCATATCGGTCCAGGGCATAAACACCCGCTCGCACCACCAGTTTTCGTGCTGATTCAAAATATCATACAGGATCTTTTCGCCCAGAAAAGACATACCCACTTCATAGGTATCCGGAAAGCAGAAGGCCATGCGCACATCCACTTTGCTTTTATCCTTGATCACGCAGCCGGGCTCGCCGCCTGTATAACGGCCGGGCTTCTGCACATGATCGAGTGCTTCTTTGAGTTTTGGTGTAAACATTCGCGGTTCCTCTCAATAATATGGTGATTTTATCATACCCTATTTTGAGCGCAAATGCAATTTATCCTGTATAAACAATCGCAGATAGTTTCCGTCCAGCGGGGGCACGGGAAGCAAATTAAACCCCGCCAGCAGCAAATTACAGCAGGCAAACCCATAGCCGGTATATCCCGCACGGTGCTGCATCGCCAGCAGCACCGCCCCCGCCGCCAGCAGATTGGCCGCCGGGCCCGCCATTGCCAGCCCCAGCAGCCGCAGGCCGGAAAGCTCCTCCTGTTGGCGCTGCAGGCACAGCCCGCCAAGCCCCACGCGGATCTGCGGCATCCGATGCACAAGCAGCACCCACACCGCAATGTGCCCGCTCTCGTGCAGCAACGCTGCCCAAAGCCCCATGCGCAAAAGCCCTGTGGCATCTCGTGCCAAAAGCCAGTAGCACGCCCCGCACAGCAGCACGGGGTCACGGATCTGCACGATTTTTTGTTTTTTCATAAAGGCAAGGCGAGTGCGGGGTCATAGCGCACATCGTTTTGCAGCAGTTCAAAATGTAAATGCGGGCCGGTGGCATTTCCGGTTTGCCCTACCGTGCCAAGGCAGGTCGTTTGCTGCACAAGCTCTCCCTGCGCAACAAACAGATACTGCATATGTGCATACAGCGTTTCCACGCCGTTTGCGTGCAGAATGCGCAGATAGTTGCCATAGCTTGGGTGGCGGCCCGCTGCCCGCACATAGCCGGAAAGCGCCGGGAACACCGGTGTGCCCTGCGCAGCAGCCAGGTCTGTTCCTGTGTGAAAATCCTTTTGCGGCGCTTTTCTCCACCCATAGCCCGAGGTGACAGCCAGCTGCCGCAGCGGGCGGCCCAGTTGCAGCTGCACGGCTGGGCTTTGCAGGCTGCACCCCGCCGGCGGCTGCTTTGTTTTTCGGCCTGCTGCGGCCAGCACCTGCACGGGCTGCGCCTCCTGTGGCTGTATTTGTGCGGCCTGCTGCAGCTTTTCTGCCGCCGCCATGGCAAAGCGCACCACCTGCTGCTGGCCCATCAGCGGGCTGCTGAGCATGGTGCGGCTTTCGGCTTTGAAGCGCTCTGCGCTTTCCGGCCGCAGCCTTTGCAGCAAAAGCACCCCCAGCACCGCCGCCGCACACAGCACCAGCTGGCAGCGCAGCACACGGTTTTTTTCCGGCTTGCGGCGGTGCGGCGGTGTGAGCGCCCCGGCCATCTGATGCCCTGCGTTTTGCAAACTTTCACTTTTGGCCCACATACTGTTTCACACTCCCCTCTTTGCTTGTGTATGCGCCCGGATAAAATTTGAGAACCGGGGCCGTATAAACCCGGCCCATGCGGCGCATACTGAAACCAGACGGCAGAAGCAAAAGAATCTTCAACCTGCCGCCTGCAAGCACCGGGCGGTGCCGCAAAGGCTGCGCCGCCCCTCGTTGAGAATAAGGAGGATATTGACCATGGAAAATCTTGGCGTTACCTGTGATGTTTCTGCCTGCTGCCACAACATGAGCGGCTGCAAGTGCAGCCTTTCTGAGATCAAAGTGACCGGCAACTGCGGCTGCGGCCAGGCCGAAATGCCCAATCCCCATTTCTGCTGCAGCTACGAAGCCCGCTGATCCCGGCTTGCCCGCATGGCAGCCGCCATGCAAACAAGTGCAGCCAGCATAAAAAAGATGCGCAGAGGAGCAATTTCTCTGCGCATCTTTTTTGCAATATTCTGCTTTTAGTTTGTCACGGCCAGCCCCTGCCATTTTTGGATCATGGCTTCGGAAATGCCCGGCACCCGCGCCACCTCGGCAAGGGTTTTGTACGGCCCATTTTGGCGGATATCCTCCAAAATGCGCTGCGCCTTTTTGCTGCCGACGCCCGGCAGGCTGCAAAGCGCCTGCCGGCTGGCCGTGTTGATGTTGATGGGTTCTGCCTGTGCAGCTGCCGAAAAGCTGCCCACCGGCGCATAGTCTTTCTGATGGAGCGGTGCAAAGCAGATCACCGCGCCCAGCAGCAAGCAGCCTATAGCCAACAGCAGGGCCGCACCGTCGCGCCGATTGAGAAACCGGCCCTTTTCGCGGCGGCTCTGCACCCTTTGCTCTAGCTTTTGCTGCAATGTTTCCTGTGGGATCAGCAGTTTCACACGCCGCACTCCTTCAGCATGGCATACAGATATTCTCCCACCGCGCCGTCACAGCAGCGGCAGGTGGTTACAACATCCGCTGCCATTTTCACTTCCAGCGGTGCGTTGGCCACAGCCACACCCGTGCCCGCCGCGCGCAGCAGATCAAGATCGTTGAAATAATCGCCGATCATCACCGTGTCTGCCTGCTGCAGCCCGTAAAGGTCGCACAGCTCCTGCATACCGCTGGTTTTGCTTACGCCCTTGGGCATGATTTCAAAATAAGTGGTGTTGGTGGCGATGAATTCGATATCTGTGCCGTATTTATCCGCTCTGGCGTATTCGCGCATCTGATCGATGGTTTTGGGGTCAGCCGCAAACAGCACCTTTTCCCAATCCTGCGGCAGGGAAAACACCGGCGCATACTCGCAGCCGATCTTTTCGTTATGCAGATGATACTCCGTAAACCAGCTGGAGCGGACCATATAGATCTGCCCGCCGTTTGCCATCACCTCTACACCGGCCTCCGGAAATTTCTTCATCAGGTCAAACAGTGCCCACTCGGCCTGTTCGCGGTTGAGATAGTGCGCACTCAGCGGTGCATCCATTTCAAAATCATACAGCACCGAACCGCCGCAGCATACGGCCGGAGCGTTCAGCTGAATGTCATCCAGCGCCGCTTTTACCGAAAGCGGTGTGCGGCCCGTGGCCAGTGTGAATCGCCCGCCCATTTTTTGAAACAGGCGGATCACAGCCTTATTGCACGAGGGGATGCCGCTTTGGACTGTGAGCAGCGTGTTATCCACATCGCACAGCACCAGCGTTTTTGTAAGATCGCGCATGGTTATCCCCTTCCCTTTCTGAGTTTTTGCAGATATTTTTCAAAATACGGCGGCAAATCAGAATCAAATTCCATCCACTGCCCGGTGGCCGGATGTTCAAAGCCCAGCATTTTGGCGTGCAGGCACTGGCCGTGCAGCTCTGTGATGCAGCTGCGCGGCCCATACACGGGATCGCCCGCCAGCGGGTGCCCGATGCTGGCCATGTGTACGCGGATCTGATGCGTGCGCCCGGTTTTCAAGCGGCAGGCAATATATGTGAAATTGCCGAATCGTTCCAGCACGCGCCACTCGGTGTAGGCATATTTTGCATTCTGATCGGTAACGGCCATTTTTTTTCGGTCGTTTTTATCGCGGCCGATGGAAGCCTCCACAAAGCCGGAATCCTCTTTTAAATTTCCATACACCACCGCATGATATTCACGCAAAATATCGTGACGGCTCATTTTTTCTGAAAGCGCACGATGGGTCTCATCGTCCTTGGCCACCACCAGAAGGCCGCTGGTGTCCTTGTCGATGCGATGCACGATGCCGGGGCGGATCACACCGCCAATGCTGGAAAGCCTGCTGCCGCAGTGATACAAAAGCGCATTCACCATGGTGCCGTCCGGGTTGCCGGGCGCAGGATGCACCACCATGCCCTTGGGCTTGTTGACCACCAGCAAATGCTCGTCTTCATATACGATGGGCAGCGGAATGTTCTGCGGCACTGCTTCGGCCGGGGCTGCATCGGGAATTTCCACCTGCAGCACATCCCCGGCCTTCAGCTTTTCTTTTTTGCCCGCCGGTTTTCCGTTGCGCAGCACCCGCCCTGCCTCGATCAATTCCTGCAGGGCGCTGCGCGAAAGCTGGCCGCACACCCCGGCCAGGGCTTTGTCCAGTCGCTCGCCCTCGTTTTCGGGGGCGGCCGTGTACTCAAAGCGTTCCATTTTTATTTCCCACGCTGTCCAGCAGCACATCCAGGATCAGAAGGCCCACGCCCACACACACGCAGATATCCGCAAAATTGAACACGGCAAAGCGCATAAACAGCAGGTTGATGTAATCCACCACCACGCCGTTGAGGGCACGGTCGATCAGATTGCCAATACCCCCCGCCAGCACCAGCAACAGCCCGGCGTTGCCCACGCGGCCAAACATTTTTTCGGTAAACAAAAGATAGGCCACCACGCACAGCGCCAGGCTGGTAACGCCAATGAGAAAGCTTTGTTTGCCGCTGAGCATACTGAAGGCCATGCCGTCGTTCAGCACAAAGCGCAGTTCCACAATGCCGGGGATCACCGGCATGGCTGTGACCGGCTGCAAAACGCTGCTGGCCCAAAGCTTGATGCCCTGATCGGCGGCCACCAGTGCCGCGATCAAGACCAGTTTTATCACAATAGAGATCATAGAGAAACCTCGCTGCAAAAAGCGGCGCTCTGGGCATATCCAAAGCGCCGCCTGCTGTTTTATAAGAAATTACCGCTTGGCTTACAGGCCCAGCACAGAAGCGCAGCGCTTGCACAGGCCGTCTTCGGCGGCATCGGTGCTGTACTTCCAGCAGCGGGGGCACTTTACGCCGTCGGCATGGGCAACTTCCACGCCAAGGCCGCTCACGCTGCCCTGCACACCGCCCTCGCCCTTGGCCAGAGTGATATGCGAAACGATCATCAGATCAGCCAGCTCGTCCATGGCGATGGCATTCAGCAGATCGTACACGGCATCGCTGCAGTGCAGAACCACCTTGGCTTCCAGCGAAGCGCCGATGGTTTTGTCGGCACGAGCCTGCTCCAGAGCCTTCTTTACATCGTCACGCACAGCCATGATCTGCTCCCACTTGGCAGCAAATTCGGCGCTCTGTGCGTAGCGGCCGGCCTTGTCGATTTCCTCAAATGCCACATACTTCTGCATGGCAGCCGTTTTGGGCAGATGGCTCCAGATCTCCTGGCTGGTGAAGCACAGAATGGGGCTGAGCAGCTTGGTGAGCTGCACCAGGATCTTGTACATAGCGGTCTGGGCTGCCTTGCGGCTCTGGCCGTTGGTGCAGTACAAGCGATCCTTGATCACATCCAGATAGAAGTTGGACATATCCACCACGCAGAAGTTATAAATGGCGTGGTACACCTTGCTGAAGTTGTAGGTTTCGTAGCCGTCCAGGGCATCAGCGGTCAGCTGGTCCAGAGCGTACAAAGCCCACTTGTCGATCTCGAACAGCTGATCGTCCGGCAGAAGCTCGGTTTCGGGATCAAAGCCGTTCAGGTTGCCCAAAATAAAGCGGGCCGTGTTGCGGATCTTGCGGTAAGCCTCGCTGAGCTGCTTGATAATGCTCTTGCCCACGCGCACATCCACGGTATAGTCGCTGGAGGCCACCCACAGGCGAACCAGATCAGCGCCGTAGTCCTTAATGATCTCGCTGGGCTCCACACCGTTGCCGGCGCTCTTGTGCATCTGCTTGCCCTGCTCGTCCACCACCCAGCCGTGGCACAGAACTGCCTTGTAGGGGGCCTTGCCGGTGGTGGCAACGCTGGTCAGCAGGCTGCTCTGGAACCAGCCGCGGAACTGGTCGGCGCCTTCCATATACAGATCGGCGGGCCACTGCAGCTCGGGGCGCTCACGCAGCACAGCTGCATGGGTAGAGCCGGAGTCGAACCAGACATCCATGATATCGGTATCCTTTTCCCAATCGCAGGCGCCGCACTGGCACTTAAAGCCCTTGGGCAGGATCTCGTTGGCCTCATACTTATACCAGGCATCGCTGCCTTCCTTGCGGAACAGCTCCGATACTGCCTTGGTGGTTTCTTCGGAAATGGTATACTTGCCGCACTCCTTGCAGTAGAAGGCGGGAATGGGCACGCCCCAGGTACGCTGACGGCTGATGCACCAGTCGGCGCGGTCACGCACCATGCCGGTCATACGGTCATGGCCCCAGGCGGGCTGCCAGTTTACGGTTTCAATGGCCTTGTAAACATCTTCCTTAAAGGCATCGATGCTGCAGAACCACTGGCTGGTGGCGCGGAAGATGATGGGCTTATGGCAGCGCCAGCAATGGGGATACTGGTGCTCGATATGCTCCACACCCATCAGATGGCCGCTGGCCTTGATGTCGGCCAGAATAACGGGGTTGGCTTTCCACACCATCAGGCCCTCGTACTTACCGGCCAGAGAAGTGAGAATACCCTTATCGTTTACAGGCACTTCCACAGGGATCTGGGGGTACTTCTGGCACACGATAAAGTCGTCTACGCCGTGTGCGGGGGCGGTGTGAACACAGCCGGTGCCGCTTTCCAGCGTAACATGCGTGCCCACGATCACAAGGCCGGTGCGATCCAGGAAAGGATGCTGATACGTCATCATTTCCAGCTCGCTGCCGCGCACGGGCTCGCCCACGATCTCGTAGTCGGCAATGCCGCAGGCTTCCATGGCGCTCTTTACCAGATCGGTGGCCATGATGTGATAGTCCTCGCCAATCTTGACAAAGGAATACTCAAAATCGGGATGAACGCTCACAGCCATGTTGGCGGGCAGAGTCCAGGTAGTGGTGGTCCAGATCACGATCCATGCCTTGTCGGCGGGGATACCTGCCTTGGCCAGAACGCCGTTGGGGTCGCCGTTGATCTGGAAGCGCACAAAGATGGAATCGCACTCGTCCTGACCATACTCGATCTCAGCCTCGGCCAAAGCGGTCTGGCAGTCGGGGCACCAGTACACGGGCTTCATGCCCTTGTAGATAAAGCCGCGCTTGGCCATTTCGCCAAAGATCTCGATCTGGCGTGCCTCAAATTCGGGCTTCAGAGTAAGATAGGGGTTATCGAAATCGCCGATAACGCCCAAACGCTGGAACTGATCGCCCATCACGCCAATGTGCTCGGTGGCAAAATTATGGCAGAGCTTGCGCAGCTCCAGCTTGGAAATATCCTTTTTCTTATCACCGGCAGCAGCCAGAGCCTTCAGCTCAATGGGCAGGCCATGGGTGTCGTAGCCGGGCACATAGGGTGCCTGGAAGCCGGTCATATTCTTATAGCGAACAATGATATCCTTGATGACCTTGTTCAGCGCGGTGCCCATGTGAATGTTGCCGTTGGCATACGGAGGGCCGTCGTGCAGCACGAAACGGGGCTTGCCCTCGTTGTGCTTCATCAAGTTAAAATAAAGGCTGTTCTCTTTCCAGTCCTCCAGAAGCTTGGGCTCCTTTTTGGGCAGGCCTGCACGCATTTCAAAATCGGTTTTGGGCAGGTTGATTGTGCTGTTGTAATCCTGTGCCACTGGTTTGTACACTCCCTCAATATTTTTTACAAATAATATATAAACCATCTATCACGACTTTTTAGTCGTCAAAGCTGATTCCTTTAAAGCTGTTGATGAAATCATCGTCCAGCTTGAATCCGGTGGGCTGAGCCGGGGCAGGGTTTGCCTCGGGGGTCGCCTTTACGGCCTCCAGCAAGGCGGCCAGATCGTCCTGCTGCTGGGCAGGGGCTTCGGCGGGCTCAGCGGCAGGGGCCTGCTGCTGGGGCACAGCCTCAGGCTCACTTGCTTCGGCAGCGGGTGCCTCGGCAGCTTCGGGGGCAGCTTCTGCCTCAGCAGGGGCTGCTTCGGGCTCGCAGGCGGCTTTTTCTGCTTCGGCCTGCTCCTGATCCAGCTCTTCCAAAAGCTTGCTGCCCGTTAAAAGCTCGATATGCGCTTTGTAAAGGCTCAGAATCTCGTTTTTGAACTTGGTCACTTCGGTTTTCATGCGTGCCAGTTCCTGCTTGTTTTCTTCCAGCTCTTCGCGGGAATGCTGAATGGCATCATCGGCCTTGATGGCTGCCTCGCGCTGGATCAGATCCGCCTTCTGGCGGGCTTCACGGATCACATTTTCTCCCATGCGCTGGGCATTGAGCAGTGCGCTCTTCAATGTATCCTCTTCCTGCTCATAGGCTTCCAGCTTGGCGCGCATTTCCTCGATCTTTTGTGCCAAAACCACCATTTTTTCCTTGCGGGCCTTGTCGGCTGCCTCAGCCTCGGCCTTGGCGGCCAAAGCCTGCTCTAAAGCTTTGGCGGTTTCTTCCAGCAGATCGTCCACATCCTCGCAGCGATAGCCGCGCATGGTTTTTTCAAATGTTACAGAGCGAAGTTCCTCCGGTGTCATGCCTAATCCCCCTTTGAATTCTTTACAGTCCGCCTTAAAAAATGCACGCTGCCGCACTTTCACGGCTTTGGCAAAACGAAAGCCTGCGCGCCTTTAAACCGGCTGTTTCCTTTTAATATTGAAAATACTCAATGATCACTCGATCTTTTTTGCTTTTGCCTTTGATTTGTGTCAGCTGCCAGCGGCCACGGCCGCGCACCGTGAAAATATCTCCGGCAAACACCTCGGCGTGCTGGCGCTGCTCGGGCAGATGATTGATCTCCACCCGGCCCGCCGCAATGTATTCGGCTGCCTGACTGCGGCCTGTGCCCATGATCTCACTCAGCACGGCATCCAGCCGCAGCGAAGGCACGGTGCCGGTTTTCAGCGCGCGCTCGGGCTGCGGAACTGCCGCCGCTTTTTCGGCGCTGCACACGCTTGCCTGCAGCGGAAATTTGCCCACCGAGGTAAGCTCGCGGCAGATAAAATCCACTTTATTTTCAAGGCAAAAAAGATATGCAAGGCCCGGTGTGCGGGTGTCGGGCAGAATATCCCCCAAGCAGCTTCGGTCGATGGCAAGGCCCATCAGCGCCCCCAGATAGTCGCGGTGCTCCGGCGCAGCGGCACCGGCGGGCAGCGAAAGGCGCAGCTCGATGCACTGCACGGGCTCTTCCTGCCACGGGCAATCCTGCGGCACGATGCACAGCACCTTGCGCTCGGCCCCGGGCCAGCCGCCGTTGAAGGCATAGGTTTTGCAGCCGCACTTGTGCATGGCGGCCAGGCAAAGATCCTGCTCACGCGCGGTCAAAAATCCGCTGTGGCGCGGCACGCCTCTCGCCTCGGCAGTGGAAAAAAGATCCTGCGCACGGCGCATCATCAGCTGTTCTTCCTCACTGCGGGGCGGCACAAAGCCGCGCTTTGCCTGTGCAGCAGGATCAGAAGAATACGCCATTGGTTTCCAGCTCATCTAAAAGATCGCCCATAATATCCACATTGAGCGGTGTAATGATGAAAGTGCTGTTGGCCACGCGCTTCATCTGGCCGTTGTTGGCATAGGCCACGCCGGACAAAAAGTCCACCAGGCGGCGCGAAACCTCTTTGTTGGTGGATTCCAGATTCAAAACCACCGTGCGCTTGTTGTTGAGATGATCGGCAATGGCGCCGGCATCCTCAAAGCGCTCGGGCTTAACCAGCACCACCTGCAGCTGGGTGGTTGCATTGATGTTTACCACCTTGTTGCGGCCCTTTTCCGCAGGCCGTGCCTTATCTTCGTCGGCGGAGTCGCGGCTGAAGAGCTTTTCGTTGGAATCGTCGCTTTCGTCGTAATCGTAATCGTCTTCCTCACCAATCCCAAGGCTTTTTTTCAGATTTTCCATCAAAGACATGTGGCATACTCCTTATCAATAAGTATGAAGTTTTCATACCTTCTGTAACAAACATTAAAACAATTTTATTATCTCTTATCTGCGCGGCCTTGTCAAGATATCCGACACAAATCGAAAGAGCGCGGCAGGCGGTTTTATGCGGCTGCGCGCCATCAGGAAAGCAGCTTATTGTTGAACAGCCCCTTGCCCTGCACGATCACTTCATCATACAGTTTCACTTCGCTTTGCGTGGCGGCTGCCTGCTCGGCATTCATCTTGCTTTTATCCGGCACCAGAATATATTCTTCGTTTTGATACACCGGCTCGATTTTGCGGAACTTTGCCAGATTTCCGTATTTGACATACACGCCCTTGGCTTCGTCCACAATGTGCATGGCTGCCGCCGGCACACGCAAACCGGAATGGCTGTTCAGCTCGATCTCGATCTCCTGCTGGCCAAGGCAAAGCACCTCGGCGCCGATGTATTCGCATTTCAGGCAAAACTTTGCTATACCGTTTTCTTCGTCGCGGTCGATCGACACCAGCTGCGCGGGCAGCGGATCTTCGGCCTTGCCCGGGAAGCAGATCGTCACCTTGCTCAGCTGCTCCAGCTTGTCGGCCTGTTCCAGCGTACACACGCCGTAGTAGTTCCAGTGATAATTTGTGATGATCTTGCCCACATAGCTGCCGGTGGTTTCCACACCATCCTGCAGCATTTGCTGCAGCTGCCCCGGGGATGCCTGCTGCAGCGTGTCCTCATCGCAGTTCAAATAGCGCGCACTTTCGCCCGAAATAAAATAGCCTCCCGCCGGGGCATACACGCCCTCCGGGCTGCCCAGCTGTGCCAGCACTTCTTCGCGGCGGCTTTGCAGCGCCGACATGGCTGCCGAAAAATCCACGCTCTGCCCGGTGGACACCTGCATCCGGTTGGCCGCCAGCAAATAGGACTGTTCGCCCTCTTTCATTTGCTGATAACGCCCGGTGTCCATGGCATCCAAAAGATCATACAGCGCCGCCTGCATCTGTGAGGTGAGCACGCTCAGATCCGTGCCGTTCACATTCTGCGAACGCTCCAAAAGGCTGATCTTATTTTCCAGATCGTTCAGCTCTTCCCGGCAATACGCCTGCGCAGGGTCGGCATAAATTTCGCCCACCTGCGCCCCGCTGGAAACACGCTCGCCGTTTTGCACCAGATACCCAATGTTTCCGCTGCCATCGATGTTGACCGAAGGAAAGCACGCCACCCCCTGCGCGCGGAAGCCTTCGTTCATAGTAGCGGCGATCACCACTTCGGTGGTATATACATTATTATAAGCGCGGAACACCTGCAGCGCCACATACAGCGACACCACCGTAAGCACCACGCGAATGGCCATGCGCACGGGGCCGATTTTTCTTTTTTTCATGTTTCGGCCCTCCCTGTTTGTTACTCCTGTAAAAATTTCTGCACCAGCAAAAGCGCCTTGTCAGCTTCGCCGGGCTGTGCCATGTCCAGCCAATGTGCCTGGGGCAGGCGCTTGAACCAGGTAAGCTGGCGCTTGGCATAATTGCGTGAAGCCTGCTTCAGCTTTTCGGCGCACTCCGGCAGGCTGGCGGTCTGTTCAAAATACGGAAAAAATTCTTTATAGCCAATGGCCTGCGCTGCCGTTCGATAGGCTTCACGGTTTTGCCACACGCGCTCGGCCTCGGGCAAAATGCCGTTTTGCAGCATGGCATCCACCCGGCAGTCGATGCGGCGGTACAGCTGGGCCCGCTCGCCCGCGCCCAAGCACAAAATCAGGGCATCATAGGGCTTTTGCTCCGGGCGTGACTGTGCTTTTTGCTGGCTCATGGTATTTCCGGTCAAATAATACAGCTCCAGCGCGCGCAGCACCCGCCCCTGATTGTTGGGGTGGATCTTCTCGGCGGCCTCGGGGTCGATCTGCTGCAGTTCCTGATACAGCGGCAGAATGCCTTCTTTCTGTGCACGCTCCTGCAGCCTGGCACGAAGCGCGGGATCGTTTTTCTGCTCGGTAAAAGCAATGCCGTCCAGCAGGCTGGAAATATACAGCCCTGTGCCGCCCACCAGAACGGGCAGCTTTCCGCGCTGGGTCAGCATACGAATGGTTTCATCGGCCAGCTTTACATATTCGGCCACGCTGAATGCCTGTTCGGGGCTGCGGATATCCAAAAGATGATGCGGCACCTCGGCCTGCTCGGCCGCGGTGGCCTTGGCCGTGCCCACATCCAGCCCGCGATAGATCTGCATGGAATCGGCCGAGATCACCTCGCCGCCAAAGCGGCGCGCAACGGCCAGCGAAAGGGCTGTTTTGCCGCTGGCGGTGGGCCCGCCGATCACAACGACTTTGGGTTTACACGATTCTGCCAAAGCGCTTTTCCAGCTCCTTTCGGGTGAGTTTCAGCACCACCGGGCGGCCATGGGGGCAAAACGGCGGTACTTCGCCGGAAAGAATTTGCCCGGCCAGATGCAGCAGCTGTTCGGGGCTGCTGCGGTCGCCCGCTTTGATGGCGGCACGGCAGGCAATGGAATGCAGCACCCACTCGGTGCGTTCGGTCAGGGCATCCTTGCTGCCCTGCGCCAGCTTGGCCGCCAATTCCACCAGCATATCCTCGGCGTTTTCCACGGCCACATCGGCAGGCACCCCGCGCAGCAGCACGGTGTTGCCGCCAAAATCCTCCACCTCTACACCTGCATCACGCAAAAGGGCCTCGTTTTGCAAGATCCCCTGCTTTTCGGCGGCAGAAAGCTCGATCTGCAGCGGCACCAGCAGCATCTGACTGGCCACATTGCCGTAATCGGCCGCCAGCTTTTCAAACAGAATGCGTTCATGGGCTGCGTGCTTATCGATCAGGCAAAGCTCGCTGCCGCGCTCGGTGATGATATAAGTGCGGAACACTTCGCCCACATAGCGCAGCGGTTCGTTTTCCGGCTCCGGCAAAAGGGTGGTCTGCTCGCCGCTGTCCGGCTGGGCAAACACCGGCTCCGGTTTTGCCTCCGGCTGCGGCGCAGGCTTTTCCTCGGGCTGGGGCACCGGGGCAGCGGCTGCCTGCCGGGGCGGCTCGGGCGGAAGCTCGGGATAAATGGTAAGATCCGGTTCTTCGGGCAGCGGTGCCGCCGGGCGGCCGGGCATAGCCGGGGGCTCGCCGCCTTCCAGCTCGGTGATCAGCGGGCTGCGCAGCTTTCCGCCCAAAAGCGGGCTGTACACCTCGGTCACCGTGGGGGCAGGCTTCGGGGGCTGGGCTGCCGGAGCGCCCATCACTTTTTGGCGATACTCCTGTGCGCTCATGCTCACAAAGCCGCCCGCTTTTTCGGCCTGCCGGGGGGCTGCCGCCTGCTGTGCGGGGCCTGCTGCGGGGCGCAGCGCCGAAAGGCCGCTGTTTGCCGCGGGCTTTTCCTCGGGGTCAAAGCGGCATTCGCCGGTGCCCGGGGCGGCCAGCGCCTGCTTTACCGCGCTGTACACTGCATCGAACACTTCGCCCTCACGGGCAAAGCGGACCTCGGTTTTGGCCGGATGCACATTCACATCCACCAGATCGGCAGGCATTTCCAAGCACAGAATGCCCCCCGGGAATTTGCCCTGCATCAGCGTGCCCTTGTAGGCGTTTTCCATGGCAGCCATCATGGTACGGTTTTTTACATACCGCCCGTTGATATAAAAATATTGTGCGCCGCGGCTGGCACGGCAGGCGCGCGGCGGCGTGATCAGCCCGTGTACGCGGTAAGCCCCGACTGTATGCTCGGTTTCCACCAAATCACGCGAAAAATCGCGTCCCAGTGCCGCATAGGCGGCGCTGCGCAGCACCCCATCGCCGGGGGTGACAAACTGCTGCTTGCCCTCGCGGATAAACCGAAAAGAAATTTCCGGATGCGAAAGCGCCGCGTGCAGCACCACATCGGCCACAAATGTGCCCTCGCTCACATCCTTTTTCAAAAATTTCATGCGGGCGGGCGTGTTGTAAAACAGATCGTTCACCGTAATGGTGGTGCCCACCGGGCGCGCGCCGATCTCCAGCCCAAGCTCCTTGCCGCCTTCTATGCGGTACACGCAGGCAAACTCGTCTTGCTCAGTGCGGGTAAGCACCTCTACACGGGCCACACTGGCAATGCTGGCCAGCGCCTCGCCGCGAAATCCCAGTGTGTGAATGCTGTCAAGATCCTGCTCGGTTTGGATCTTGCTGGTGGCATGGCGCACAAAAGCGTTGGCTATGTACTCCGCCTCGATGCCGCTGCCGTTATCGGTGACCTGAATTTGCTGAATGCCGCCGCGCGTGATGGAAATCGTGATCTGGCCGGCGCCCGCGTCGATCGCGTTTTCCAGCAGTTCCTTCGCCGCGCTGGCCGGGCGCTCCACCACCTCGCCTGCCGCGATCAGTTCGGCAGTATGTTGGTCCAATATCCGGATCACAGCCATATTCCAGGCCCCCTTTCTTTACCATGCTTTCACCCCATCAGGGATCGAGCGATTTTTTCAGTTCAAACAAAAAGTTCAGCGCTTCCAGCGGCGTAAGCGTGTTCACATCGGTATCACGCAGTTTATCCACCAGCTCGGCGGGCAGGGCCTCAGGGCGGTTCTGCTCCACCATGTCAAAATCCATTTGCACCATGGCGTGCGGATCGGGGGCGCTGGCCTCCAGCGATTTCAGCACGGCACGGGCGCGGCGGGTCACACTGGCAGGCAGGCCCGCCAGCTTGGCCACCTCGATGCCATAGCTGTCATCGGCGGGGCCGCGCACGATACGCCGCAAAAAAGTGATATCCTCGCCGCGCTTTTTCACAGCGATGTTATAGTTTTTCACGCCGTCCAGCGTTTGCTCCAGCTCGGTCAATTCGTGGTAATGGGTGGCAAACAGCGTTTTGCAGCCCAGGCCGTGCTCCTTGGAAGAAATATGCTCCACCACGGCGCGGGCAATGCTCATGCCGTCAAATGTAGAAGTTCCGCGGCCGATCTCGTCCAAAATCACAAGGCTTTTGGCGGTGGCCTTTTCCAGGATCTCGGCCACCTCGGTCATTTCCACCATAAAAGTGGATTGGCCCGCCGCCAGATCGTCCGAAGCGCCCACACGGGTGAAAATAGCATCCACCACGCCGATATGGCATTCACTTGCCGGAACAAAGCTGCCGATCTGCGCCATCAGCGTAATAATAGCGTTTTGGCGCATATAAGTAGATTTACCGGCCATGTTGGGGCCGGTGATGATCAGCATGCGGTTGTCGCCGCAGTCCAAATGCGTATCGTTGGGCACAAACAGTGTGCCCTTGAGCACCTGCTCCACCACGGGATGCCGCCCCTCGGTGATCCGGATGGCATCGCCATCGTCCACCGTGGGCTTTACATAGTTGTTATCCACCGCAGCCTGCGCCAGCGCAGCCAGCACATCCAGCGTGGCCACAGCCTTGGCCGTTGCCTGCACACGCACGATCTGCCCCGAAATTTTTTGCAGGATCTCTGCAAAGAGCTGATGCTCCAGCGCATTCAGGCGTTCGCCTGCGCCCAGAATTTTGTTTTCGAGTTCCTTCAGCTCCTGCGTGATATATCTCTCGCCGCCGGTAAGGGTCTGCTTGCGGATAAAGCCCTCGGGCACTTGGTTTTTATAAGAATTGCTGACTTCAATGTAATAGCCGAACACCCGGTTGAAGCCGATCTTCAGCTTGGGAATGCCGGTTTCCTGGCGCAGGCGGGTTTCCAGTTCGGAAAGCACGCCCTTACCGCCGTGCATAATGTCCCGCAGCTCATCCACCTCTTGGTTGTAGCCCGCCTTGATCACGCCGCCGTCCTTTAAGGTGGCAGGGCAATCCTCTTCAATGGCGGCAAAGATCAGCTCGCGCAGGTCCGAAAGATCGTCCATTTCCTGCTGCATGGCCTTCAGCATTTCGGCGCTCTGCGCCCCCGCCATGGCTTTCAGCGCTGGCAGTTCCCTGCAGGTGCAGGCCAGCGAATAGATCTCACGCGGGGCCGCCGAGCCATATACCGTGCGGGTCATCAAACGCTCCATATCGAACACGCGGGAAAGTGAGTCCATGATATCGGCGCGGGCCACCGTGTCTTTATACAGGCACTCCACGGCATCCAAACGGCGGTTGATGGCTGCGGGGTCTACCAGCGGCTGCTCCAGCCAGCTGCGCAAAAGGCGCTTGCCCATGGAGGTGCCGGTTTTATCCAGCGCCCACAGCAGTGTGCCCTTTTTTTCGCGGCCTCGCAGGGTTTCGGTAAGTTCCAGATTGGCGCGGGTGACCGGCGAAAGCTGCATATACTGCTGCTCGGCATAGTTCTGCACCGATCTTAAACGCTCCATACCGTGCTTTTGCGTGCGGGCCAGATAGCCCAGCAACGCTGCCAGCGCCCGGGGTGCCAGCGCACCCTCTTTGGCACCGCACACGGTTTTCCAGTCATCGCCAAACTGCCCGCGCAGCACCTGTTCACAGTTGGCGGGCTCATACTCAGCGTTGGGCAAAAGCTCGGCGCTGCAGTGCAAATGCTGGCGCATATAATTGCCCACGGCCTTTTGATCCAGCATGGCTTCGTTCATCAGCACCTCGCTGGGCCCAAAGCGGCACAGCTCGGTGATGATGGATTCCTCCAGCTTTTCCGCCGCCAGCTCGGTGGCGCGGATATCGCCCGTGGAAACATCGGCAAAGCAGATGCCCGCGCGGCCTCCCTTTTTGCGTTCGCAGAAAATGCTGGCGATATAGTTGTTGCGGTCGTCCTGCAGCATACTGCTTTCGATCACAGTGCCGGGGGTCACCACGCGGATGATATCGCGCTTCACCAGCCCCTTTGCCTGCGAGGGCAGCTCGGTTTGCTCGCAGATGGCCACCTTGTAGCCCTTGGCGATCAAGCGGGCCACATAGGTTTCATAGGCATGAAAGGGCACGCCGCACATGGGGGCGCGCTCTTCCATGCCGCACTGCTTGCCGGTGAGGGTGAGTTCCAGTTCTCTGGATGCGGTTAGGGCATCTTCGAAGAACATTTCGTAAAAATCGCCTACACGGTAAAAAAGGATCTCGTTGGGATGCTGCTTTTTGATGGAAAGATATTGCTCCATCATGGGGCTGAGTTCAGCCATGGTTGCACCTGCCTGTTTTTGGAATTGCGTTGTTTATGCGCTGCGGGTTTTGCCGGATCAGTGGCAGCCGCTGCAGCTGGAGCAGCTGCCGGAGCAGCCGCCGGCGGCGGGGGCTTCCACGGTCATGGGGTCGCCGCCGTTCATAGCGGTGTTGATAATGGCATCAATGTGGTTCACCAGCTGCTCGGCTGCGGCCTTGGCCTCGTTGTAGCGCTTCATGCCGGGGTGGTTCATCACCTGCGTGTAGGTCTGGTTGATCTTTTCGTTCAGTTCGGAAATGCGCTCGTCGTTGCGCTCGTCCATGCTCAGCTCGTTGTTCAGGTCCATACGGGCCAGGTTGAAATCACCGATCAGGTTCTGCAGCTCTTCGTCGGCATCGTTGGCACGGCGGGCGGCATCCAGCTCGATATAGCGCTCATCAGTCTGCATAGCAACGGCGGCTTTTTTAAACATTTCGATACAGGTCATGGTAAATATCTCCTTAATATTGTTTTATTTTTATTGGCAGCCTATCTATAGGCTTTGATAAACATTGCGATTTTATTCATTTGGCCAACTCGCCCGTAAGCACCGTGGCGCGTGCGCCGGTAAGGCTTACTTTGGCGTAGTGGCCGATCATTTCCTCGGCGGCGGCAAATTCCACCGTCAGGTTATTGTCCAGGCGGCCCGTGAGCATTCCTTCGGTGCGGGCCGCGCCTTCCACCAGCACGCGCACGGTTTGCCCCACCATTGAGGCCACCTGCTGCATGGCGATCTTATCCTGCAGTGCCAGCAATCGGCCCATGCGCTCGGCCTTTTCTTTGTGGGTGACAGGGTCCGGCATCAAGGCGGCGCGGGTGCCGGTGCGCTTGGAGTAGATAAAGGTGAACAGCTGCATATAGCCCACCTGCTCCACCAATTCCAGCGTTTTGGCAAAATCCTCTTCGGTTTCACCGGGGAAGCCCACAATGATATCGCTGGAGAATGTGATGCCGGGCACCCGCTGCTTGGCATAGTTCATCAGTTCAAGATACTGCTCCACATTGTAGTGGCGGTTCATCTCATGCAGAATGCGGTCACTGCCGCTCTGCACGGGCAGGTGCAGATGCTTGCAGATCTTGGGCTGGGCGGCAATGGTATCGATCAGCTTATGGCTGGCATCCTTGGGATGGCTGGTCATAAAGCGGATCTGATAATCGCCCGGCACAGCGCACAGCATATTCAGCAGATCGGCAAAATCCACCGGCACTTCCAGCCCCTTGCCGTAGCTGTTTACATTCTGGCCCAAAAGCGTGATCTCTTTATAGCCTGCCTGCACCAGCTGGGTAAATTCCTTCAGCACATCCTCGGGCAAGCGGCTGCGCTCACGCCCGCGCACATAGGGCACGATGCAGTAGGTGCAGAAGTTATCGCAGCCGTACATAATAGGCAGCCATGCGCGGAAACCGGAATCGCGGCGAATGGGCACAGCCTCCACCACGGCATTGCGCTCTACCGGAGTTTGCAGCACACGCTTTTTCTGGCCAAGGCGCTGGGCGATCAGCGCGGGCAGGGTGTCGATCCCGTCCACACCGAACACCAGATCCACATACGGATAGCTGCTGCGCACCTTTTCCACAATGTGCGGCTGCTGCGCCATGCATCCGCACAGGCCGATCATCAGGCGGGGATTTTTTTCTTTCAGCCTTTTCAGCGCACCCACATTGCCGAACACGCGCTGCTCGGCGTGCTCACGCACTGCGCAGGTGTTGAACAGGATCAGATCGGCATTTTCTGCCGAATCGGTAATGCCAAAGCCGCAGTCCAGCAAAACGCCGCGGATCTTTTCGCCGTCGTTCACATTCTGCTGGCAGCCGTAGCTGCGCACATAGGCCAGCGGCGGCTCATCGTAGGCAGCTGCAATGGCGGCCGCACTGGCGGCATCATGCGTATAAACAGATTTTTCCAAAGGAACACCTCAATACTATTTCTATTCCGTACTTTATGCCAAAACACTTTGCTGTTTTTTATGCAAAGCGCCTAATAAAGACAATTATACAATATAACAGTATACCCTTTTTGCCCCGAAAGCACAAGGGCTATTTGCAGTTTTTTCGCTCTCGACAATTTGCGCGCTGGGTGCTATTCTAATAGCAGTCAGGAGGGTTTGCCGTTATGATGACTATTGACCGCACGCACATCTGCCGGGTGTTTGCCGCTTATGCCGCCCGCTATGATGATACCAACCCGAAAATTCGTTTAAAGATCGACCACACCTATCGCGTGGCCGCCTTGTGCGATGAAATTTCCCAAAGCCTTGCGCTTTCTTCTGCCGACCGTGATCTTGCATGGGTGATCGGTATGCTGCACGATGTGGGCCGGTTTGAGCAGGTGCGCCGCTACAACACTTTCAGCGATGCCGATTCGGTGGATCACGCCGCACTGGGTGTGGAGCTGCTGTTTGAAAAAGGGCTGATCCGTAATTATCTGCCCGATGCCCACTGGGACAGCCTGATCCGCCGGGCCATTGCCAGCCACAGCCTGTATCGCCTGCCCGCCGGGCTTTCCCAGCGTGAACTGCTGTTTTGCAAGCTGATCCGGGATGCGGATAAAATTGATATTTTAAAGGCGAATTGCCTTACCCCCATGGAAGAAATTTACGCCACCACCGCCGAGCAGCTACACAAGGCCGCCATCACCCCCGCTGTGCTGAATGCCTTTTATGAGCAGCACACCGTGCTGCGCTCTTTGCGCAAAACCCCCATCGATCATCTGATTTCGCTCTTGAGCCTGGTTTATGAGCTGGAGTTTCCCATCAGCCTGCAGATCGTACACCGGCAGGGCTATCTGGATCAGCTTTTAAGCTTTTCCTCGTCCAACCCTGAAACCGCCGCCCAGCTGGCCGGGGCCCGGCAGCACATGGCGGAATATATGCAGAAGCATCTGCCATAACCCACAAAAAGCCAATATAGAACCGCAGGGCGTTCCCTCGATTTTTGCGAGAGAACGCCCTGCGGTTTTTATAAGCACTGATTTTATTTTTTGAGCATGGGGGCCAGATATTTGCCCGTGTAGCTGGCAGGGTTTGCCGCCACCTGCTCGGGCGTGCCCTCGGCCACAATGGTGCCGCCTGCCGCGCCGCCCTCGGGGCCAAGATCAATGATATGATCGGCCCGCTTGATCACATCCAGATTGTGCTCGATCACGATCACCGTATTGCCCGCATCCACCAGTGTATCCAGCACCTCCACCAAACGGTGCACATCGGCCATGTGCAGGCCGGTGGTGGGCTCGTCCAGAATATACACGGTTTTTCCGGTGCCGCGCTTGGCCAGCTCCAGGCTCAGCTTTACGCGCTGTGCCTCACCGCCCGAAAGCGTGGTGGCGCTTTGTCCCAGCCGGATATAGCCAAGGCCCACATCCTGCAGGGTTTTCAGCTTGCGGTAAATTTTAGGCTGGTTGGCAAAAAAGGCGCAGGCCTCCTCCACCGTCATTTCCAGCACATCCGAGATATTTTTATCCTTATATTTCACTTCCAGCGTTTCGCGGTTATAGCGCTTGCCCTTGCACACCTCGCACGGCACATAAATATCCGGCAAAAAGTGCATTTCGATTTGCAGAATGCCGTCGCCCTCACAGGCTTCGCACCGGCCGCCCTTAACATTAAAGCTGAATCGCCCGCTGGAATAGCCGCGCATTTTGGCATCCTGGGTTTGGGCAAACACATTGCGGATATCCGTGAACACCCCGGTATAGGTGGCCGGGTTGCTGCGCGGTGTGCGGCCAATGGGCGATTGGTCAATGCCGATCACCTTGTCCACATTTTCCAGACCCAATATGGTTTTATGCCTGCCCGGGCGCTCATGCGAGTGGTTCAGTTCCACCGAAAGGCGCTTATACAGGATCTCGTTCACCAGACTGGACTTGCCGCCGCCGGAAACGCCGGTAACGCAGATGAATTTTCCCAGCGGGAAATCCACATCAATGTTTTTCAGATTATTTTCTGCCGCGCCCACCACGCGCAGCACCTGGCCGCTGCCGGGGCGGCGGGTTGCGGGCACTTCGATTTTTTTGCGCCCCGAAAGATAATCGCCCGTGATGCTGCGCGGCGCGGCACAGATATCCTCCACGCTGCCTGCGGCGATCACCTCGCCGCCGTGTACCCCCGCGCCGGGGCCGATATCCACCAGAAAATCCGCCTGCCGCATGGTATCCTCGTCATGCTCCACCACGATCAGCGTGTTGCCAAGGTCACGCAGCTTTTTCAGCGTTGCGATCAGCTTGTCGTTGTCGCGCTGGTGCAAACCGATGCTGGGCTCGTCCAGCACATACAGCACGCCGGTCAACGCACTGCCGATCTGCGTGGCCAAGCGAATGCGCTGGCTTTCGCCGCCCGAAAGCGTGCTGGCCCCGCGGGAAAGAGTCAGGTAATCCAACCCCACATTTTTCAAAAATCCCAAGCGGTTTTTGATCTCCTTCAAAATACCGTCGCCAATGCGGTGTTCCTGCTGGGTAAGCTGCATTTCCTTGATAAAATCCAGTTCCTCGCGGATGCTCTTTTCGCAAAAATCGCCGATATTCACCCCGCCCACAGTCACCGCCAGGCTGGTGGGCTTCAGGCGTCGGCCATGGCAGTCGGGGCAGGTGCGGGCGCTCATCACCCGGGAAATCTCCTCCTTCATCCACTGGCTGCTGCTTTCGCGGAAGCGACGCTCCAGGTTGGGGATAATGCCCTCAAACAGGGCTTTATAATTGCCCGAGCCAAAAGCGTTTTCGCGGTGCAGATCCAGCGTTTCTCCGTTTGTGCCGTACAAAACAGCATTTTGCCCGGCCTGCGGGATCTGTTCAAAGGGGGTGTCCAGCGTAAAGCCGTATTTATCCGCCAATGCCTGATAATACATTTCGCTCATGCTGCCCTCGGCGTAATACCAGCCGCTGGCCTTGATGGCGCTTTCCCGGATCGAACGGGTTTTATCCGGCACGATCAGCTCGGGGTCCACCTTCATAAAAGTGCCAAGGCCCGTGCAGGTGGGGCAGGCACCGAACGGGTTGTTGAAGCTGAACATACGCGGCGTAAGCTCTTCCACGGCAATGTCATGCTCCGGGCAGGCATAGCTCTGGCTGAACTCCATGCTCTCGCCGCCGATCACATCCACGGTGACCAGCGCCCCCGTGAGCTGCAAGGCGGTTTCCAGCGAATCGCTCAGGCGGCCGCGGATTCCCTCGCGCATGACAAGGCGGTCCACCACGATCTCCACCGTGTGCTTTTTGTTTTTCTCCAAGGTGATCTCTTCGTCAAGATCGTACAGGTTTCCGTCAATGCGCACACGGGCATAACCGGCACGGCGGGCGGCATCCAGCTCCTTTTGCTGTGTGCCCTTGCGGCCGCGCACCACCGGGGCAAGAACCTGAAATTTTGTTCCCTCGGGCAGCTTTAAAACGGCATCCACCATTTCATCCACCGTTTGCTGGCGGATCACTCTGCCGCACACCGGGCAATGCGGTGTGCCCACCCGGGCATACAGCAAGCGCAGGTAGTCGTGGATTTCGGTCACGGTGCCCACGGTGGAGCGCGGGTTGTGGCTGGTGGTTTTCTGGTCAATAGAGATTGCAGGGCTCAGGCCGGTGATCTCGTCCACATCCGGCTTTTCCATCTGCCCCAAAAACATGCGGGCATAGCTGGAAAGGCTTTCCATATAGCGGCGCTGGCCGTCGGCATAAATAGTATCAAACGCCAAGCTGGATTTGCCGCTGCCCGAAAGGCCGGTCATCACGATCAGCTTATCGCGCGGCAGCGTGAGATCGATATTTTTAAGGTTGTTGGCTCTGGCTCCCTTGATTACGATTTTATCATTGCTCATGTTTGTTTATCCCTTTTTCCACTTTGCTTTGCGGGTGCGTTTTTGCTGCTTCAGATCCGCGTTTTCCATCGGATCTTCGCCCTTGCGCAGGCGCTCGATCTGATCACGCAGGAAGGCGGCGTGCTCGAATTCCAAAATTTTGGCGGCTTCGCGCATTTCCCGTTCCAGCCGCTCGATCAGCTGTTTGCGCTCGGCCGTGCCCATGCGGCGCTTGCCTGCGCCCAGCTTTTCGTTTTCGGCTTTGTCGCTGATTTCCAGCCCTCCGCGAATTTCTTTTTGAATGGTTTTGGGCGTGATGCCGTGCGCCCTATTGTATTCGTTTTGGATCGCCCGGCGGCGCTCGGTTTCACGGATCGCACGCTCCATGCTGGGGGTCACTTCGTCGGCATACATGATCACCATGCCCTCGGCATTGCGGGCCGCACGGCCAATGGTTTGGATCAGGCTGGTTTCGCTGCGCAGAAATCCCTCTTTATCGGCATCCAGAATCGCCACCAGCGAAACCTCGGGCAGATCCAGCCCTTCGCGCAGCAGGTTGATGCCCACGATCACGCCGATATCCCCCGCGCGCAGATCCTTGATCAGCTCCATGCGCTCAAAGGTGTCCACCTCGTGGTGCATATACTTGGCCTTCACGCCGTGATCGTTCAAATAGTCGGTCAGATCCTCGGCCATTTTCACGGTCAGCGTGGTCACCAGTGCGCGTTCGCCGCGCTGCAGGCGCTGGTTGATCTCGCCCAAAAGGTCTTCGATCTGCCCTTCCACAGGCTTTACCACGATCACAGGGTCCAAAAGGCCGGTGGGGCGGATCACCTGTTCCGCCGTCTGTGTGCTATGCTCCTGCTCATATTTTCCGGGTGTGGCCGAAACAAAGATCACCTGATGGATCTTTTCCTCCACCTCCTCAAATTTGAGGGGGCGGTTGTCAAAGGCCGAGGGCAGGCGGAACCCAAATTCCACCAGCGTTTTTTTGCGGCCGTAGTCGCCGCCGTACATGGCGTGCAGCTGGGGCAGCATCACATGGCTTTCATCCACCATCAAAAGAAAATCTTCCGGAAAATAATCCAGCAGCGTGGTGGGGGTTGAGCCGGGCTTTCGGCCCGAAAGCACTGCCGAATAGTTTTCAATGCCCTTGCACATTCCCACTTCCTGCAGCATTTCCATATCATATTGTGTGCGCTGGGCAATGCGCTGGGCTTCGATCAATTTGCCCTGCTGGGTGAACTGCTTCACCTGCTCGTCCATTTCCTGTGAAATTTTCTGCAAACCGGCGCGCATTTTTTCAGGCCCCACAATATAATGGCTCGCCGGGAATATTGCCACATGGCGCACCACATTTCTGCGGGCTCCGGTCAGCGGGTCCATTTCGCTGATGCGCTCGATCTCATCGCCGAAAAACTCCACGCGGATGGCCACATCGCTCATATAGGCAAGGTTGATATCCACCACATCGCCCTTTACGCGAAATTTGTTGCGCACAAAATTCACATCGTTTCGCTCGTACTGCAGCTTTACAAGGCGCTTGCAAAGCTCGTCACGGCTCATTTCCATGCCGGGGCGCAGGCTGATGACCATGCTGCGGTAATCGATGGGGTCGCCCAGACTGTAAATGCAGCTCACACTCGCCACAATGATCACATTGCGCCTTTCGGAAAGCGCTGCTGTGGCCGAATGGCGCAAACGGTCGATCTCATCGTTGATGGCGGAGTCCTTTTCAATGTAGGTGTCTGTGGAAGGAATATAGGCTTCCGGCTGATAATAGTCGTAATACGATACAAAATATTCCACGGCATCCTCGGGGAAAAACGCGCGCATCTCGGTGCACAGCTGGGCTGCCAGCGTTTTGTTCGGCTCCAAGATCAATGTGGGGCGATTGCACCGTGCGATCACATTGGCCATGGTAAAGGTTTTGCCGCTGCCCGTTACGCCCAGCAGCGTTTGGGCTTTTTCGCCCGACAGCACGCCCTGTGCCAGCTTTTCAATGGCCTGCGGCTGGTCACCCATGGGTGCAAAAGGGGCCTGCAAATGAAAAATGCTTTCGGTTTGTTCCATGCTGTTCACCTGTTTTTCCTGTCTGCCTGAAAATACCGGGCCTTTATGGTTTCGTGGCGGCTTACATATCCACTTCGCCGCGCAGCGGGTCATAATACGGCATTTTGCCGCACTCACGCAGCGAAAGCGCCGTGCCGCCGGCCACAATGATATGGTCTATCAGGCAGATGCCCAGCAGCCCCAGGATCTTGGCGGCTTGGCGCGTTGTGTGTATATCCTCATGCGAAGGCGTTGGCAAACCGCGCGGGTGATTGTGGCTCAGGATCACCTGTGTGCAGCCGCTTGCCACAGCCCGCCGGGCTGCCGCCGTAAGGTCTATCTGGATGGAACCGGGCTGCCCTTCGGCCAAAAGCACCGTTTGCATCGGGCAATACTGGTCGTCCATCAGCACCATATACAAGCGCTCGTTCATCAGGCCCTCAAACAGCGGTGTCAGATATTGCATGGCATCTTCGCATTTTTGCAATGTCTGCGGCACCTTGCGGCGGCTCATGGCATAAAAGGCTGTGGCCAGCTTGATGCCGTGCAGAAATTGCGCCGTGCGCAGTCCCACTCCCTGCACGGTTTGCAGATCGTCTTCGCTGGCATCCAAAACGGCGCTGAAGCTGCCAAAGCGGTCAATCAGGCGGTGCGCCAAGGGGTTGGTGTCGCACCGGGGGATCACATAAAACAGCAGATATTCCAGCGCCTCATGGTCCGCCATGCCCTCGAAGCCGATTTTCTCCACGCGTTCACGCACACGGGCGCGGCGGTTTTCATGGGGGTTCTTTTCTGCCATATACCATTTTCCTCCACCATACAGAGTATATCCAAAGCGGCAGCGCACGATTCGGAAAGCCGCACCGCGCACTTTTCCATATCCGTGCGCGATGCAAAAAAGTGTGCGGCCCTGCCTGCTATAAAAGGGTGCAATTCATGCCGTTTTATTATATAATAAGAAACGGATTATTTCAAACCAGACCGAAAGGGGTTCCCACATGAAAAGCTATACTGCCGGTGCCAACGAGGACGGCGTTCGCCTTTCGCGCTTTGTGCAAAGCGTGACCGCCAATTTCCCGAACAGCCTTTTGTATAAAAGTTTCCGCAACAAACGCATCAAAGTCAACGGAAAACGCGCCGAGGCCGACTATCGCCTGCAAAAAGGCGATCTGATCGAATTGTACATCAACGACGAATTTTTCCCGGAAAAGCCCGCCGCTCCGGTGCGCAAAGTTCCCAAGGGCCCCCGCCTGCGGGTGATCTATGAGGATGCCGATATTGCGGTGCTGTATAAGCCCACCCACCTGCTGTGCCATTCTGACCGCACGGGCGACGCCAATCTGGTGGATCAGTTTACCGCCTATCTCACCGAAAAGGGCGAGTATGACCCCACCGCCGAAAAACGCTTTGCCCCCGCCATCTGCAACCGGCTGGACCGCGGCACCGAAGGGCTTGTGATCGCCGCCAAAAGCTATGCCGCGCTGCGCGATATGAACGAGATCATTCGCAAGGATCTTTTGAAAAAAGAATACTACACCATCACGGTGGGTGTGCCCCCCCGCGGGCGGCATACTGCCTGGTGGGAACACCACGAGGGCAAAAACAAGGTGAGCATTCATGCCCACGAAAACCCCAACCGCAAGCAGATCATCACCGAGGTGGATGTGCTGAAAAACGCCGGGCCCTTTGCCCTGTGCAAGATCGGGCTCATCACAGGCCGCACCCATCAGATCCGCGCACATCTGGCTTATCTGGGCGCCCCCGTGATCGGTGATATCAAATACGGCAACCGCAAAATGAACGAGCGCTGCGGCCAGAAAACACAGGCCCTGTGCGCCTATCGGCTCAGCTTTTTGCAGATCCCGCCCGAAAACACGCTTTCGCGCCTTTCGGGGCTGGTGGTCAAGCTGCCCGAGCCTGCCATTCTGCAGCTGTACGAAAGCCTTACTTCGCCCAATGCCAAGGGCTGATCAGCCCTCGCCTTCCTGCTGGCCAGGGTTGGGAATATCCGGTTCACAGTCCAGAATATTGGGGATCACGCTCCATTTTTGTTCCTCGGCGCTGTACTGTGCGGCGATCCATTCTGCCGCCTGCTGCACGCCTTCATCGCTGCCGGGAAAACGCTGCGAAATGCGTTTTTCCGGCGCGGTGTATTCCAGGCCCCAGGGCTCCGGCCAAAGAGTCACCTGCAAGAAGGTCAGCTTGTTTTTGCCGGTTTCATCGCTTGGGTCCGGCTCTTTTACAGGTTCGATAAAATAGCGCATTCCCACATGGCTGCCGCTGTAGTTGTTGCCGTTTTTAAAATAGTGAAAATTGGGATATCCTGTCAGCATAATGTATTTCTCCGTTTCAGGCAATGATTTTTATTGACAGACACCGTAAAATCGGTTACAATAATATTCGTTACGCGGGATTAGCTCATCTGGTAGAGCGTCTGCTTCCCAAGCAGAAGGTGGCGGGTTCGAGCCCCGTATCCCGCTCCACAGCTTATGCCCTGCAACTGCCGGTTTGTAGTTGCGGGGCATTTTTGTTTCGTTTTACAGAATTTTTTCTTTTTATGCGCCCTCGGCAGGCCGCCGGGGCCATGGGATGAATGCCCGGTTTTTCCGGGCAGTTCTTTTGCCGTTTCAAGAGTAACACGATTTTTTTTAATTGTAAAGACGGTTCTCCCCTGCCCATTTACACCGCCCGGGGCAAATGCTATAATCTATTTACCACACTTTCCCGATTTGTGAGGCTTTTTTCATGTATTATGAACTGATTCCCCAAAACGGCGACACACTGGCCGTGCCGCTGCTGGTTTTTTCCAATTTGCCCCGTGCCGATGAAAACTGTATGCGGGTAGCACTGTATGTGCTGCAAACCGGCTGCACAGACTCCGCCGTGATCGCGCGGGAGCTGGGCCTGCGCAGCGTACACGCCGCCGAGCGCGCACTGCAGTGGTGGGCCGGTGCCGGGCTTTTAAAGGCACACCGGGGCCACTCGCCCGAGCCCGCCGTTTTGCCTGCTGCCGAGCCGGAGCCGGATCTGTCGCTGGTTTTGTGTGACCCGCGCATTGCGCTGATCATGGAACAGGCGCAGTCCTGTCTGGGCGGCGCCCTGAGCAGTCAGGAAAGCCGCAATCTGGCATCGCTGTACACCACCGAGGGCTATGCTGCCGATGTGATCCTTTTGTGCCTTTCGCACCTCACCGGCCAGCCCGGAGTTAATTTGAACGCCGTGCGCAGCGAGCTGAAGCGCTGGAAAAGGGCCGGTGTGAAATCCGGCGAGGATGTTGAGCGCCTGCTGGCGCTGGAAGAGCGCCGGGCCGAGCATGAAGCCTTTGTGGCCACTTTGCTGGGCAAGGGCGGCAGCGCCCTTACCCCCAGCGAGCGCCGTTCGGTGCAGCGCTGGTATGAAAAATATGAATTCAACGATGAAATGGTGCAAAACGCCGTGCAGTATCTGGGTGCCGAGCGCACGGTGTGGGCCATGAACGATATTTTAAAGGGCTGGCACGAAAAAGGCTGGCGCACCCCGCAGGATCTGCGCGGCGGCATTGTGTTTGGCCGCAATATCCGTGTGGACAGCGCCCCGGCTGTGCCTGCAGCCCCCACTGCCCCACGCAGCCCCACCAGAAAGCTGAGATTGAAGCGGGAGGATCGATGATCTATGCAAAGCAAAGACGAATTGCTGCGGGCCGCGCAGCGGGCCGTTTCCATGCGCCGCCAACGCGCCATTATGGCTGCGCGCACCAACCAGCAGCGCGTGCGTGAAGAGATTCCCGGATATGCCGCCGCCGAGGACACGATCTCTCAGGCCGGTTATAAGGCTGCTCATCTGGCCGCCACCGGGCACAGCAGCGAAAAAATAGAAGCCGCACTGGCCGAAAGCGAGGCCGCACAGCGCCGCTGCGCGCAGCTTTTGCGCGAAAACGGCTGGAGCGAGGCCGATCTTCAGCCGCAGTTCACCTGCCCCCTGTGCGGTGATACCGGGTTGGACCATGGGCGCATTTGCAGCTGTATTCACACGCTGGAGCGCGATATGCGCCGTGAGGAGATCGTGAAAGCCTCGGCGCTGAATATCTCTCGCTTTGAAAGCATGGATGTGAACCGCTATCCCAATGCCTATCACCCGCTGCTGGGCTGCACCGTGCGCCAGTATATGACCGAGCGCCTGCAGGAATTAAAAGAATACGCCGATGCCTTTGATCTGCGCAGCTCCAACCTGCTTTTGTGCGGCAGCGCGGGCCTTGGCAAAACCCATGCCGCCCTTGCCATTGCGGGCATTGTGCTGGATAAAGGCTATGATGTGATCTATATCAGCTCGCAGGAGCTTTTTGGGCATCTGGATAAGGTTCGCCGCAGTTCTTTTTCGGATGAAGAGGCCATGCAGGATTCCATGATGGATGCCGTGCTTTCGGCGGATCTTTTGATTTTGGATGATCTTGGCACCGAGTATTTTTCCCAGTATGTGGCCAGCTGCCTGTACACCGTGCTGAACAGCCGCATCGGCCACCGCCTGCCCACCATTTACACCACCAACATCACCGATGACCGGGTGTTTGAAAGCCGCTACACTGAAAAAATCGCCAGCCGCCTGACCGGCAGCTGCGAGCGTGTGGAGTTTTACGGCAGCGACATTCGTAAAATGGAGCCGGAAAGCGATTCCTGAGCCCCTGCATAAACGCCGATCCGGGGCAGCCGCAAACACGGCTGCCCCGGATCTTTTGCACAAAAAAACCGCCGAAGCGTTTGCTTCGGTGGTTTTGTATGGAGCGACTGATGGGAGTCGAACCCACGTCCTCAGCTTGGAAGGCTGATGTACTAGCCGTTGTACGACAGTCGCCTATGTTTTGCCCTTCATTTTGAGCGCTTAAATAGTATAGCACATCTTCTTCTATTTGTCACGAAGTTTTTTTAATCTTTCGCAGGTTTTTTCTTTGGCCAGCGTATAGCCCGCGCTGAACACCGGGATCATGCCCAGCATTCCCGCCGCACCAAACAGCTTGCCGCCCAGCGTTACCGCCACAAGCACCCACAGCGGCGGCAGGCCCACTTTTCCGCCCACCACTCTCGGATACAAAAATGCGCCTTCCAGCTGCTGAATGCATAAAAACAACACCCAGAACCACACCAGCCTTTGCGGCTCCAGCGCCAGGATCACCACCGTGCCGAACGCGCAGCCCACAAAAGTGCCGAATATGGGCACCAGCGCCGTAATGCCGATCATCACACTGATCAGTACCGCACACGGGAAATGGCAGACCCACAGTACCAAGGCAAAAATAGCCCCCAGCAGGGCCGCTTCGAGGCATTGCCCGGAAAAAAATGCCGCAAAAGCTGCCCCAAACACGCTGCCAATATGCTTCAGGCCATGCGCGGCGCGGGGCGGCAGCCATGCGTCCAGCACAGCCGAAGCCTGTGCCGCAAGCTCTTCCTTGCGCGCCAAAAGATACGCCGCCAGCACCAGCCCTACGCCAAGGTCCGCTGCCCAGCCCGCCGCCTGCGCCGCCAGATCCACCGTGCCGCCCATCCAGTGTGCTCCCCGCAGCCTTTCGGCGGCACGGCACACCAGCGCCTCAAAATTCAGGCTCTCCGCGCCGCCCAGAATCAGTTTGAGCGCGGGTGTGCGCACAAACTGCCGCTGCAGTGCCGCCTGCACGCGCTGCCATAGCTGCGGGGCTGCCTTTGTCAGCCTGACGGCGCTTTCGGCCAGCTGCGGCACCACCATTGCAAACAGGATCACCACCGCCGATGCCGTGAAGATCAGCACCGCGCCCAGCGCCGCTTTGCGCCGGTGCCGCATTTGGGCAGGCAGGCGGCGTTCCACCGCGCACAAGGGGACATTCAGTGCCAGCGCCAGCATTCCGCCAAGAAAAAACGGCCCCCAAAGCGACACCTCTGCCGCCCCCTTTCTGTTTTACGAATCCAGCACGGCTTTGGCGGCCGCAATTTTTTCCAGCGCAGCCGCCAGCTGTTCGCGGCACTCCTCACACCCGCCCTCACCGCCCGCTATCAGGCGGTTGCGGTCGGCAATCAGCGCCGTCCAGTATTGCCCGCCGTTATAATCAAATTTTACCCATACATAGCCATTGTATGCACCCTTGGTGCGGGCCAGCACCGGATAAGTGCCCAGCGGCAGATACCCCACCACCTCGTTGACATTGGGGGAATAGAAATATTCGCAGCGCTGGGCAAACACTTCTAACACTGTGTCGGAAACTGCCTCCACAGCGGGGCCCGAGGTGCCGTAGCCGTTTTTATTGGCTGCCGTGATGGCCGGCAAAAAGTTTTTGTAGCTGTAGTCCAGATCCACCGTGCCGGTAATGCCGCCGGACGAGCCGCTGCCCGAATACTGCCACAGATCATAGCTGCCGCCGTAGCCCACATACCCCCGATAATCGGCGATCCAGCAGGGGTAAGCAGAAAGGCGCGAGGCATCCAGATATTGATTGACAAAATTCGTATAGGAGTACCAGCCCGGATACCAGCCGCTTTGCTCGATCAGCTGCATGGCATACAGCACCAGATCTGTGAGCGCCTTGCGGCCAAGGCTTTGCTGCACCGCCGCTTCCACATCCATAAACACCGGATACTCCAGCCGCAGCCCCTGCAGCACGGCCAAAAAAGTGTTGAGCTCCTGCGCCACTGCGCTGCGTGTGGTGGCATAGGAATAATAATAAGCGCCCACGCGCAGCCCGGCGGCCTTGGCCCCGTTGATATTGCGCTGAAACGCCGGGTCGATATACACGCCGTTTGTGTTGCTGGAGCCTATGCGCACAATGGCAAACTGCTTGCCCGCTGCCGCCACAGCGCCCCAGTTCACCGTGCCCTGATAGCGTGAAACATCCACGCCGTTCTGGTATACAACAGCCATAAAAATAGCCCCCTTCCCTGCCCCACTCTATGCGGGCGGAAAGAGAGCCGTGTATATTTTTGTTTATGGCAATACCGCATAATTCTAAGTGCCGATGCAGCGTGCGAGAAGTGCAAGCTGCCAAGTAAAAAGCGCAGATCATACTTTGTGTATGATCGAGCATTTTTGCAAAGCAGATTGTGCTTCGCAGCCGCGGCAGCGGTGCTTAAGCCGTCAGGCGGGAATTGGGCGGGGTTGCCCTATATCACCAAGCCGCCGTTTTGGCCGATCACCTGGCCTGTAATGTACCCGGTGTTCTCTCCGGCCAAATACAAAAGCAGCCCGGCAACCTCCTGCGGTGTGCCAAGCCTGCCCACAGGGGTCTCCTCGGCCAGTTCAGCTTTGTCCTGCGCGGTAAAACCAGCCATCATATCGGTTTCGATCACGCCGGGCGCCACACAGTTTACCGTGATGCCGCTGGGGCCTTCTTCTTTGGCAAGCGCCTTGGTCAGGCCGATCAGCCCGGCCTTGGCTGCGGAATAATGCACTTCGCAGCTGCCGCCGGTTTGCCCCCACATACTGCTTACCATGATAATGCGGCCAAACCGGCGGCGGATCATTTCGGGCAGCGCCGCCTGACAGCAGTGAAAAGCGCCGGTCAGGTGCGTATCCAGCATCGTGTGCCACTCCTGCTCGGTGATATCCGTAAACAGCTTTTGCTGGGCAATGCCCGCATTGCATACCAGAGTATCCGGTGCGCCGAATTCCGCCTGCACGCGCTCAAACATGGCCTGCACCTGCACACGGTCGGCCACATCGGCCTGCACGGCCAGCACCTGCCCCGGAAACTCGGCGGCAAGCGCTTCGGCGGCCTGCCGGTTGCTGTGCCAGCAGAATGCCACTCGCCAGCCTGCTGCGGCAAAGGCCCGCACGGCTGCTGCGCCAATGCCGCGGCTGCCGCCGGTGATCAAGGCGATTCGTTGTTTCATAGCTGTGTTCCCTTCCATTTTTTCTTTTGGCGTTTTTGCCGCAGCCGTTCAAAAAACTGCTGCATCAGCGCCGTGGCCTGCTCTTCGCACAGGCCCTTTTCGATCACGGGATGGTGGTTGAAGGGCAGTGCAAACAAATCGGTCAGCCCCCCGCAGCACCCGGCTTTGGGATCGGCTGCGCCATACACCACACGGCGCAGGCGGCTGTTGATAATGGCCCCGCTGCACATGGGGCAGGGCTCCAGCGTAACAAACAGCTCGCACTGCCACAGCCGCCACCCGCCCAGCTTTTCGCATGCACGGCTGATGGCCAGCAGCTCGGCATGATGGGTGGCGTTTTTTTCGGTTTCGCGCGTGTTGTGTGCCATTGCAATGGGCTCACCGTTCAGCGCCACCACCGCCCCCACGGGCACTTCTTCCATATCGGCTGCCAGCTGCGCCTGCTGCAGGGCCAGCTGCATAAGTTCAAGATCCGTCATACATTCATCACCTGTGCCAGTACCATGCAGGCAAATGCCGCCCAGAACACCGGGCTGTGTAAAAGCTGCCCGTGCCCGGTGGAAAGATCCACAGGGTAAAACCGGCTTTGCAAACGGCGGCGTTTGATGTGCAGCGCCGCTGCCACGGCCCAAACCACAAACACAGCGTCCAGCAAAACGATCACCACCGTGGTGAGCGTGTTGTCTGCATACTGATAGCAATATGTTTCCCAAAAGGCGATTGCATTGTTGATCCCATGCAGGATCATGCCCACGCGCAGATCGCCCGTAAGCGTGTAGATCAGCCCCAGCGCAAGGCCGCTGATCACGGCGGTGAGCATGGGCGCGCCAAAGGAATGCGCCGCGCCAAACAGCAGCGCCTGCCCCGCAATGGCCGTCCACGGGCCGCAAACCTGCAGCATGGGCTGCACCGTGCCGCGAAACAGCCATTCCTCGCCCACTGCCGGAATGATGCAAATGCACAAAAACTGCACCCAAAGCCCCATGCCGTGCCCGGGCACAGACATTTGCGGCCTGCCTGCCGACAAAAGGCCGAACAGCAAACTGGCCGCAATGGTAACAGCCATAAAAATCGGCAGCAGCAGCGCCACACTTCGGCACAGGGGCAGCCCCTCACGCCGGGCCGGGCGGCTGCGGCGGCCAAAGCGGCCAGCTGTGTACACAGCCAGCCCCAGCGGCAGCGCCGTGTATAGGATCACCGCGCCGTAATGCACCGCCAGCGGCACCCCCACCGGGCTTTCAAGGCTTGCGCCGGGATGCCACAGCTGCATGGCAAAGCCCAGCAGGCTGCGCACCAGCACGGAATAGATCTCGAACGAGATCACCGTCATCACAGCGCCATACACGGCGCGACTTGTATTCAGTTGTACTTTTCTGCCTGCCGCCATGCCGCTCTCCTTACTGTGCGCTATGCCGCACGGGCGCAAGGGCCCGCAAAGGGTCATTCCTGTGTGGGCTCCTGCTCTTGCTCTTGATTTTGCTCTTGATATTCCTCTATGGTCAGTGCCGCCGTGTTATCGCGCTCGGCGGCAATATAGATATTGGCAATGCGGGTGTCGGGGTCAAAGCTTTCTCCTGCGGCAGGTTCGGTTCTGGCCACAGTGCCCGCCGCATACTGGCCGTCATTGGCCACCATGAGCAGACTGTAGCGAATGCCCGCTTTGTCCAGCTCTTCAATGGCCTTTTCCTGCGTAAAGCCAAATATTTTCGGCATAGTTGCCAGCTGCGGCCCACGGCTGACCACCAGCTCCACCGTGCCGTTTTGCGGCGCTTCCGAGCCTGCCGCCGGGCTTTGGCGGATCACCACACCGTTTGCCACCTCTGAGCTGTACTCTTCGGTGATGGTAAAGCGATAGGCCAGATACTCTTTTTCGTGCTGGATCGCACTGAGCTTTTTTCCCACAAAGCTGGGCAGTGCGGTTTGCTGCGTCTGCACCTGGCTGGCAGCCGGATCCGACGCAGCGGGCACCGGCTTTTCCTGCCGGTCGGTGAGCTTGATGATACACCAGCCCAGCAGGCACACCAGCACCAGAATGATCACGCTGGCCGTCATTAAAACATTGCGGGTGCTCACCTGTGCTTTTTGCTTGCTTTGGCGCTTTCCGCCGGCTGTCATCATGGTGTGCGCGGTGGTTTGGCTGGCCAGCATTCCCATCAGTTCCGGCACATTCTGAATGCGCCTGCCGGGCTGCAGCTCCATAGCCGAGCACAAAACATCCGAAAAATAGCTGGGGATCGCCGAGCTGAATTCCTCGGCGGGCTCCAGACTGTCACGCGTTTGGCGCTGACGGGCCGAAACCGGCACATGGCCGGTGACCATGCGGTAAGCCACAGCGGCCAGAGCATACACATCGGTGTAGCGCCCCTCAAATTCCGCCATGGAATATTGCTCGGGGGCCATATAGCCTTCGTACATTTGCGGCTTCAGCTCGCTGCCCGTGCTGCGCAGCCCCTGCGTGGCATAACCGGCCAGTGAAGCAGCGCCGTCCTTCGTGACGAAAATGGTTTCCGGGCTGATGCCCCGGTGGATCAGCCCTGCCTTGTGCATGGCGGCGGCTCCTTCCATGACCGGCTGCAGAATGCTGCGCACCTCAGCCGGGCGCAAAGGCCGTTTGCCGCGCAGATACTGGCTGAGGGTTTGCCCGCGCGCGGGTTCCAGCACGGCATAAGTGGTGCCGTTTTCGCGCACCAGATCCAGCACGGCGGTAAGGCCCGTGGCAGGTGTGATCTGCTGCAATGTGGTGTACAGCTCTTCAAAATCCATGCGCAGCGTTTTAAAGGGCACCTCGCGGCCCATTTTTGCCTCGATGCCGCCGTTTTGCAGGCGCGGCGCGCTGAGCGTAAGCGGAAAATATTCCTTAATTACCACCGAAAGTTCGCTGCTGCGCTCTTTGGCTGCATAAAAATAGCCCTCGCCGTCCTGCGAAAGCGTGCGGATGATCAAATAGCGCCCGGCCAGCACCGTGCCCTCGGGCAGGGCATCGTCCATAGCCCAGCGCAGCGGCGTGTGGCACGAAGGACACTCTGTGAGCTTTGCCCCCACATGCCCGCCGCAATAGGGACATACCTTTGGCGTACTCATAAACTGCCCCCCTGTTTCACAATTAAAATTTTATGCACCATCGGTTTTTTGTTTTGCAAAAAAGCCGACAGCGCGTAAAGTGCATATCATTACAAGATAAATTATACCCAAACCGCCCGGCAAGGTCAAGTATACAGTCACCCCCCATTAGTTTTGCCGCCTTTCCCTGCGGGAAAACGGGGGAATCCGTATGGCTGTTGAATAGCGTTTCTGAATATTATTCGCTCAACAGTTAAAATAGTTGATAATAGCTCAAATAGACATTATACTATAGCTATACGCTATTTTTAATTTTTCTATGGTGGCTGCAATGTTGACGAATCGTTCTCTTTCTGATGTTTCTAAGGTTCCTTTGTCCGGTAGACTATCGGAATTTTGTCAGGCTTTATATGACGAAATTGCTAAAATCGAAGCCAGTGGACAATCTTCTATTGTTTTATCCGGTGGCTGTAAAATCGAAAGCCCTCATGGCAGCTTTTGGTATCGATTTACAACCAGCTTTGTTCCTGCAATTCCACCGGATACACCGTGTAAATTAATCATTGGAAAAGACACTTACGATGTTACTGTCATAAGTTTTGACGAAAGTTCCATCATCATTTCCTGTAGTTTTCCTTTGCCCGATTCGTTGGGAAAGGCTCAACTCGACAGTGGCGCGACTATATTGATGGAGCGTTTAATCAACTGTATAGTAACTAATGCAGATCAGTCAAACCCAGCCGGTGAACGGATGTTATCTTCTCCGCCTTCTGTTTCCACTCAAATTTACTCTTATTCGGACTTAGAATTTCCAAACTATACAACCCACGCTCAAAATGAGGCTATAAAAAAATCACTCCTTAATGATATCACCTATATTTGGGGACCTCCGGGGACAGGAAAAACGACTGTTATCGGGCAAATCATCAAGGAGCTTTATTGTCGCAACCGCTCCGTTTTGATTGTTTCACATACTAATACCGCCGTGGACGGTGCTATTGCAAAAGCCGATAGTCTTCTTTCCGAGAAAATTTCTTATAATTTATCTAATCCTTGTCCTATCTTGCGTCTTGGTAATGCAGGCACCCGCTTGCCGGAGTATGTAAAGCTTTCTTCCCATATAAAAGCCCTTGGAAAAGATTTGTTTGAAAAGAAACAGTTGTTGGAGAATCGTCAAATCGAAATTTATCAGGAATTAACAAACATTCAGAAAAACCTTGCAAAAATAGAATGGCTTGAAACCAATCGAATTGCCGATTTGAAACTTGCTCAATCATTCGTTTTCCAGGTGCAAAAGCATATTGACCTCTATTTGAATGAAGAAAAATCTTTGTGTTCTGCATTAAATGATATAAAGCAGCAAAATCCAGAATACACCGCCTATAATTCTTTAAAATCCGATCTTTCTTCGGTTAAAAATGAAATTTCTTCTCTTGAAAGCACTTTATCCTTTTACCAGAAATTTGAACAGGATTATCCCGTAAAAATTTCGGAAATGAATGCAGAGCTTCAGAAGCATCAGCGACACCGTGATCTTTTGTTCTGTAAATCCAAAATTCCACCAATAGCCGAAGCGCCAATCAGAAATATCCTGTAGACGGTCTTCTCCGTTGTAAATGTGGCAGCCCTTATTGTTTTTCCATGAAAAAGCAGCCTCGTTGGGTATGTACCACAAATCCGCGCCATTCTCAGCCTGTTCGCGAAAACGATTTTAAACTTCCACAAATGGCCGCCTTATTATCTAAAAGCCAGCGAAAAGCAGTCGATCAGTACTTTAAGGAACTTCATTTGAAATCAGATACTACTTCCCCCCAAAAAACTTCTGCCAAGCATTCCAAAAAGGAATCCACTGCTTCTCAGGAAATTTCTTTTGAACAGTTGAGTATGTTTTAAATCTTTTCTTCCCAAATTCACTATATAAAAGCTGTTTCAAAACTTTCACAGTCATCTTTTATGCCTGCCCTTCCTAAAGCATCAAGATGAACACCGCTTCCCTGCTTATTTTCTTGAAGGATTTCTGGACTGATTTGTGCGCAGATTTATATTTTCATCTGCATTATTCTACAAAAAGTGCCAAACCACAGCCCCTGTTTTGCCGCCTTTCCCGGCGGGAAAACGGGGGCTGTGGTTTTATAAAGCCGAATTGACAAATATTGTGAAGTATGCTACGCTCTATATTAGACAAGATGTAGAAAATCGCATTTTACAATATAAGGTGATATTTATGAAGCTTTCTGAAAGCGAATACAGCATTATGGAAATTATCTGGGCCAAGAAAAATCCTGTCACCAGCCAGGATATCTGCGAGCTCAGCGATCAGCGCGGCTGGAAGGCCCCCACCGTTTTAACCTTTTTGAAGCGGCTGTGCGAAAAAGGCGTTCTTGAAAGCGAAAAAATCGGCAAGCTGCGCTATTACACCCCGCTTATCAGCAAAGAAGATTACGCCCGTTCCGAAGCAACGACCCTTGTGAACGATCTATACGATGGCAAGATCAGCAATTTGGTTACCAGCATGGCGGGGCAGATTGCGCTTACGCAAGAGGATCGGCAGACATTAAAAAAGCTGTTGGAAGGTGATTGGGAATGATCCGATTCTGGTGGATTGCCCTTCTTTCCGCATCGATCAGCGGAAGCATTGCCACGGCGGTGCTGATGCTGGTTCGCTGCGTGCTTCGTTTTTTCAAAAAAGAGCAGCCCCTGCTGTTTGCCGGCTGCCTTGCGTTGGCGCTTTACCTTTTTCCCTTCGCACTTTTGTTTCCGCAAAAAGGCCTGCCTCTTTCCCCAGTCGAGCCTAATCTTTCCTCCGGCGTGCTTCCTTTTGTTGAGCCCTTTTCCCCGGTGCTGACAGAGAGCTCTCTTACCTTTGCCTTTCTATCTCCGGCAGAGCGGATACTGGAAATGCTTCCTTTCGTATGGCTGCTGATTTTTTTGCTGCTGGCTTTCCGATGCCTTTGCAAAAACTACCGCTTTGCAAGCTATCTTTCCCGCAAAAAGCTCCCCTGCCCTGTGGGCGAAGCGTACACCGCGCCCGGCAGGGAAATTCCTGTATACCAAATTCCCATGCCCTGCTCTCCGTTTGCTTATGGGCTTTTTCACCCGGCAATTTACTTGCCGGATGGCCACCGGCTTTCAAAAAGTGCTTTGCAGCTTGTGCTGCGCCACGAATCCACGCACATTCGGCAGAAGCATCTTTGGATCAAAGCAGCCGCCCAGCTTGCAGCCATGCTGCATTGGTTCTGCCCGTTTGTCTGGCTGATGAAGGCTTATCTGGAGGATGCCTGCGAGATCCGCTGTGACCATACGGTGACCGCCGCAATGAACGGCGGCGAGCGAAAACGCTATGCACAGCTTTTGCTGGAGCTTTCGGAAATGCGCGGCGGCAGCGGAAATTCCTTTTCTGTTGCCGGAAAACAGCTTGCACGCCGCATTTGTGCGCTGCGCCGCAAGGCCGATCCCTTTGCCGCCGCCCTCTCGGGCGTTGCTGCGGCACTGCTGCTTATTTTTGCTCCGCTTGCCGCCCTGCCGGGAAGCAGAGCGCTGGAAGGCGTGTCCGGCAATATGGCAATGCTGCGGGAAGCCTTGGTACACACAAAAGATTTTATTCCCCTGCCGGAAGGCAATGAAGGAAGCCTGACCGCGCCGCAAGATCTGGCTGCATTTTTCTGGCCGGTTCCGGAATACCGATATTGCTCGCGTATGCAAACCACCGGCGCTGTGATTGCTGCCGAGGAAGGCGCGTATATTTACGCCCCGGCTGATGGGGTCGTTCTGGCGGTTTCTGAGGAAAGCAGCCGCACAAAGCCGGACGAGTTTGGCCTTACACTGGTTCTTTTGCACAGCACCGGCCCGGATATTTCCACCAGCTTTTCCCATTGCAAAGCGCTGTATGTGGTTCCGGGGCAAATGGTAAAGCAGGGCCAGTGCATTGGCATGCTGGGGCAAACACCGGAAACCAGCGGTGTTCTTTGCCGTTTTCAAATTCGGATCGACGGTGAGTTGTACTCCCCCTCCCATTGGTTTCCAAACGAAGCTTTTTCCCCCGGAGCCTTATAAAGGCAGGAGCTTGCCCTATGAAAATCCTTCCTAAAATTTCGTTTTCGCTGCTGTGCTTTCTGCTGGCAGCTTGTATGCTTACGGCCTGTGCAAACACTGCCGGATCCTCGCAGGCTGCGATGCCGGTGCCCGCCAAATCGGCCATGCCGCAAGTGCAGGAGCCCGCAGGCGATCTGACGGTTTATCTGGAAGCCTCGTTTGCAAACCCTTTGAGCGATCACCCTGTTTATCAGCGGATTCTGGATTTTAAAAAGAAGTATCCCAAAGTAAACCTTATTTTTGCATCCCCCTCGGGCGGCCTTTCTGACTATGAGGCCCGCGAAGCCGAGATCACCCGGCTGAATGCCGAGCTTTTGGCAGGCGGCGGGCCGGACCTGTTTTTGATGGGGCAGCGGCTTACCGGCTGCAATCTGTTTCCGGATCTGGAAAAATCCATGCGCAACGGCGCATTTTTAAATTGCACGCCGTGGATGAATGCTTACGGCATCCACCTTGCGGGAAACGATTACTGGCCCTGCCTGATGCAGGCCGGGCAGGTGGACGGCAATCAGTATATCGTTCCGCTTTCCTTTGATTTTCTGGCGGCCCTTGCCGACGGCGGCACGCTTTCCGAATGCAGGTTTTCTCAAAAAAGTGCTGAGAAAGACACCCAAAGCTTTTTGCTGCAATGCTTTCAGGCATATCAAAAAACCGGTATGACCACCAATTTGGAAGAAGACCTCAGTGTATATCTCGCCCAGCCCCTGCTGGATTATGCCAGCGGCACCGTACATCTTGGCGATGAAGCGGTTCGCAATATGCTGGAGCTGAACCGAAATGTGCATACCAATGCCGATTGGATGCAGGGAATGGCCGATTTTCTGCAGGAAAGCCGAAACAGCGGAATGCAGGGCTTTGCCCCCTGCGAAGCAAGGCGGCTTCACAATGGGAAGCGCCTGTTTGAGATCGGCCCTTATTCCGGCATTACTTCGTCCGCATGGGCTTTGAGTGCCCTGAGCGATCAGGCTCAAATTTTAGTGCCCTCCAATGAAAAAGGCGGCGTTACCGCCGTGGTAAAAAGCTGCGGGATGATCAATGCCAACACGCAAAACGCCAACGCCGCAGCCGCGCTGCTGGCCTGGCTGTTGGATAAAGACGGACAAAGCATGGGCGCATGGCCGGGCACGCTGCTGCAAGCCCCTGTTTTGAAAAGCGCCTTGCTTCCCTCTGCCGCAGCTTATTATGAACGGCAAAAAAATATCTGGTGGCTATCGCCCACTCCTGAACAAAAACAGCTGTTTAAGCAACAAACCGGCAATGATTTTATCGAAAAAAACGATTCCGAAAAGCAGGAATACCTGCAATGTCTGGGCCAGCCCCTTTCAAAGGAATGTATGCAGGCCTTACTGCACCGCCTTGAAAAGATCAATGCCGCACATTTACAATCTTTTTGGTACGATTCGGTAAGCACCACCCAAACCGCCGGGGATATGCCTCTATCGCAATTTTATCAAAGCTATCTGAACGGTGATATCGAGCTGGACGAATTGATCCGCACGCTTACACCGATTTTGGAATTATATCTCTATGAATAACAAAACTGCTTTTGCACGCTCACGCCGGGCAGGTGTTGTGCTCTGTATTCCGCTGATCGCTGGCGTCCTTATGTTTTACGCAATTCCCATGGCGATGCTGCTTTGGCATAGTCTGCGCACACCGGGCGGGTCTTTTTGCGGGCTGCAAAATTACAAAGCGCTGTTATGCAATCCCGCCTTTCAGCTTGCTGCCCAAAATACAGCTGTTTTATGGGCCGTTTCTCTTCCTGCCAATCTTGGCGTTGGAATGCTTTTTGCGCAGCTATGGAATCTCTGTTCCGCCGGCATCGGCCTTTGCTGGCTAATGTTTCCGGCCATGGTTCCGGCCGCTTGCAGCATTGCTTTTGGGAAGCTGGCGTTTTTTCGCATATTCGGAGCAAACGAAATGGCACAGGCCCATCTGTTTTCGTTTATCGTTTTTCTGTATCTGTGGAAAACCGTGGGGTTCACTGCCTTGGTTCTGCACCAAAAAATTTGCAGGATTCCACTGGAACTTTCAGAAACCGCCGCCGATCTTGGGGCTGCCCCGCTGCAGATCTTTTTTAAAATACAGCTTCCGATTTTGATCCCCGCCATCGCAGATTCTTTGGCGCTTGCGCTGCTTGGCAGCTTTCGCCTGTTTCGTGAGGCCTATTTGCTGGCAGGCCCGCATCCGCAAGGCCGCCTTTACAGTCTGCAGCATTTTTACTACAACAATTTTGCCAATTTAAACGCGCCCCGCTTGGCGGCAGCCTCCATATTGCAAACCGTTATGATCGCCCTTTTTGCTGCGCTGCTTTTCCGAAGGGACCCAAAGCATGAAACCAAAAAATAAAAAGAAATTTTCTGCGATCTCCTACATTCTCACAGCCGCCATGCTTTTCCCCATTATAAATGGGCTATGGTTTGTTTTTGCAGGAAATCGAATGAGTTTTCCGCAATTTTTGTGCCGCGATGCCTCTTTCCGGCAGGCATTTTCAAACAGCACCGTGGTTTATCTTGGCTGTCTGGCGGGGCAGCTGATCACCGGGATCTCCGCCGGTTGGGGGCTGGCCCGATTTCATTTTTGCGGAAAACGGCTATTGCTTTTCTTTTGCCTTCTTGTGGTCACGCTTCCCCTGCAGGTTCTGGTGTTTCCGCTTTATCAGATGTTTCAAAGGCTCGGATTGCTGGATACTCTGTGGGCACTTATTTTGCCGGGAGCATTTTCCCCCTTGGGGGCAATCTTGATGTGGCACGCTTTTTCCGGCATCCCTACGGAACAAATTCAAAGCGCCGAAGAACTGGGTGCGAATGAGGCACAGGTTCTTTTCAGGCTTGCTCTGCCGCTATGCAAACGCGATGTGCTGCTTCTGTGCCTTGTCACCTTGGCAGAGCAATGGAATCAGCTGGAATTTTCCATGGCTTTCCTGCAATCTAAAGAGCACTACACGCTGTCCGTTTATCTGGCCACAAATGCCGTTTCTGACACCGTGCAGCTTTTGGCAGACTGCCTTTTTTCCCTTCTGCCGTTATGCATAGTCTTTGCCGCCTTTCTTTTGGGATCCAAACGCCGCAAATAAAAAACCACCGTACATTTTAAACAGCCGACATAGAGCAATGCTCTTGGTATCGATGCCTAAAATGCACGGTGGTTATTATTTTATTGCAGAAATGCCGGTATGCTTTTCATGCGGCTTTACGCCCTGCTTCAGGCGGTGCCATGCAAAGGGCCCCTGAAAATCTTAGCGATCCAGATCGTCTTCGTTTTCCAGGTTGTGCCACACGTTCTGCACATCGTCGTTGTCTTCCAGAGCGTCCAGCAGCTTGGCCATGGAAACCATCTGTGCTTCATCGCTCAGGACAGTGGTGGTGCTGGGGATCATGGCGATATCAGCGCTCAGGAAGCTATAGCCCTTATCCTCCAGTGCCTGACGAACATCCGAGAACATATCGGGGTCGGTGGTCACCTGTGCCATATCCTCGCCTGCATCAAAGTCCTCTGCGCCTGCATCCAGGGCATCCATCATCGCTTCGTCCGCATCTTTGTCTTCCAGATCCAGCACGATCATGCCCTTTTTGGTAAACAGATAGCTCACGCAGCCCATAGCGCCCAGATTGCCGCCGTTTTTATCAAAATAGTGGCGCATATCGGCAGCGGTACGGTTGCGGTTGTCGGTCAGGGTTTCCACCATCATGGCAATGCCGCCGGGGCCATAGCCCTCGTAGGTGATAGCCTCGAACTCGGTTTTGTCCAGGCCCTCAGCCTTTTTGATAATACGCTGGATATTATCGTTGGGCACATTCAGGCCCTTGGCCTTGGCGATCAAATCGCGCAGCTTGCCGTTGTTGTTGGGGTCAGAGCCGCCCTCACGCACAGCCACGCTGATCTCACGGCCAACCTTGGTAAAGATCTTGGCCTTAGCGCCATCGGTTTTTTCCTTTTTACGCTTAATGTTGTTCCATTTGCTATGTCCGGACATATTGGTTCCTCCTGTATATCAGCCTTTTGCGGCAATAAGATCGCATTCTATCTCTGCCGCAGCAAAGATAGCCGTAATATTATAACACACTTTTTATATCATTTCAAATTTCTAAGCGCTTTTGGGTAATGATTTTTTATTTTTCCGCCGCTGGCCTTGCCAAAGCCAAGCGGAAAGCCATCCACCAGCACGGCGCACCAGCCCTTTTGCGCGGTTTGGGCCTCAATCTCCTCGCCCCGCAGCCATGCCTCTGTGCGTGCATCATCCAGCGTGAGCTGTTCGCAGTTGCTGCACTGTGCGCCGTACACCATAAACAAATGATGTGCCGGTTCAAAACGGCCTTTTTTGATGGTTCCGGCGCGAATGCTGCCGCGCACAATATGCAGCTTTTCCATTTCGGGCGGGCAGTCTATCGGCAGCACCACAGCCTCGCCCGCAAGGCGTGCCGGGCTGTTTTGCAGCAGGGGGAAATATTCTTTTGCGAATTCCGCCCATTCCGGCACAGGCTTCGGCGACTTTTGCCTGGTTTTTTTGGGCGCAGGGCGCTGCGCTGCGGGGGCATCGGCCGATTTTTGCAGCTTGGCCAAAAAATGCCCCTCGCCGCCCTGACAGGGCCAGATGCGGCGCATCAGGCCGGTATCGGCCTGCGTGCCCAGCAGGCGGTTTGCTTCTCCGGGGCTGCCAAAGGCCTCTGTGGTGGGCAAAAGCATGAATTCCGGATGCTTTTGCAAAAAAGCCCCCACCTGCGCTTCGTCCTCTTCGGGGGCAAAGGTGCAGGTGGAATACACCAGAATGCCGCCGGGGGCCAGGCATTGGGCCGCGTTTTCCAGAATTTGCGCGCCAAGCGCCGCACACTGCCGCACAAGGCCCTCGCTGTGCTGCGCCATTGCCTGCGGCTCTTTGCGGAACATTCCCTCGCCCGAGCAGGGTGCATCTACCAGAACACGGTCAAAAAAGCCGAGCAGCACCTGGGCGATACGGTCGGTGGATTCGTTCAGGATCACCGCATTGGGAAAGCCCATGCGCTCAAGATTGCTTTTTAGGATTTCGGCACGGGATGCATTGTATTCGTTGCTGACAAGCAGCCCCTGCCCGCCCAGTGCCGAGCCCAGCTGGCTGCTTTTGCCGCCGGGGGCCGCGCACAGATCCAGCACGCGCATACCGGGCTGCACCTCTAACAGCGCTGCGGCCGAGCTGGCCGAGGGTTCCTGCGAATAATACACGCCCGCGTGATAATACGGGTGCCTGCCCGGCTTTACCTGCTCGCCCAGCAGCACAAGCCCCTGGGGGCAAAAGGGCGAAGGCTCACACAGTGCGCCCATGCGCCCCGCCACCTCCTGCACCGAGGCGCGCAGTGCATTCACGGTGATGCCGCGCTCGGCACGCTGGCGGCAGGGTGTGTATAAGGTTTCGTAACGATCGCCCAGCAGCGATTTTTCGCGCTGTTCAAAATAGGCAAGGCTCATGTAAAGCAGTTCCCCCTAAAAATTTGAATAAAGCCGCCCTGAGCGGGGCAAACTTTGGTTGACGGGCAGGAAATGCCCGCACGAAAGGAGCTTTCAGCACTATGAATGATCGCAATTCCAAAAGCAGCAATTCCACGAATTCCAGCAATTCCCGCGCCAGCGACAGCAGCACCAAGTCCTCGAACAAGCATCCCAATCAGTACACCGATTCCAAAAACAGCAAGTAAGCCTTAAGCCCTTTTAAAAAAGCTGTGCCCTTTACAGCCGCTTTCGCACAAGAAACTGCGTGTTTTCTTATGTGGAATCGGCCTTATGGGCACAGCTTTTTGCTGTTTTGCAAGCCGGATGCTCAATCCTGCGTTTCCGGCTCAAACTCGCGCCACAACACATCCATCAGTTCCATAATGCGTTCATTGCGGCCCTTTAAATACAGCCAGCCCAAAAGGCATTCAAAGCCTGTAGAGGTGCGGTATTCCTCCACGCTGGCGTGCTTGGCCACGGTGGCCTTGTTGGCATTTTTGCCGCGGCGGAACACCGCGTGCTCTTCTTCGGTGAGCAGCGGCTCCAGCAGCTTCATTTCCAGAAACTGGCTGCGGGCCGATACATAGCGCACGGCCTCGGCGTGCAACTTGCCGGGCAAAAGGCGGCTGCGCTCAACAAGGTGCTGGCGCACCAAAAGCTCCAGCACGCCGTCGCCCATAAATGCCAGGCTGAGCGGATTCATTTCGCGGATATCCACTTGCGGTTCGGCTTCAAAAAGCATGAACTGCGCCCCTTTCTTTAGAACACATAGTCGAACTGATATTCGCCAATGAGAATGGTATCGTTTTCTTCCACGCCCTGGCGCACCAGCTCATCCAGAATGCCGCTTTCACCCAGCTGCGTTTGGAAATATTGCAGGCTTTCGTAGTCGTCTACATTGCTGCCTTCCAGAATACGCTCCAGCCAGGGGGCATCCACCGAGAAGGTGTGCGCCTCGGTTTTGGACACTGTAAAGCTGCGGCTGCCCTCCTGTGCCTGCTTTTTCACATACTCAGGCAGGAAGATCTGAATGGGCGGCAGCTCCTTCAGATGATCGAACACGATGCCGGGCAAATCGTCAAGCCCTTGGCGGGTGGCCGCCGAAATGGGCAAAAAGAGCAGGCCTTTTTCTTCGATATAGCTGCGGAATTCTGCAATCTGCTCCTCGGTGGCCACATCGCACTTGTTGCCCAAAACGATCTGCGGGCGCTCTGCCAGCTTGGGGCTGAAGTTTTCCAGCTCGGCGTTGATCATTTCAAAATCCTGCTTGGGATCACGCCCCTCGCAGCCCGAAACATCCACCACGTGCAGCAGCAGGCGGCAGCGCTCGACATGGCGCAGGAAATCATGGCCAAGGCCCACGCCCTCGCTGGCGCCCTCGATCAGGCCGGGGATATCCGCCGCCACAAAGCTTTGCTCGGGGCCAACGCGCACCACGCCCAGCACGGGCGAAAGGGTGGTGAAATGATAGTTTGCGATTTTGGGCTTTGCTGCACTGATCGCGCTGATCAGCGTAGATTTGCCCACATTGGGGAAACCGATCAGGCCCACATCGGCAATCACCTTCAGCTCCAGCGTGATATGCAGGTCTTCCCCGGGCATACCGGGCTTTGCGAATTTGGGGATCTGGCGGGTGGGCGTGGCGAAATGCACATTACCCCAGCCGCCCTTGCCGCCCTTGGCGATCACCACGGGCTCATCGCCCGAAATATCCGCGATCACCAAGCCGGTTTCGGCTTCCTTCACCAGCGTGCCGCGGGGCACCTTGATGATAAGATCAGGGGCATTTTTGCCGGTGCAGCGCTTTGCGCCGCCGTCCTGCCCATCTTCGGCGTTGTACTTGCGCTTATAGCGGAAGTCCATCAGGGTAGACAGGTTATCATCGGCCTGAAACACCACGTCGCCGCCGCGGCCGCCATCGCCGCCATCGGGGCCGCCGGCTGCCACAAACTTTTCGCGGTGAAAGCTTACCGAGCCGTTGCCGCCCTTGCCTGCGTGTACCCAAATGGTTGCAATATCAATAAAATTTGCAGACATATATTCTCCTTTTTGATTCAGGGGAAAACGCATTTCGCGTTCAAATGATTTGTTTTGCCAAAAACACACAAAAAGCCGAGCCAAATTCGGCCCGGCTTTTTGATAAAGTGATTACTGCTTTACGCTGCACTTCTTGCGATCCTTGCCCATGCGCTCGAAGCTGACGCGACCGTCAACCAGAGCAAACAGGGTGTTGTCGCTGCCCATGCCCACATTCTCACCGGGGTGGATGTGAGTGCCACGCTGGCGAACCAGAATGTTGCCGGCCAGAACGAACTGACCGTCTGCACGCTTGACGCCCAGGCGCTTTGCCTCGGAGTCACGACCGTTCTTAGTAGAACCTACGCCTTTTTTATGTGCCATTGTTCAGTTACCTCCTTTTGCTTAGCCCTTGATAGCGGTGATCTCGACCTTGGTGTAGGGCTGACGATGGCCCTTGCGAACCATGCTGCCCTTCTTGGGACGATAGGTGATGATATTGAGCTTCTTGCCCTTGCCGGTCTTGATGACCTTAGCCTCAACGGCAGCGCCATCCACAACGGGAGCGCCAACCTTGACATTGCCCTCTTCGCCCACTGCCAGAACCTTGTCGAAGGTCACAGTGGAGCCGTCTTCAGCGACCAGCTTCTCAACGAAGATAGTGTCGCCTGCCTGTACCCGGTACTGTTTGCCACCGGTAACGATAACTGCGTACATAGTTTTAGCCTCTCTTAAATAAGTCTCGCTGGATATTGTAAGGGCGGCGGCTGCATTCAACCGCGCTTCGTCTGCCCACACCATGCGGCCTAAACAGTATAACACGAAAGGTGCCCCAATGCAAGCATTATTTTTACAAAATCAACTTTATTTTGCCAATGCCTGCTTTTGTGCCGCCTGCAGGGTGTTTTGCATCAGCATGGCACGGGTCATCAGGCCCACACCGCCGGGCACCGGCGTGATATAGCCCGCCTTTTCGGCTGCTGCATCATAGTCCACATCGCCGCACAGTTTGCCCTGGGCATTGCGGTTGATGCCCACATCGATCACCACTGCGCCGGGCTTTACCATATCGCCCGTCACAAAACCGGCGCGGCCCACGGCAGCCACCAGAATATCCGCGTTGGCGCACACCTGCTTCAGATTTTCCGTGCGGCTGTGGCAAATGGTCACCGTGGCATTTTCCCGCAGCAGCAGCATGGCGGCCGGCTTGCCCACAATGTTGCTGCGGCCGATCACCACCGCATTTTTGCCGCTGATGGAAACGCCCGTAGAGCGGATCATCTCCATGCAGCCCGCCGGGGTGCACGGCAAAAAGCATTCTTCGCCGATCATCATGCGGCCCACATTCACCGCGGTAAAGCCATCCACATCCTTTTGGGGCGGAATAGCCTCGATCACGGTTTTTTCATCAATGTGCGCCGGCAGCGGCAGCTGCACCAAAAGGCCGTGTACACCGGCATCGTCTGCCAGCTCAGCCAGCTTTTGCAGCAGCTCGTCCTGCGTGGTTTCGGCGGGCAGATGAATTTCCAGCGACTTGATGCCGCACTCGGCACAGTCCTTCACCTTGCCTTTTACATACACCTGACTGGCCGGGTTTTCGCCCACCATGATCACTGCAAGGCATGGCTCGATGCCCTTTTCTTTCAGCTCTGCCACCCTTGCGGCCACGCGCTCTTTCACCTGGGCAGCCAAAAGCTTGCCCTCAATGCGGATTGCCATATACTTTCCCTCTCTATCCTCTATACTTTTATACTTTATTCTTCAGCCTGTGCGCTGTCGGCGCTTTTGGCTTTTTCCTGAATTTCCCGGTTCCACTCTTTGGTTTTTTGCACAAACTCGGCATGGCTGGCCGAAGCAGGCAGGGCTTTTGCACACACACCGTCCGGGAATGCCTTGGCATAGGCATTCAGATCGGCAACCGCCAGATTTACCATCATGGGGGCCTTGCGGTAGATGCGGCGGAAATGGATCTCCAGCGCCAGTGCAAGGATCACGCTCACCGCTGCCACCAGCTGGCTGGCGCGCAGGTTCAGCGCAGCCGACAGCATCAGAGAATCCGTGCGCAGCCCCTCGATCCAAAAGCGGCCGCAGCCATACCACACGGCATACAGCAAAAAGATCTCGCCGTGGAAGCAGCGCTTTTTCATAAAGCGGAACAGCATGAACAGCCCGGCAAAGCACCACAGGCTTTCATACAAAAATGTGGGATGCACCGGCATCGTGGGGTCCACCGTCATGCCCTGCGCCGCCAGCGAGGCAGCGTTGGCAGCAAGATAGCTTTGGGTGGCCTCGCTGTACATTCCCCAAGGCAGTGTGGTATTGCAGCCGAATGCTTCCTGATTGACAAAGTTTCCCCAGCGGCCAATGCCCTGGCCGATCAAAAAGCCCATTGCCACCAGATCAAACATCTGCAAAAGCGGGATTTTGCGCCATTTGCACGCAAGGCCGCCAAACACGAATGCACCGATAAGCGCGCCGTAAATGGCAATGCCTCCGTTGCGCAGATCGATCATTTCCCACACGCTTTGGTATTGGAACGGTGCCATGGCCACATAATAAATGCGTGCGCACACAATGGCCATCACCGTGCCGGTCACCACCACATCCACCATACGGTCGGTGTCGATGCCGAAATCCGGCCCATAGCGGAAGGCAAACAGCAAGCCGCCCATAAGGCCCGCCGCCAGAATAATGCCATACCAGTAAATATTAAAGCCGCCCAGAGAAATGGCCACACGGTTGATGTGCAGGCTAAGCCCCAGGCCCGGAAACTGTACCAGATTGATCATTGTTTTTTCACCTCTTACCGATTCCCTTTTTCCTTTTGCTTTTTATGCTTCGGCCGGGTAAATATGCACCACTGCGCAATTTTCACGCAGCAGCATGGTTTGCAGCGCTTCGTCGGCATCCTGCTTTGTCAGGCTGGCCAGCGCGGCGATCTCGTCCGAAAGAGTGCGGCCCTTCATAAAGGCGGCATTCATGGCGCTGGCGGTATCCTCCACATTGCCCAGATCCGTGATCAGGCTGCCGTAGGACTGGTTTTTGCACAGGGTAAAGGTTTCTTCATCCACGCCCTCGCGGCGCAAACGCTCGATCTCATCCCAGATCATTTGCTCCACCTTTTCCGGCTCGCTGCTTTCGCCGCTGAACATAAAGCAGCCCGCCCCGCGCACCGACATAAAGTCGCCGTCGAACTCGGGGTTCACAAGGCCGCTGTCATACAAACGGCGATAGAGCGGCGTCATACCGCCGCAGATCAGCTCGCTGATCATATCGCACAGGATCGCCCGGCGGGTATCGCCGAATGCCACGGGCTTTTCCTTGTAGGCCAGCGCAAAGCAGGGCTTGGCCACCGGCATATACAGCGTAGAGGAGCTCTGTGCCACACCCGCGCAGTCCGCAGGCATCAGGCGCTCCACCTTCGGGGCCTGCTGCACGGGCTGATCCAGCCCGGCACGGGCGCAGGCAGCCAGCACCTGCTCTTTGGTGACATTGCCGGCCACCGAAAGCACCATGCTGCCCGGGCGGTAGAACGCCTTGCAGCAATCATACAGCATTTCGGGGGTGATCTGCGCAATGCTTTCCACCGTGCCCGCAATATCATCCCGGATGGGATGGGCGCTGTACAGACAGCGCATACTCTCGGTCAGCATACGCCAATCGGGGCTGTCGTCATACATTTTGATCTCCTGCCCAATGATCCCCTGCTCTTTGGCAATGGTCTGCTCGGTGAAATAGGGTTTTCCCACCATGCCCAGCAGCACATCCAGGCTTTCGTCGATCTGAGAGGTCGCCGTAAAAATATAGCAGGTTTTTTCAAAGCTGGTAAAGGCATTCGCCTGTGCGCCGGTTTTGGCATACAGCGAAAACGCATCGCCCTCATCGCTTTCAAACATTTTATGCTCCAGAAAATGCGCCGTACCCTCGGGCACCACTACTTTTTTGCCGTCCACGGTAAAAAAGCGGTCAATCGAGCCAAAATCCGTGCCGTACACCGCGTGTACCGAGCTATAGCCCGGCATGGGGCGCACCTGCACGGTGAGCCCGCTGGGCAGGGTGATGATCTCGTATTCAGCGGCCTTTACCGCCATTTGGTTGGTTTTCACTGTGCATCCTCCTTTGCCGTGACCAGATAGCTTACCGACAGGCTGTAACCGGCCAAAACCTGACGCACCTGTTCTTTGGTAACGGCCAGCAGTCTGCGGCGTGACTCCGCCGGGCTGCACAGCTCTTCCCCGCGGCAGATCTGCATATAATACCAGTTTTCCACGCCGGAAAGTGTGTCCTCCACGCTTTCCATGCTCGAAAGAATGCCGCGGCGGCAATCCTCGAGTTCTTCGTCCGTAATGGGGCCGTGCAGCAGCTGATCCAGCTCGTGCAGAATGGCCTGCTCTGCCTTGGCGGCATTTTTAGGCTCAACGCCGCTGTCCACCATCATCACGCCGCCCATCACACCGGCCGAGCTGCCGCAATAGTAGCAAAGGCTCTGCTTTTCGCGCACATTCAGGAACAAGCGGCTGGTCACACTGCCGCCAAACAGCGCCATGGCCAGGCGATTGGCTTCCAGCTTTTCGCCGTTCAGGGTTTCGCTGGCTGCAAACAGCATACACAGCTTGGCCTGCACCAGATCCGAAAAGGTTTCGGTGTAATGCCGGCACTCCTGCCGGGGCATCAGCGTGGCAGGCTCCAGCGCTGCGGGCGCACGGTCAATGCTTGAAAGGCGCTGCAAAACCGCTTTTTCCACCAGCTGGGCGTTTGCGCCCTGCACCATCACATCCACAGTGGCCGTGCGCAGGATCTCATCATACACGCGCTTGAGGGCTGCGGCATCCAGCGCAGGCAATTCTTCCAGATAGCCGTCACGCTCGATGCCGGCCTTGCTGCTGCCGTAAAATTTGCGGCGGGCCTGGCGCACGCAGTAGCTGCGCTTGTCGTTGATCTCGGCTTCCAGGCGCTGTGCCAGCGTGGCTTTTTCGATCTGCACGGCCTCAGGGTCAAACACGCCGTTGACCAGATACGGATCAAATGCCACACCAAGGGCGATCTTAAGATATTCCTGCGTTAAATTTTCGCCTTCCAGGGCAAATGGATCACAGATGCCCACGATATCCACCGTGAGGATCCGGTTGCCGCCGTTCACGGCATTGTCTACCGCCAGATCAGCGCCGTACAGCTTGGCCAATCGGCGGGAAAGCTCGGTCATATCCGGGCAGTCGGCATAGCCGCGCTCCAGCACCAGCGGCAGCACAGCGGCGGCTGTGGCCTGTTCGCGGTTTGCGGGGAATTGAAAATGCAGGGTGATCCGGCATCGGTTGAATTTCTGGGAATCCAGCACCGTAATGTACGCGCCGTTTCCGATTTGTTTACGCTCCAATGGTTTTCCTCCATAATTTATTTGATACAATGCACGCAAACGGGGTGCAGGTCTGCCTGCCGCCCGTGGGGCTGCTGCATTGCAAGCGCTTGTTACTGTGCGCTTTGTTCACTGTTAAAATCGCTGATGGTAAGCTTGGCCAGATATTCCTCCAGGCAGCCGCCGCTTTGCAGAATGGCTGCGGCGTTATCCACGCCCACATAGCGATAATGCCACGGCTCATAGATAATGCCCGTGATGGCGGTTTTATCCTGGGGATACCGCAAAATAAAGCCGTATTCTGCGGCGTGCTGGCTGAGCCAGGCAAACGCCGGGGTTTGTTCAAACGCCGTATCCAGCATTTGATGGTCCGGCGTTACGATATCGGCGGCAAGGCCGGTGTTGTGCTCAGAATGCCCGGGCGCAGCCACAATGGTGGCCGCCTTGATCTCGGCATCCTCCTGCGAAAGCCCCTCGGAAAGGCACTGCTCCACTTTTTTGTCAAACAGCCCTTGCTGGTATTCCACACTGCGGTAGCCCGAGCAAAGCATCAGCGAAACGCCGTCGGCTTCCGCAGCCTTGGCCATCTGGCGATAAGCCTCGGCGGCTTCGGTTTGCAATTCTTTTCCGGTAGAGGCATCTGCGGTTTCGGTTTCCACGGTATAATCGTCGGGCAGCTTTACATTGGGGTTCACCAGCACCATGCGCCAATCGCTTTGCAGCGAGGAAACCTGCGCACCAGCCAGCCCCTGCGCGCCCTCGCTGGTTTCATCGCTTTCCAACCCGGCTGCCTGCACAGCCTGCAGGCTCTGCTTGGGCAAATGGGTTTTTCGGTACATGGCTGTTAATCGCGAAATGCCGAAAACCACCCCTGCCAATATTGCCAGAATGGCCACCACAAACAGGATTCGGTTGCGCAGGATCCTGCGCCTTCTTTTGGCCCGGGCGGCGCTGCGGGACATTTGAGCCATGACACTCTCCTTTTCTCAGGCGCGCGGCTGCGGCCTGCCGTGGGTGATCGTGGGCCGTTTTGGCCGAAAAATGCGAAAAATAAGGGCAGCGCCGTGCATGGCCTATCACAGGTTCAAGCTGTACGGCGCTGTCTTTTCTATTATACGCAGTTTGGCACTTTCTGTAAACCAAAAAGTATGAACACCGCCAAAAAAGGGCTGCCCGCACCGGCCTGCCGGGCACACCGGGCCGGATTTGAAAAAATCTCCCCATACATCGTACAGGGAGATTTTACAGCGGTATTTTTTAGTGAATAAAGGCTGCGTGGATCGCGTTTACGGCACGGTCGGCATCCTTTTGATCAATGATCACGCTGATCTTGATCTCGCTGGTGGAGATCATCTGGATATTGATCTGGTTTTCGGACAAAGCCTCGAACATCTTGGCGGCCACCCCAAAGTGGCTCTGCATACCGGCGCCCACAATGGATACCTTGGCAACGCCGGTTTTGATCTCTACTTCACTGCCGCCAAAGCGGGAAGCATTTTCATCCAGCAGCTTGCGGGTGTTTTCGGCCTCGCTGCGGGGCACGGTGAAGATCAGGTCCTTATTGCCGTCACGGCCGGTGGACTGCAGAATGATATCCACATTGATCTTTTTCTGTGCCAGCAGGCTGAACACTTTAAAGGAAGTGCCGGGCACATCGGGAACACCCACCAGAGTTACTACTGCAACGTCCTCGTCCTTTGCAACGCCCTTGATCATCATACCTTCCATAGCCTTTGTAGCCTCCTTTACGAGTGTACCGGGAACGGGATTCAGGCTGGACAGCACTTCCAGTTCCACATTATATTTTTTTGCCAGCTCCACACTGCGGTTGTTCAGAACCTGTGCGCCCAAGCTTGCCAGCTCCAGCATTTCATCAAAAGTAATTTCTTCCAGCTTGCGCGCATTGGGGATCTTGCGCGGGTCTGCCGTATACACGCCTTCCACATCGGTAAAGATCTGGCAGCGGTCAGCATGCAGTGCGGCGGCAATGGCCACAGCGCTGGTATCACTGCCGCCGCGGCCCAGGGTGGTAAGATCTTCCATTTTGTTCAGGCCCTGGAAGCCTGCCACAACCACCACGCGGTTGCGGGCCAGCTCGCTTTCAATGCGCTCGCATTCCAGGCGCTTGATGCGTGCCTTGGAATAGGCACGGTCGGTTTGAAAGCCTGCCTGCCAGCCGGTAAGGCTTACTGCGGGCACACCGATCTCCATCAGCGCCATTGCCAGCAGCGAGATGGAGATCATTTCGCCGCTGTTCAGCAGCATATCCATTTCGCGCTCGCTGGGATCGCTGGTGATCTCGGCAGCCTTCTGGATCAAATCGTCGGTGGTATCGCCCTGAGCGCTTACCACCACAACAACATCGTTGCCTGCGTTGCGGGTGTTAGCCACAATGCGGGCCACATTGAAGATGCGGTCACGATCCCGAACGGACGTGCCGCCAAACTTCTGTACAATCAAGCCCATATCTACTATCCTCCAAAATCTATTCACGCGCATTCACAGCAGCGCCTGCAAAATTTCGGCCCCGCCGAACGCGCAGCATGGCGGCCTCGCCGCCTTGGAAAACGATCTTCACAGCCTTTGCTGCTTTACTCCACCACAGCGCCCACATTGTCGGCCAGCAGGCGGTGCAGCGCAAAAGCACGCATTTTTTCATCCTCCTGCATGGCGGCCTCGGCACGCTCAAAGAAAAGCTCATCTTCTTTGTTCACCACCGCCATGATCGTGGGGCCTGCGCCGGAAATATAGGTGGCGTATGCCCCCAGATCATTTGCCATGGCAAAGATCTCATCACCGCCGGGAATCAGCGGCAGGCGGTATTGCTGGTGCAGCTTATCCTTGGTGGCCACGCCCAGCAGCTCGTAATCGCCATCGCAGAAGGCCGCCGTGGCCAGTGCCGCGCGGGAAAGATTGTACACGGCATCTTTATGCGAAACATTCTGGGGCAGCGCCGCGCGAGCCTTTTCGGTGAGCAGCTTAAAATTGGGAATAAATGCCGCAAACACCAGGCTGGTATCAATATTCTTTTTTACGCTGTACACCTGGCCTTCGTCAAACACGCTGGTGACAAAGCCGCCCAGCATGGCCGGGGCCACATTGTCGGGGTGGCCCTCAATGGCCGTGGCCATTGTGAGCATCTGGCGCGGAGTAAGCTTGTTGCCCAGCATTGCGTTTGCCCCCAGAATACCGGCCACGATGCAGCTGGAGCTGGAGCCAAGGCCGCGCGCCATGGGAATGGCGTTTTGCTGTGTGATGCGCAGGCCCGGCATGGGAATGTCCAGCTGGTCAAACACCGCTTTGGCGCTGCGGTACACGAGGTTTGAGGGGCCTTTGGGGATCAGCGCCCCGTCCAGCGAAACGATCTCCAGCTTGGGGGCTTCCTCGAAGGTGAATTCATTGTAAAGAGAAACTGCCAAACCCAGCGAATCGAAGCCTGCGCCCACATTGGCGCTGGTTGCGGGAACCCTTACTTTGATCACAGTGCATCTCTCCTTTTAATCTGCCAGCTTTTTCAGCACCAATGCCACGCTGCCGCCCAAAGCCTGCACCTTGGCTGCGGCCTGCTCCAAGCTGGAATCGTTACTCTGCTCTGCCAGATAAGCGCACTGGCCGTCCTGCTCGAACACCACGCTGCCCTTGCCGTAAATGGTTTGCAGCACAGCGCCGTTCAGCCCGTTCACACGCACATAGGCGGGGGCATATTCCTCGTTGCGGAACTGGCCCTCTGCCGGCTGGGCAGGCTGCCAGAACAGGCTGTCATGCACGGCTGCGCCGTTTTTCAGTGCATCGATCACATCGGCCACCACAGCGCTTGCGGTGGGCAGCTTGCCTGCGCCCTTGCCGTAGAACACCACATCGCCCAGCATATCGCCCTTTACCAGCACTGCGTTGAACACATCGTCCACACCGGCCAGCTGATTGCCGAAGGGCACCAGCATGGGCTCCACGGCTGCCGCGATAGAGCCATCTTTATTTTTGCGCGACCATACGATCAGTTTGATGGCGCAGTCCAGCTTTTCAGCTGCCTGCACATCCTGCACCGTGATATCGCGGATGCCGCGGGTGGGAATGTTCTGGGGGTACACATGACGCCCAAAGCAAAGGCTGCTCAGAATAGCGATCTTGCGGCAGGCATCGCGGCCATCCACATCATCGCCGGGGTCCTTGGTTTCGGCATAGCCCAGCTGCTGCGCGATCTTCAAGGCTTCGTCAAAGCCCATGTTCTCACGCTTCATCTTGGTAAGCATAAAGTTGGTGGTGCCGTTCACAATGCCCTGCACAGCGGTGATGGTGTTGGCTGCCAGACACTGGTGAATGGGGGTGATGATGGGTGTGCCGCCGCCCACGCTGGCCTCAAACAAAAACGCACAGCCATGCTCGCGCGCAAGGCCCAGCAGCTCGGCGCCGTAGGTGGCCACCATTTCCTTGTTGCTGGTACACACGCTGCGCCCGCTTTGCAGGCACTGCTTTACATACGGATAGGCAAACTTGGTGCCGCCGATGGTTTCCACCACCACTTTGATCTCGGGGTCGTTCAAAATGGTGTTGATGTCATTTGTGAAAAGCGCTGCATCCGGAGAAGCCGAAAAATCACGCACATCCAAAATATACTTTACTTCCACGGGTTCGCCTGCGCGGCGGCTGATGCTGGCAGCGTTGCGGCGGCAAACTTCCAACACGCCGCTGCCCACTGTGCCAAAGCCCATGATCGCAATTTTTGCCATATCGTTACTCCCCTTTTAACTGTATGATTTTTATAGGTCAATACCGCATAATTCTAAGTGCCGATGCAGCGAGCGAGAAGTGCAAGCTGCTAAGCAAAAAGCGCAGATAATACTTTGTGTACTATCGAGCATTTTTGCAACGCAGATTGTGCTTTGCAGCCGCGGCAGCGGTGCTTAAGCCGTAAGGCGGGAATTGTGTGGTATGGCCATAGATTCAGCCGGCCTTACACACCGCGATAAACTTCCACCACGGTTCGCTGGCGCGAAAGGCGATTGAGCATTTCGTCCACACTCATCTGCATGGTGCCGGTGCGAACGCTTACTTCCACCTGAGCCGCACCGTTTTCCGGCTTGGACTGGCTGATGGTCACCACCGAGCCGCCCGCTTCGGAAATTCCCGCCAGCAGGCTTTGCAATGCGCCGGTTTCGTCCAGCAAGGTGGCCAGCACAGTGATCACTTCGTTGCTGTTTTCGGCATCAAACACGCTGTCCTTATATTTATAAAAGGCACTGCGGGAAATATCCACCTGCTTGGCTGCATCGGATATGTTTCGCGCCGCGCCGCTTGCCAGCAGTTCTTTGGCCTTGAGCACCTTCAAAAAAACCTCCGGAAGTGCCTCGGCATCCACCAAAAGAAATTTCTGACTCATTGCGTTTCCTTTCCTGCCGCACCCTCATAATGGGTATCGCGCAATAATTACTGAATGCATGTTCCATTATACTCTCTTGTTATTTTTGAAACAAGGCTTTTTCCCTTTTGTGCGCCCTTGGCGGGCTGTTTTTGTATGGTTGCACATTTTTGGAAAGGCTTTCTGTTTTTTGCTGGGCATTTTACCCACAAGATTGTTCCCGTACAGAAACAAAGAGCGCAGAATGTTTTCTTGCCAAAAACATTCTGCGCTATTTCAGGCCGATTTGTAATCTTGCAATCTACACTTTATCCGTGCAGCGTACAAGTGCCCACCGGCAAATTATCCTCGGTATAATAGCCTGTGGCTGCGGGGCATCCGGCGCCTGCCAGCAATCCGCTCACCGTACAGTAGCTGGCCTGCACCACCTGATCGCTGTAGGGGAAGCTTTTGTATTCCAGATCGCCCTGCACATTTTCCATAAGCTGCTTCCAGATATACTGGGTTTCATGGCCGTAGCTTCGGGAAGCGCCGATCTCATCCATGTTGGTGGGCTTATCGCAGCCCCACCACACGGCCGTCACATAATAGGGGGTCAGGCCCACAAAGGTGTAGGACTTCATTTCGGTGGCCGTACCGGTTTTAGCCACAGCATCCATGCCGCCGGCCTTGGGGGTTTGGCCCTTGGCCGTACCGTCTACCAGAACATTGCGCAGCAGGCGGTTCATGATGGTGGCGGTTTCCTCACTGATGGCCTGTGTCACGGTCACATCCGGCATTTTGTCCAGATACAGGTTGCCCTGGGAATCATACACCTCGGTGTAGTAATGGGGCGTGGTATACTTGCCGTCGTAGAAGATCTGGTAAGAAGCCGCCAGCTCCAGCGTGGAAAGGCCCTGTGTCTGGCCGCCCAGCACAATGGGGCCATAGTCTGCATCGGTTGCGGAAAGGCTTTCGTTATTCAGCGTGTACTTGGCAAAATCATACATGTTGTCGGCGCCGACATAGCTGCCCACATACACCGCGCAGGTGTTGAGAGATTGGCTGAGCGCGTAGGGCACCAGCACATTTTCCTCGGAATATTTGCCGTTGAAGTTCACGGGCCAATCACGCCATGCCGAAGGATTGGCCAAGGCCGCCGGGGCGTAAATGTTGTTGGGGTCCAGCCCGTGGCGGCGGCAGTAGTCCGCATTCAGCACCTTGCGGTCCTCAGCGGTATAGAATGGTCTATCCGGCACGGCGCTGGAATAGTTGATCGCGCCGTACTCCAATGCCAGAGAATAGGCTGCAATAGGCTTCATGGTAGAACCCGTCTGATGAGGCTCCACGGCACGGTTGGTGCCAAGATCCACCGTTTTTTCGCCTACGCCGCCCACCATGGCCAGCACTTCGCCGTCATAGTTCATGGTGGTCATGGCGGCCTGTGTGCGCACATTGCGGTAATAAACCGTGTTGCCGCTGGAATCCGTGCCGGTTTTCAGCGAGCCGTCATCGTTATACACCGGAATGTCCGTATCGCTCAGCGAGGAAACCTCTTCCTGATGCCAATAAGCGCCGAACCATTTGTCATCTTCGTTCAGCATCAGCAGTTCCATCTGGGTTTGGATCTGCGGGTCCACCGTTGTGTACACGCGCAAACCGCCGGTGTAAATGATATTGCGGGCTGCGGCTTCGCTGCAGCCTTCTTTTTCCATAATGTCCTTGGTAAGCTCCACAAACACCTGATCCGCAAAATACGAGTTGTTGGAGCTGTGCGTAACGGTTTGCTCCAAAGCGGCATTATCGGCCAGCACCAAGGGCTCGTTGCTGGCGGCCTTGAATTCTTCTTCCCCCAGCTTACCCTGCTGATACATGAAATACAAAATATCGTTGCGGCGCACCAGCAGCTCTTCCGGGTTGGTTTCGGGATTGTAGCGGCGGGGGTTTTTGGTGATAGCCGCGATGGAGGCGCACTCGGCCAGCGTGCAATCCTTTACATCCTTGCCGAAATATTCGCGCGCACCCGCCTGCACACCGCAAATGGTGCTGTTCAGACTGATGGTGTTCAGATAGGCTTCCAGAATGGTCTGCTTGGAATAGCGATGGCACAGGCCCAGCGCACGGAAAATTTCGCGCACCTTACGCATGGCATCCTGCTCGTCATCGCCGGTGATGTTTTTGATCAGCTGCTGTTCCAGCGTGGAAGCGCCCTGTGTGCTGCCGTACAAACGGTTGCCCGTGAGCATATTGACGGCTGCACCGATGGTGCGCTTAAAGTTTACGCCCGGCTCTTTGTAAAAGTCTTTATCCTCGGTGCAGATAAAAGCCCATTTCAGATCGTCGGGAATATCGCCAAGCTCCACCCAGATACGGTGGCTGTTGCTGCTCCACGAAGCGTATTCGTTGCCGTTGCGGTCATACAAAATACTGGTTTGGGCCAGCTTCAGGTTGTCCAGATCCAGCACCTGGGCATCTTCCTGCGTGACCTCGACGATATACTTGCTCAAGGCAACGGACACTGCGCAGCACACCATGGTGCCAATGCAGCCCACCACCACGATGGCGCGCCACAAAAAGCCCCAGAATCCGCGCTTTTTGCGCTTTGGCCCGGAGTGATTGGAACGCTGATGTTCTGCCGGTGCAGGCGGCTGCGGCGCGCGCTGCTGGCCGCTGGCGTTGCTGCGGCGGATCCGGCGATGTTCGTTGGTTGGCATACTGTATCTCCTTTTATTTTGAGGGAGCAGCAATTTTCTGCTTTGTCCCATCGAAATTTTGCTGCCTGCCGAGCCGCTGCGGCCACGGTGCGGGCAGTTGTATGGTCATGCTTTTTCTCGGCCTTTTGGTCCCATTCAGCCGATCGTATCGTTTATTATAGCACATTCGTTCTCCAAAAGTACAGCTTTCCCCTGTGAAAAGTATTTTTTTCGGCCAAAACGGCGCATACTCCCTGCAAAGGGCACTGCCCGCCTTTTATACCATATTATATAGGAGGAGCCATTGTATGAGCGCATTCCGACGTATGATCCTGCTGATCTTCTTTTTGCTGGCGCTGGGCGTGAGCATTCTATTTTTATTTTTGCCCGACTATCTGCAGCCCCTGCCGCCCGCCGCAGCCTATTATCTGCGCGATCTCCACGGGCGTGTGGCTGTGTATCCGGCCGACTCCCCTGCCGCCGAGCCGCTGCAGGTGTATGACATCTACACCCGGCTTTTGCCCGAGGAGGATGTGCTGGCGCTGCAGCAGGGTGTGCCCGCTGCCGACGATGCCTCGCTGCAGCGCCTGCTGGAGGATTACGGCCTGTAACGCAGTTTGTTCTTTTCGGCGATGGCCTTTTGCCCCGCAAAATGCTTGCCTGTGCCCGGATTTTATGTTACAATGTGAATCGGGTAGATCTGCCGGGCGTTTTCCGGCATTTGAATAGAAAACAGACGGCTGCGCCCGCCGCAGCAGGCAAGGAGCAATAATATTATGGAAATGCAAGAAATTTTTAACACTGTACAGGATATTTTCCGCGATAATTTTGACGATGACGAGCTTGTGATCACCCGCGAGACCAGCAGCGATGACATTGAGGACTGGGACAGCCTGGAGCAGATCAACCTGCTGACCGCCATGGAAAAAGCCTTTGGCCTCAAGTTTAAGCTGGAGGATGTGCGCGGCTTAAAGAATGTGGGCGAGCTGCTGGATCTGATTGCCCGCTTGAAGGGCTGATGCCTGTTTGATAAAACAGCTTTTGGGCAATTCCCCTGACGGCTGGGCTTGCTGCCCAGCCGTTTTTTATTATCATACTGTGAGGTTTACCAATGAACAGCTATACCATTCACGATATGGTTCCCGGCCTGACCGAGAGCTTCACCGTAACCGTGACCGAAGAAATGATGCAGCAGTTTTACGCCATCACGGGCGACTGCAGCCCCATTCACATGGATGCCGGCTATGCCGCCGGGCGCGGATTTCCCGGGCGCGTGGTGTACGGTATGCTGGGGGCCAGCTTTTTTTCCACGCTGGCCGGTGTGTATCTGCCCGGTGAGCACTGCCTTTTGCACAGCGTAGAAAGCAAATTTGCCGCCCCGGTATTTGTGGGCGATACGCTTACCATCACCGGCAAGGTGAGCGAAGTGAACGAAACCTTTATGGAAGCCACCATCAAGGCGGCCATTGTGAACCAGAACGGCAAAAAAGTGACGCGCGGTGTGATCAAGGCCGGTCTGGCAAAGTAAGCAAGGAGGACTTTATGGCAAATGTATATCTGATCACCGGCTGCACCAGCGATGTGGGCACTGCCCTTGTGCGCCGGGTTTTGAAGCAGGGCGATATCGTGATCGCGCAGGGGCGCGGCGATCTGGACAAGCTGGCCCCTTTGTGCGCCGAATTTCCCGGCTGCATCCACACTTATGATGTGGATCTTTCCAGCGCCGAGCAGGTGGATATTTTTATCAAGCTGATCAGCGAAAAGCACCCCTTGCCCACCCACATTGTGCATCTGCCCGCCCTGCCCGTGGTGAACGCCAAGTTCAAGAATTTTGACGAAGCCCGTTTTATGCTGGACATGAATGTGCAGGTGATGAGCGTTGTAAAGATCTGCAAGGCATTTTTGCCCAAAATGGCCAAGGCGCGCTGCGGCCGGGTGCTGTTTATCCAAACCAGCTACACCATTGGCTGCCCGCCCAAAAACACGGCCGCCTATGTTATGGCCAAAAGCTGCATCGGCGGGCTGGTGAAAAGCCTTGCCGTAGAGTATGCCCAGTATGGCATCACGGTAAACTGTGTAGCCCCCTGCATGATGGAAACGCATTTTCTGGCCGATACGCCCGATCTCATTGTGCAGGCCAGCGCTGCGGATAACCCCATGGGCCGCAATGCCCGTGTGGAGGATGTGGTGCCCGCCATGGCATTTTTGCTCAGCGAGGAGGCCCGCTTTATCACGGGCGTAACGCTGCCCATCACAGGAGGAAGCACCATTGAGTGAGGTTACGATGCGCCACGCCCGTGCCGATGAGCGTGAGCGTGTGATCGCGTTTATCAACGATCATTTTGACTGGAAGCTGCCGCTGGTGAATCTGCCGGAGTATTTCACCTATTATTACTGCGGCAAGCAGCTGCAGTATGTGCTGGCCGAGCAGGACGGTGAGCTGCTGGCGGCGGCCGGATATATTTTGGCCAACCAGAGCGACACACCGGATGTGTGGGTGTCGGTGTGGGTGGCCAAAAAAGGCCACAACGGCGTTGGGCTGGAATTGATGAACAGCCTGCCGGGCCTATTGCACGCCCGCGTGGTGGCCTGCAACAACATTCGCCCCAAAACCTGTGTATTTTACCGCTTTTTGGGCTGGACGGCGGAGCGTATGCCCCATTATTTTCGCCTGAGCGGGCAAAGCGAATATCACCTGTGCCGCCCGGCGGATACGCGGGTGCTGCCGGTAACGGGCAGCCTTGCTTTGGAGCGTGTAGAAAGCGCGGAGCAGCTGCAGGCGCTGGGCATGCCCCCCTGCCCCCACACCCCGGCCAAGGATGTGTGGTACATGAAGCGGCGCTATTTTGCTTTTCCGCATCTGCAATATGATGTATGGTGTGCCCGCGAAAACGGTGCGCTGCTGGGCTATCTGGTAACCCGCACGGTGGCCAGCGGCGAGCACGGCGAAATTCCTGTTTTGCGGCTTGTGGACTTTGTGGGCGAGGACTGTGTTCTGCCCCGCCTGGGCGCCGCCATCGACCGCCTTTTGCACCGCGAAAAGGCCGAATATGCAGAGTGCTACAATGCCGGTATTCCGGCTTCCATCTGGGCAGAAGCCGGTTTTTCCCAGCGCCTTCCGGGCGATGGCAATATCATTCCCAATTATCTGACGCCCCCGCTTTACGACAATACCGAATATTACTATTTTACCAATCAGCCGGAAGGCTTTACCATGTTCAAGGCCGACGGCGACCAGGACCGCCCCAATCTGAGCGTGGACTAAGCGCCCAAATTCCTTGGCCGCCCCCAAAGCCCTCTGTTTGGCCGCCAAAAGCAACAGATTTCTTACAAAATGGAATTTCAGCAGAATTTTTGCTTTTAGGGCTTGCCTTGTGCAGATAAGTGTGCTACAATACATTGTGTTAACACATTATCATAGTAAAGTGTTAACACAAGAAAGTATATATGATGTTCAGCACCTGTTGTGCAAGGAGTGAGTATTATGAAAAAAATGATTTCTGCTGTAATGGCCGGTGCTATGGCCGTTTCCATGACTGCCTGCGGCGGCGCCGCATCTTCTGCCCCTGCTGCTTCCTCTGCATCCACCGCTTCCTCTGCCGTTTCTTCGGCAGCAGCTTCCTCCGAGGCTGCCGGCAGCGATATGGAGTATGTGAAAAACAAGGGCAAGCTGGTAGTCGGCATTACGGATTTTGAGCCCATGGATTATAAGGGCGACAGCGGCGAGTGGATCGGCTTTGACGCCGATCTGGCCAAGGCCTTTGCCCAAAGCCTGGGCGTGGAAGCTGAGTTTGTGGAGATCGACTGGGACAATAAGCTGCTGGAGCTGAACGGCAAGTCCATCGACTGCGTTTGGAACGGCATGACCCTGACCGACGAAGTGACCAGCAGCATGGAATGCTCCAACGCTTACTGCAACAACGCACAGGTGGTGGTGCTGCCTGTTGATATGGCCGAAAAGTATCAGACGGTGGAAAGCCTGAGCGATCTGGGCTTTGCCGTGGAGTCCGGTTCCGCCGGTGAAGCCACTGCCAAAGAGCTGGGCCTGAATTTCACCCCTGTAAGCAATCAGGCCAGCGCTTTGATGGAAGTGGCCGCCGGTACCTCGGGCGCTGCTATCATCGACAGCCTGATGGCCGGTGCTATGGTGGGCGAGGGCACCAGCTATGACAAGCTCACCTACACCCTGCCCCTGAGCGATGAAAAGTACGGTGTCGGCTTCCGCAAGGGCTCGGATCTGGCTGCCGCACTGAACGACTTCTTCGCCGCCAGCAAGGAAGATGGCTCTATGCAGACCTTGGCTGAAACCTACGGCGTACAGGCCGCTTTGGTAAACGATTGATCTTCTACCGCAATTTTAGGGGGCTATGCCGCCCCTTGAGTTAAAAAACGCCGAAAGCGCCCTTTCAAAAGCGCTTTCGGCTTATAACTTATAACGGCAAATTACATACGATCGGGTGAATTTATGGAACGAATCATGCAGCAGCTGCCCATTGTTCTGGGTGCCTTGAATGTGGGCTTTCTGCAAACGCTGAAATTATTTTTCATTACGCTTTTGGGTGCTTTTCCGCTGGGCCTTGTGATCGCCTTCGGTTCGCTTTCGCGCTTTAAGCCCCTGCAGTACTTCAGCCGCTTTTGCGTGTGGATTATTCGCGGCACACCGCTGATGATCCAGCTGCTGATCATCTATTATTTCCCCGGCCTTGTAATGGGCAACAACATTTGGGGCAGCGGTGAATCCGGCCGATTTGTGGCCGCTGCCGTGGCGTTTGTGGTAAACTACGCCTGCTATTTTTCCGAGATCTACCGCGGCGGCATTCAGGGCGTGCCCTATGGCCAGCAGGAGGCCGGTTTGGTGCTTGGCATGACTCGCAGCCAGATCTTTGTACACGTTACGCTGCTGCAAATGATCAAGCTGATCGTGCCCCCTATCTCCAACGAGATCATCACGCTGGTGAAGGATACTTCGCTGGCGCGTATCATTGCCCTGCAGGAGATCATCTGGGCAGGACAGTCCTTCTTAAAGGGCAGTCAGGGCATTGCCGGTGCCATTTGGCCCATGTTCTTTACGGCGTTCTATTATCTGATCTTTACTGCCGTGATCACATGGCTTTTGAACCGGCTGGAAAAGAAACTGAGCTACTTCCACTAAACTAACGGCTGATTGAAAGGATTTTGAAAATGGCATTCTTAGAGGTTCGTCACATCTGCAAGTCCTTTGGCCGCACCGAAGTGCTCAAAGGCATTGATTTCAGCTTGGAAAAAGGCGAAGTGCTTTCCATCATCGGTTCCAGCGGCAGCGGCAAAACCACCCTGCTGCGCAGCATGAACTATCTGGAGCTGCCCCAGAAAGGCACTGTTTCGGTAGGTGGTGAGATTCTGTTCGACTATGATGACCCGCACAAATTCAGCGATGAAGAGCTGCGCCGCAAGCGCCTGCACTTCGGCATGGTGTTTCAGAATTTCAACCTGTTTCCGCAATATAATGTGCTGGATAACTGCACTCTGGCCATGGATCTGCTGGCCAAGGACAAAGCCAGGCAGGCAAAGCAGCATTTTGATAAGTCTGCCAGCCACCGGGAAAACCAGCAGATCGCCAGCGATATCTTAGCCAGCGTGGGCCTTTCGGCCAAGCTGAAAAACTACCCCTGCGAGCTTTCGGGCGGTCAGTGCCAGCGAGTGGCCATTGCCCGCGCACTGTGCCTCAAGCCGGATATTTTGTGCTTTGACGAGCCCACCAGCGCGCTGGACCCTGAGCTCACCGGCGAGGTGCTGCGGGTGATCAAGGGCCTGAAAAGCAGCGACAGCACCATGATCATTGTCACACATGAAATGGAGTTTGCCCGCAATGTTTCGGACAAGGTGATCTTCATGGCAGACGGTGTGATCGAAGAGCAAGGCACCCCCGACGAGGTGTTTGGCGCTCCCAAGAGCGAAAAAACCAAAAGTTTTTTGGCCAAGAGTCTGGAAAGCATTTGATTTTTTATATTTTTACAAAAAACCGCCCCTGTGTTTGGCATTTTTCAAACACAGGGGCGGTTTTTATGCGTTTCCGGCGCGCCGATCAGTAAAAGCGCTCCACGCCGTTTTTGGTCACACGCGCATACACCAGCGGGGCCTCGACAGGCTTTTCGCCCTTGATCACAAGGCCGCTTTTGAACATTTTTTCGGCGCTGTCAAACAAAGCCTCATCGTCCGCATAGAAAGTGGCGATGCTTTGGCCTTTTTCCACATAGTCGCCGGTTTTCTTGTGCAGGGTAATGCCTGCCGCAAAGTCAATCTCATCCGTTTTGGTCAAACGGCCTGCGCCCAGCAGCACGCTGGCGCTGCCGATTTTTTCGGTGTCGTGGCTGTAGATATAGCCGGTCTCCTCGGCCAGGATCTCACGGCTGTATCGGGCGGCAGTAAAGCGGCTGTAATCCTCCAGCACGGAAATATCGCCGCCCTGTGCGGCAAACATTTGCTTGCACTTTTCAAAGGCCGAGCCGTCTGCCACTGCTTTTTCCGCCATGGCACGGCATTCTTCCTCGGTGCCCAGCCCGGCCAGCAGCAGCATATTCACCGCCAGCTGATAGCAAACCTCGGTCAGATCGGCGGGGCCGCGGCCCTTCAGCACCTCCATGCTTTCCATCACTTCCAGGCTGTTGCCGATGTTGTGGCCAAGGGGCGTATCCATATCCGTGATCAGGGCCGCCACATTGCGGCCGTTGTGGGTGCCGATGGCAACCATCTTCTGCGCCAGCTCAATGGCCTGATCCACGGTTTTCATAAATGCGCCGTTGCCGCAGGTGACATCCAGCAGAATGGCATCGCTGCCCGCTGCCAGTTTTTTGCTCATAATGCTGCTGGCGATCAGCGGAATGCAGTCCACGGTGGCCGTTACATCCCGCAGCGCATACATTTTTTTGTCTGCCACAGCCAGGTGGCCGCTCTGGCCGATCACCGAAATGCCGATCTTATTCACCTGGGCAAAAAATTCTTCCTGATCCAGCGCGGTGCGGGTGCCGGGCACGCTTTCCATCTTATCCACCGTGCCGCCCGTGTGGCCCAGGCCGCGGCCGCTCATTTTGGCGATCTTCACGCCGCAGGCCGCCACAATGGGGGTGATCACCAGCGTGGTTTTATCGCCCACGCCGCCGGTGGAATGCTTATCCACCTTGATGCCCTGAATGGGAGAAAGATCCACCATGTCACCGGAATGTGCCATGACATCGGTTAAAATAGCGGTTTCCTGATCCGTCATGCCCTTGAGGCACACGGCCATCATCCAAGCGGACATCTGGTAATCGGGCACCGAGCCGTCCACAAAACCATTTACAATAAATTCCAGTTCTTCACGGGTGTGCTCGCGGCCGTTCTTTTTGGCCGTGATCAAATCATACATGCGCATGGCTGCGTTTCCTCCTTTGTTCGTTTCAGCAGGTTCAACAGAAAAGCCCCCGGCAGGTTCGCCGAGGGCTTGCGGGTTTTGATTAGGCCGATAACCTGTTTATTTGGTTTTTATATACGGTTTTCCGTTGGCGGCGGGCGTGTGGGATTTGCCCACAAACAAAATCAGCACGATCACCGTTACCACATAAGGGATCATAGAGATCAGCTGTGCCGAAATGGCAGCGTTGCTGGTGCCGATCACAATGCGCAGGCCCGAGCACATGCCAAACAGCAGGCAGGCGATCATTGCGCCCTGCGGGCGGAATTTGCCGAAAATAACGGCTGCAATGGCAATAAAGCCCTGGCCCACAATGGAAATGGGGCGGAACTGGTTGGTGGTGGCCATGGTTACGCAGGCACCGCCCAAACCGGCCAGAAAGCCGGAAATGCACACGCACACAAAGCGGGTGCGGATCACATTGATGCCCAGTGTATCACAGGCACGCGGATGCTCGCCGCAGGCACGCATCCGCAGGCCAAAGCGGGTTTTATAAAAGATGAACCACACCACGACCACACAGATAAACACCAGATAGGTGGTGGCATAGGTGGAGAACACATTTTTCAGGAAGTTGGATACGGCGCTGCCCGAGCTGAACACGCCGTTAAACAGCAGCGGGATCTTGCTGGAAGGGTCCAGCGGAACGGTATCGGAGGAATTGAAAATGGCCTTGGCCATCATCACAGCCACACCGGGGGCCAAAAAGTTGATGGCCGTGCCGGAAATGGTCTGGTCTGCGCCCAGATTCACGCAGGCAATGGCGTGCAGCACGCCGAACAGCGCACCGGCCAGTCCGCCGCACAAAAAGCCGAACCAGGGATTGGCTGTGTAATAGCCCACCGTAGCGCCGGTGAATGCGCCAATGGTCATCATGCCCTCGATGCCGATGTTGACCACGCCCGAAACCTCTGAGAAGCAGCTTCCCATGGCCGCAAACAAAAGAGGCGGCGTATACAAAAGAGAAGCATAAATAATAATACCCAGATTGTTGATCAATGCATCCATTATTATTTGCCCTCCTTCTTGCGCTTGCGGAACTTAAAGATATGGCTGATGGCGATAAAGAACACCACCGTGCCCATGATAACATTGACTACCTCGGAGGGAGCGCCGATCAGGTTCAAGCGGCTGCCGCCGTATTTGATGGCGCCGTAGAACAAGCCGCCAAAGAACACGCCCAAGGGGTTGGAGTTGCCGATCAGCGCCGCAATGATGCCCTGGAAGCCGTAGCTTTCCTGTGCCGTGAAAATGCTGATGCGCTGGCCCATGCCCAAAAGGTTCATGGCACCGGCAATGCCGCCCATGGCACCGGAAATGCCCAGAGCCGTAAGCACGGCGCGGTTTACATTGATGCCGGCATACTCAGCGGCATCCCGGTTGCTGCCCACAGCCTTCAGGCTGAAGCCCAGCGTGGTTTTTTCGATCACCACATAGCAGAAGATCGAAAGCAGAATGGCCACAAAAATGCCCCAGTTGGCACTGTTGCACAGGCCCAGCTTGCTGATAACGCTCTTGGGCAGCAGGATCATGGCAGCTTCCTGCACATTTTTGGTAGCTTCGGCGTTGCCGTCGCTTTTGATCGCAGGCAAACCGGCGATATAGTTGGAAAGATAGAAGGCGATCCAGTTGAACATAATCATGGAAAGCACCTCGTTGATGCCCCATTTTACCTTGAGGATGCCCACGATCATGCCCCACACAGCACCGGCCACCGCAGAGGCCAGCACGCACAGGGGCACCAGCACAATGGCCGGGGCAGGCACCAGAATGCCCACTACGCAGGCAGCCATGCTGCCCACCACAAACTGGCCCTCGGCGCCAATGTTAAACACGCCCGTGCGGAACGAAAATGCCACCGAAAGGCCCAGAATGATCAGCGGGGTGGCATACACCACACTGTACGAAAGGCTTTTTGCATTTGCAAAAATGCTGGTAAACAGCTTGCCATAGGCAGCGCCCACATCGATCTGTACGGCTGCCAGAAATACTGCACCTACCGCGAAACCGACCACAATGGAAATGAGGGTTCGGAAAAACGCGCTCTGCAGAAATTTTTCCACTTTGCTCATTCTGCTTTACCTCCTGCCATCATCAGGCCCAGTTTGTTTTCGTCTGCTTCGCTGCCCAGCATACTGCCGTTGATCGAGCCGTCAAAAATCACATCGATGCGATCCGAAAGGCTCATGATCTCGTCCAGCTCAAAGCTGACCAGCAGCACAGCCTTGCCCTTGTTGCGCTGCTCCACGATATAGCGATGCACGTATTCGATCGCGCCCACATCCAGGCCGCGGGTGGGGTTTACAGCGATCAGCAGATCCTTGTCGTTGTTCACTTCCCGCGCAATGATCACCTTCTGCTGGTTGCCGCCCGAAAGCGTGCCCGCAGGCTTCTGCACGGCATCGCGGGGGCGAATGTCGTATTTTTCCATCGACTCGCGCGCATGCTCCTCAATGGCCTTGCGGTTCAGGAAGGTGTGGTTTTTGGCATAAGGCTCATCGGCATAATTTTGCAGGATCATGTTGTCGGCCACCGAGAAATCCAGCACAAGGCCGTGCTTCTGCCGGTCTTCCGGAATGCTGGACACGCCGTTGTCAAAGCCGAAGCGCGGGGGCTTGTTTGTAACATCCACGCCGTTCACGCTCACCTTGCCGCCGGTGGCCTTGCGCAGGCCGGTGATGATCTCCACCATTTCGCTCTGGCCGTTGCCGTCAATGCCTGCAATGCCCAGAATTTCACCCTTGCGCACCTGCAGCGACAGCCCCTTCAGGATCTCTACTCCGCGGTAATCCACGCCGTGCAGATCCTGCACATCCAGCACCACTTCCCCGGGCTGCATGGCGGGCTTATCCACCTTGAATTCCACATTGCGGCCCACCATCAGGCTGGCCAGCTGATTTTCCGTTACATCGTCTACATTTACGGTGTCGATGTATTTTCCCAAACGAATGATGGTGCAGAAATCCGCCGCCGCCTTGATCTCCTTCAGCTTATGGGTGATCAGGATAATGGATTTACCGTCCGCCGTCAGATTGTGCATGATATGGATCAGCTCTGCGATCTCCTGCGGGGTAAGGCTGGCGGTGGGTTCGTCCAGAATCAGGGTCTTTGCGCCGCGATACAGCGCTTTCAGAATTTCCACGCGCTGCTGCATACCCACGCTGATATCCTCGATCTTGGCGTCCGGGTCAATGGCCAGATTGTACTTTTCCGAAAGCTCCACCACATTTTTGCGTGCGGTGGCCATGTCCAGCGCCAATCCCTTTACGGGCTCCATGCCAAGGGCAATGTTTTCCGTAACCGTGAACGGCTGCACCAGCATAAAGTGCTGGTGTACCATGCCGATGCCTGCTTCGATCGCCTTTTTGGGCGAATCCAAAAGCATGGGCTTTCCGTTTACCAAAATCTGACCGCTGGTGGGTAAAAACATACCGTACAGCTGGTTCATTAGCGTGCTTTTGCCTGCGCCGTTTTCACCAAGGATCGCGTGGATCTCGCCCTTGTGAACCGTCAGGTTAATTCCATCGTTGGCGGTAAAATCACCGAATTTTTTGACGATGTTCTGCATTTCAATGACTTTTTGTGAAAAGTCGATATGCTCATGCGCCAAGAAAATCCCTCCTCTGAGTTTTATTTTCTTTGGTTTCCTTTTTCCTTTCGGCCGCCGGTGTGTTCCGGCCGGCCAAAAGCAGCCCCGCACGGTTTTTCAGCCCACCTGCTTAAAACCCGTTGCGTGCCGAAGCTGCTTGTTTGAATCAGTTACTATTATAACATGGATTTCTGCCTTGTTCAACGAAATTTTCTTCTTTGCACATACAGATTTGGCAACTTGTTACAATTTTGCCGGTTTTTCCTGCTGCGCTTCCCTGCCGCACAAAAAACAGGCAGCAGCCCTGCCAAAGCAAAGGCCGCTGCCTGCGGATAGCATTTTATTTTTTACGCCATGTGCTGCGGCTGAACAGCACCAGAATGGGAAAGATCTCCAAACGGCCCGCCAGCATATCCATGATCAGCACCAGCTTGGAAAGCACGCTGAAGGAAGCATAGTTGCAGGTGGGGCCAACTGCTTCCAATCCGGGGCCAATATTATTAAAGCAGGAAAGCACCGCCGTAAAATTGGTGGTGGTGGTAAACCCGTCGATCGAAAGCACCAGAAAGCTGAAAACCAGAATGCTGGCGTAGGCTGCCAGATAGGCGTTGGTGTTTTCCAGCACAACCTCGCTTACCGGGCGGTTGTTGATGCGCACCACCTGCACCTTGCGTGGGTCCAGCACTTTATGAATGTTGCGGCGCAGGCTTTTGAACAGCAGCAGCACACGCGCGCACTTGATGCCGCCGCCCGTGCTGCCCGCACACGCGCCCACCGCCATCAGCACCAGCAGAATCGCCTTGGAAAAGCTTGGCCACAAATCAAAATCCGTGGTGGCATAGCCCGTGGTGGTGATGATGGTTGCCACCTGAAACGCCGCATGGCGCAGGGTTTCCTCGATCGTGGCATACATATGGCGAATGTTCCACGCGATCAGCGCGATCGAGCCGAACACAATGCCAAAGTAAAGGCGAACCTCTTCGTCTTTCAAAACGCTGCGCAGATTGCCGATGAGCAAAAGATAATAGCAGTTAAAGTTTACGCCGAACAGCAGCATAAACACCGTACACACATTCTGCAGATACGGGCTGTAGCCGGCAATGCTGTCGTTTTTAATGCCAAAGCCGCCGGTGCCCGCCGTGCCGAATGCGGTACACACCGAGTCAAACAGCGGCATGCCGCCCACCAGCAGAAACACGGTGTTCAGCACTGTAAGCACGATATAGATCACATACAGCGTAATGGCCGTTTGCTTCATGCGGGGCAGCATTTTGCCCACATCCGGGCCCGGGCTTTCGGCGCGCAGCAGATGCAGCGTATAGCCGCCCTGTTCACCGCGCCCGGAAATGGCCAGCAGAAACACCAGCACGCCCATGCCGCCGATCCAGTGGCTGAAGCTGCGCCAATACAAAATGCCGTGGGAAAGCTTTTCCACCTCGGGCAAAATGGAAGCGCCTGTGGTGGTAAAGCCCGAAACGATCTCAAAAAAGGCATCGATAAAATGCGGGATTTCGCCGGAAAAATAAAACGGCAGGCAGCCCAAAAGGCTCATAATGATCCAGATCAGGCCCACGCAGATCAATCCCTCGCGGGCATAAAAGCCGCGACAGCTTTTGCGGCCCACAAAATACAGCACAGCCGATGCCAGCGCAATGCACAGCATGGCTTTGGCAAATGCCAGCGCGGCCGCAAACTCGTGGTAGCCCACGCTGATCAGAAGCGCCGGGATCATAAACACGGCCTCTACTGCCAATATTTTGGCGCTGATGCGCCCTATCATACGGTAATTCATGGGCGCTCCTTATGCAAAAATATCGTTCAGCTGATAAATGGTTTCGCTGCCGTTGGTCACGATCACCACACCGTCGCCCGTTTGATAGCAGGAATCGCCGTTGGGCAGCTCCACGTGCGAGGCATGGTTGATGCTCACCAAAAGAATGTTCGGCTTGATCTTCAGGCTTTTCAGCGGCTCTCCGCGGTGGCGGGTGTTTTCATCCACACGGAATTCCAGTGCCTCTGCCCGGCCGCCTGCAATACGGTGGGTGGTGATGGCTGCACCGGTTTGGTTGCGCATAGCGCGCACATAGCGCACAATGCCGTTGCTGCATAGCTCTTTGGGGCACACAAGGCTGCCCACGGGCAGTGTGTCCAGAATACCGTTCGGCTCCAGATGGCCCACCTTGGTGATGATCTGGGGCACACCGTGGCGGCTGCCGTACAGCGCTATGATCACATTCAGCTCGTCCAGACCGGTCAGCGAAACCAGTGCATCGCAGCTGAACAGGCCCTCGCTTTCCAGCAAGGCCTGGCTGCTGGCATCGCCCTGAATGATATCCGCTTCCGGCAGCTGCTCAGCCAGCATCAGGCAGCGCTCGGGATTGTTTTCGATGATCTGCACCTGAATGCCGCTTTTCAGCAGCAGCTGCGACAGATAATAGCTTACGCGCCCGCCGCCGCAGATCAGCACACGGTTCACCTTGCGGGTGATGATGCCCAGATTCTTCAGCAGCCGGGTAAGGTTGTTGCTTTCCGAGGTGACAAAGATCTTATCCCCCTCGCGCAGCACAAAGTTGCCGGAGGGCATAATGCACTCGCCGCCGCGGGTCACGGCGCACACCAGCACCTTGCAGTTCACGGCATCCACCAGATTGTTCAGCGCCACATTGCACAGCTTGCTGCCGGGCTCTACGCGCAGCTCCACAATTTCCATGCGGCCCTTGGCAAAGGGCTCACGCTTTAAAAATCCCGGATATTTGAGCAGACGCTCAATTTCAATGGCGGCCTGCTTTTCGGGGTTCACCGACATGGAAAGCGCCAGCAGATCGCGCATTTTATACACCTGATCGGAATATTCCGGGTTGCGGATACGCGCAATGGTGTGAATGCGGGGGTTCAGGCTGTGGGCCGTCACGCAGCACAGCAGGTTCATTTCATCGGCATCGGTCACGGCGATCAGCAGATTAGCGTCCTTTACGCCGGCATCCACAAGGGTCGTCATGGCGGCGCAGTTTCCCTGCACGCCCAAAACATCATAATTTTCCACAACGGTCTGCAGCACCTGCGCGTTGCGGTCCACAACGGTAAGATCGTAGTCATTTTCGGCAGCCAGCTGCCGTGCCAGGGTGTTGCCAACCTTGCCAAGCCCTGCAATGATAATTTTCACGCGAGTTCCTCCTGCACATACCGCCTGTTTGCACAGGGCAGAATGTCAATTTTAAAAATTTACAGAACTTTTAAAAAAATTTTATCCAACTATAATTTATTCAGTATAGCACACCCCGTGCAAAATAGAAAGAGCGCCGCCCGCTTTTTGCGCATTTTCCCGCCTTTGGGGCAGATTTTATCGGCTCAGCCACGCCAGCGCAGAGGCCATGCGCTTTTCTATATCTTTAAAATGCCCGCCCGGGTGTACTTTATAGGTATAGCGTGTCACCATGGGGTCTTGATTGCAATGCCACTCGGCGGTGTGGGTGTTCACGCCCACCGACTGCATACGGGGATCGCGCGTTTTGGCTTCGCCGCTGCCCAGCGAAAGATACACCCGCAGGGGGGCTTTGGCGCGGTGGGTTTCCATAAAATCCGCCCAGCCGTCATACCACAGGCTGCCCGAGCAGCTGGCCACAGCGCCAAAATCCGTGCAGGTGAGCCCGGCCCACAGGGCAACCAATCCGGCCAGCGAATAGCCCGCCAGCATACGCCCGCCCGGCCCCGGCGCAAGCTCGCAGCGCGCAGCAACCGCGGGCAGCAGCTGCTCACGGATAAAGGCCAGGGTTTCCTGTGCCTTGCCGCCAAAAGCCTCGCCGCCCTTTTGCAGCGCGGGGGCGGGCCATGGGGTGCAGTCGTTCTGCCAATGCTCCACCTGAAACGCCGCCAGATAAAACGCCCCGGCATGGGCCTTTTCCGCCTCGGCCAGAATTTGGGGCACAGCCGCCATCATGGGCGCGTTTGCAGGCAGGATCACCACCGGCAGCGGCCCCGTGGCCGCCGGATGCCACACCAAACAGCTGCGCCCTGCCAGCGGAAAATATTCTATTCTGCCCTGCATACACATTCTCCCCTTTTTTTCAAACTACCCGTATTATACTATAGCTGCGGGCCGGAATCAAAGCTTTTCTGCGGGCCGGTGTGACACATCGGGCGCTAATTGTGAAATTTTTGACAATACTTTTAGAAATACCCTTGCACAATACTCAAAACTTATGTATAATGTGCTTAAACAAGCCGCTGTTTTATATAAAATAAGCGGCTGTTATATGGATAAGATCCTATGTAAAACTCTTTATGATACAATCGGGAGGTATACCAATGGAAACTTACGGCATTGAAAAAATGGGCATTATCGGCCCCAAAGCAGTCTATCGCAATCTCACCCCTGCACAGCTGGTTGAGGCTGCCCTGCGCCGCGGCGAAGGCACTTTGAGCAACACCGGTGCACTGGTGGTGACCACCGGCAAGTACACCGGCCGTTCGCCTGACGATAAGTTCATCGTTGACACCGAGGGCGTACACAACGAGATCGCCTGGGGCAAGGTGAACCGCCCCATCAGCCGCGAAAAGTTCAACGCCATCAAGGGCAAGGTTGCTGCTTATCTGCAGGGCCGCGAGGTGTTTATTTTTGACGGTATGGCAGGCGCCGACAGCAAGTATACCAAGAAATTCCGCATCATCAACGAGTTGGCCAGCCAGAACCTGTTCATTCATCAGCTGCTGATCCGCCCCAACGAGGAGCAGCTGGCCAACTACGGCGAGCCCGACTACACCATGCTGGTAGCCCCCGGCTTCAAGTGCGATCCCGAGGTGGACGGCGTGCATTCCGAGGCCGCCATTATGATCGACTACGAGGCACACTGCATCGTGATCTGCGGCAGCCAGTATGCAGGCGAGATCAAAAAGAGCGTGTTCTCCACCATGAACTATGTTATGACCAAGGAAAACGTGCTGCCCATGCACTGCTCGGCCAACATGGACCCCGAAACCCACGAAACCGCTGTGTTCTTCGGCCTGTCCGGCACCGGCAAGACCACCCTTTCGGCTGACCCTTCCCGTAAGCTGATCGGCGACGATGAGCACGGCTGGAGCCCCGACGGTGTGTTCAACTTTGAGGGCGGCTGCTACGCCAAGTGCATCAACCTTTCCGCTGAGAACGAGCCTGACATTTACAATGCCATTCGCTTCGGCAGCCTGGTTGAGAATGTGATCATGGACCCCGAGACCCGTGAGTTTGACTTTAACGACGGCAGCCTGACCGAGAACACCCGTGTCGGCTATCCTGTGGAATACATCAACAACAGCCAGATCCCCGGCATTGGCGGTATTCCCAAGGTGGTTATCTTCCTGACTGCCGATGCTTTCGGCGTGCTGCCTCCCATCAGCCGTTTGGATAAGAACGCTGCCATGTACCACTTTGTGACCGGCTTCACCAGCAAGCTGGCAGGCACCGAGCGCGGCGTTACCGAGCCCCAGCCCACCTTCTCCACCCTGTTTGGCGAGCCCTTCATGCCCATGGACCCCTCCGTTTATGCCGGTATGCTGGGTGACAAGCTGGAGAAGTACGGCACCAAGGTTTATCTGGTCAACACCGGTTGGGCAGGCGGCAGCGCAGCACAGGGCGCAAAGCGCATGAAGCTGAAGTACACCCGTGCCATGGTTACCGCCGCTCTGAACGGCAGCTTTGACAACATCGAGTTCAAGCATCACGATGTGTTCAATGTGGACTACCCCACTCAGTGCCCCAATGTGCCTGACGAAATGCTGGATGCCCGCGGCATGTGGGCCGACAAGGCTGCTTATGACGAGCAGGCCAACAAGCTGGCTACCATGTTCAGCGAAAACTTTGCCAAGAAGTATCCCAATATGCCCAAGGAGATCACCGAGGCAGGCCCCAAGGCAAAGTAAAATCATTTGTTTCCGCTTTCGGGAGGCATCTTTGGGTGCCTCCCGATTTTTAAGTTGTACAAAAACAGGGAAAGTATTTATGATCAAACTCATCGCCAGTGATATTGACGGCACACTTTTGCCGCTGGGCCAGCGCACACTGCCCGCCGAGACCCTGCATCTGATCGAACAGCTGATCGACGCCGGCGTGGTGTTCAGCCCCTGCAGCGGGCGGCAGCTTGCCAGCATTCGCAAGCTGTTTGGCCCCTTAACGGACCGCTGTGTGCCCATTTGTGATTGCGGCGCTGACAGCTGGCTGAACGGCAAGCCCGTACACACCCTGCCCATGCCCCGCGAGGCCGTGAACGAACTGCTGCACGACATTATTGCCCAGCCGCGCTGCGCCGCCATTGCCAGCGGTGTAAACGGCGCTTTATATGCCTTTAAAAAAGACTGGGACAACGAGGAGCCCGAGCCCAGCCTGCACTCGCCCGATATGCTGCCCACCCACGCCCCTGAGGATATTCCATGCGATATCCTGCGGGTTTCGGCTTTCTGCCGTGACGGCGGCATTGCCATGGACCCGGTGTTTCGCCCCAAGTGGGCCCTGCGCGGCATCAATGTTGCCGTGGGTGCGCCTGCCTGGCTGGATTTTTCGGTGGCTGATAAGGCGCTGGGGCTTTCGCGTGTGTGCGAAGCGCTGCACATTCCGCTTTCTGAAGTGGCCGCCTTTGGCGACAGCTACAACGATCTGCCCATGCTGCGCACGGCCGGTGAGCCGTGGCTGATGAGCATTGCCCGCCCCGAATTGCAGGCCGAATTTGCCGGGCACATCTGCACCGACATCAATGCCCAGCTGCGGCGCTATCTGGCCGCCGCCGAGCAGCGCGCCTGATGCGATCACTCCTTAAAATCTGCAAAAAACACCCCGGTGCTGCACAGTTTTTCTGTGTGCGCACCGGGGTTTCTTACTTTCTATATACTTTCTATTTTTTCGGTTCGGGCTGTTTGGCCTTTACAGCCCGGCCGAGGCTGCCGCCTTTTCGGCGTGTACATCTTCAAATGTAAACACATCCAAAAACTTTTTGGCACGCTGGGTTTGGGGGTGCGTAAAAAATTCCTCCGGTCCGGCCTGCTCCACAATGCGCCCGCCGTCCAAAAATACCACACGGTCGGCCACTGCTTTGGCAAACTGCATTTCATGGGTGACGATCAGCATGGTTTTGCCCTGGCGCGCCAGATCCAGCATAACATCCAGCACCTCGCGCACCATCTCCGGGTCAAGCGCCGCCGTTACTTCGTCAAACAGCAGGATTTCCGGGTGCATGCACAGGGCCCGCACAATGGCCACGCGCTGCTTCTGCCCGCCCGAAAGCTGGCGGGGGTAGCTGTCTGCCTTTGCAGCCAGCCCCACCCGCTGCAGCAGCGCCATGGCCTCTGTTTTCACCTCGGCCTTATCCCGCTTCTGCACCTTGGTGGGGGCCAGCAGAATATTTTCCATCACGGTAAGATGCGGAAAAAGCTCGTAGCTTTGAAACACCATGCCGATCTTCTGGCGCAGCGCGGCCGCCGTGCGGCTGCCCTTGCTGATCTCGCTGCCCCGCAGGGTGATCGAGCCGCCCTGTATTTCCTCCAAGGCATTGATGCAGCGCAGCAGCGTGCTTTTTCCGCAGCCGCTCGGCCCCACGATCACGATCACCTCGCCCTGGCGCACCTGCAGATCGATTCCGTTTAAAACCATTTGCCCATCATAGGCTTTTTTCAGGTTTTCAATTTTCAGGATGGGTTCTTCCATGATCTCAACTCCATTTTCTTTCCAGCTGGCGCGCCAGCATACTGATGGGCCAGCAAACCACGAAATACAGCATCAGCACCACCAGAAACACGCCGAAAGCTGCGTTGGGGGTGGTCATGCGGTTGGCCTCTATGATCTGCTGCGCCACCTTGAGCACCTCCACCACGCCGATCATCAGCACCAGACTGGTGGTTTTGATCATGCGGGTGATCAGATTGATCGAAAGCGGCAGCAGGCGGCGCAGCGTTTGCGGAATGATCACATACACATAGGTTTGCAGCCTGCCAAGGCCCAATGCCTGGCTGCTCTCGTACTGATGCTTCGGAATGCTCACAAGCGCGCCGCGCACCAGATCGCCCATTTCGGCGGTGCCCCACAGCACAAATACAATGATAGCCGCCGCCTCGCCCGATAGATTGATGCGCCACACCTTGGTGGTATCAAAATACACCAAAAACAGCAGCACCAGCTGGGGCATAATGCGAATAACCTCCAGATACACCTTGAAAACGGCGTGTACGGCCTTGTTTTTCACCGTCATCAGCGCCCCCACCAGAATGCCCAGCGGCATACTGATGAGCACCGAGATCAGGCTGATGCGCATGGCCACCCAAAGCCCCTGCAGAAGGCGCAGCATATTGGTGCCCTTGAACAGCACCTCAATCCCCAAATCCGGCATGGCGCAGTCTCCTTTCCAGCAAACTTCCGGCAACGGAGACCGGCAGCAGAATGATCAGATAAAACACCACCAGCAAAAACAGGCTTTCGGTCGTTTTGGAATACAGCCCGATCAGATCCTTGGCGGTAAACATCAGGTCCATCAGGCTGATCGCACTGAATACGCTGGTTTCCTTGAGCAAAAAGATCACATTGGCCACCAGAGCCGGCACACTTGTGGAAAGCGCCTGCGGCAGGATCACCCACCCCAGCGTCTGCGCGCTGTTCAGCCCCAGGCTTGCAGCGCTTTCCCACTGGATCTTATCCACCGATTCCAAACCGCTGCGGAAGGCCTCGGCCATATAACTGCCCCCCAGAAATGCCAGGCCGATCACACCGCAGGCCTCGGGCTTGATGGAAAGCCCCACCTTGGGCAGGCCGTAATAGATAAAAAACAGCTGGATCAGCAGCGGCGTGTTGCGGCTCAGTTCAATGTAAGCCGCCGCAAGCTGATCGGCAAACGGCACCTGATAGCAGCGCACCGCCGCACAGACAAGGCCGATGAGCAGAGCAAAAAAGATGCCGGAAAGCCCGATCTTCACAGTGAGCAGGGCAGCCCTTTCATACAGCGGCAGATATTTGAAGATAAAATCCCAGTTCATAACAGTGCCCTTTTACTGTGCGGTTTTGCCGCCCTCGACCACCAGCGCATCCTCATAGTCAGCGCCGTAGGTGTCCAGCAAGGTGGCCTCATAATCGGCATGGAAGAAGTTTTCTTCGCCCAGTGCTTCGATCTCGCTGTTGATGGCATCCAGCAGCGTAGTGTTGCCCTTGGTTACCGCCGGGGCAATGGTGTCGGCACTGCCCAGCGAGGGAATGCCCACGGTGTAGCCGGAATTTTGCAGCGCGAAGGCGATCACCTCGGTGTTATCGTTGGCCCATGCCACCGAGGTGCCGTTCTGGAAGGCTTCCTTGGCAGTTGCATAGGAATCAAACTTCTGCAGGGGAATGTCCGGGTAGTTGTTGATCAGATAGGTTTCTGCCGTGGTGCCCGAGATCACAATGATGGAATCATCGGCATTCCAATCGTCCAGCGTTTCGATCACATCGTCATCACGCGAAACAACGCCCAGCGCCACATTCATATAAGGCAGTGCAAAATCCACCGCTTCGGCGCGCTCGGGCGTCACGGTGAAGTTGGCCAGAATCACATCCACCTTGCCGGTTTCCAGATATTCCACGCGGTTGGCGGCTTCGGTGGAAACAAAGTTCGCCTTTACGCCCAGATCCTCTGCCAGGCGGTTTGCAAAGTAAATATCATAGCCCTGGTACTCTCCGTTTTCATCCACATAGCCAAACGGGTTTTTGTCCGAAAAAACGCCAATGTTGATCTCGCCGCTGGACTTGATCTCGTCCAATGTGCGGTAGATCTGGCCGCTGCCTTCGCTTTGCGAGGCGGCAGGTGCAGCAGCGGCGCTGCCTGCGCTCTGCGAAGCCGAAGATGCTGCTGTGCTTTGGCCGCAGGCGGTAAGGCTCAGTGCCAAGGTTCCGGCAATGCCAAGTGCTGCGAGCTTACTCAGGTTTTTCATATTAAATTTCTCCCCTCAAATATAAATTTGTTGTATCTTTTAATGGATCAAATCGGTTTCGGCAGCCTGTCTGCTGCGGGAATTTTTACGCTTTTTTATTACACATTCGCTGTGTGTTTTGCAGCGGGCAGCAGCCGCGACATCGCTTTTGCACTGCTGCAGTTTTTGGGGTTTTCATCGCTCTGCTCTCCTTTCTTTTTTCAAGCGCCAACAAAAGCGACTTTACTCATGGCTTTTGCCGGTGTACGGCTTTCCCTCCGTATGCTTTGCATTATAGGCTTCATAACCTATCAAGTCAATAGGTTATTGGGGATTTCTGTATTTTGCACATTTGATTTTCCTATTTATCCTGTAGGTTTATGCAATATTATAAAAACAGAGCGTGCCGCTGTGTTACAAGCTGCACGCTCTGCTGCATGATTTATGATCAAAAAGCTTACTTGCGCACGATGCTGGGCAGTGCCAAAACTGCCGTTTGCGCCTTGGTGTCGGGGGTGATCTCGATGGTATTGTTCACATATTCGTGTACATTTTCGCACAGGTCCAAAAAGTTTTCCACCGGGGCGGTCACCGGATAATCATAGCCATGTCCCTGATAGTGCATGGGGATCACCACTCTGGGGTGAATGGCGTTGACCACCTGCTTTGCCTCAGCGGCATCAATGGTATAGTGGCCGCCCACCGGGATCATCACGGCATCCAGCCACTGCAGCTCTTTAGCCTGTTCGGGTGTGAGCAGATGCCCCAGATCTCCCAAGTGTGCCACGCGGATGCCATCGGCTTCCAGAATATGCACGGTGTTGGCACCGCGATGCTCGCCGCTGTGATGATCGTGAAAAACCTCCACCGTGCGGATGGTAAAGGGGTTTTCGGGGCCCGGCAGGATCTTGATGATCTCGGCCGCGCCATGGTCGGCGTGCTGGTGGCTGCACAGCACCTTTTGGGCGCTGAGGGTTGGCAGGCAAAGGCCGGGAACCTTGTCGGGGTAATAGGGGTCCAGCAAAACTGTGTAGCCCGCGTGCTGCACAGCAAAGCAGGAATGTCCATACCATGTGATTTTCATATATTACTCTTTCCTCTCTTTGCGGGGCAGCCGTGTAAAAGAATGCCCCGTCTAAAAATATCCTGTTCCTATCTTATCATCTTTGTGGTAAAATAACAATCAGGAATCAATTCTATAATAAAGGTGGTTTCAGAAATGGGATTTGGCAAAAGCTGCTGCGATTGCTGCAGCAACTATGTGTACGATGCAGAGTATGATGAATATTACTGCGCCGTGGAAATGGACGAAGACGAAGCCGAGGCACTGTATCAGTTTCAAACCATCGGCTGCCCGTATTACGACCCGGGTGATGAATATAAGATCGTAAACAAGCAGATTTAACACGCAAAATGCTCAAAAAAAGGCTCCGGCAGTTCAAACTTGTTCTGCCGAAGCCTTTTCTGTTTTACTGTGCCGATTCCGCTGCCGATTCGGCGGCTTCCTCGTTTTGCTGTGCCGATTCTGCTGCCGATTCGGCGGCTTCCTCGTTTTGCTGTGCCGAAACCGTCACCTCGGCATAGGCGCTGCCGGGCAGCCACGGGTTATCGGGCGAATACACCGTATGGCGGCAAAGGTAATCCACCCAATGCTCGTAGCCGCTCACCGTGAAGTGCAGGCCGTCCGGCTGGGCATAGTCTGCCGAAAGCTCGTTGTTTTCATCCACAAAGGCACTGTACAGATCCAAAAATTGCAGGCCGCGCTCATAGGCCATCCGGGCGATCTGATCGTTGATGCTCTGCAGGCGGCTGTTTTCCAGGCCGGGGGATTTTTCTGTGGTCTTGGCCTGCACGGGTGTGAGCGCCTGCACATAAATTACGGTGTTTGGCAGGGCCTCCTTCAGCATATCCAGCATTTTTCCGTAATATGCCAAAAAGCTATCGTCGTTGCCCTGTGCGCTGAGGGCGTTGGCACCCATCAGCACATACAATTTGGCAGGCTGGCGCTCGCGCAAAAGATCCAGCGGCACCTCGCTGCCGCGCTCGGGATGCTTCATGGCTGCGCCGTTCACGATCTGGTTGGGGCTGCCGCCCACATAGCCGCAGATCAGTGCCCCCGACATATTGATGCTGTATTCAGTAAAGCCTTCGGTGATCGAGTCGCCCAGGAATGCTGCATCGCTGAAATAGCTGGTGCTCACCTGGCCGCACTCCTTGCGGGCGATCTGCTGATAACCAATGCTCTGCAGCGTGCCGCCCGTGTGCGGGCCAAATTGGCGCGGCTCAGCCGGAACCGTTACAAAGGTGCTGTTTTCAAACGGCAGCGGTGCCAGAATGCTTTCCCCCGCCGGGGTGGATTCGGCCTGTTCGGCCGGTGCTTTTCTTTTTCCCCCGTCAATAATACGGGTGATCAGCGCCGAAAGCAAAAGCAGCAGCGCCAACACCAGCGCAAAGCGAAGCCGCCGCTGCGCACGGCGGCGCGCACGGCGAAGCTCGGCATGGTAGCTGTTGCGGTAAGGCTCATATCCCATAGCGATCTTTCCTCCCCCATTTTCTCGGAATGTCATTTTATCATAGCATGCCTGCCGGAATAATTCCAGTAAAATTTCTGTGCCGCGCACAAAGCCCCGGCACCCCCATTATGCGGTGCCGCCCGCATCTTTATGCGAGTTTTCATAAGCTGCGCGAATTTCTTTCGGCAGGCCGTTGGGGATCATGGCGGGAATGCCTTCCTCACCGCCGTCTTTGATGGCCTGCTCGTAGTACCAGCTTTTGAATTTCAGCATGTCCAGCGCTCGGTTCATGCGACGGATCTCTTCTTCCATGTGTGCTTTTTTTGCTTCGATCAGGGCCTTTCGCTGCGGGTAGGTGGAAGGCCCTTCTACACACCAATCCATGAATTGCCGGATGTCCTTGATCTCCATGCCGGCCTTTTTCAGACATTCAATGACCCGGAGTGCTTCAATCTCCGTGTCACTGAATTTGCGGATGCCGGATACTCGCTCCATGTTCGGAAAAAGCCCCTGTTTATCATAATAGCGCAGCGTGGAGATGGGCAAGCCGAACATCTCTGCCACCTGTCCGATTGAATACATAAATTTTCCTCCAAAAATTTTCAAAAAGCATCTTGACCTAAAGTCAGGTTTAGGTGCTACCATGAGAATAACACAAAGAATATAAAAATGCAAGGAGTGTTTTACGATGAATAAAAAGGTACTGATCATTTCCTCAAGTCCCCGTAAGGGCGGCAACTCCGAAACGCTGGCGGCAGCCTTTGCCAAGGGCGCGCAGGAGGCGGGCCATCAGGTAGAAACCGTGTATCTGCGGGAAAAGCAGGTTGGCTTCTGCAAGGGCTGTCTTGCCTGCTTAAAGCTGGGGCACTGCACCGTGCAGGACGATGCTGTGGAAATTGCCGCCAAAATGCACGATGCCGATGTGCTGGTGTTCGCAACACCAGTCTACTATTACTGTGTCAGCGGTCAGCTCAAGACCATGCTGGATCGTGCCAACCCGCTGTTCGATACGGATTACGCCTTTACGAAAGCCTATCTGCTTGCAGCGGCGGCAGAGGACACACCGGAAACCTTTGCGGGCACAGAGAAGGCCGTGCAGGGCTGGGTAGACTGCTTCCCCCGCTGTGCGCTGGCTGGCACAGTGTTTGCGGGCGGCGTAAGCGGTGTGGGAGAGATCGCAGGGCATCCTGCGCTGCAAAGCGCCTATGAGATGGGCAAGGAGGTGTGAGCCATGGCAGTTAAACAAACGGCAGGCAGAGAAGCATTGGGGGAATTTGCTCCCAAATTTGCGGAATTGAATGATGATGTGCTTTTCGGGCAGGTGTGGAGCCGGGAAGACAAGCTTTCCCTGCGAGACCGCAGCATTGTAACAGTGGTGGCGCTGATGGCGCAGGGGCTGACGGACTCGTCCTTTCAGTACCATCTGACAACTGCAAAGAACAACGGTGTGACCAAAACGGAAATTGCGGAGATCCTGACCCATGCGGCATTTTATGCGGGCTGGCCCAAGGCGTGGGCGGCCTTCCGTATGGCAAAGGAGGTATGGGCAGAGGACGATGCCGACGACGCAAAAGCCAGGCACCAGAACGAGATGGTCTTTCCCATCGGCGCACCCAATGAGGGCTTTGCGAAATATTTTATCGGACAAAGCTATCTCGCACCTCTTTCTACGCAGCAGGTCGGCATTTACAATGTGACCTTTGAACCCGGCTGCCGCAACAACTGGCACATTCATCATGCGAAAAACGGCGGCGGACAGATCCTCGTCTGCGTAGCCGGGCATGGTTACTATCAGGAATGGGGCAAACCGGCACAGGAGCTGCGCCCCGGCGATGTGGTAAATATTCCTGTTGGCGTAAAGCACTGGCACGGCGCTGCGCCGGATAGCTGGTTCTCTCATCTGGCAGTAGAGGTTCCAGGGGACGAAACCTCCAATGAATGGTTGGAAGCCGTGGACAACACAGCATATTTTAAGGCAACAGCCAAGGAGGGCTGAATATGGAAAAACTAAGTCTGACACAGGAATGGGACAAAGTGTTCCCGGAAAGCGACACGGTGGATCACAAAAAAGTGACCTTTCACAACCGCTACGGCATCACATTGGCGGCGGATATGTACACGCCGAAGGGCGCAGAGGGCAAGCTGCCCGCCATTGCCGTCAGCGGCCCGTTTGGTGCGGTAAAGGAGCAGTCCTCCGGTCTGTATGCGCAGAAAATGGCGGAGCTTGGCTTCTTGACGATTGCCTTCGACCCGTCCTACACCGGCGAGAGCGGCGGTACACCCCGCTATGTAGCATCGCCGGACATCAACACCGAGGATTTCTGCGCAGCGGTGGACTTCCTCTCCGTGCAGGAGAATGTTGACCCGGAGCGCATTGGTATCATCGGTATCTGCGGCTGGGGCGGCATGGCGATCAATGCCGCCGCCATTGACACCCGTATCAAAGCTACTGCGGCTATGACCATGTATGACATGACTCGTGTGACTGCCAACGGCTACTTTGACAGTGAGGATTCTGAGCAGGCACGCTTTGAAAAGCGAAAAGCGCTGAACACACAGCGCACCGAGGACTATAAAAACGGTGCCTATGCGCTGGCAGGCGGTGTGGTTGATCCGCTGCCGGAGGACGCACCTCAGTTTGTGAAGGACTATTACGCCTACTATAAGACTTCCCGAGGCTATCACCCCCGCAGCCTGAATTCCAACGGCGGCTGGAATGTGACCTCCTCGCTGTCGTTCCTGAATATGCCGATTCTGCAATACAGCAGCGAGATTCACTCTGCCGTGCTGCTGGTACACGGAGAGAAAGCGCACTCCCGCTATTTCAGCGAGACGGCGTACAGCAAGCTGACCGGCGACAATAAGGAATTGCTCATGATCCCCGGCGCAAACCACACCGACCTTTACGATCAGATGGAGATCATTCCGTTTGAAAAGCTGAAAGCCTTCTTTGAAGAATATCTGAAATAAGATGCACCTTGTTTTTTACTTGTTGGCGGGCATGATATTTTTGCTCGCAGCCTGTTCCATGCAGTCACCGGAAGCATATCTATCTGCTGTCGATGCCAATACAGAGCGCGCATCAAATAATGCAACTCATTCTGAAAAATGTGATGAATGACTTCTACTTGAGGGACACCAGCAGCAAGATTAAGGCCGTGAGGCTGTTCACATTCAATAGCGGTGATTTTGAAACATTGGCAGCTGCCTTCCCTGCAAAACGCCTATGAGATGGGCAGCGAGGTTTAAAGCAGCGGTAAAACAGACAGCAGCCCCAATGGTCGGTGTTCGTAAGGCGGCGAACAGCCACAGTAGTTTGCACTGCTGTGGCTGTTCTTGTAGTTTATCCGGCCATATGATAATATAGAGCCGAACAGACCTGCAAACTGGAAGTTGACAAGGAGTTTTGATAGCGTGAAAAAAATATTTCTTAAAATTGTGATAGGGGTTGTTCTTGCTTGTATTTTATTTGTTTGTTTTCTTTATACGAACAATGAGATCGGCGTGACTTCATCTAAGCTGGAGGCAGATATTCGTTCGTCGCAGAAGATTAAGGATGATTGGACGGTCGATGGAAGCGTTTCCAGCACGATGGCTGCATATATTTCTTACCCTCAGGATTTGAGTGACCATTCTTTTTCCGTCTATGTCAACCGTCCTGGTCTTTCCTTTGGATACTTTTTCCGTGGGGGTGGAAACCTTTCGGGGGTTCAAAGAGGAATTGCCGAGTACACCGTAGAAGGATATAATGAGCGAGCATTTATTTCTATGAATCAGCAACAGGTAACACAGCTTGAAATAGATGACGGCAACACAATTCAAGTGCTTGACATTGACAGCAATAAACCTTTTGCGATTGTTTTGCCTATAAGTGCGGGAACCATTACATTCTATGATGTGAATGGCAATACTGTGGAATACTGGAACAATTCTCTTTGACAACTTCCAGTTTGTCGAACAGATAAGGGCGCTTCTATCCACCGTTCGGTGTAGCGCATTCCGCGCGGCCCTTGGCTCTCCCTTTGGGAGAGCTGTCGGCGCAGCCGACTGAGAGGGAAAAACATGGCCATACCAAAGGACAACAGTCAACTGGAAAATGCCCGGCGGTTACGCAGTGAGATGACATCCCACGAACGAAAGCTATGGTATCTTTTCCTCCGCAAATATCCGGTGAAGATTTATAAGCAGCGAATCATCGGGAGATTTATCGTGGACTTTTATTGTGCTTCTGCCAAGTTAGTGATGGAATTGGATGGTTCTCAACACTATGAGCCTCAGGGTACGGCCTATGATTCTGAGCGTTCCGCATTTTTGACAGCGCTTGGATTGGAGGTTCTGCGTTTTTCCAACCGAGATGTTGATATGAATTTTCGCGGCGTGTGCACACAAATTGATATCACCATT